>Ga0209147_100033_pt1 | contig 348998 bp, 310 predicted proteins | sample AraplaCol_mLB_r2_FD_184278 | JGI IMG/M metagenome (GOLD analysis project Ga0209147, IMG submission 184278) | Arabidopsis root microbial communities from North Carolina, USA - plate scrape CL_Col_mLB_r2 (SPAdes) (version 2) | ecosystem: Host-associated > Plants > Roots > Endosphere | place: USA... | reverse complement strand
TGAACCTGCGGACCTACGCGGGGCCGGAGGGGCGCTTCTGCCCGGCGGCGGTGTACGAGTTCGTGAAGAACGACGACGGCAGCGACCGGCTGGTGATCAACGCGCAGAACTGCGTGCACTGCAAGACGTGCGACATCAAGGACCCGACGCAGAACATCGTGTGGGTCACGCCGGAAGGCGGTGGCGGGCCGAATTACCCGAACATGTAACGCAAACGCATCCCCGCGCCCGCGGGCGCGAACGAACCGGAGTGAGACGATGAGCAATGCAGCGAAGGAAGTCGTGGTGGTGAGCGGTGTCCGTACCGCGATCGGTGCTTTCGGCGGGAGCCTGAAGGATTTCTCGCCGACCGATCTCGGCGCGAAGGTCGTGAGTGAAGTGCTGTCGCGCGCGAACGTTTCGGGTGACGCGGTCGGGCATGTCGTGTTCGGCCACGTCGTGAACACCGAGCCGAAGGACATGTATCTCGCGCGCGTCGCGGCGATCAACGGTGGCGTCGCGCAGCACACGCCGGCGCTGACTGTAAACCGCCTGTGCGGCTCGGGCCTGCAGGCGATCGTGTCGGCCGCACAGACGATCATGCTCGGCGACGCCGACATCGCCATCGGCGGCGGCTCGGAGAACATGAGCCGCGCGCCGTACAGCGTGCCGTCCGCGCGCTTCGGCCAGCGCATGGGCGATGCGAAGCTCGTCGACATGATGCTCGGCGCGCTGCACGACCCGTTCCAGACGATCCACATGGGCGTGACGGCCGAGAACGTCGCACGCAAGTACGGCATTTCGCGCGACGCACAGGATGCGCTCGCGCTCGAATCGCATCGTCGTGCGGCGCGCGCGATCGCGGAAGGCCGCTTCAAGGACCAGATCCTGCCGATCTCGATCCGCACGAAGAAGGGCGAGGTCGCGTTCGACACCGACGAGCACGTGCGTCACGACGCCGGCCCGGACGATTTCACGAAGCTGAAGCCGGTGTTCGTGAAGGAAGACGGCACGGTGACGGCCGGTAACGCATCGGGGATCAACGATGCCGCTGCCGCGGTGCTGATGATGAGCGCGGATGCCGCGCGTGCGCAGGGCGTGAAGCCGCTCGCGCGTCTGGTCGCGTATGCGCATGCGGGCGTCGATCCGGCGTACATGGGCATCGGCCCCGTGCCGGCCACGCAGAAGGCGCTCGAGCGCGCCGGCCTGAAGATCACCGATCTCGACGTGATCGAGGCGAACGAGGCGTTCGCGGCACAGGCATGCGCGGTCACGCAGGAGCTCGGTCTCGATCCGGCCAAGGTCAACCCGAACGGCTCTGGCATTTCGCTCGGTCACCCGATCGGCGCGACGGGCGCATTGATCACGGTCAAGGCGCTGTACGAGCTGAAGCGCATCGGCGGGCGTTACGCGCTCGTGACGATGTGTATCGGCGGCGGCCAGGGGATTGCGGCGATCTTCGAGAACATCTGATAATCGACCGTTCAGCACCCGAATACACAGGAATCGTCATGGCCATCGAAACCGTCGGCGTCGTGGGCGCCGGAACCATGGGCAACGGCATTGCGCAAACTGCCGCCGTTGCAGGACTCAACGTCGTGATGATCGACGTCAGCGATGCGGCACTCGACAAGGGTGTCGCCGCACTGAAGGGCAGCCTCGAGCGGCTCGTGTCGAAGGACAAGCTCGACGCCGCCGCACGCGACGCCGCGCTCGCACGCATCACGACGTCGACCGACTACGCGAAGCTCGCCGCGGTCGACATCGTGATCGAAGCAGCGACCGAAAATGTCGAGCTGAAGAGCCGCATTCTGAAGCAGATCGAGTCGGTCGCGCGGCCCGACGCAATCATCGCGACCAACACGTCGTCGATCTCGATCACGTCGCTCGCGGCGCTGCTCGCCGATCCGTCGCGCTTCGTCGGCATGCACTTCTTCAACCCGGTGCCGCTGATGCCGCTCGTCGAGATCATCCGCGGGCTGCAGACGAGCGACGCGACCGCATCGGCGGTGCGCGCGCTGACCGAGCGATTCGACAAGTCGCCGATCGGCGTGCGCAATGCGCCGGGCTTCGTCGTGAACCGGATCCTCGTGCCGATGATCAACGAAGCGTTCTTCGTGCTGGCCGAAGGCATTGCGTCGGCCGAGGAGATCGACGCGGGGATGAAACTCGGCGCGAACCATCCGATCGGGCCGCTTGCACTGGCCGATCTCGTCGGGCTCGACGTGTGCCTCGCGGTGATGGACGTGTTCCTGAAGGACTTCGGCGACACGAAGTATCGTGCGTGCCCGCTGCTGCGCGAGATGGTGTCGGCAGGGCGGCTGGGGCGCAAGACGGGACGTGGGGTGTACGACTACAGCAAGTAAGCGGTGCATCGATGCTTCTTCGCGCGGCCGCCTTCGGGCGGCCGTGTGCTTTGGGCGGCATGCTTGCGCGTCGAGCATCGCCAGGTTCCGCGGCAACGTGATCGCATGGCGCACGGCCGCCGCGACCTGGATCATCATCAGCGCCGCGAACGCGTTTCGCAGCGCGCCGGATGTCGCGCATCGGCGGCGCGTCGGAGAATGCGCTGTCCTGCCGCGACGGCAGCGATTCAGCGGATGAATATCGGGTATCCCGCCGGAGCAGGCCGATTGCAGCCACCGGAGGCCCGGCGCTATGATGCCGCATCCGTCCGATGGCAGTGACCCCTCGATGTCGAAAACCCCGCCCGTACCGCCGCTGCCGTCCCGATCGCGTGAAGGCATTCATGACCTTCGCATCGTCCGGTACGGCTTTTTGCTGGTCGACGACTTCTCGCTGATCGCGTTGAGTGCCGCGATCGATCCATTGCGGATCGCGAACATGGTCGTCGGGCGGCGCGTCTACGACTATCGACTGATCGGGCCAGGCGACGCGGTCGTCCGGTCGAGCGACGGCATCGGTGTCGTGCCGGACGTGTCGCTGTCGGACAGCGGCACATTCGACGTGGTGTTCGTCGTCGGCCCCAATCCCATCCCGCGCCGACGGACCGGCGCGATCGTCGACTGGTTGCGTCGGCAGGCACGCAACGGGACCGCGCTCGGCGGCCTCGATACCGGCAGCTATTTCCTCGCGCGCGCCGGGTTGTTGAACGGCTATCGCTGCACGATCCATTGGGAGGACCAGGACGTGCTGATGGAGCAGTTTCCGAAACTGACGGTGTCTACCCGCCTCTACGAAATCGATCGCGATCGCTATACCTGCAGCGGCGGCGTCGCGCCGCTCGACCTGATGGTGCATCTGCTGGCGGCCGCACCGGGCAGCCCGGCCCTGGCCGCGCGCGTGCTCGAATTGCTGGTCGCGGAGCCGCGCAGCCGCGAATATCGGCAGCAGACGTCGCTGCGCCAGTACATTGGCGCGGAGCACGAGAAACTGGACGAGGCCTTGCAACTGATGGAAAGCAACGTCGAGGAAACGCTTTCCGTGCCCGAGATTGCCGTCCATTTGCAGGTGTCGCAGCGACAGCTGCAGCGGTGGTTCCAGGATCGCCTCGGCAAGTCGCCCGCGCAGGCGTATCTGGAGATTCGCCTGCTGCGTGCGCGGCAACTGCTTTACCGCACCGCAACCTCGCTCGAGGAGGTGTGTGCGCGCACCGGATTCACGTCGACGACCCATTTCGCGACGCGCTACAAGGAACAGTTCCAGATCTCCCCGATCGCCGATCGGCGCCGCTACCAGAACGCGCTGTAGTCCGGCGGCGATCGCTTGCCGGGTTCGACCGGCATTCATTCCCGTACCGAAGATCGTCCTGCCGATGGACCGGCCCGCGCTTGCTCGCACGGCCGGCGGTGCCGGATTGGTGGTTAACCCGGAATGGCCAAATCGTGGACTGTGATGTCCATTCCGGAAATCTTCGAATTTGTCGAACTTCTACCATTTGCTCACACCCACCACGCTTTTTACCGAGGAGCGAGCTCATGAAGATGGAGAATCTGATTCGAATCGAGAATGGCGAGAAGGTGAAGCACACCTTCTCCGATGCTGAATATGCGAACCGTCAGCGCAGGCTGCGCGAACTGATGGCGCGCGAGAACATCGACGCGGCGCTGTTCACGTCATATCACAACATCAACTACTACTCGGACTTCCTGTATTGTTCGTTCGGCCGGAAGTACGGACTCGTCGTCACGCCGAACAAGGTCGTGTCGATCTCGGCGAACATCGATGGCGGCCAGCCGTGGCGGCGCACGGTCGGCGACTACAACGTCGTCTATACCGACTGGCAGCGCGACAATTTCTTCCGCGCGCTGCAGGTCGAGATCGACAATCGGGGCCGCGTCGGCATCGAGTTCGACCATGTGCCGCTCGAGATGCTGTCGAAGCTGAAGGCGGCGCTGCCGTCGGTCGAGTTCGTCGACATCGGCGCACAGACGATGCGCATGCGCATGATCAAGTCCGACGAGGAGATCGCGCTCATCAAGCATGGCGCGAACGTCTGCGATGTCGGCGGCGCGGCGCTGGCTGCCGCCGTGCACGAAGGCGTGCCCGAACACGAAGTCGCGCTGGCGTCCACGCAGGCGATGGTTCGCGAGATCGCGCGACGCTTTCCCGAGTCGGAACTGATGGATACGTGGACGTGGTTTCAGTCCGGCATCAACACGGACGGCGCGCACAATCCCGTCACCACGCGCAAGGTGCAGAAGGGCGACATCCTGAGTCTGAACTGCTTCTCGATGATTGCCGGCTACTACACCGCACTGGAGCGCACGATGTTCTTCGACCATTGTCCGGATGAACATTTGCGGTTGTGGAAGATCAACGTCGAAGTGCACGAAGCGGGGTTGAAGCTGATCAAGCCCGGTGTCCGCTGCAGCGACATCGCGCTCGAGCTCAACAAGATCTATGCGGAATACGGGCTGCTGCAATACCGCACGTTCGGGTACGGCCACTCGTTCGGCGTGTTGTCGCACTATTACGGACGCGAGGCGGGGCTCGAACTGCGCGAGGACATCGATACCGTGCTGGAACCGAACATGGTCGTGTCGATGGAACCGATGATCATGCTGCCGCAGGGCCATCCGGGCGCGGGCGGCTATCGCGAGCACGATATCCTCGTCGTCGGCGAGCACGGCGCAACCAACATCACTGGCTTCCCGTACGGCCCGGAACGCAACATCATCAAGTCGTGAACGACATGTCGATGCGCGACGTCCGCCGTTGCGGCGGCGGACGTCGCATTGCCGGATGACGGCATACGCGGCATCGAAGGAACCATGCAGCCGACGGAGGGTGATCCGCCAGGATCGTCCACGTCGGCTGTTTCGTTACACGAAGCATGTCGAGCCGATCGCGGAACCCGTCCCGATCGATGCGCGAATCGGCAGGCATGCGCTCATCTGTCTTTGCGAGCTACGGCGATCCGCCGTTCCGTTTGCTCGATCCTGCATCACCCTTCCCATGCCGGGATTTCCCCGCTTCACATCACCGACGGCCAGGCAGCCGGTCGACGCGCGTTCCCTGTCTCATTTCATCGACGGCCCTCGACGGGCATCCTGTCCTGCCCGGCAATCACGTCCTTCAGCGTTCATGCACCGCGATGCGTCGCCGCTTGTGCGATGCCGGCTTCCGACATAACTTCGGATTTTCGACGCACGATGGCTACCGACGCGTGCGTGCTGCCCGACGGCCGGCGGTGTTAACCCTCGATGTCGAATTCAGAGAGTCTATTGTCGAAAAGGAAAATCTTCCTGGGGCTCCAACTCCTACCATGCGCTTGAATGGTCGCGATTCGGCACTGCGCAGTGCACTCACCGCACGATCGATCGAATCACGGATGGCGGCCATGACACCGCAACGTACTATTCAGTTTGGAGACTGAGCATGGGTACCAGAAAGGTAATGTCGGGTCGGTCGGCGGAGGCCGGCACATGGTTGCCGAGCCAAGGTGGCGCCGTCCGTTCGAGTGACGGCGCGTCCGCGCGCGGGGAGGCCGATACGCGGCTGCTCAGGCGGGCCGCATGTGCGAGCTTCATCGGCAACTTCGTCGAATGGTTCGATTACGCATCGTACGGGTATCTCGCGACCGTCATCGCGGTCGTGTTCTTCCCGAAGAGCGACGCGATGACGGGACTGCTGGCCGCGTATGGCGTGTTCGCGATCTCGTTCGTGATCCGGCCGCTGGGCGGCGTGGTGTGGGGGCACTTCGGCGACAGGGTCGGACGCCGGACCGCACTGTCGCTGTCGATCCTGATCATGTCGTGTTCGACTTTCCTCATCGCATTCCTGCCGACTTATGCGCAGGTCGGGATGGTCGCTCCGGTCTTGCTGCTGCTGGTGCGGGTCGTGCAGGGCTTTTCTGCGTCGGGCGAGTATGCGGGGGCGTCGGCGTTCCTTGCCGAGTACGCGCCGGAAGGCAAGCGCGGGTTCTACACCAGCATCGTGCCGGCCAGCACCGCGGCCGGCCTGTTGTTCGGGTCGGTGTTCGTCGCGGTGATGCACGCGGCGCTGACGTCGCAGCAGTTGCACGACTTCGGCTGGCGTCTGCCGTTCCTGCTGGCTGCGCCGTTCGGCGTAGTCGGACGCTATATCCGTATTCGTCTCGAGGACACGCCGAAGTTCAAGGCGCTCGAAGGCGCGCACCATGTCGCGCAGGCGCCGGCCACCGAGCTGCTGACGCGGCATCGCGGCAGGATGCTGATCGCGTTCGGCGTGACGTGTCTGAACGCCGTCGCGTTCTATCTCGTGCTGAGCTACATGCCGACCTACCTGTCTACCGAGATGGGTGTCGGCGAGACCGAGTCGTTCATCGCGGCGACGGTTTCGTTGGCGGCGTATATCGGGCTGATCTTCCTGATGGGCGCGCTTTCGGATCGGGTCGGGCGCAAGACGATGCTGATCGGCGCGTCGGTGTTGTTCGCGGTGCTGACGGTGCCGCTGTTCAAGGGGCTGGCCGGCGCGAGCTTCGTGACGATCGTGATGATCCAGATCGCGTTCGGCGCGCTGCTGACGATGAACGACGGGACTTTGCCTTGCTTCCTGTCGGAAATTTTCCCGACACGCGTGCGTTACACCGGCTTTGCGTTCTGCTTCAATACGGCGAATGCACTGTTCGGCGGGACGGCGCCGTTGGTCGCGACGTGGCTGATCGGGGCGACTGGAAACAAGCTCGCGCCGGCATGGTATCTGGTTGGCGCGGCGGGTATCGCGCTGATCGCGATGCTCGCGAGCAGCGAGACGTCGAAGCGGCCGCTTGCGGACGATTGACGATGCGATGAATCGTTTGGCCGGTTTTCGCTCCGCTTGAACCGAAGCGCCGTGTGGCAGTGTCGAATGTCTGTCGCGCGGCCTTCGCGTTCTCGGCGTTCGTGATGACGTCGCTCGCGCGGAGCGCGGAACGAACCCACCACGATGGAACGGCAAATGAGCTTTGCGGAAGCAGAAAGCGCGGGCAAGAAGCGTGTGACCGTTCTTCGGGTGGGCAGCCGGTCTGTGCGTCAAACAAGGCTGGCAATGCGCCAGCCTTGCGATTAGACAGATTTAGCCTTCTTGCGGTTTGCGCCAGTCGTCGGAGGCTTCCGTGCCGGCGATGGCGTGGGTCCAGGTGATCTTGCGGTACGCCATCGCGACCTTGATCAACTGGGTGTACTCGGCCTTGCTCGGGTCCTGCGCGTGCGGCAGCGCGGCATTGATGTTGACGATGGTGGCGTCTTCGAGCTTGGTGGTGAAGAAGTGCTCCTGCTTGCCTTCGGTCGAGGTGCGGTACCACTTCACTTCCACTTCGGGGAGCATCTCGCCGGAGGCCAGCGCTTGGTACAGCAGCGGCGTGGCTTTGTTCAGCGGCGCGGTGAAGGTGAACGGCTTATGCACGCGCTGGCCGGACGGCTGGCCGCTCTGCGGATCGGTCGGCGTCGCGATCAGGTGTTCGATTTCCTGGACCAGGATCTGGTCTTCGTGGCCTTCCTGGTAGACGTTGCCGACGGAATCGGCGGTGAAGGCGCCTTTGGTGATGTTGCCTTGGGTCTTGCCCTGGATGCTGATATAGGCGGGTGTAGGCATAGCTTTTATTACTCCGTTTTGTGATGAAAGGCCCGTGGCCCTATGCGCTATCAGTGATAGCAACAACCACAACGCAATCGCTGTGCCAGGTTGCTGTATTTCACAAAATAAGTATGTAAATCAATTGTTTATGTTTCGATTCGGCTTGCGCGGGCGCGCATCGGGTCGACTAAGCCAGCCAGCGGCGCCTTGTGGACGGGTCAAAGTTGACTCGTTAGGCGTCAAGCTATTGAAATCAAAGAGAAACCCCCCGGGTCATTGTTGACCTGGCCGGGTCAGCAATGACCCGGCCGCTGGAGAGCGTCCGGTCCGTCAACGGAACGCCCTCCGTGATCCGCCTGCCAGCTCGACGTCGCATTGGAGGCAGAGGGATGCCTGCACACACGGGATAGGCGCGATACGCGCGCCACCGGACAACTGTTGGTACGGTCATCACTGCAGCAACGTACCTGGCAGCGCGAAACCATGAAACAAGCGCTGGGTGAACGGGTTGTTGCTCTTGTCGGCAGTGACTCGGTAACGCATGCCGCCATCGCTCGCCGTAAAGCTGAGGTCGACGGTGGTAGCCGTTGCGCCATTGAGTCGTGCCTGACTCAGCAGGCGGAATAGCGACCATGAGCCCTTGTAGACCAGGCTGCTGCTGTTGCCATCACCATTGACCAGCGTCATGCGGCTTTCTGGGCTGCCGCCGAGCGTGTTGGGCCAGATGACACCGACGGTCTCGCTGGGCCCATGGTTATAGGTGATGAGTTGTCCTTGAAGATTCAATGTGCTGCTCCGCCGAGTGGGTGCCAGGCCAAGCGGCTCGAGCGTGAAATGCACGGCCATCGCACCGCGGCTGTTGAAGAACGCATCGCGGATCCGGTCGGCTGCCTCCAACTGCTTGGGCACATCGGTGCGCATCAGGTAGCCCCCGCGACGCTCCGAATAGAGCGCTTCCAGGTTGTCATCCAGGAACAGCTTCAGATACTTGTCCTTGAAGTCCTGCAACTTGCCTTGCGGCCCGAAGAAGGCTGTGAAATCCTCGACGGAGGCATCGGTGCGACTGTTCGGGTTGAACGGGTAGTAGTTCGCCAGGCGCTGGCTGTAGAAGCTGAAGACCTCGGCATTCCAGCGCTTTTCGAGTTCGCGCAGCGCCTCGATCAGCAGCACGTCGGAGGATTCGTCAGCCAGCTTCTTCACCTGGCGATTGAGGGGCTCAGGCAGGCCCGTAGCCGCCCGATGCAGATTGCCGAACGGATCGGTGCCCCGCAGCGCAAAGCGGTCCAGCATCACCGCCAGCGCCGCCTTTCCCCGGTCCGGACTGTCCTGTACCTTCACCAACACATCCTGGACGCTGCCGATAGCCTGCATCGTTTCGTCCAGATAGGAAGGCTTCTCGCCCTTGGCTTCAAGCAACGCCGTCAGCGGCGTGAATGCCTGAGCAATCTTGGCGATATCCTGGGCCTCGCCGTCGGGACCACTCTTTGCCGCGGTGGCAGTGCCTTCGGTCCGCGTCGCGTCAGACGTCGCTTTGGACGTCAGATTGGTGTTGTCGCGCACGGTTTCCAGAAGCCTGCGCAGGGGGGCCGCCGGGCTGTTGACTGCACCGAGTACGTTGGCTGCGGTGCCGATATCGTCGAAATTGGCGACCTCAAGTTGGTTGAGTCCGCGGCGCCAGTTCTCGATGAAGTCACGGCTGTACAGCGCACGAACACGCGCGACAAGCGCCTGCTTGTCGGCTTCCGAATAGTCGACATTCCGCCGTTCTCCCAGCACCCATTGGTCAATGACGGCCAGCGCGGCGACATCCTGATTGCGCGGCTCGAAGTAGTTCCGATAGCCCTTGGCGGTCAGCAGCGCGTCGATGCGCGTGCCCGGGTTTTCGCCACCCTCGGCTGCCGCGGTTGTGGATTGGTAGACGATGTCATAAGCCGGACCGATCTCATTGCGTAGATCCAGCGGTGTCCGCAGGACGTCGCCTGCCTGGCTGCGCATCGCCATGTAGATGCGCTGCGGCAAAGGAATCTGCCGCAATTGCTGCTGCACATCGGAAATCCGGGCGGCGTACTGCGGGAGCGACACATCGGCATACTTCAGCGCGTAATCGAGATGGCTCGACAAGGCGCGTTGCACCGGCGCCTCGCCAGGAAATGCTGCCTGCCACGCCTTTCTCATCCAGTCTTCCACGAAGGGGGCGCGGCGGTTGGCCCGATCCTCGATCATGCGATACACCCGAAGGGCGCTGAGTTGGGTATCCGAACCGTCCGCTACGGCGTTCAGTTGCGTCATGACCCCGCCGGCCAATTGCGGCAGGAAGCGTGTCGAAAGCAAGCGCAGATAGGCTTCGTCCACCTTCGGGCCGATTTTGCGTCCTTGGTACAAACCCATGCCGGACACCAGCGGCCACGCTTCCCGGTAGTCGCCGTAGACGGCCACCGCATCGCGAAGCTGGTCCAGCGGCAGCAGCAGATTTCGTCCGGTCGGGTCCTGACCGCCGTCGATCGCATTGCTGGCGAACGTTCGGCTCTTCTCCAGCACACTCGCCACCTTTGCGCGGTTCACGCTGTAGTAGTGAGTCCAGCCGCCGATCACGACCGCGCTACCCAGCGCCGCGACGCCGAAGCCCACGGCCAGATTCCGTTTCTTGTCGGCCAGCACCTTCAGGTTGTCGCCGGCCAGGCCGGCTTCCGGGTAGATGACCCGCTGGAATACCTGCTGGGCAAAGTACACCATGGAGCGTCCCGCCGGCTGTGCCATGGGTACCAGCGTTCGCACACCGTAGGTCTGCGAGGCATTGTCGACGAAAGCGTTGTGCAGCAACCCCTGTTGGTGAACCGAAGAGAAATACACGCCTCGCGGCAAGGCGGGGGTGCCGTAGCGATCGCTGCCCAGTACGTCGTCGAGGAAATTGAAAAGCACGGTGCGCATGCCGGCTATCTGTCCCACAAAGGAGAACAGCGCTTCGCGTATCGGCAGCGACTTCGCATCGTTCAACACATCGAAGACCTGATTGTTCAGGCCATCGATGAAGTCGCAGTAGCGCTGGCTGAGCTCTGTCTGCCAGGCGTCGTACTGCCGCGCGGAATCCAGCGTGAAGGTGAACCCGAAGATGTCCTCCCGCTCCGCCTTCGGCAGTCTGGCGAAGAATTGCTCGAAACCCTCCAGCAAGTCGAATTTACTGAGGACGACATACAGTGGAGGACGCGTTCCGAGATGTCGGCTCAGCTCCGCCAGACGCGTACGCAACAGGACGGCCAGTGCCTTGCGCTCGCTGGCGCTCTGGCTCAACAGCGAGGGCAGATCGACGATCAACACCACACCGTTGAGTGGTCGCCGCGAGCGGTTCTTGCCCAGCCAGTCGATCAGATGCTGCCAGAGGCGGGCCCGAGTCTCGGGCGGCTCCCCGAGCTGCTCGGGCACCGGCGCTTCTTCAGCGTCGGTCGTCGATGCTGTCGCGGGAGCACTGTCCGAGTGTTCCCCTGCAGGAAACTGGCTGATCAACTCTCCGGGCGGGTCAATCAATACGGCCTGGTCGCCCATCCACCAATCGGTCCGGTAGATCAGGTCGGGGTCGACGAACGTGCCATGACCTCCAGCCTTGATCTCGCCCGTGAGCGAGAAGTTCTGGCCGCTACGGTTGATGAAGCTGGTCTTGCCGGCGTCCTCCTGCCCGAGCACGAGATACCACGGCAACTGATACAGGCCCTGGCGGCCTCGCAGGTGGGCGCGCAGCACCGCCAGGTTGGCGTCCAGGGACTTCTCCTGGGCGCGGATATGCACAAGCACGGGGTCTTCCTTCACGGCGCGGGCTTGCTGGCGCTCGGCCTCCAGCCGGCGGTTCCTGGCACGCAGTACCAGGGCCCAGGTCACCACGGGAACCATCAGCAGGGCAAGGGTCAGCCCGACCCGGGCGCCCAGGCTTGCCAGGGGATGCCGATCGCGCCAGGCCCACTGCGGCCCCAGCCACCAGATGGCTATCAACAGGAATATCAGCCCCAGTACCAGCAGCAGTGGCATGCCGCCCTTGACCCAACGGAGTAGGGGGACGGCATATCGTTTGAGCAACGACCAGTATTTCATTTCTTCTCTCCTTGCGACTGGCTTCGTCCATGTTCGTTTTCCTGATGCGCCGGGACATGTTTGGCGAGGTGTTGGAACAGTTCAGGCTCCCATTGATCCACCGTGACGCCCTTCATCAACCGGCTGGCATTGGCATAGAGTTCTTCAGCCAGCCAATCCAAACCTCGCGACTTCAGCAGGTCAGCCGCAATCACGGTTGCGTGGCAACGATGACGCGGGCCGCTAGACGAGGCCTGGTGCGCCTGCAACCGGCGGAGCACCGGCTCAACACCCTCGGTGTCCAACCGGCTGGCCAGCTCCTCGCGTAAATCCACGAACTCTTGCGGTGCACCGGCATCGGCAGACCGTGCTTCGGCGCTGCCGATCCAACCCAAGGTGTCGCTGTCGACGAAGGGCCGGCCATCGGCGAAGTGCAGGTCGCTCAAGCCCGGAATGCGCAGCAGGAAGCGTTCGGCTGCGTGACGAATGGCCTCCGCCACGGCCGGCATTTCCAGACGGGCCGCCATGGCCGCCGCAAAGAAGCTGCCTCGCAGCCAATAGGGCGAGCTGGTCACGCTCTTTTCCACGCGCCGCAACAACACCGGGCTGACCGAATTGGTCGAGATCGCCTCGCGATAGCCCTCCTCGGTATCGACCGGCACGCACATCAGTTCCGTGAGCTGGTCGCGCTTCGCGGGCGGTGCCGCGCGCAGGTGCGCCCATAGCGCGAAGCGCCGCAATTGATAGCTGGTCGGGTCGTATATGTCCTGCTCGTTGATGAAATCCGCCATTGCCAACAGCGTTCGGCGCCCCTCGCGCTCATCGCTGGACTTCGGCATTTCGCTCGGCTGGAAGAAGGCGTCGCTCAGCGCGTGCCCACCTTGCTGACCGTCACTCGGCTTGAGAACCACTGGCTCCGGGAACAAGGTGCTCTCGACATGCCGGTGCATCTGTGCTTCCAGCCGGGACAGCATCGATACATCCAACTGCGCCGCGACCGCTTTGGCCTGCAATCGGTCGAATGCCTGTTGTGCCTGATCCTGCAACCCGGGGGTGTAGGTCTTCTGATCCAGCGTTTCCAGTGCCTGGCTCAGTCGCTCCGCCAGCAAGGTGACCAGCTTGCGTTTGGCCAGCAGGCCACGCGGCCCGGGCTTCGGCTGGCCGCTTTCCCAGTAGCGCTCGACCATGCCGGCCAGCACCGACGTTGCTTCGGTCCAGTGAAGCCAGGTGCGGGGGCGAAGGCGGGCCGTGACCAGATGCCCCGCCACGCGGAAGTGCTTGCACCGGGTGCTCAGGTATTGACGCGAGGCTTCATCGACATAGGACCAGTCGATACTGGCTTCCTGCAGACTGCCGAGCTTGATCATTTCATGCTCGATGCCTTGATACGTTTCGTCTTCCTCATCGAATGCACCGGCCGGCTGTTTGGCATCCAGCGGGCCTAGCAATGCGTCCAGATCCAGGTGAGGCAAGTTGATCACCAGTGACAGGCCTCACGCTGTTGTTTCATCAAGCTATGCAGGTTGGTTGCATCGAACAGCAGCCCGGAGAACGGCGCATAGTCGCTCTCGACCTGCAAGCGACCGCCGGCCTTGACCAGGTATCGCAGTTGTTCGATGGCGACCAGGCCCCGCCCCGCGTCCACGACCGTGCCGTCTTCCAGTACCTGCCACGGCACCGAGGCCGAGATGGGTTGCCCGTCCAACAGCAGTCGGATGTTCATCCGGTTGGGCGTGATCGGCTGGCTCTCCAGCAGCTCCAGACGCGAGATGTTCGACAGGCAACTGATCGCCAGGATCGGCGGCGCGGTAGCGCCGCCCAACGCCGGGGCGGACATCACCACGCTCCACCGTCCCGGTACAGCCTCCTCTGTGCGCGACAGCCGGAATCCCGTCTCGCCCGCGGCACGTTTCGCCTCGTTGAGGCGGACCAGTTCGACGATCGTTGGCGGTTTCGCCGGTTTCTGGCTGTTGGCCGCTGCTGGAGCCTCGTTCTGTTGCGTGGCCGGAGTCGCTGCGACCGGTGCTGGCGGCGTTCCCGCAAGCGCATCGAAGCAGGCCAGCCGCTCTATCGCGGACACAATGGAGGTACAGGTTTTCATGGCTGCTGGGGTCGCTGAGGACGGACCGGCGGCGGTCCCCTGTTTGCCGGCGTCACATCCGGCCACGAGCGCTGCACAAACCAGTGCGATGCTCAGTGATCTCATGGTGCAGAGTCCTCCTGAAAAATGTTCCAGCGCTGGCATCTACGCGCCAGCGTTCGTTTGGGAATGCCCAAACTCTGTGCGGCGAGCGCGCGCGAACCGTTTGCTTGTCGCAGGCGTTCGCTTATCAGGTGGCATTCGAAAGCCGCCAGCGCGCCGGGCAGGTCGTTGGTGTCCCAGAGATCGTGCAGCGGCATCGTCGATGTGGCGGGGAGCGGGGGAGTTCGTGGGGCAGGGGGGCGCAGCTCGCGCAATGCCTGTGGCGCGATGGCCTTGCCGCGTTCGGTGCGCTCGGCTGCCACCAGTACGAGGTTACGCAGTTCTCGGACATTGCCTGGCAGCGGGTGCATCTGCAGCATGCGCAACGCCTCGGGGCTGATGCCGGGGATGTGTCTCTGTCGCTCGCGGTTGTATTGCAGCAGCACGTGCTCGGCGAGAACGGGAATATCCTCCGGGCGCTCGCGCAGCGCAGGCACGTGCAGGCATTGCTGGCGGATGCGAAAGTACAGGTCCTCCCGAAAGCTCCCTTCGGCGATGCGTTGAAGCAATGGCTGGTGGGTCGCGCATATCAAGCGGAAATCGGAATAACGCTCCTGTGTCGCGCCCACAGGGCGGTATCTCTTCTCGTTCAGCACGCGCAGCAGCCGGCCCTGCAGTTCCAGCGGCATGTCGCCAATCTCATCGAGGAACAGTGTGCCGCCGTCGGCCTCCGCCACGAGCCCTGCGCGCGCCTGGCTGGCGCCGGTGAAGGCGCCTCGCTCGCTGCCGAACAGCTCCGCCTCGATCAGATCCTTGGGGATGGCCGCGCAGTTCACCGGCACGAACTTGCCTTGGCGGCTTCCTGCCTGGTGGATGAGCCATGCCGCATGATCTTTGCCTGCGCCAGTTTCGCCGGTGACCAGAATGGCCAGGTTCGAATCCGTCATTCCCAGCATGTCGCTGCGCAGTTCGCGGACCGCCGGGCTCACGCCGACGAACTCCGCCGCCAATAGCCTGGCTGCTCGCTCGCGTGTGCGGGTATGCGCCTGCGCACGCACTGCGTCGGCTGAGCGGGCCCGCGCCGCATCCCCCTGGTTCTGCTGAAGTCCGGAGAACAGGCGCTCATGGATTTGCAGCAGCGCCTGCCAAAGCGCTGACTGGCGCAATGCGTGCAGTGTCAAGGGAGCGCCGAGCAGCGCCAAGACCGCGATGGCATGCTGATTGGTGTCGCGCAACGGCAGGATCCAGGCGCCGTCTCCAGGCATGAAGTGCTCGCGCAACCGCTCGAAAGCGCTGCCCACGCCGACCATATCGGTGATGCGCTCGACCTCGCAGGGGTGGCCACTTACCAGGCTATAGACCAGGGGGTTGTCTAACTCGTCCATATCCAGCTCCGGCAGAGCAGACGCGTTTTCCGGCACGCAGGTCAGTGGCCGCAAGCAGTCACTCGTCTGATCCAGGCGATAGCACATCCCCAGGCGCAACAAGCCGCTATCCACAGCCGCTTGCAGGATCACTGTTGCCAGCTCGTCGGGGTGTGCCGCCCAAGTCATGTCGCGCGCGATGCCCGCGACCTCGAGCGGATTCAGTTGCCGCGGTGGCGTCATTCCACGACGGCCTCGAAGGCGCTGCCGCTCCACGACAGCTGGGCACGCCGGAAGGCTGCGCCCTCGGCGAGGCGCTGCAGGACGGACAAGGACAGTGGCGGCAACAACTCGCCGTCGATGCTCGCATCCAGCATGCGTGCACCGTTCTGGTGGCGGGTGCAGCGCTTGCGCAGTTCCTCGCTGGCGCTCGCGGACACCGACAAGGTGGCGTTATAGCGCTGGACGAACTGCGTCATCAGCCGTTGCAAGCGGCTTTCCACGATGTCCCCGAGCACGCGATCGTCCAGATAGCGATAGGGCACGACCTGCATTCTCGCCAGCAGTGCCGGCTTGAAGAATTGCGAGAGGCGCTCCCGAAGAGCGGCCTCGTCCTGGTCGGTCAGTTCGTCTTCCGGTTGATCGAATCCCAGGTTCGAGGTCAGGAAGAACAGCACATTCTTGCAGTCGATCAATCGCCCCTCGCCGTCGGCCAGTTCACCTTTGTCAAAGGCCTGATAGAAGATGTTCAGCACGTCCGGGTGAGCCTTTTCGACCTCATCGAGCAGGACTACGGAATACGGCTGTTTGCGGATCGCCTCGGTCAGCACGCCTCCCTCGCCATAGCCGACGTATCCCGGCGGCGCGCCGAGCAGGCGTGACACGGTGTGCTTCTCCTGAAACTCGGACATGTTGATCGTCGTCAGGAACTGCTTGCCGCCGAACAGCGCATCGGCCAGGGCCAGTGCGGTTTCCGTCTTGCCTACGCCGCTGGGGCCTACCAGCAAGAAGGTGCCGAGCGGCGTGCCAGGCCGCCGGAGGTCTGCCATCGCGGTCAGCAGATGCCGGTGAATGTGCTCGATGGCGGCGTCCTGCCCCTTGACCCGTTCCCGTAGCGTCTCCGGCAAGCCTCGGAGGCGCGTCATCTGATCGCTGCTGATGGTTGTCGCCGGAATGCCTGTCCAGTCAGCGATGACCTGCGCGACCTGCTCACGGCCTACCTCCGCGTGCAGCAGCGCGCCTGGGCGTTGCAGTGCCGCCAGCTCCATCACCTTGGCGGATAGTTGTTCGGAGCGCTCATCATCGTCCGAGGCGTCGTCGACCGCCAGAGACGACCGCAGCGTCCGGATTTCGTCCACCAACGGCTTCTGGCATGACCATGCGGTTTGCAACGCATCCATCTTGCGCTGAACTTCACGGCGCGCGTTGTGCAGTACCTCGAGCCGTTGCGCGTCAGTGTGCAGGCCGGCACGCTGATCCCGTTGCAGCAGCGTCGACTCCGTGTCGATCTGCAAGAGCTCATGCTCCAGCACCCGCAATTGCCTGGGCGACTCGGCAAGTGCGGTTGCCACCCGCGCGCACGCCGTGTCAAGCACGTCGACGGCCTTGTCGGGCAACTGCCGTCCCGACAAGTAGCGCGCCGAAAGCCCGGCAGCGGCCTGCAACGCGTCGTCGGAGATGTAGACCCCGTGAGCGCGCTCGTAGGTGTTCCGTAGCCCCCGCAGGATGTGGACGGCCGTCTCGGGGCTCGGCTCGTCGAGCTTGACCAGCTGGAAGCGTCGGCTAAGTGCCGCATCCTTCTCGAAGAATTTCTTGTATTCCGACCAGGTGGTGGCCGCGATCGTGCGGAGTTCTCCCCGGGCCAGCGCCGGCTTGAGCAGGTTGGCGCCGTCGCTGCCGCCAGCCGCATTGCCCGCACCGATCAGCGTGTGTGCTTCGTCGATGAACAGGATGATCGGCGTGGCGGAGGTCTTCACTTCGTCGATAACCGCTTTCAGCCGTTTCTCGAACTCGCCCTTGACCGACGCGCCGGCCTGTAGTGCGCCCAGGTCCAATCCCCACAGCGTGACGGAGCGCAGCGGCTCAGGCACGTGCCCCTGGACGATGCGCAGTGCCAGGCCTTCGATGACCGCGCTTTTGCCAACGCCGGCATCGCCCACGACGATGGGGTTGTTCTTGCGGCGGCGCGACAGGATGTCGATCATCAGATCGATTTCTCCATCGCGGCACAGCACCGGGTCCAGGCGTCCCTCACGCGCCTGGGCGGTGAAATCATGGCCGTACCTGGCCAGCGCCGAATCGGTCGCCGCGACGATGGGTGACTGGACACGTTCCGACGCCTGGGGTGTTTCCGCCGAATTCGCGACCAACGACAGGAATTCCTTGCGCCAGGCTTCCCGGTTGACGCGGTCGAACAGACGCACGGCGGACAGCGGCAGATAGCGGCCGGGGTTGAGCAATGCGGCCAGGAAGAGGCTGCCGCTACGGATTGCGTCCTGGTTCCATTCCAGCGAACCCAACAGCCATGCCTCCTGCAACAGTTCGACCAGCAACGGCGAGAACGCGGGGTATTGCCCTCCCGCGGATGCCTGGTTCGGGAAGTTGGCTGATAGCGCCTGACGCACGGCGCCCAGATCCAGCCCGGCCTCGCGCAAAAGCAACCGGACATCCCCCAACGGCAGGTCCACCAGCTTGAGCAGCACATGCGGCACCGTGACTTCGGCGCCTTGCTGGCTGATGCAGAGGCTCGCGGCCTCTTCCAGGGCTTGTCGAGCGGGGGGATTCAAGCGGTCGAAGACTGCCGAGAGTTCAATTCGGATCATGAAGCACAGCCCATCAAGGATGGTTGGAAACGAGGCGTGCAACGTCAGGACCGAAGTTGCACGCAGATATATCAGCGGTGCGGGGAATGGTTGGCCCATTAAGGAAACACAATATTGCCAATTAGTAAATGAGAAATTTATTGTCTTGTGTGCGGGGAATTATTAATAAATGTCACATTTTTTCTGTCTCGTTATTTGGGGTTAATTTCGTGATTGATCTGATGGAAATTTCGGACAAATCTTATTGACGGTGCAATGGGGCAGGCTTAATTATTCAGGCGGGCCGCGTATGTTTGAATATGTCTGGTAAGCGCTTCTGGGAGCCATGCTTTCTGAGGGGCATGGAATATCTTGGGGCGATTCCCCAAGCAGATCTCGAACCAGGTTGGTCATGCTGCGGTTTACGGCTGAGAGCGAATTTCCAGCATCCTCAAGAGAAAAGGATAAGGAGTATTTATGGCGAAGAGCACGGCATCGGTAGCCCCGAAGGAACGAATCAATATCAAATATGTTCCGGCAACAGGTAATCAGCAGGCGGAGATCGAACTGCCTTTGAATATGCTGGTGATTGGTGATTTCAAGGGGCGCGAAGAAGAGACTGCTATTGAAGACAGGCCGGTGGTGCGTGTGGACAAGGACAACTTCAACGATGTGCTCAGCGAGGCGGGCGTGGCGTTGAAAACTGCCGTTCCCTTGCGCCTCGGAAATGCCAACGCTGACGACACGCTGACCGTCGACCTTCAGTTCAAGCACATCAGGGATTTCAATCCTGATTCAGTCGCCCAGCAGGTGCCCGAGTTGCGCAAGCTCCTGGAACTGCGCGAGGCGCTGGTAGCCCTCAAGGGGCCCATGGGTAACGTGCCCGCGTTCCGCAAGCAGTTGCAGGCCCTGCTCGGGGATGAGGCGGCGCGGAACAAGCTCGCGCAAGAGCTGAGCCAGGCGCTCAAGGGCTCGTCCGACTGATGCGCCTCCTGCGGCACATCACACCTTCCCATATCTCTGCGGCTTCAAGGAAACGAACATGAAAACCGAACGCGCTGTTGCCCAGGCTGAAGCGGCCCAATCCCAGGGGCTGCTCGAACAGATCATGGCGCAGACGCGCATCGAGCCCAATCACGAGGGCTATGCCGTCGCCGAACGCGGCGTTGCTGCGTTTATTGCCGAAATGCTCAAGACGGATGATCGCGAGCAGCCCATCAGCAAGCTGCTGGTGGACGGCATGATTGCCCGGATCGACGAGCAACTCACCGTCCAGATGGACGAGATTCTCCACGATCCGTCGTTCCAGAACCTGGAGTCCCACTGGCGCCAACTCAAGCTTCTGGTCGACAACACCGATACACGCGAGAACATCAGGATCGGCTTCATGCATGTCGGCAAGGCCGAGTTGCTGGATGACTTCGAGGGAGCCGGCGATATCACCCGCAGCGGCCTCTACAAGCATGCCTACACGGCGGGTTATGGCCAGTTCGGCGGTGAGCCGGTGGGCTGCATGGTCAGCAGTTACACCTTTGGCCCGTCGGCGCCGGACATCAAGCTGCTTAGCTACGTGGCAGCGGTCGGCGCCATGGCCCACGCGCCGTTTCTGGGTGCTGCCGGTCCCGAGTTCCTGAATGTGGAGAACTTCCAGGAGCTGCCCAACCTGAAGGAAATCAGCGACATCTTCGAAGGCCCTCGTTTCGCCAAATGGCGTAGCCTGCGCGAATCCGAGGATGCGCGCTACCTGGGCCTGACCATGCCGCGCTTCCTGCTGCGCCAGCCGTACGACCCGTTGGACAACCCGACGCGTACCTTTGTCTACCGCGAAGGCGTCGACGGTAGCCACGCCAATTACCTGTGGGGCAACACGTCGTTCCTGCTCGCCAACCGCATCACCGACAGCTTTGCCAAATACCGCTGGTGTCCGAACATCATCGGCCCGCTGTCCGGCGGGGCGGTGGATGATCTGCCAGTCCATCTGTATGAATCCCTCGGCCAGTGGCAGGCCAAGATTCCCACTGAAGTCCTGGTGTCGGACCGCCGCGAATTCGAACTCGCCGAAGCCGGTTTTATCCCTCTGACCATGCGCAAGGACAGCGATAACGCTGCATTCTTCTCCGCTAACTCGGTGCAAAAGCCCAAGCTTTTCCCGAAGACCGAGGAGGGCCAGGCCGCGCAGACGAACTACAAGCTCGGCACGCAACTGCCGTACATGTTTATCGTCAACCGGCTGGCGCACTATCTGAAGGTGCTGCAGCGCGAGCAAATCGGTAGCTGGAAGGAGCGCCAGGACCTTGAGCGCGAGCTGAACAACTGGCTCAAGCAATACATCGCTGACCAGGAAAGCCCCTCGGCTGACGTGCGCAGCCGCCGCCCGCTGCGGGCGGCCCGCGTGATCGTGCAGGATGTCGCCGGCGATCCGGGCTGGTATCAGGTGTCGCTCGCGGTGCGTCCGCACTTCAAGTACATGGGTGCCAGCTTCGAACTGTCCCTTGTCGGCAGGCTCGACAAGGAATAACGAGAGCCCAGGCCATGCCGAGAACGCTCGGACAGGGAAGTTTGTTCGAGCGGCTCGATCCCGATCTCGCGCCGCGACGTCTGCGGACGAGCCAGGATCTGGCCGCCGAACGCATCCAGGCTATCAAGCGGCATCTCGAGTGCGTACTCAATGCGCGGCAAGGTTGTTCGTCAAGCAGTCCTGAATTGGGGCTGCCCGATTTCAACGATGTCGCGGTCGGCAGCGCCGATCTGCGGCATCGTTTGGGCGAGCACATCCATGCCGTGGTCAGCGAGTTCGAGCCACGGGTCAAGGTGACCCGCGTTCAGCCACTCACGGATGCCATGCGCCCGATGGATTTGCACTTCCGGCTGCACTGCCTGGTGCCGGTTCGCAACGCACACGAAAGCATCGAGCTCGACCTGGTACTTCAGCATCACAACAGGATCGCGCGGTTCACCTGACCCGCCGCGCGATCCGCAATGGAAAGTCGTTGCCATGACATTACGCCGCAAGTTCCGAGAAGAGCTCGACTACTTACGTCGCTTCGGCCGCGAGTTTTCCCGTGACAATCCGCAACTCTCCCGCTTCCTTGGAGGGGAAGGCGCCGACCCCGATGTCGAGCGCCTGCTCGAAGGATTCAGCTTCCTGACCGCCAAGCTGCGGCTAAAAATCGAAGACGATCTGCCTGAGCTGACTCACTCAATGCTGCAACTGCTGTGGCCGAACTACCTTCGGCCGCTGCCGAGCTCGACCATCGTCTGCTTCGAGCCGGTCGAAACCGCGATCACGCAGCGGCAAACCGTGCCCAAGGGAACCGTTGTGTTGTCCCGCGCGGTGGATGGCGTCCAGTGCCGCTTTCGCACCTGTGCGGATGTTCACCTGTTGCCGCTCAAGATGACCCGGGTGAGCGATGCCCACTCGCGAGAAAAGTCGATCCTGACGGTCGAGTTGTCGTTCCTGACCGATAACCCGCCCAGCCTCATGGACTGCGATCAACTGGATTTCCAGCTCAGCGGCGATGACACCACGGCGCAGACCCTCTATCTCTGGTTGGCCCAGTACCTCGACAAGGTCAGGGTAGACCTTGACGGCAAGGCATTCTCCCTGCCCAACCGACAGGTCGAGTTTCCTGGGTTCGCCCAGGATGAAGCCCTGCTGCCGTATCCGAAAAATGCCTTCGACGGCTACCGGATATTGCAGGAGTACTTCGTTTTTCCCCAGCGCTTTCATTGTTTCCGGTTGAGCGGCTTGGCGCCGTTCTGGCCGTCCACCAGCCAGGAGACCGTCCGGATCGAGTTCCACTTCAGTCGGCCGATGCCACCGGGCATTCGCCTGCGCGATGGCGACCTTGCCCTGTATTGCACCCCCGCGGTCAACCTGTTCGCCCATGACGCCGAGCCGATCAGGATAGACGGCAAGGTCGCGCAACAGCCGGTTAATCCAGCGGGGCAGCGGCCGCTAGCCTACGAGATTTTCAGTATCGACGAAGTCCGGGGCCTGCGCCGCGACGCTGATGGGCGGCGTGGCGATCGGCTGCGTACCTTCCGGCCATTCGAGTCGATGGCGCACGAAGTCGAGCATGCCGAAGGTCGTACCGCGATCTACTACCGAACCCACATAGGCAACGCGCTTGACGGCAGTGGTCTCGACCACGCCGTTTCCTTCGTGCGCGCCGACGAAAGCGAGTATGTGGACCAGACCGAAACGGTTTCGCTGTCGATTACCTGCACCAATCGCGACCTTCCGCTTGCACTGGACGTGGGCGATATCTGCGAAGGATCGGAAAGGGCGCCATCCTACAGTCGTTGTCGCAACATCACGCGTCCGACGCCATCCTATCGCCCGGTGCTGGACGGCGATCTTCAGTGGAGCCTGATCTCCAACCTGTCGCTGAATTATCTGTCACTGCTCTCGGCCGAACCACTCAAGGCAGTCCTGCGAGCCTACGACTTCGCCGCGCTGCATGACATCCAGCATGCGCGGGCCAGCAGCAAGCGCCTGGCGGGCATCGGCGAGGCCGAGACCAAGCCGATGGACTGGCTCATGAAGGGTCTGCCCATCCGTGGCTTGAAGACGGTGCTGCACCTGGATCAAGACGCCTTCCTGTGCGAGGGGGACCTCTATCTGTTCGGCAGCGTGCTGAGCCACTTCCTGGCGCTCTACGCCAGCATCAACTCCTTCCATGTGCTGGAAGTCATCAACACCAGCAACAACGAGCACTACCAATGGCCATTGCAGATCGGCAAGCAACCCCTGATCTAGCCGTCGCCGATGCCGTGCTCGCCAGCGCGAAGGCCTACGACTTCTTCCGCTTGCTGGAGCAGTTGCATGCGCTGCACGGTGACGACCTGGAAGCGAGCGATCCGCTCGGGGATGCCCATTGGCGCATCCGCCTGAGCAGTTCGGCGGGACTGGCATTTCCGGCGTCGGACATCAGCTTCGCCGCGCGTATGCCCGACGGCTCGGCCAGCGACTACCAGATACAGGCCAACTTCTTCGGGCTGCACGGCTCTGACTCGCCGCTGCCGGGCTACTACCTGGACCGTCTGGCCTATGAGCATGGGCAGGGTATCGGCATTCGTCCGGCCTTTCTCGACTTCTTTCACCACCGTCTGCTCACGCTGCTGCACCGGGCATGGCGCAAGTACCGCTATCACATCCGCTTCCGCAGCGAAGCCAGCGATGGCTTCTCCCGCTATGTATTTGCCCTCGTCGGCCTGGGCAACGACGACTTGCGCGGCGCGACACCGTTGCCCTGGAGCCGTCTGCTCAGTTTCGCCGGCTCCATCATCAACCGCAGCCGCTCCGCGTCGATGGTCGCGGGCATCGTGGCCGATTGCTTCGCGCTGAAATCCGTGCAGGCGCGCGAGTTCGAGATTCGTTACGTCGACATCCCGTCAGGTCAGCGCTTGTCGCTGGGCAAGCGCAACGGCGAGGTCGGCGGCAGCTTCGTGATCGGCAAGCGGGTGCGCGCCTGCCACAACAAATTCACCGTCGTCATCTCCGATCTCGACCAGGAGCGCTTCCGCCACTTCCTGCCCAGCGGGGAGGACTTCGCACGCCTGCGCAAGCTCATGGAATTCCTGCTGCGTGACCCGATGGCCTTCGACCTGGAACTGCGACTTCGCCCGGCGGAAGTCGAGTCCTTCAATCTGAGCAAGGAGCGCGGCTCGCAGCTTGGCTGGACCACTTTCGTCAACGGTGACGACGCCACTCGAACCCCCGTGCGTATCAAGGTGCGACTATGAACACGCCTACTCCTCCAACAAGCCAGACGTCGGCAGACACGCAGCGCCTCGAACTCATCGTTGCCAATACCCATGCCCTGCGCGCCGGCAGCACTGCACGGCATCGCTTCGGTCACGCGGGCGGCACCATCGGCAGCCGCGGCGCCGACTGGCTGCTCGATGACGGTCAAGGCCAGGTGCAGGCGATTCACTGCGAGATCGCCTGGATCGACAACAGTTACTGCGTGCGCGACCAGAGTGGCGCCACCCGCGTCAACGACGCCGAGACACCGTTGCGGCGCGGCACGGCCGCACGTCTGCGCGACGGCGACATGCTGCATATCGGCGCCTACCAGGTCACCGTCCATCTTCAGACGTCCGAGCCGCATCTGTTCAACAGCCAGCCGCTGCAGCAGCGTTCGGTGGGTGAGTTGCTCAACGAGCCAAGCGCTGGCCTTCACCCGGTGGCCGACGCCGACAGGCTGCTGGACGCGGGGGTGCGCAAGCCCGATTTCAGCGCCTTCGATGACCTCGCGAGGGAGCATCGTCCCGCGGACGAACGCGACCCGCTGGCCGCCCTGGATGCCGAGCAACTGCGGCGTGAGCCGGGATTCGGCGTTGCCCCGCTGGACCCTACGAACTACGGACTCAGTCCGAGCCAGACGCAGGCCAACCACGCCCGTACTCGATTCGAAGCCGTGTCCGGCTCACCCAAGACCTTATCTGGAGAATCCACGATGCCGCAGTCCTACTCGCGAGCCGTCTCGACCGGCGACGCCAATGCCTTGATCCAACCCTTGGTGGAAGGGCTTGGGGCCTCGGTCGGCGTGGTCGATCCTCAGATGGGGCATGCGCTGTTGCAGGAGATCGGCAGGACGTTGAGCGCAGTCATTCACGGTATCACTGCCTTGCAGCATGCCCAGGACGGCAAACGGCGCAATCTGGCACCGCTTGCTCGCACGCTCCAGCCCATCGAGGACAACCCCTTGCGCCTGGGGCTGGGCTACCCGGAGACCGTACGCGCATTGTTCTCCAGTGAGCGCAGCGTCGTGCACCTGTCGCCGTCCGCCGCCGTGGAGGAAAGCCTCGCCCAGGTTCAGCGGCACCAGGCCGCGCTGATCGAGGCCATCGAGGCCAGCCTCCAGGCCCTGTTGCGTGCCTTCTCGCCGGAGCAACTGCAGCAGCGTTTCCAGCGCTATCGGCCGGCCCAGGTCCAGCCATCCGAGGGAGCGGACTGGAGCTGGCAGATGTACACCCACTACTACAACGAGCTGGCATCCTCTCGCCAGCAAGGTTTCGAGAAACTGTTCTGGGAAGTCTTTGAACAGGCCTACGACCGAGCGCTGCGCCAGGAGCCGCGATGAAGCGGCTCGTCTGCGCGCTGATGCCACTGCTGATGCTCACGGGATGCAGCACCGTCGGCAATGTTTTCAAGAAAACGGGGCAGGTGCTGATGGACCCATCCATCCAGGTGGGCGTCGATGATGACCAGCCGACCCAGATCGGCCTCAGCCTGTACGCCGACCACGACGTCAATCCCAATGGGCAGCATCAGGTGCCCGGGTTCGATGCGACCGATGAGCAGGATGCAGAGGACGGCCCCTACGCGGTGCGTTTCGTCAGCGCCAACAAGCCCGAGCTCCTCGAAAACCTGCAACTGTTGCTCGAGCAGTTGCGCACCGGCGCCGATGCTTCCGCCTTTGTCGCGAGGCCCGCGGCCGGTGTCGGTGCGCCGTCCGCGCATCCGCGAGCCGGGCAGTCGAGCGAGCAGGTGATCGTGCCTCCGTTACCGAATACGGGGATCGTCGGTCCTCAGGGCCTCGAACTGGGGCAGTACGACGCCAATGGTCGCCGTCACAGCTTTGCGCCGTCGACCGCCCGGTCGAGGTTGGCCAAGCCCCCCGGAACCCCCATCGCCTTCAAGGTCGTGCAACTCAGGGACGACTCCGTGCTGCTCAATGCAGACCCTGATCAACTGCGCAAAGACCTGAAGAAGACCCTGGGCAGCACCTACCTGGCCGCCGACGACTACCTGTTGTTGCCTGGACAGTTCAAATTCGTGCCCTTCGGCGAGGTCCGCGACGGCACGCGCTTCATCGCCGCAATTGCGGACTTCCACGATGGGAACGCGGTGGCCTGGAAGCAGGTCATGCCGATCGAGCCCAAGGGCCGCAAATATTCCTTGCTGGTCAAGTTGAGCGAAACGCGCGTGAGCCTGACGCGCGAGGGGCGACCCGCGCTACCCGCCACCCCCGTACCGGCTGCCTGCCCCGTGCCTGCCGCACCCATCGAGAAAACCGTCAGGCGGCGGCCTTCGAAGTTGCCGGCAGCGGCGGCTGTCCCGCCGCTGCCGGCGGAGCCCTTGCCTGCGGCTCCGGCCCTGCAGGCCGCTTCCAACCCATCCCGAATCCAGGTAACGCCATGACCTCACGCAACGCCGTTCTCTGGGGAGAAGGACTATTCGTCCAACCCCAGCACTTCCAGCAGCAGGCGCGAGCCGCCGAGTACCACGCCAACCAACGCTTGAACAGTGTCAGCGACCATCTCTACGGCTTCAGCGAGCTGGAGCTCAACCATGAGTACCTCGCCTTCGGCAAGGTGGCCATCGTGCGGGCGCGTGGCGTGATGCCCGACGGTACCGTCATCGACATTCCCGGCGAGCAGCCGGCGCCAGAGCCCCTGGCGATCACCGACGCCAGCGTGGCCAATCAGACGGTCTACCTTACGTTGCCGCTCAAGCAGGACAGCGGCCTCGAAGTCCGCTGGCCCGATACGTATGCCAACACGCGCTACGTGGCCCGCACGGAGGCGGTGCGCGACACGCACAGCCTCGAAGGCGACCACCAGCCGGTGGACCTCGTTGTCCCCAACCTTCAGTTCGCACTGGAGCAGCAGGACCGAAGCGCCTTCACCGGCATCGCCATGTGCCGCATTCTCGACCGCCGCCCCGACGGTAGCCTGGTGTTGGACGACAGCGGGTTCTATCCCACCAGCCTGTCCGTGAACGCCATCGCGCCGTTGCATCGCTTCGTCGGCGAGGTGGCCGGTCTGATGCGCGAGCGCGCCAAGAACATCGCGGAACGCATCGGCTCCGCAGGGCAGTCGGGCGTGGCCGACATCACGGACTTCAACCTGCTGCAAGTCATCAACCGCCTGCAGCCCTGGTTCAGCTACCTGTCGCGCAAGCGGCATGTCCATCCCGAGGATCTCTACGTGGCCTTCATCCAGGCCTGCGGTGAACTGGTCACCTTCACCGACGAGGGCCGTCTGCCACAGGAGTACCCGACCTATCAGCACGATGATCCGCGCGCGTCTTTCCGCATCCTCATGGATACCCTGCGACGGACTCTCAGCACCGTGCTCCAGCCGCGCGCGGTGTCGCTGCCGATTATCGAGCAGCGCTACGGTTCGCTGACTGCGGAGGTGCGCGATCGCACGCTGATCGAAGGTGCGGAATTCGTGCTCGCCGTGCGTGCGCGGATGTCCGCGGACGACCTGCGTCAGTTGTTCGTCCAGCAAGCCAAGGTCACCTCCATGGATCGCCTCGGCGAACTGGTCAGTCTGCAACTGCCTGGCATCCCGCTCAAGCAGTTGCACGTGGCGCCTCGCTATCTGCCGTATCACGCCGGTTTCATCTATTTCGAACTCGATCGTACGCATCCGGCGTGGCAGGTCATGACGCAACAGACATCCGGCTTCGGCTTCCACGTCGCCGGCGACTTCCCTGAACTGGAAATGCAGTTCTGGGCCATCCGGAGCCAATGACATGACCACGACCGTTCCCCTCGACGACCCGCGCACGCTGCGTTCGCGCCCGGCTCCCGGCCATGCCGCCGCGGACGAGCTCAGCAAGACTGTCGGCTACCAGCGAATCGAACAGCTCAACGGCGACCCGGACCTGAGTTTCCAGTTGCGCGGCCATGGCTGGAATCCTCTGGTGGACGGCGCGCAGCCGCTGCTGGGCCTGGTGATTCGCCTGCGCCGGCTGGAACGCTGCGACGACATCGGCAAGCTCTATCAAACCGTGCGTGACCAGATCAGCGCGCTGGACGAGGAAATCCGCCAGCACAGCTATGACAGCGCCACTCAACTGGCTTTCCGTTATGCGTTGTGCGCCTTCATCGACGAGGCCGTCATGGCCACCCCTTGGGGCGGCTCCGATTCGGTATGGGCCAAGCGCTCGCTGCTCAGCCACTTCCATAACGAAACCTGGGGCGGCGAGAAATTCTTCACCGTGCTCACCCGCATGCTCGTGGAGCCTGCCAAGTACCGCGACGTACTGGAGTTCAAGTACCTCTGCCTGTGTCTCGGTTTCACCGGAAAGTACGGTATGCGTAACAACCGCGATGAGTCGCTCAACAACATCATCGACCGATTGCACCAGGTGTTGCGCGGTTTGCGTGGCGACGTCCCGGAAAAGCTCACCGATGGCGGCCGGAATATCGCCACACGCCGCTACCGGCTCGGTGGGCAACTGCCGTGGTGGACACCCTGGGCCTGCGCGCTGGTGCTGCTGTCCGGCGCGTATGCCTACTTCAGCGTTCAGTTGGACAGCAGCACCGGGCAGGTGCTGCGCGCGCTGGACGCCACTCTCAAGCGCTAGTTCCAGGCACCCCAAGGAGGATCGCCATGGTCAGGACGTGGAACCGTTACGGCGGTATCAAGACGGACGACGTCGATATCGAAACGCACCTCGCGGCTGGCGTCATGGCGGCCCACGGGTTCTGGATGGCGCGCTACGCCGAGCGCGAGCAATGGCTGCGCCATTGGCAGCGCGTGCAGGTCAGCCACTGTCTGACTGATTTTCTACCGGGGGATCGAACGCCGCTCGCGTCGGTCCATTCCGGTGACTTTTCTACCGATTGAGGAGCACACCCATGCCTCGACAATCCGATATGCGCTTCACCTTCAAGGCGGGGGGCCTCGAGTTCGATGTGGTTTCGTTCGAGCTGGAGGAAGGACTGAGCCAGCCGTTCATGCTGTCGGCCGACCTGACCAGCACCGATCCGTCGATCGACTTCTCGGCCGTCCTCGATCAGCCCGCGCAGCTCATCATCTGGCGCGCGGACCAGCCCGTGCGCTACGTCCACGGCCTGGTCAGTGACTTCGAACAAGGGGAAACCGGCTTTCGCCGCACCCGCTACCGTGCCGTGGTTGAGCCCAAACTTGCGCGCGCCGGCCTGTGCGCGGACTGGCGCATCTTCCAACGGAAGAGCGTGCCGGACATTCTGTCTGCAGTGCTCAAGGAACACGAGATCACCGACTACGAACAGTTGGTGACCGAGGCGCATCTGCCGCGTGAATATTGCGTACAGGCAGGTGACAGCGACTTGCATTTCCTTGCCAGGCTGGCAGCGGAAGAGGGCTTTTATTACGCCTTTTCCTTTGCCGATGCCAGCCACCACCTGGTGCATGGAGACAATCTCTACATCTTCGGCTCCATCGACGGCGGCCCGGTCGAATACAACGCCACGCCAGGCGGCGATCAGCCCACGCCGGCGCTGCGCCGTTTCCGCTACAGCGAGCGCGTGCGCACTGCGCGGCAAACCCAGCGCGACTACACCTTCAAGCACCCGGCCTATAACCAGGAGCATCAACATGACGGCGCGCAGCTCGACCATCAGGGCAAGGACTACGAGGTCTACCATTTCCCCGGCCGCTACAAGGAAGACGCGGCGGGGCAGCCCTTCACCCGGACCCGCCTGCTCGGGCTGCGCGGCGACGCTCGTACCGCAGAAGTGGAAGGCGACGACGCGCGCCTGGTGCCCGGCCTGGCTTTCGACCTCACCGGTCATCCGCGCGCCGACCTCAACCGCGGCTGGCGGCCCCTGCGCATCAAGCATCGCGGCGTGCAGCACACCAGCCAGGCCGAGGAAAGCGCAGACGCGGAACTGGGCACTCACTACAGCTATACCGCCGAGCTGATTCCCGATGATGTGGAATGGCGTCCTCAGCCGATAGCCAAACCGCGCATCGACGGCCCGCAGGTCGCCATCGTCGTCGGCCCGCCGGGCGAGGAAATCCACTGCGACGAGTGGGGCCGGGTCAAGGTCCAGTTCACCTGGGACCGGCAGGGCAAGTCCGACGAGCACAGCTCCTGCTGGATCCGCGTTTCGCAGAACTGGGCCGGTGCCACATGGGGACACATGGCCATCCCGCGTATCGGCCAGGAAGTGCTGGTGGGCAATATCGACGGCGATTGCGACCAGCCTTTGATTATCGGCAGGACCTACATGGCCCTGCAGTTGCCGCCGTACGAGTTGCCGCGGCACAACATCCTCAGCACGATCAAAAGCAAGGAGCACAAGGCCGGACGCAACAATGAACTGCTGTTCGACGACACGAATGGCGAGATCAGCGCCACACTGCGCAGCGACCAGGGGGCCAGCGCCCTCAACCTGGGCTACCTGGTCCATCCGCGTCCGGGCGGCGGCAAAGCGCGCGGCAAGGGCTTCGAGCTGCGCACCGACGAGCACGGCGCCGTGCGCGCCGGCGCCGGCCTGCTGTTGACCACCGAGCCGCGCCCGCACGCCAGCGAGCACCACAAGGACCTCAAGGAGACCGCCGCCCGTCTGGACGTGGCTGGCGAGCAGCAGGAGGGCTTCGGCACCCAGGCACGCGAAGTACAGGCGCAGGAAACGGGCGACCAGGATGCGGTCGCCAACGCCCTGCAAAAGCAGCACCAGGGCATCCTCGGCAGTGGTCCAGGCGACCCGGCCAGCAACAACTTTCCCGAGTTCGCGCAGCCGTACGTCGTCGTCGCCAGCCCGGTGGGTATTGCGACCAGCACGCCTGGCTCGACCCATATCGCCAGCGGCGAACACATTGCGCTCAGCAGTACGGAACATATCAGCCTGACCAGCGGCAAGCGGCTGCTCGCCAGCGCCAGCCGTGGCATGCGCTTGTTTGTACAGAGCCTGGGCTATCGCCTAGTGGCCGCGGCGGGGGACATCGATATCCGCGCGCTGAAAGACAGCATCAACCTGCTGGCCAAGCTCAACATCACCCACACCGCTGACCGCATCACGCTGAACGCCAAGACGGAGCTGGTCATCAACGGCGGTGGCAGCGCAACCGTCTACAACGCGGGTGGGATTACCCACCAGACCAGCGGCCGTTATACCGGCCACGCGGCCCAGTTCAGCTACACGGGCCCGAAAAATCGCGCGGCCAGCTTCCCGGCGCCGCCCAAGCCCAGCGAGGGCAATCTGGAACTGTTCAATCGATACATCAGCCGTTTTGCCAATGGTGTCGGCATCAGCGATGGGACCTACGAAGTGGAGGACGCCACGGGCAAGGTTTTCAAGGGATCTCTCGACAAGGCCGGGCACAACGTGGTCGCAGGTGCAGCGCCTGGACCCGCTCGCGTGCGGTTTGGCGCGGATCCCGCCAACACCATGTCGGTGGCCAACTATTTCGGTACGGCAGCCTGGCCTGAAGCCGAGGCTGCGGGAAGTTCGCAACGGTCGATTGCCTTGGCAGGAGGGGAGATTGCAGCCAAGGACGCCGCAGAGCCGATCTCTGCCACTGGCCTCATGGGCAGCGTGGGCACGGCGGTGGCCAGCCTTATGGTTGCTGGCGGGAAACTCGCAGGCACGCTGACGTCCGCGCCTGGCCTGGGTCAAATTGCGCCTGTTCTGGGCCAGCTCGCAGGGGCCAGGAACATGTTGTTGAGCGCCGCCGGCAGCAAGATCCAGGACTGGGTGCCGCCGCTTGCTGAAGCGGATCGCTGGCTGACTGGTGCGGGTGCCACCCCAGCCTACGTCAAAACCACGACGAAGGCGAGCGACCCGATGGCGATGATGCGCACGCCGGGAATCCGCGCATGAAGCGGCCGAGTCTTTTCACGTTCTGGGCCGCGATGGATCTGCTCTACCTTGCGCGCTACCTCTGGCTGAACGTAGTGGAAGGCAAGATTCCGTTCGTTGCGGACATCCTTCGTCTCCAGAACCTGGAGCAGCCCACATGGTATGCCCCTCTGACAACTAGCTTGTCACTGGGGCTGACCTGCTTCATCGCGGTGACGGCTTATCTGTTTCTCACCAACAGCTGGGCAGCACGGCCGATGGCTTATGTCCAGATTCCGTTTCGTCTGCTGCTGGCCGTGCCGTCGCTGTCATTCATTCCCTGGCTGCTGAACCTGTTCGGGTCACACAGCCTGGTGCTGAACATCGCACTCCTGATCGCCTCAGAAAGCGTGAAGGTGTTGACCCTCTATCGCAGCGGCCGCCTCGGTGGCCGTGCGAATCGACTGTCATCGTGAGGGAGCCCCATGCCGCGCCACCTCACTGTCTTCCCATGCCACGTGGCACTGCTACCGCGGTGCCGCGTCACGTTCAACCCCGTGAGTACACGTTGATGGATACGACCAGCAACACCGCATCCCCCGCCCGCGAAAGGCAGATTGCCGTCGTTCCGGTGAATCAGATCCAGCCGGCAGACGTCGCGCTCAGTATCAAGGCCTTCGATGACTGGCTGGTCAGTATCAGCGGCGGCGCCGTCACGTTGGAGCGTCTGCGCAGTGCCGCCGGGAACGTGCCAGTGCTCGGCAATATCCTGTCCTTGGTCGATGGCCTCGGCGACCTAGTCACCTTGGTGCAAGCGCAGACACGCACCACCTTCGACTGGGCAACGCTGGGCATCAACCTCATTGGCCTGACTCCGGCAGCCGGCACCGCGCCGGCTCGCATGAGCCTGCGGCCGGCGTTGTTCCTTGTGCGTCAGGAACTGCGGCGGAGCGGGGGCCTCGGCGAGTCGGCTTTCAACACCCAGGCCACCCACCTCAATGCGAGCATCAAGGGCGAACTGAACGACTTCGTGCAACGGACCCAGGCCGCGTTGCCCGGGTTCATCGAGGAGGCCGCGACCCTGGGGCAGGGGCTGGTGCTGGACCTTGCCGCCGGCCTCGACGCGCTCGCCGTTGGCGTGCCGGTGGGCAGTGACGTGACAGGGCCAGCGTCGTTTACCACCGCAGGCGACGCTTGGCGCGATCCCACCCGTGTGTTCGCGAATGGCTACGATGCGGCGCTCCTCTTTCACAAGAGCGAGGCGAAGGCCCGCCTTGGCAAGGCTGGCGGCCCGTTGTCGGCGCATGCGCGCGGCGTGCTGCAGTCCCACATCGCGGCGCTGCGCCGCTTTGCCCCGGAACTCGCCGCGCAGATCCGGCGGTTGGCCGATCCGGCCTTGGAGCAAAGCATCGGCTGGATCATTGCGCAATGGCAGCGCGCGCTCGCTGCAAGAGGTCCTGGCCTGGGGCAGAGCGCCAATGTCAAGCTCGATACCACCAGCATCAGCAACCAGGCGAGACCCGGGCAACCCCTCGAGGCACGAGGCGCCGAATGCAAGGCGGAGCAGGACCCGAGCGATTGCAAGAGCGGCACCTGCACTGGCACCGGCAGCAATATCAGCTTTGCCACGGGCAGCGAGTCGCTCACACATACCGACTTCATCCTGCCTGGCCCGTTCCCCATCGCCTGGACTCGCAGCTACCGCTCCAGCCAGGCCGCCTATGACAGTGGAGAACTCGGTGCGCGCTGGACGACTGTGTACACCAAGCGCTTCGACGTGGCAGGGGAGCGCCTGCGCTATCACGGCGCCGATGGTCGCAGCCACGACTACCCGTTGCCGACGGTAGGGCAACACCATGAGGACCGCATCGAAGACATCACCCTGGTGCGTGTTGATGATCGCACGCTCGTGTTGTGTCGCGGCTATGAGCGCCGCGAGACCTATCGACGCGATGCTGACAGCTTTCTGCTGGTGCAGATCGAGTTGCGCGGAGGCGCTGGCATGCTGCTGGCTTACGAGCACCGTGTTGGTAGTCGCGCGGTGCTGTCGGACCTGATCACCTACCAGGACGATCCCAGTCAGCCGCACACCCACCTGGGCACGCTGGTGGACGAGGCTGGCCGCATCACCGGTCTGTGGCTGATGGGCGAGCACGAACCACAGCGTCGCCTGAGCCTATACCGATACGACGAAGCGGGCGACCTCATCCTGGCCCAGGACGAGAACGCTGCCGCATGGACCTACCAGTACCAGCATCACCTGATCACCCGCTACACGGACCGCACCGGCCGCGGCATGAACCTGGTGTGGCAGGGAGAGGGCGCGGATGCTAAAGCGGTGCGCGAGTGGGCCGATGACGGCAGTTTCGACACCCGCCTGGAGTGGGACGAGAACATTCGCCTTACCTACGTGATCGATGCCCATGGCCAGGAGACCCGGCACTACTACGACAGCCTTGGTTACACCTACCGCATTGTTCACCCGGACCAGCGCTCGGAATGGTTCTTCCGTGACAGTGCCAAGAACGTTGTCCAACACATCGACAGCGCAGGCCATGTCAATCGCTTTGCGCACGATGAGAACGGCAACCTGCTGGAGCACATCCGTGCGGACGGCACCACCGTGCATTACGCGTGGGATAGCAAAGACCAGCTCATCAAGATCAGCGACGCCGAGGGCGGCCTCTGGCTGCGCGACTACGACACCCGCGGTCGGCTGACGGAGGCCATCGACGCGCTGGGCAACAAGACCGAGTACGCCTACAACCTGATGGGCCTGCCGATCGGCATCACCGATGCCAACGGCAAGACCAAGCAGCTCGAATATAACGCAGACGGCCAGCTCACCCGCTACGTAGACTGCTCAGGTAAGGCCAGCGCCTGGACCTATGACGAGTGCGGCAGGCTCACCCAAATAGTCGATGCGGGCGGCAATGCCACCCACTACTGCTACGAAGCGGGTCAGCTCGTCACCATCGTTCAGCCGGGCAACATCGAGCACCGGTTCGAACGGGATGCAGAGGGGCGCCTGTTAGCCTATATGGACCCCCAAGGTCGGCGTACTACCTGGGACTACAACGATGCTGGTTTGCTTGCGCATCGCGTTAGCGCCGCCGGGCAGAAGCTGCATTATCAATGGGACAAGCTTGGCCAGCTCACCGCGCTGCGCAACGAGAACGGGCGCGAAACCACCTTTGTCTATGACCCGGTAGGTCGTCTGTTGGCCCAAACTGGCTTTGACGGTGGCACCATGCGTTACGTGTATGACGATGCCAGTGGGATGCTGGCGTGCGCCATTGACGGCCAGCGTATCACCGCCTATACCTTCGACGAGATGGGCCGGTTGATCGAACGTCGCGCCGCGCTGCAGAGCGGCGACGCGGCACCGCTCGAGGCCGATTGGCAGGTTGAGCGCTTCGCCTATGACGGCAACGGCAACCTCGCGCTGGCGACCAACGGCGACAGCCGCCTGCAATGGTTCCGTGATCTGGCCGGCAACCTGGTGCGTGAGCACCAGCATTACTCCAGCCTCGGCAAACCGCTGGTGGCGGTGTGGCTGCATGAGTACGATGCGCTCAACCAGCGCACTGCCACCGTGCGTCCAGATGGTCACCGCGTGAGCTGGCTGACTTACGGAAGCGGCCACCTGCTGGCTCTCCAGTTGGATGAACGAGAACTGGTGAGCTATGAGCGCGACGACCTGCATCGCGAGGTGACACGCCTGCAGGGCAACGGCCTGCTGCAGACCCAGCAGTGGGACGCCTTGAGTAGGCTAGGTGAGCAGGTGCTCGTGCGCGACACACGGAAAGGCACGTACGGGCAGACCAGTGGCGGTAACCGCCTGCTGGTGCGCCGCTATCAGTATGACGCCGCCAGCCAGCTGACCGGCATCAACGACACGCGGCGCGGCCAACTGGCTTATCGGTACGACCCCGCGGGCAGACTGCTGGAAGCCGCCAGTCGGCTGGGACAGGAATCCTTTGCATTCGACCCGGCAGGCAACCTGATTGATCCGGCCGAGCAGCGTGAAGCCGAGCGCCAGCACATGCCGCCCGTCAAGGTGCTAGACAACCAGCTTAAGCAGTACGCGGGCACTCACTACCAGTACGACGCGCGCGGCAACCTCGCACAGCGCTGGCACAACGGCAAGGAAGGACGCTTCACCTGGGACCTGTTCGACCGCCTGACGCACTACGAAGACGAGCGCCTGAAGGTCGACTACACCTACGACGCGCTCGGCCGGCGCCTGTCCAAGCACAGCCAGGCGCACTACGAGGAAAGAAGGGAAGCGGGGCCACACTGGAACCGCGCTGAGCGTGTGAAACGCAACCGCGCGCTGCAATGCGGCTTCACGCTGTACGGCTGGGATGGTGACACGCTGGCCTGGGAAAGCAAGATCGCCGACGAGGACGGCTTCGGCGCACGCACCACGCACTACATATACGAGCCGGGTAGATTCGTGCCGGTGGCGCAATCTGTACGGCATGAGCCGATCGCCCTGATGGACCAACCTAGGCACGGCGACTACTACCGGCGTGACAAGGATCCATTGTGGTTGCCGCCGCCGCCCGCCCCTTCGATCGATAGTCTGGCCTGGTATCAGTGCGACCACTTGGGCACGCCGCAGGAATTAACGGGTGAGCACAGCGAAATTGCCTGGGCTGCGGAGTGCCGCGCATGGGGTGGCGCGCAGGAGGCGATTCGCAATATGCCAGGGAAGGCACCGATCGCTAACGCCATCCGTTTCCAGGGGCAATACCATGACCGCGAAACGGGGCTGCACTACAACCGCTATCGCTATTACGCGCCGGATATCGGACGGTATGTGTCTAAGGATCCGCTCGAGTTATCTGGCGGTCTCAATGCGTATGACTATGTCGATGGGAATCCTGTTTCGTACGTTGATCCACTTGGGTTGGTGAACCTGGCGAAAGTGGCCTCTTGTAGCGCGAATGCAATGAACGCAGGCCGCCTGTACGGTACAGGTGCAGTGAAAATGGCTGCTTCCGTTGGCCTGGATAGTACTGGTTTGGGTGCACCGGCTGGAGTTGGAGTTGGGGCATGGGCACTCTGGAACTTTAAGAGTGCGGGCGCGGCGTGGCAGCGCGCACGGCAACAATGCCAAGAGGCTGGCAACGAAAAATTTTCAGACGCGCGATGGAAAAATCTCTTGGGCGTTTTGCCATATGGAACGGAATTTGATGACGAGAATGAGCCGTCACCCTTGGATTTTGCAAGGCGAAAAGCGGGTGAATTTAAAGAAAGGCCACTTGAAATTCTAAAAGAGATTGGAACTCTTTCATTCTGATGAGTACATTTTCATTTTTGAGTATATGCGTGGCCATTGGTTTTACTGTTGTGTGGTCGATCATTTTTCTTAGGAAAATTTTTAGACAGAACAAGATCACGTGGAGCGACGTCAAGACTTGGATCAAGAACGTCATTGATTCGCTTTTGGGGATGGGGTAGCGCGACAAGCGTACGGACGGGCGGGACGGACCTCGGGTCTTTGCGCTCGAGCAAAGAGCGTTTTCTCTCTTGGTCCCGGTTTGTGCATGTACGGCTCGGCCGTGCTCGGGTTGACGGTCATCGCGCTAACCATTTGGGGCGCGGGGCATGGATGTGAGTTGCCCATTGGCAGAAATACACATGGATGAATACAGAGGAAAAATGCTCATGCGCTTTCAACGCAATCAGGTGCAGCGTTCGGTGCGACGTGTCGGTGCGCGTTTGCGACTCTACGCCCTACTTGTCGCGGTGCTTGTTCCAGGGTCGGGTATCGCTGGCAGCTATGTTCCTGGTGAGGTTGAAACTGCTCTCCTAACGATCGGCCGACAGGATGACGTGCGCGCATTCGCGGCGGGACAACAGAGCTATGCCGCACAGGTCTTGAACATCGACGTTGCGACAGCACAGGACATCGCGCGCGTTTTCCAAAGCAAAGATGATGAGAAGGCCAATCACCGGTTCCTGAGCAGACGCGTACTTGTGTCCGGCATTGTTGAGGCGGTATGGCCAGACGACCCTGATCGTACGGTGCTCGTGTATGCCGACACGGGTGCGACCCAAGTTCGGGCGATAGCCCATGGTAACCAGGCGTCGCGGGTGGCTACCTGGTATGCAGGAAGCAAGGTTTCCCTCGTCTGCACCGGTGCGGGCGGAACTTCCCGTGCCGTTAGCTTTGACGATTGTGAGAATGCGGGCGACGTTGGCCGGCGCGAATGGGAGCGCCTGGATGCTTGGTTTGCCGATTTCTATCAAGGCAAATATGTCCCGAACATCATGATCGCCATATTGGCAATCAATATCGCGGCGCGGGCCAGCAGGATGCCTGCTGATCACCGTTGTGCTGAAAGCCTCGAGAAATGTCGGGAAGCTGCGACGGCGATCGGTTCCCTGACCAGCGATGACGGCCTTTTAAAAGAAGTCGTGCAGCGATTCGAGGCGAGTGGACTCGATCTCAGCGTGCTGGCCGCCGTACAACTGACACCTTAGCCAGCGTCAAGAGGCACCGGGCGCGACAGAGGGGCGCCCTTGCCCCCTGCACAAGGCTTGGTCCCGGACGCAGCGCTCTCATCCCAAGAAGCCGCATTGGATCGCGGCTCATCGATTCCAATTTCACATTCCGATTAACCCGCGATGGATAGCACGAACAGCAACGCCGCATTACCTCGAGCAAAGCAAGTAGCCGTCGTCCCGGTGAACCTGATCCAACCCGCCGACGTGGGGCAGAGCATCAGTGCCTTCGACGACTGGCTGATCAGCATCAGCGACGGCACGATCTCGCTGGAACGTATCTCCACCATGGCCGGTGCGCTGCCGGTGTTGGGCAACATCCTCGCGCTGGCGGACGTGTTCGGCGATATCGTCACCCTCGCGAAGAGTAAAGAGCGCCATACGCTCGATTGGGTGAGCCTGGGCATCAACCTGATGGGCGTGGTGCCCTTGCCTGGCACAGCGGCTGCCCGCATGAGCCTGCGTCCCGGCTTGTTCCTCGTGCGTCAGGAGTTGCGCAAGAGCGGCAAGCAACTGGTCGGCGAGGCGATGCTCACGGTGCTCGCTACCAGTTTGAACGCCAGCATCAAGGGCAGCCTGGAAGACTTCGTGACGAGGGCACGGGCCGAGTTGTCCGGTTTCATCGAAGCGGCCGCCCAGTATGGAGAGGCGCTGATCGTTGACCTGGCCAAGGGCCTGGACGCGATCGTGCTGAGCGAGCTGGATGCCGAGGGCAATCTCAAGGCAGCGAAGGCGGAACTGTTCGAGGCCACGGGCAAACTCTGGCGTGACCCGCTCGGCGTATTCACCAATGTGTACGGCGCCGCCACGCAATTCCAGGCGAGCGTGGCCAAGGCCAGCCTCAACCTGGCGACAATGGCGATACCGAAGCGCGCCCGCGAAGCAGTGCTGCGGGAGACCGCAGAGCTTCGTCGGCTGTCGCCCGAACTCGGTCGGCAGATTCGCCGTCTGGCCGACGAAAACATTGAGCAGAGCATCGGCTGGATCATCGCGGGCCTGGCCCGTGCCGTGCTCGCCCGCAGACCCGGCCGGGGACATGGCGCCAACGTCAAGTCGGGCACCACCAGCATCAGCAAGGCCAGCCACCCGGGGCAGCCGCTGGAGCCGCGCCCCGTCGAACGTAGGGCTCAAGGCGATGCCAAGCCCCAGAAAAACGGCACGTGTGTCGGCAGTTGCGGCAGCATCAGCTTCGCCATGGGCAGCGAGACCATCGCGCATACCGACTTCGCGTTGCCGGGTCCGTTCCCCATTGAATGGATCCGCACCTACCGCTCCAGCCTGGGTGCTTTCGACGATGGCGCACTGGGCGCGCGCTGGATCACCCCGTACACCACGCGCTTCGACGTGCGGGGCGAAGGCCTGCGCTACCACGGCGCCGACGGCCGCAGCCACGACTACCCGCTGCCCAAGGTCGGTCAGTTCCATGAAGATCGCATCGAAGACCTCACCCTGGTTCGTGTACGCGATCACGAGTTGGTGCTGTGTCGTGGCTACGAACGCCGCGAGACTTACCAGCGCCACGGCGACCGCTTCCTGCTGGTGCGGATCGAACTGCGCGGCGGCGCCGGGCTGCTGCTCGGCTACGACCACCGCGTTGGCAATCGCGCGGTGCTGTCGGACCTGATCACCTACCAGGACGATCCCAGTCAGCCGCATACCCACCTGGGCACTCTGGTGGACGAGGCTGGCCGCATCACCGGCCTGTGGCTGATGGGCGAGCACGAACCCCTGCGCCGCCTCAGCCTGTACCGCTATGACGAAGCGGGCGACCTCACGCTGGCACAAGACGAAAATGCTGCCGCGTGGACCTACCAGTACCAGCACCACCTGATTACCCGTTACACGGACCGCACCGGCCGCGGCATGAACCTGGTGTGGCTGGGAGAGGGCGCGGATGCCAAAGCGGTGCGCGAGTGGGCCGACGACGGCAGCTTCGACACCCGCCTGGAGTGGGACGAGAACATCCGCCTCACCTACGTCACCGATGCCCATGGCCAGGAGACCTGGCACTACTACGATCACCTCGGCTACACGTACCGCATCATCCATCCCGATCAGCGTGAGGAATGGCTGTTCCGCGATGGGGCGAAGAACGTCGTCCAGCATATCCACCCGGACGGCAGCGAGGACTGCTACGCCTATGACGAGAACGGCAACCTGCTGGAGCACATCCGTGCGGACGGCACCACCGTGCATTACGCGTGGGATAGCAAAGACCAGCTCATCAAGATCAGCGACGCCGAGGGCGGCCTCTGGCTGCGCGACTACGACACCCGCGGCCGCCTGACGGAGGCCATCGACCCGCTGGGCAACAAGACCGAGTACGCCTACAACCTGATGGGCCTGCCGATCGGCATCACCGAGGCCAACGGCAAGACCAGGCAGCTCGAGTACAACAGCAGCGGCCAGCTCACTCGCTACGTGGACTGCTCGGCCAAGGCCAGCGAATGGGCCTACGACGCGCGCGGCCAGCTTGTGCAGTTCACCGACGCGGCCGGGCAGGTCACCCGCTACCGCCACGAGGCCGGCCAGCTCGCCGCGATCCGCTACCCGGACGATACCGAAGAGCACTTCGAGCGCGACGCCGAAGGCCGGCTGCTGACTCACATCGATGCGCTGGGCCGGCGCACCGAATGGGACTACACCGAGGCCGGGCTGCTGGCCAAGCGCGTGGACGCCGCTGGCCAGTCCCTGCGCTACCAGTGGGACAAGCTCGGCCAGCTCACCGCGCTGCGCAACGAGAACGGGCGCGATGCCGAGTTCCACTACGACCCGGTGGGCCGTCTGCTGGCGGAAACCGGCTTCGACGGTGCCATCACGCGCTACGAGTACGAGGAGGCGACCGGCAAACTGGCGCGCGCCATCGACGGGCAGCGCATCACCGCCTACGCCTTCGATCCGATGGGCCGCCTCACCGAGCGGCGCGCTGCGCTGCAAACCGGCGACGCGGCCCCGCGCAAGGCCGACTGGCAGATCGAGCGCTTCGCCTACGACCTCAACGGCAATTTGGCACTGGCCAGCAACGCAGACAGCCGCCTGCAATGGTTCCACGACCCGGCCGGCAACCTGGTGCGCGAACACCAGCACTACAGCCGATTGGGCAAGCCCCTGGTCGCTGTCTGGCAGCACGAATACGACGCGCTCAACCAGCGTATTGCCACCGTGCGTCCGGACGGCCACCGTGTCAGCTGGCTCACCTACGGCAGCGGCCACCTGCTGGCGCTGCAGCTCGACGAGCGCGAGCTGGTCAGCTACGAGCGTGACGACCTGCATCGCGAAGTCGCGCGCCTGCAAGGCAACCGGCTGCTGCAAACGCAGCAGTGGGACGCCATGGGGCGGCTCAGCGAGCAGGTGCTTGCCCATGAAGCCAAGGGGCCGCCCGGGCAAACTGCAGGCGGCAACCGCCTGCTGGTGCGCCGCTACCGCTACGACGCCAGCGGCCAGCTCACCGACATCAACGACACGCGGCGCGGGCAGCTCGCCTACCGCTACGATCCGGTGGGCCGCTTGCTCGAAGCGCAAAGCCGGCTCGGCCACGAGACGTTTGACTTCGACCCGGCCAGCAACCTCATCGACCCGGCCGAGCAGCGCGAAGCCGAGCGCCAGCGCATGCCGCGCATCAAGGCGCTGGATAACCTGCTCAAGCAATACGCGGGTACCCACTACCAGTACGACGCGCGCGGCAACCTCACGCAGCGTTGGGACAACGGCAAGGAAGGCCGCTTCACCTGGGATCTGTTCGACCGGCTTACGCACTACGAAGACGATCGCCTGAAGGTCGACTACACCTACGACGCGCTTGGGCGGCGTCTGTCCAAGCACAGCCAGGCGCACTACGAGGAAAGAAGGGAGGCTGGCCCGCACTGGAACCGCGCCGAGCGTGTGAAACGCAACCGCGCGCTGCAATGCGGCTTCACGCTATACGGCTGGGATGGTGACACGCTGGCCTGGGAAAGCAAGATCGCCGACGAGGATGGCTTTGGTGCGCGCACCACGCACTACGTGTACGAGCCCGGCAGCTTTGTGCCGGTGGCGCAGGCAGTGCGCGAGGAAGCCATCGAACTGCTCGACCAGCCCGAGTACGGCGACTACTACCGGCAGGATGAAGACCCGCTATGGCTGCTGCCGCCGCCCGCACCAGCCATCGACAGAGTGGCGTGGTACCAGTGCGATCACCTCGGCACGCCGCAGGAACTGACGGACGAGCACAGCGAGATCGCCTGGAGCGCGGAGTACCGCGCGTGGGGTGTTGCGCAGGAGGCGATTCGCAAGGCCTCGGGGAAGGCACCGATCGCCAACCCCATCCGCTTCCAGGGGCAGTACCATGACCATGAGACCGGGCTGCATTACAACCGGCACCGGTACTATGATCCGAGTAGCGGACGGTTCGTATCGAAAGACCCGATCGGGCTCGCCGGCGGGATCAACGTCTATCAATACGCGCCAAACCCGATTGAGTGGAGCGACCCGTTAGGGTTATCGAGAACACCGGTAGGCGCTGGAAGAAAGCAAACGTCGTCAAAGGCAAACCAAAACGCCAATTGCCCATGCAGAGGCAAGTGGAAAGTAAATCATTTCGACAGGGTATGTTCGGGCAACGTACCTGGCGTTGGGCATGCTAAGTATGTCCGAGATCCTGGAGCCGGCATGTGGTGGTCTGAAGATCAAACAGGGCATGGGGACAGTGCTTGGAAGGTATACGATAAGAATGGTGTATGGGTGGCAGATGCTGATGTTTATGGCGATTACATGAAAAAACACAAGAGCGATACGGGGAAGAATATTGATTTTAAATCGTTGAAATGCAAGGATTCAAAATGATTCGCTCCGCTGAGGAATTTGTTGCGCTACGGAATAGTGATATCAAAGATGAGTATGATCGTGCTGCGACTGATGAGGCTCCCGTGGCAGTATGGAAAGATGTCATCGATAGATTTCCAGAATATAGGAGATGGGTTGCTCACAATAAGACTGTCCAGCTCGAAATCTTGGCGTTGCTTTGCCAATATGAGGCTGATGTTCGTCGCTTTGTCGCGGTAAAAAGGAAATTGTCTGATGATTTATTTGAACTTCTGTCAAAAGATATCGACGTAGTGGTTCGGCAAGGTATCGCCTCAAATAAAAAGACTCCTATCTCGATAATTAGGAGGCTTGCGCAAGATGAAGATGAGGATGTTTCTAGAATTGCTAAATACAATCTTGAGGGCAGATAGGTGTTAGCCGATAGCATTTACGCAGATTGGCTATTACCAGTGTGATCAGATCGGCTCGCCGAAGGAACTGACGGACGAGCACAGCGAGATTGCGTGGAGCGCGGAGTACCGCGCGTGGGGTGTCGCGCAGGAGACGATCCGCAAGGCCTCGGGGAAGGCACTGATCGCCAATCCCATCCGCTTCCAGGGGCAGTACCATGACCATGAGACGGGGCTGCATTACAACCGGCATCGGTACTATGATCCAGCTACGGGGCGGTTCGTATCGAAGGATCCGATCGGGCTGGCGGGCGGGGTCAACGCCTTCCAGTACGCGCCGAATCCGACGCTCTGGACCGATCCTCTTGGTTTAGCGAGAAAGTGTAATTCATGTCCGGGTAAGGATGACCGCCAATGCGATGAAGTGCACGATGACTACAATCAAGCGATGAATAGTGCCCTTGATTTTACGAAGATTACAGCAAAGAGAGCTATTCCAAATCCAGCCAAATTCGGCTCTCAGCGCTTTAACGGAAGGCGTGCTCCCGATGAATATCGAGGATTTCGTGTTGAGCACGATGAAAGGCATGGTGCTCACATCAACGTCTTCAACGGGAAAGGGAACGAAAAAACGATCTGCTTTAATGCATCTGGAAAGACGGTTGCCAAGATAGTCAAGAGGTTCAATAGATGATCTTCTCTAGTGAATGTGCTAATTATGTTGCCGCCCACTCATGTGCTCGGGGTGAAGAAAGGCAGATGCTTGATATGCTCAGGAAATCTCTTCCTGCGAGTTTGTCGTCTATCGACTGGAGTCGCATTATTAAGAAGAAAGAGGTAAATGGTGTTGATCGAGCGCGGTTAAGTAATGAGCTGAAAGTTCTTTCGACTTCTATGGGGGCGGCGATAACTGACGTTTTTTATGTCTTCAATTTGGACGATGCTGTCCCGGCACTTAAGACAAGCTTGTCAGAATGGCTGAGGTTTGTGAGTGAGCTGGATTTTGTAGATACGATATTTTTATCGAAATCTGGCAAGCTCATTATTCATTGGGATTTCTATATGAATCTGCACGCGACAACCATATAAGTGGGCTGGATGTGCGTCACTAACCCGAAGGGCTGCTAATGAGCGGGTCTTCCCGGCTTCGGCGCTTGGGATGACGCGGAGGAGGCGATCAGCGATGTGGCTCGCAAGGCCGAGGTCGTGAATCCGCTGTACTTGGTTGTGGCACGACTACGATTGAGTAGCGGACCAACTTCTGCATACTGCCGAGCGACGCCGATATGCTACGTAGCACAAGGTGAGGCGGAGAGTCGGTCAACACTCGATAGCGTCACGACGACGAGTGCACTCTGCGTCAGCGCACGAGATTATGGGCAATCGTTAGGGTACTGGTACCGGGTGGTAGACGGGTCTTCACTATAACCTATAACCTGTATCGGTACTATGATCCCACCGTTGGACGCTACCTCTCGAAAGATCCGATTGGGCTTGCAGGCGGGATCAACGTCTATCAATACGCACCCAATCCGACGGGGTGGGTTGATCCGCTTGGCTTATCCGGTTTTGAACCTAAGGTTATAACTAGCGGAACTGTCTTTAGAAATGCATCGGGAACCCCCCGATAGCCTGACTCCGCGCTTAGGAAAAGACACGACCCGAATCGATGTGAAAGAGCCGGGCTTGTCGGCAGCCACTTCGGAAGCGGGATTGGACAGAGGGAAATATGTTGAGCTGGACGTCGGAAAGCTTTGTTCGTGCGGGCTTCAAGCGACGCATGATAAGCCGAATGGCCACGTGACCATTCGACCGATAAACGATCCGATCGATTCCAAATTGACAGACTGGGCGAAGTCCAGAGGAAGCGGCTCGACGCATTCTCTGACAGAAGGTATATTGGAAGCAGTCACTGGTCGGGGGAAAAGTGATGGCGATAGATATTAAATCCTATTTGTCAGACTATGTAGCAAGGGTAGAATGTGCCATTGAAAAGAGGGTCAAGATTGAGTCATCGAATTCAGGGTTTTACCAAAACTCTCTCGGCGGCACGGCATACGTAAGCTTCTACCCAATGGAGATCGATCTAACACTTGATCTGACAGGTATGGGTGATAAATATAGAGTAACTGTCGATCTGACGGATCAAGAGGGAAAATTGATTTCCGGAGATATTTTTAAATTCGACGGGAATTCGGAGTATTTGTGCATGGAGCTTGACGCGTTCTTCTCTGATTTGGTTAAGTTGGTTTCGGATCGTCTTTAAATGAATGAGATGGCCGCGTCAGCGGCCCCTCGTTCGTCTACAACCGGCATCGGTACTGCGATCCACAAGCGGTAGGTTTGTATCGAAAGACCCCATCAGATTGAAGGGGGGGCAACGTATATCAATATGCGTCCAATCCGATACAGTGGATCGACCCATTGGGGTTGTCAGGATACGACGTTTCTGCCAATACCGCCGGGCCGGATACTTTGGCGCGAGGGGCACATGTCAATGTAAGCGGTCCTGGACTGCCGCCTAGCGGGCGGCATATTACGTTGACGCCTAACGCAGACGGAAGCCATGTGGATCTGGGGCCGGCGGATAAAGCCACGCGCAATATGTCCGAGTCTCAATGGAAGAAAGTATGTAGCTGCGATGTCAAATGCCTCGACAAAGCAAGGAACGTTGATCGCTTGGCCGAGGCTTCACAGGCCGGTGTGGACGCATGTCCAAATTCAAATCGAGCATCAGAACTCAAAAAGGTTAATGAGATTCTCGGCAAGCATGGTGCATCTGGGACGAATCCTATTTCTAAGTAAACAGAGATGGCAATTTATTTTTATGAAATTATTGATGCGCTGCTGCAATCTAATGGCGATGATCCAGGCAGGTTGATCCGTGGTGAGGATGGCGATAAGTCGCAGCTCGAGGATCGAGGCTACGATGTTGTGGGGGAAATTCCCGATTTCCATTTGTACGAGAAGTATATGCATGTAAATCATAGGAATAGGGAAATTAATTCTCTGTATAAGTTGTATTATCTTGGCGAAACTTATGTCGGTAGCCCTGTCGACTTTGGGCCGGGCGTAAGGTTGATGGCTTTGCTTAAGCGAATTTGGGATGGGGTTCAATTAAGTTTGCTGAGGGACGATGTTCATCTTTATTTTTCTGACGACAAAAAAGATGGTGCAATTGTGTTGGGTCAGTACTCTGTTATCCGGTTTGGCCGAAGAAATGTAAGATCTGGGTATGCTGTGGTGGGCGTGGATTATGCGTCCGTTGGAAATGAAAAGTTAATAACGGGGAGTATAGGGGCGGCAATGGATATGCTCGATGAGCGGCCGTTGGGTAGTTTGAGGAAGTATTCTTCTGAATACGGAAAATTGATCAATTTCTACTTCGGCTGATTAAGCTGATGTGAAGCGTGGTACGAGTGGGACAGCTTCGATCGACTGGTACGGTTCGGCAACGGCCGGGTATCGGTGCACTACTGGTACGATGCGCTGGGGCGACGGGTGGGGAAGGAATCGAACGCGCAGGTGAGATACAGTGCCAGTGACGGCAGTGGTTACCGGGAAGCGGAGACGGCGCGGCTGAACGCGGAGCACGGCTATGGTTTGACGCTGTACGGCTGGGACGGCGACACGCTGGCGTGGGAGAGCAAGATCGCCGACGAGGACGGCTTCGGCGCACGCACCACGCACTATGTGTACGAGCCGGGCAGCTTTGTGCCGGTGGCGCAGGCGGTGCGCGAGGAAGCCATCGAATTGCTCGACCAGCCGGAGTACGGCGACTACTACCGGCAGGATGAAGACCCGCTGTGGGGCCCTCCGCCGCCGTGCAGCATGGGAGTTGACACTGGGCTTCGCAGGGCCGCGGTCAGTGACGTTTCTATTTCGCGACGTGCAACGTCATGAATTTCCGAGAGTTTCGTATCGTTCATCGTTCGGTCGACGACGACCGGCGCAGTGACGTCCTTATTTCGCAAACGGTGACAACTTTACTTTGTTCTGTGGCTACGTGTATGGCCCGCGGTCGCCGGATGACCTCGGGCCGCTTCACTTTTCATGGAGATGCGGATCGCTGTCGCGCACCTTCGTGACGCAAGCTACTCCACCACCTTGAACACCCGGTTCTTCTCGATCATACCGGCTTTCGGCAGCTTGCCGTCATCGTGGGCCTCGGGCCGCAGATGCCGCTCGTCGAGCGCCGGTCCCGTATAGCGGCTGCGCGGCCGGATCACCTTGCCGACGCGCAGTTGCTCGATGCAGTGTGCGAGCAGCCCGACACTGCGCGCGATCGCAAACACCCCGAATGCCGCATCGGGCGGCAATTGAAGCTGTACCGCCAGCATCACAAGCGCGACGTCGATGGTCGGCCGCTGGCCGGTGAGCGTCGTGACCTTCTCGACGAAGTGCGCGAGTTCGGCCGGCGGATCGAGTCGCACGAGCAGCGCGGTCGCGCGCGGATCGCCGTCGGGGTAAAGATGGTGACCGAAACCTGGAATCGGGATCGCGGACTTCAGGTGATGATCGACCACGCGCTCGGCGCCGAGCCGTTCAACGTCGTCGAACACGGCACGCACGCGCCCCGACGCGTCGCCGTGCAGCGGGCCCGACAATGTCGTGAGGCCCGTCAGCAGGCAGCCAGCGAGGGACGCGCCGGTCGACGCGGTGATGCGTGCGGCGAACGCCGAACTCGTGATCTCGTGATCGGCGACCAGCACCATCGCACGGCGCAGCAGGTCCGCGCCATGGTCGTCGAGGCCCCAGCCGGCCGCGAGCCGCTGATGGATCCAGGGCCGCCCCGCATCGGCATCGTCGTACGCGCCGAACGCGCGCGACACGATCGCGACGAGCTGTCCGGCCTCGGTGTGCAGCGCGCTGTCGAGCCGGCCGAGCGTCGAGTGACCGTGCGCGGCCAGTGTCGCGAGCATCGTGAACGCGCATTGCCGATCGCGCTCGCTGGGCGGCAACGCAACCGCCGGCGCGTTGAACGACACAGGCGTGGTGGCTTGCCACAGCAGCGCGGCCGTTTCCTCGAGCGTGGCGGTGTCCGCGAGTTGAATGCTGTCGCGGCCGCGATACCACGCGCGGCCCTTGGAGAAGGTGGTGATGCCGCTGTAGATGCACGGCTCGGCGCCGAAGATCGTGCTGGCCGCCAGCGCTGCCCGCTTGCGGCCGACCTGTTTCTTGCGGCACAGCGCGACCACGTCGTCGGCGCGATACAGGCTCTTGCGCGGATCGTCGGGATCCTGCATCACGGCGATGCTGCCGCGGCTCGCATACGCATAGATGGTCTGCGCCCGCACGCCCAGCCGCCGCGCCGCTTCCGTCAGGGTGATCCAGTTCTGCATGGCGTGTCGTGAATCAGATGCGGCCGGCGACCGGCCGCTTCCGACGACTATAGACCGGGTTCAACTGAATGTCATCTCGGTCGCGCGCCGCTCGAGCACCTCAACGAGGATGTCGCCCGGTGCGCGCACGAAACAGCCGCGCACGCCGGCGCGAATCCGCGTCACCGGTTGCACGATTTCCGCGCCATTGTCGACCAGATGCGCGTAGGCAGCATCGAGATCCTCGACCAGTACGCCGAAGTGATCGATGCCTTGCACGCGGACACCATCCGGCACGATCGCCGAACGCGCATCCGGCAGTGCCGTGATGAACAAGTTGACGGTGCCGATTCGCAGGTCGACGCGGCCGGGGCGTCGCACGACTTCGGCGTTCAGGCAACGCGCGAACCATGCGGCCGTGGCCTCGGCATCAACTGAGCAGAGTTGCAGGTGATCCCATTTGAATTCGATCATGATCGAGGTCAGTACGTGAAGGAGTGGCCGGAATGGGAGATGAACGTGGTCAGAGCTCGATACGCGACAGCTTGCCGAGCAATACCGAGTACGACAGCGTGCCGACGAGGCAGATCGCGCCCATCAGGTTCAGCGCCCAGAAAAAGTTGCCGGTGTGCTGCGTCACGTAGCCGATCATCAGCGGCGTGGTGACGGCCGCGATATTCGCGGCAAGGCTGGTGATGCTGCTGGTGAGCCCGACATAGCGTTTCGGCGCGATTTCGGACACGGCGGCCCACGACATCGAGCCGATCCCCTGCGCGAAGAACGCGATGGTGAGGATCGCGATCACCATCGCATTCGAGTGCACGAAATTGACGAGTACGATCGATGCGCCGAGGAAGGTGCCGATCACGAGCGGCGCCTTGCGTGACGACGACATCGACACGCCGCGCCGGATGCAGAGATCGGACAGATAGCCGGCAATCAGGATCCCGAGCGTCGCGCCGATGAACGGCATCGCCTGGAAGAAGCCGACCTTGATCATCGACATGTGCCGCTCTTCGACGAGATAGGTCATGAACCACGTCGTGAAGAACACCAGTAGCGTGTTGTTGCAGAACTTGCCCAGACAGATCGCGAGGATCTGCCGGTAGCCGAGCAGGCGCAGCGCCATGCGCCAGTCGAACGGGTCGCGCGCGGTCACCACAGGCCGCCCTTCGGTGATGTACTGTAGTTCGGCCGCGTTGACGCGCGGATGCCGCGACGGATCGCGATAGAGCCGGTACCAGACAACGCTGAACAGGATGCCGAACGCGCCGGTCGCGAAGAACACGGTACGCCAGCCGAACGCCGACGAGATCCACAGCAGGAGCCCGGTGAAGAGCGGTGTGCCGATGTACTGGCCCATCACGTACACACTCGTCGCAAACCCGCGCTCCTGGACCGGAAACCACATCGTCACCGCGCGCGCGTTCGACGGAAACGCGGGCGCCTCGAGCGCGCCCATCGCGAGCCGCGAGCCGAGCAGCATGTGATAGCCATGCGCGAGCCCTTGCGTGAGCGTCGCGAGCGACCAGCCGACGAGCGACAGCGCATACGCAACGCGCGAGCCGAGCAGGTCGGCGAGCACGCCTGCCGGCAGCAGTGCGATCGAGTACGCGAGGCCGAACACCGCGAACAGCTCGCCCATCTGCACGCGGGTGAGCGCGAGATCCTTCGACAGCGCGGGCGCAACGATGCCGAGCGCCGAGCGGTCGACGTAGTTGAGGATGGTGGCCACCAGCAGCATCGACAGCACGCCGTAGCGCACCCTCGATCGTCTCGCGAGGGCTGCGGGCGCGTCGAGATCGCGCATCACCGAAACCTGCTCTTCTGCGGTTTTCAATGTCGTCTCCTTATATCTTCGATTTGATGGGCCGGCGCGCGGTCGTCATGCGCGCTCGCGCGCGTCCGGTCAGCCGCGCCCGACGAACGGCATCGCGCTCGCCATGATCGTCATGTGCAGAATGTTCGCTTCGAGCGGCAGGCTCGCCATCTGCACGATCGCGTTCGCGACGTGCGCGACGTCGACGCGCGGCTCCGGTGCGACGCGGCCGTCGGCCTGCAGCACGCCGCTGTTCATGCGCTCCGTCAGCGACGTTGCGGCATTGCCAATGTCGATCTGGCCGCATGCGATATTGAACGGACGGCCGTCGAGCGCGAGCGAGCGCGTGATGCCGAGCACCGCGTGCTTCGTGGCCGTGTATGCGATCGTGTTCGGACGCGGCGTGTGCGCGGAGATCGACCCGTTGTTGATGATGCGCCCGCCTTGCGGCGTTTGCTGCTTCATCTGGCGCCATGCGGCGCGGGCGCACAGGAACACGCCCGTCAGGTTGGTCGCGATCACGTCGTTCCAGAATTGCAGCGAGTAGTCGTCGAGTGGCACCGCACCCGCGTTGCGGCCGGCGTTGTTGAACAGCACGTCAAGGCGCCCGAAGTCTTGTGCGATCTGCGCGAAGCTCGCGTCGACCGATGCTTCGTCGGAAACGTCGGTCGGAATGGCCGCCGCGTCACCGCCGGCGCGCTCGATGATTTCCTTCGTCGCGAGCAGCGGATCGATGCGCCTGCCGAGCAGTGCGACGGTGAAACCTGTGCGCGCGAGCGCCAAAGCCGCCGCCTGCCCGATTCCGGTACCGGCGCCCGTCACTGCCGCAATTTTTTTCTCTGGCTGCATTTTCACGACCTCGTCGTCGGTTCGTTGAACGTGCCAAAAGCATTGCGCGGCGGCGATTCTGCAGCAATCTTGATTCTTTCAATCAATATCAAGCGCCCCGTCCGGTCGGGGCGGCGTCAGGGTTTTCCTGAGTTCGCCGACGCGTCGGGCGGAGGCCGGCACTGTACCGGCGCATCGCAAACCACACGACCGTAACCGTTCGGCAATTCGGCTGTTCGATGCCACACGGACATGTTGATCGAATCAATCAATATTGACCGGCGTCGACCGTGCTTCGTAGGCTGTGCTCCGTTTTCCGACCTAAGGACGAGACCATGCCTGACAACAATCGCACCCGCGTGCTGGTGGCGCGACGCGTGCCTGCGGCGGTGGCCGCACGCGCGGAAGCTGACTTCAACGCTTATGTAACCGACGCCGACATGGATGCGCCGTCCGTCGTCGAGTTCTGCAACCGCTACGACACGCCGGCGGTGCTGATCGGCAAGAAATCAGGGCTGCAGGCCGAGCACATCGCGGCATTGCCGCCGAGCGTGAAGATCATTGCGAACGCGAGCGCCGGCTACGATCACATGGATGTGACCGCCGCGCGCGCGCGCGGGATCGTGGTCAGCAACGCACCCGACGCGCTCACCGACTGCACGGCCGATTTCACGCTGCTGCTGATGCTGGCCGCGTGCCGGCGTGCGTCGGAGTACGAGCGTATCGTGCGCGCCGGTTGGGGAAAGTCGTTCGGCATGACGGACATGCTCGGCACGCGCGTGAACGGCAAGACGCTCGGCGTCGTCGGCTTCGGCCGGATCGGGCGGGCGGTTGCGCAGCGTGCGCGGGGCTTCGGAATGAAGATCGTCTATACCGACCGGCGGCCCGCACCGCCGGAGATCGAGGCCGGCGCCCGCTATTGCGCGGACCTCGACACGCTGCTGCCGCAGTGCGACATTCTCACGCTGCACGTGCCGGGCGGCGGCACGCCGCTGATGACGCGTCGCGAGTTCGGCCTGCTGCGCGACGGTGCCGTGTTCGTGAACGCAGCGCGCGGCAGTCTCGTCGACGAGGATGCGCTGTACGATGCATTGGCATCGCATCGGCTCTTCGGCGCGGGGCTTGACGTCTACCGGAGCGAGCCGAATATCGATCCGCGCTTCGCCACGCTCGACAATGTGTTTCTGTCGCCGCACATGGCGAGCGCGACGATCGAGACGCGCGACCAGATGGGGTTTACCGCGCTCGACAACGTCGCGGCGGTGCTTGAGGGGAGGGCGGCACCGAACGCGCTGTGAAGGCGACCGGGGTGGCCGTTCATTGATGCCGGGGCGTCCGATAGCAGGAACGCGGGCGCTCGGCACATGCTTACCGCCCCCCCCCTCCGCCACCAGCACCTCATGTGTTGGTGGAAGCCGTTAAAAGGGCTGGGAATCGGCCGCGTGGAGGCGTATCCAGGTCGTGACAGTCATGTAACCATCCGCAATCACCCCGTGGGCGTCGGGAAATCAATACAGGGGACGCGGTAAGTGCGTCGGTGGTGCGAGACAACAAAGCCGAATGTAGAACTCGGCATCGACATCGGCTATGTTCGTCGCGCCCGGTGCAATCGCAAGGGTTCGAGCAAGCAAAATCGCATAGAAGCCGGGAACCGGCCATCGTCAATCGCAGTCGTCGTGGCTGCGCTGGCGGAATCCGGCAAGCTGCCACGAGTGTGGGCTTCCGCCATGCCGCGCACCAAGCGATTGAACCAAGAAATGACACGATTTCTCGAAGACAGTGGATGCGGAGACCAAAATGAAGTCGTAGTTTTGACTGACGGAGCTCGAGACCTAGCCGGCGTCGCCAACAATCTGCCATACGACAACGAGTGGGTTCTCGATTGAGCACACATCGGACGGATGATGCGACGCGTTGATCGGGCTATCGCGCCTTTGGCATACGGGCGACTCACGGACGGTGGATCAGCGTTTGAGTTATGTGATCTGTTTGTCCGCTTCCGCCATTACGTTTGGGTCGGACGCACATTTGCCTGGAAGCAGCTTGCAGCCAGACTCGCTCGCGTGCTTGACCTCCGCGAGAAGCGCGATCCGGCGGTGAGACGTGAAGTCAGGGAGGCGAGCTATAGCCTGTTGAATGTGGTCACGTATCTCAACAGTAACGTCGAGTCGCTGATTGACTATCGCACCTGGCAATGCTCGGGAGGGCGGATCTCCACCGGATTCGTGGAATCATCAATTAATCGAATCATTGGCCGTCGTATGTGCAAGGGCCAGCAGATGCGCTGGAGTCGCGTGGGAGCACGCAGTGTCGTGCAATTGCGCGTGGCACTGTTGAACCGGGAATTTCACGAACTCGCACAGCGCCAGTTTCCGTGCATTGGACTGCAGCGCGTTAGTTGGCCATGGCGATGAGCTTCCGGGCCTTTTTAACGGCTTCCTTCAACAGCAGCTGCAGGAGCGGATGCAGTCGATGCTGCTCGAGCGCGGCGCACGGTCGCGCCGGCCCGACGAAGTGATCCGGCGCCAAGTGACGCACCTGCGCGACGCGTAGCAGATGACACCTGATCTCGTGCTGAAAGATCCATACATCCTCGACTTTCTCGGCCTCAATGATCACTATCTGGAGCGTGATCTCGAGGATGCGATTCTGCGCGAGATGGAACAGTTCTGTTGATTTCCACCGCATCCCCGGTGGGGCAATTCCGCGTGGACATCAACAGCCGCAGCGTTCGCACCAAATCCGACGGGGGGATGCAGCATCACCCGGTACTCGAACAGCGGCAGGTCACGCACTCGGCGAACCGTTGTCTCGTGGATCTGCGGGCAGCGTGTCCCACATTGCTCGCAGTACATGACCTTGCTGACCGGCTTCAAATACAGCGACAGCCTGCGGCCTTCGCCTTCCGGCTATTCCACACGCTCCAAATCGCTGACCTGTCCAGCAACCCGGTGCCTGAAGTGCCTTGCGATCGAGCAATTCCTCCTCCTGACCTCCTTACAGTCAGGCGTCAGATTCGCAATCGGCATCAAATCTTCCACGGTTTCCTGTGATGAACCATTTTTAAGCCATTTCCTAGTGTTTTCCCTTAAATGGCTGTGTCGGGTTTTTCCCGTAGTTCGCCTCCGCGAGCGCCCAGTGCCCGGCGCAGCAGTAGTTCCCGTCAAATCGCGCCCGGCCGCGCCAATACTGGCTGTAGCGTCACTGGTACTTTTCCACAAGCGCCGGCTTTTTTCGTCCGTAGCCGATGCATTACCAAAGGTATGGGAAAGCGCACAAAAAATGTATCTGGAACAACGAAATTGGATTGATACGCTGCAATCACTGTATCAGCGCCGTCAACCACGCAGAAGCGGCATCGGGCCCACCCGCCAATCGGGCTATCGATGCCGAATCAGACGAAGTTCGCGGTTTCCCTTACCAGTTAGTCGGGACGACAGAATGACTCCAAATCTGACGTTTGCGCCGGGCGACGTACTTCCCCCCGAAGCAATCCACACCGACGGTGCGCCGTCGATCGCCCGTTCGAGTATCGCGACCGGAACCGACATCCTGACCGTCAGGCATCTGTCGAAGATTTTCGGTCCGAAGCCGGAGCGTGCGATCGAGATGATGAAGCGCGGCGTCGGCCGCAACGAGATTTTCGCTGAAACCGGCAACATGGTGGCGGTCAACGACGTGAGCCTGAGCGTGCGCGCCGGCGAGATCTTCGTGATCATGGGATTGTCGGGATCCGGGAAATCGACGCTCGTCCGGCTGCTGAATCGCCTGATCGAGCCGACGTCCGGTCAGGTCGTGCTCGAAGGCCGCGACATCGCACCGATGTCGACGCCGGAACTGCGCGACGTCCGGCGCCAGAAGATGGCGATGGTGTTCCAGTCGTTCGCATTGCTGCCTAACCGCACCGTGATCGACAACATCGCATACGGGCTCGAAGTCGCGGGCATCAAGAAGGCGCAGCGCTACGACGTCGCGCGTGCCGCGCTGGAGCGCGTCGGCCTCGGGTCGTACGAAAAGCTGCTGCCGAGCGAACTGTCGGGCGGCATGCAGCAGCGCGTGGGCCTGGCACGCGCGCTGGCGGTGAATCCGTCGGTGCTGCTGATGGATGAGGCATTCTCCGCGCTCGATCCGCTGATCCGCTTCGAAATGCAGAACGAGCTGCTGCGCCTGCAGAAGGAAGAGCAGCGCACGATCGTGTTCATCTCCCACGATATCGAGGAAGCGGTCAAGATCGGCGGGCGCATCGGCATCATGAAGGACGGCTGCCTGATCCAGGTCGGTACGCCGGCCGAACTGATCCAGACGCCGGCCGACGCGTACGTGCAGGACTTCTTCCGCAACGTCGACGTGTCGCGCTTCCTGAAGGCGTCGAGCATGATGACGAAGATCGAACGGGGACTGCTTCGCTGCGATGCGGGCACGCCGTCCGACCGTTACCTGAACCAGCTGATCGACAGCGGCGCGGAATGCGGCTACGTATGCGACGAGGCCGGCCATTACCTGGGCTGCGTCACGCCCGCGACGCTGCACCGGTCCGGCACGCGGCCGATTCGCGAGGCATTCCTGAACGACTTCAATGCGGTTCCGATCGATACCGATCTACATCGGCTCGCGTCGATCGCGCTGACGCAGCAGCACGACGTGCCGGTGACGGACGCAGCGGGACAACTGGCGGGCGTCGTGTCCTGCCGGACGATACTCAAGCAGATGATGCAACGGAGGGCAGCATGAATTCGTCGGTGATCGGGAAGTTCGCGGAGAACTTCGTCAATTTCCTGTTTCTGCATTTCCGCGGCGGCTTCGACACGTTCTCGGCGGGGCTTGGCGCGGTCGTGAAGCTGCTCGAGGACGGCCTTGCCGCCGTGCCGTTCATCGCGATGGTCGTGATCCTGGTCGGCCTCGCACTGTGGCGCCGCGGCATCGTGTTTTCGGTCTTCGTCGGCGGCGCGCTGCTTGTGATTCACTACATGGGCTTGTGGGCGCAGACGGTGTCGACCCTCGCGCTCGTGACCGCGGCGACGTTCTTCAGCCTCGTGATCGGTGTGCCGCTCGGCATCTGGGGCGCACGCAACAACCGGATCGGCATGATCCTGCGCTCGCTGCTCGACTTCATGCAGACGATGCCCGCGTTCGTGTACCTGATCCCGGCCGTGATCCTGTTCGGGCTCGGACGCGTGCCGGCGGTGATCGCGACGATCGTGTTCGCGATGCCGCCCGTCGTGCGGCTGACGACGCTCGGCATCCGGCAGGTGCGCGAGGAACTGATCGAAGCCGGCCGCTCGTTCGGCAGCACCGACTGGCAGCTGCTGTGGAAGATCCAGCTGCCGAACGCGTTGCCGTCGATCATGGCCGGCGTGAACCAGACGATCATGATGGCGCTGTCGATGGTGGTGGTCGCGTCGATGATCGGCGCGGGCGGCCTCGGCGAATACGTGCTGAGCGGGATCCAGCGGCTCGACATCGGGATCGGCTTCGAAGGCGGGCTGGGCGTGGTGCTGCTCGCGATCGTGCTGGACCGCCTGACGGAAAGCTTTGGCGTGAAGGCGAAGAAGAAGGCGAAGAAGCCGATGGCCCGCACCGGCAAGGCCGGCCCGCACGGCGCGGCACGCACCTGATGAGCACAGAGGTGAAACGCAGTTGACGGACGATCAAGCGCCGCGGCCACGGTGCCGCGGCTCAGCCGGTGTAGCAGTGCATGGAGACCAGAAACGCCGATCAAGGCGTTCCTCATTCTTGAAAGACTCGCGTGATTAAAAAGGAGTACTAGATGAAAATCCATACGTTCAAGTCGCTTCTGGCGAAACTTGCGGTATCGACGGTGGTTGCCTGCAGCGCAGGTGTGGGCGCGGCGGCGGCGGCCGAACCGGTCAAGATCGCGGTGACCAACTGGGCGGACGTGCTGGCGGTGGCCAATGTCGCGAAGTACGTGCTGGAGACCCAACTCAAGCAGCCGGTGCAGTTCGTGCAGGCCGACATCGGCATCCAGTACCAGGGCGTCGCGCGCGGCGATCTCGACATCATGGTCGGTGGCTGGCTGCCGGTCACGCACGGCGCGTACTACGCGAAGTACAAGAACGATCTGGAAGACGTCGGCATCATCTACACCGGCGGCAAGAACGGCTGGGCCGTGCCGACCTACGTTCCGGAATCGGAGCTGTCGTCGATCGCCGACCTGAACAAGCCGGAAGTCAAGAGCAAGCTGAACGGCACGATCCAGGGCATCGAGCCGGGTGGCGGCCTGATGCAGGCGTCGGAGAAGACGATCAAGGCCTACAACCTGGAAGGCTACAACCTCCAGGCATCGAGCGAGGCCGGGATGCTGGCGAGCGTGTCGCGTGCGTACCAGTCGAAGCAGTGGATCGTCGCGACGGTCTGGAGCCCGCACTGGCTGTTCCAGAAGTGGCAGATGCGTTACCTGAAGGACCCGAAGGGCACGCTCGGCGGTGAAGAACAGGTCCACGCGTTCGCGTCGAAGAAGTTCGCGGGCAAGTTCCCGCGCGCCGACGTGTTCTTCAAGCACCTGAAGCTGACGCTGGCCGACGTCGAGGCGATCGAGTTCGAAGGCAACAGCACGAACGACTACGCGACGGCTGCGAAGAAATTCGTCGATGCCCACCCGGACAAGCTGAAGGCCTGGCTGCAGCAGTAACGTCGTGCGGCGGTAGCGCAGGCGACGCGTTCGACGTCGTCCGCGTGAACCGGCCAGGTGTATCGCCGCAAGCCGATGGCCGGTGCCGCAACGATGGTGCCGGCTTGGCATCGGACGGTACACGCAGTCGATGCAGCCCATCACGAACCGCGCCGCGGAGTCACCAAGTGAACGAGAACGCCCGATTTTTTTCCGAAACCCTCCAGAGCCGAGATCCGGTGATCGCATCGGAGATCGCACTGGAGCTGCGTCGCCAGCAAACCCAGATCGAGCTGATCGCGTCCGAAAACATCGCGTCCGCGGCGGTGTTGGAAGCCCAGGGAACCGTGCTGACGAACAAGTACGCGGAAGGCTACCCGTCCCGGCGGTACTACGGCGGTTGCGATCATGTCGACCGGATCGAGGCGCTCGCGATCGACCGCGCGTGCGCACTGTTCGACGCGAACCATGCGAACGTCCAGCCGCATTCGGGCGCGCAGGCAAACGGTGCAGTGATGCTCGCGCTGGCCAGGCCCGGCGACACGGTGATGGGCATGTCTCTCGATGCGGGCGGCCACCTCACGCACGGTGCGCGGGCCGGGCTGTCGGGGAAATGGTTCAACGCGGTGCAGTACGGCGTGAACCCGGACACGCTGCGCATCGATTACGACGACGTGCGCCGACTCGCCGAGCGTCATCGCCCGAAGCTGATCATTGCGGGCTATTCCGCGTATCCGCGCGCGCTCGACTTCGCCGCGTTTCGCGAGATCGCGGACAGCGTCGACGCGAAGCTGATGGTCGACATGGCGCACATCGCCGGCATCGTCGCGGCCGGCCACCATCAGAACCCGGTGCCGTTCGCGGACGTGGTGACGTCCACCACGCACAAGACGCTGCGCGGCCCGCGCGGCGGCTTCATCCTGACGAACCACGCCGAGGTCGCGAAGCAGATCAATTCGGCGGTCTTTCCGGGGCTGCAAGGCGGGCCGCTGATGCACGTCGTCGCGGGCAAGGCCGTGGCATTCGCGGAAGCACTTCGCCCCGAATTTACCCGCTATATCGACCAGATGCTGCGCAATGCGCAGGCGCTCGCGGGCGTGCTGACGGCAGGCGGCCTGACGCTCGTCACGGGCGGCACGGACAACCACCTGCTGCTGGTCGACCTGCGTTCGCGGCGCATCACCGGCGCGCAGGCAGAGAAGGCGCTGGAGCGCGCAGGCATCACCTGCAGCAAGAACGGCATTCCGTTCGATACGGAAAACTTCACCGTCACGTCTGGCATCCGGCTCGGCACGCCGGCCGGCACCACGCGCGGTTTCGGTATCGCGCAGTTCGAGCAGATCGGCGAAATGATCCTCGACGTGCTGGACGCGATCGAGCGCGACCCGGCCGGCGACGAAGCGGTCGAGCGCGCGGTGCGCACGCGCGTGCGCGACCTGTGCAACCAGTTTCCAATCTACGCGCATGCGGAGGTGTTCGCCTGAGCTCGGAAGCGGGCCGGGTCAGGAACATCGTTCGGATAACGTAGCTAACCGGTCGGCGCGCATGCATCAACGTGCCGACGACATTGAGTCGAATTGCCGGTTTCCTGCCCGACGGCGGGAACCTGGCGCACCCACCTGAATGAGGAATCGAAATGAGCTTCGAGGGCGTACACACACCGCTGGTCACCCCGTTCGACGCGGACGGCGAAATCGATCACGAACTGCTTGGCCGGCATGCGGCCGATCTCGCCGGCCGCGTGTCTGGCCTCGGCATCGGCGGGACGACGGGCGAATACTATGCATTGAGCTTCGACGAGCGCGTGCGCACGTTCGACACGGTCGCGGCCGCAGCCGGCGGCAAGACGTTCCTGACCGCGGGCATCAATGCGACGACGACGAAGGAAGTGCTGCGTCTCGGGCGCGAAGCGAAACGCGCGGGATTGAACGCGCTGCTCGTTGCCGCGCCGTATTACGCGCAACCGACCCAGCAGGAACTGCTCGCGCATTTGCTCGCCGTGGACGACGCGCTCGACATGCCGATCATGCTGTACAACTTCCCGGCGCGCACCGGCACCGAAATCGGCGACGGAATTCTCGAAACGCTGCTCGAGCGCAAGAATTTCGTCGCGATGAAGGAAAGCACCGGCGACATCGCGCATCTGCATCACCTGTCCACGCATTTCGGCGGCCGGCTCGTGCTGAGCTGCGGCATGGATGACCAGGCGCTTGAGTTCTTCGCATGGGGCGCCCGCAGCTGGGTCGGCGGCGCATCGAACTTCCTGCCCGAAGCGCACACCGACCTGTTCGACGCATGCGTGACGCGCGGCGATTTCGCGACCGGCCGCAATCTGATGGCGCAACTGCTGCCGGTGCTCGAACTGCTCGAGCGCAGCGGCAAGTTCATTCAGTACGTGCGTTACGGGTGCGAGCTGGCCGGCTTGCCGGTAGGCGTCGCGCGCGCACCGCTCGGCGCGCTGTCGGGCGACGAGCGTGACGCGTTCGCGAAGCTCGTGAAGCCGCTGCTGCGCGAGCGCCGGTAATTCATCATGAGCACGAATCTGGAATTCGCGCGGTTTCCGGCGCCAGACGGGATGAATGGCTGGTGGGAGAGCCTGCCGCCCGCGACGGACGCCCGCACCGTCGCGTCCGAGAGCCGGTTCGACTGGGTCGTCGTCGGCGGCGGCATCACCGGGCTGTGCGCGGCCCGCCGGCTCGCGGAGCTCGCGCCCGGCGCGTCCATCGCGCTCGTGGAGGCCGACCGGATCGGCCGCACGACGGCCGGGCGCAATTCCGGATTCTTCGTCGACCTGCCGCACGACATCAGCAGCGAAAGCTACTCACGCAGCATCGAGGAAGATCGCGCCGACGTGCGGTTTCAGCGGCACGGCATCGACTATGTGCGTGACATCGTGAGGCGCTTCGGCATCGATTGCGACTGGCGCGACGACGGCAAATTTCACGCATCGGCGAACAAGAAGGGCGCCGCCGCGCTCGCGCATTTTGCCGACGGCCTGACCCGCATCGGCGAAGCATTCGAATGGCTCGACCAAGCCGCGATCAAGGCTGTGACCGGCACCGACTTCTACACGGGCGCGCTGTTCACGCCGGGCTGCAGCACAGTGCAGCCGGCTGCGCTGATGCGCGGGCTCGCGGCCACGCAGCCGGACAACGTGACGGTGTTCGAGCTCAGCCCGGTCACACTGATCGAGCCGCGCGGCGACACGCGCGTGCTGCATTTCGCCGGCGGCACGATCGTCGCGAAGCAGGTGATCCTGTGCACGAACGCGTACGCGGCGACTTTCGGCATGCATTCGAACGGCTTGCTGCCGGTCTATACGTTTGCGTCGCTCACGCGCCCGATGAATGCCGACGAAGTCGCGAAGCTCGGCGGCACGCGCTCGTGGGCGGTGATTCCGGCCGATCCGATGGGCACGACCGTGCGGCGCCTGATCACCGATCGCATTTGCGTGCGCAACCATTTCGCGTTCCGGCCGGACGTGAAGGTGTCTGCGGCTGATCTGGCGAAGGCGCGGCATCTGCATCAGCGCTCGTTCGCGCGCCGCTTCCCGATGCTCGGCGGCGTCGAGCTCGAATATACGTGGGGCGGGCCGCTGTGCCTGTCCGCGAACAACGGCGCGCTGTTCGGCAAGCGCGCCGACGGTCTCTACGAGGCGATCGGCTGCAACGGCCTCGGGCTGAGCCGCGGATCGTCGTCCGGCAAGCTGATCGCCGAATATGCGCTCGGCGAATCGAACAGCCTCGTGCAGCAGCTGCTAAAGCAGCCGCATCCGCGCCCGCTGCCGGTCCGGCCGCTCGTCGACCTGGCCGTGTCGGCGACGATCTGGGCCAAGGAATTCTCGGCAGGTGCCGAGCTTTGATTTTCAAGGAAATGACATGACGACCCATCAGGATTGGAAACAGAAGGCGAATGCGTTGTCGCTCGACGGTCGCGCATTCATCGCAGGGCAACGCAGTGCGGCGGCGTCGGGCGAAACGTTCGCCACGCTCAACCCCGCGTCCGGCAAGGTGCTCGCCGAGGTCGCGCGCTGCAACGCACGCGACGTCGAGCGGGCGGTCGCGGCCGCGCGCGACGCGTTCGAGTCGGGTGTCTGGTCGAAGGCCGCGCCCGCGCATCGCAAGGCGGTGCTGCTGCGCCTCGCGCAGCTGATCGACGAGCATGCGGAGGAACTCGCGCTACTCGAGGCGCTGGAAGCCGGCAAGCCGATCGGCGAATGCCTGGGGCTGGACATTCCCGAATCGGCCGCGTGCATTCGCTGGCACGCGGAAGTGACGGACAAGCGCTACGACGCGTTGTCACCGTCCGGCGCCCGCGTCGTCAGCATGATCACGCGCGAACCGATCGGCGTCGTCGGCGCCGTGCTGCCGTGGAATTTCCCGGCGCTGATGCTAGCGTGGAAAATCGGCCCGGCGCTGTCGGTCGGCAACAGCGTGGTCGTGAAGCCTGCCGAGCAGACGTCGCTGTCGACGCTGCGCATCGTCGATCTCGCGCTGGAAGCCGGCGTGCCGCCCGGCGTGTTCAGCGTCGTGACCGGGTTCGGCGGCGAAGCGGGCGAGGCGATCGGCCGCCATCCGGACGTCGATCTCGTCGCGTTCACCGGCTCGACCGCGACCGGCAAGCGCTTCCTCCACTACTCGGCCGACACCAACCTGAAGCGCGTCGTGCTCGAGTGCGGCGGCAAAAATCCGCAGGTGATCCTGCCGGACGTCGCGAACCTCGACGCGGTGGCCGAGCAGGCGGTCGCCGCGGCATTCTGGAACATGGGCGAGAACTGCAGCGCCGGCTCGCGGATCCTCGTGCCGTCGAGCCGCAAGGCCGAACTGCTGGAGAAGATCCAGGCCGTGCTCGCCGGCTGGAAGACCGGCGATCCGCTCGACCCGGACGTGAAGCTCGGTGCGCTAATCGAGCAGAAGCACTACGAGAAGGTGCTCGGCCATATCGAGAAGGCGAAGGCAGAAGGCGCGCACGTGGTGTGCGGCGGCCGCGCGATCCTCGCGGAGACTGGCGGCTGGTTCGTCGAACCGACGATCTTCGACCGGGTGACGCCGGAGATGAGCATCGCGCGCGATGAGGTGTTTGGGCCGGTCGTCTGCTTCATCGAATACGACGACGTCGACGATGCGGTGCGGATCGCGAACGATACGTGCTATGGGCTGGCCGCGTCGCTGTGGACCGACAACGTGAATAGCGCGCACAAGATCGCCGCGCGGATTCGCGCGGGCACGGTCACCGTGAACTGCTTCGGCGAAGGCGACCTGTCGACGCCGTTCGGCGGCTTCAAGCAATCAGGGTTCGGCGGGCGCGACAAGTCCGTCTACGCGCACGATCAATATTGCGAGCTGAAGACCACCTGGCTGAAGCTCGACTGAGTGCGCGGGCTGGGCACGACGCGCGATGGTGCGCCGAACCATGCGTCGCCCGCATGGTCGCCGGTCGTTCGGCCTGCGGGAGTCGCGCACAGCGCGACAAGCGGCGACCCTTGCGGCCGCCGAACCGATGTGCGACTTGCAGTCCCCGTAATCGCTTCCGATAATGGCGGCGCGGTGCACAATCGATCGAAAATGGCGTCGTCGCGACGCTGTTGCGGCGGCCGGGCCGCCCTTGTCAGCCGCCCGGCCGACGCGCAAGCTGCAATATTCGGATAATTGAATGGTTTGCGATGAGACAGCCCGCGGCCAGCGTGCGGGACTGTTGTCGACGGATGCGTCGACGCAGCGTCCGACCTCCGTTTTGAGAGTGAAAGCCATGTTGAAGAAGCAATTGTTTGCCGACCGACTTCTCGCGCAGATGCCGTCGCTTCGCGCGCTGCGGTGCTTCGTGACGGCGGCGCGCTATGAGAGCTTCACCCAGGCGGCCGAGGTGCTGTGCGTGACGCAGGCCGCGATCAGCCGGCAGATCAAGGAACTCGAGGATTCGCTCGACGTCGCGCTGTTCGAGCGCACCGGCCGGCACATCGCGCTGACGGATGCCGGACGGATTCTCTACAACGCGTCGTATCTGTCGATCATGAACATCGCCGAGGCGGCGGAGGCCGTGCGGCGCACCGACAAGCACGCGTTGATGGTCTGCGTGTCGCACACGTTCTCGGCGCTGTGGCTGTCGTCGCGGCTGCCCGCGTTTCGCGAGCAGTTTCCGAATATCCAGCTACACGTGATCGTCACCGAACATTTCATGGAGCTCGACGGGCTCATCGAGCCCGACGTGATCATCACGAAGAACCCGCCGCGCGAGCCCGAGTTCGAATCCGAGCCGCTGTTTCATGACATCGTGTATCCAGTCTGCAGCCCGTCGTTTCACGAGCGGCATTTCCACGGCCGGTCGCTGAAGCCGCTGGACCTGCTGTCGAGCCCGACGTTGAACCTGTCGATGCTCGGCCGCGCGCAGGTGTGCGAGCACGTCGACTGGCGCGTGTGGCGCAACTGGTTTCAGCAGAGCGACGGCACCGATATGCTGAGTCAGAACAAGTATCTGGAAAGCAACGACTACCGGCTGCTCGTCGCGCAGGCCGAGGCCGGCGAGGGCACGCTGCTCGGCTGGCATCACCTCGTGCACCGGCAGATCGACCAGGGCATCCTGATGCGGCCGGTGCAGGACGTGCTGGTGTTTCGCGATCGCCATCACTACCTGATCACGCACCGGAATGCTCAGCCGCGCCCGGAGTATCGGATGTTCCGGGAGTGGCTGAGCGACGAGGTCGGCGTGATGATGCGCGGCTGGCTCGACACCGGCGTCGAGATCGCGGGCTAGCGCATCGGCTGCATCGCTCGATCGCGCTGTTCGACAAGGAAGTCTTTCCCGTTTGCTCTCCGGCGTGGCTGCGGCAGGACAGCGCGCTACGGACACGGCGTCGCGCTTGGCTGGGGGTGGTTCGTTCACGACCTGCTTGATATGGCGTCAATTTCAGAATTGAAACTTCGGTTCCATATTTGACGCGGTGCGGCGCCGGGCCTCGCGGCCGGTCACGGTACATCAACGCCGTCCGTTCCATTCTCGATGTGGCCTGCTTTTTGCATTACCGGAGCGACATGCTGGATGTCCGCTCGTTTGACGGATCTTTCCGGATAAACGGAAACGAACCCGACAGTTCGACGGACGCCCCCGCTTTTCAATCGTAAGGTGATGCAATGACTGACTACGACAAACGAAGCACCGTATCTGACGGCGACGCGCATTGCGATGCGCAGGAACGCCTGGCGGACGCCAATCGATCCGCATTGACGCCCGGATGGGTCGGCGCACGCCGCCTCGACACGAACTGGGCCTGGGCGAAAGGAACGCCAGGCTACGACTGGATGGATCACGCGCCGCTTTTCGATCCCCGCGATTGATCCTCCCGCGAGCGCAGGTCGTGCCACGGGCTCGCCGTGGTTAGACCGGCGACCGAACCGGCCGGCGAGCCGGTCCCTTATTTCCGGCCGGTCGGCTGGATGCTATTCGTCGTCGCGATGTCGATAGCGGCTGTCCGGCGATCTGGCGAACATGTCGACTGGCGAAAGCCGGGACGATGCAACCTCGAATGACCGACGCGAGAATCCGCACGCCGCCCAGCGAGGCAGGCGGGTGGAGGACGGCGCGTCGGCGAGCTCAATTCAACTCTTCACTATCCATGGCCGCCGTGACGCCTACCCCCATCCAGTCCATCCTGATCGCGAACCGCTCGGAAATCTCGATTCGCGTAATGCGTGCCGCCGCCGAACTGAACATGCGTACGGTGGCGGTCTATTCGAAGGAAGACCGGCTCGCGCTGCATCGCTTCAAGGCGGACGAGAGCTACCTGATCGGCGAGGGCAAGAAGCCGCTCGCCGCCTACCTCGACATCGACGACATCCTGCGTGTCGCGCGGCAGGCGAAGGTCGACGCGATTCACCCCGGTTACGGCTTCCTGTCCGAGAACCCGGACTTCGCGCAGGCCGTGATCGACGCCGGCATCCGCTGGATCGGCCCGTCGCCGGACGTGATGCGCACGCTCGGCAACAAGGTTGCCGCGCGCAATGCGGCGATCGCGGCCGGCGTGCCTGTGATGCCCGCGACCGCGCCGCTGCCGGGCGATCTCGACGCGTGCCGGGCGCTGGCCGCGGAGGTCGGCTATCCGCTGATGCTGAAGGCGAGCTGGGGCGGCGGTGGACGCGGGATGCGCGTACTGGAAAACGCTCGGGACCTCGAAACCCTGCTGCCTGTCGCGCGCCGCGAGGCGCTGGCCGCATTCGGCAACGACGAGGTGTACGTCGAGAAACTCGTGCGCAATGCGCGGCACGTCGAGGTGCAGGTGCTCGGCGATCTGCACGGCACGGTCGTGCATTTGTACGAGCGAGACTGCACGGTGCAGCGACGCAACCAGAAGGTCGTCGAACGCGCACCAGCGCCATATCTCGACGACGCGGGCCGGCAGGCGCTGTGCGAATCCGCGCTGCGCCTGATGCGCGCGGTCGGTTACACGCATGCGGGCACCGTCGAATTCCTGATGGATGCCGACACCGGCCGGTTCTACTTCATCGAGGTGAACCCGCGCATCCAGGTCGAGCACACGGTGACCGAGATGATCACCGGCATCGACATCGTGAAGGCGCAGATTCGCATCACGGAAGGCGCCCGTATTGGTCTTGCCGAGGACGCAACGGACGGCGACGGCGCGCTTGTCGCACGTGCGGCAGGCGTGCCGGAACAGCAGGCGATTCCGCTGAATGGCAACGCATTGCAATGCCGGATCACGACCGAGGATCCGGAGAACGACTTCCTGCCCGACTACGGGCGGCTCACCGCGTATCGCAGCGCGGCGGGCTTCGGCGTGCGCCTCGATGCCGGCACCGCCTATGGCGGCGCGGTGATCACGCCGTACTACGACTCGCTGCTCGTGAAGGTGACGACCTGGGCGCCGACGGCCGCCGAATCGATCCACCGGATGGATCGCGCGCTGCGCGAGTTCCGCATTCGCGGCGTCACGTCGAACCTGCAGTTCCTCGAGAACGTGATCAATCACCCGGCCTTCATCGCGGGCGACGTGACGACGCGCTTCATCGACAAGACGCCGGAGCTGCTCGCATTCGCGAAGCGCGGCGATCGCGCGACGAAGCTGCTGCGCTATCTCGGCGAGCTGAACGTGAACGGAAACGCCGAGATGAGCGGTCGCACGCTGCCGGCTCTGCCGTTGCCGAAGCCGGTGTTGCCGAAGATCGATACGGCCGTGGCGATTCCTGCGGGCACGCGCGATCGCTTGCGTGAGCTTGGTCCCGAGAAATTCGCGCGCTGGATGCTCGACCAGAAGCAGGTGCTGCTGACCGACACGACGATGCGCGACGCGCACCAGTCGCTGTTCGCGACGCGCATGCGCACCGCCGACATGCTGCCGATCGCGCCGTTCTATGCGCGCGAGCTGTCGCAGCTGTTCTCGCTCGAATGCTGGGGCGGCGCGACGTTCGACGTCGCGCTGCGGTTCCTGAAGGAAGACCCGTGGGAGCGGCTCGCGCTGCTGCGCGAACGCGTGCCGAACATCCTGTTCCAGATGCTGCTGCGCGGCTCGAACGCGGTCGGCTATACGAACTACGCGGACAACGTCGTGCGCTTCTTCGTGCAGCAGGCCGCGAGTGCCGGCGTCGACGTGTTCCGCGTGTTCGATTCGCTGAACTGGGTGCGCAACATGCGCGTGGCGATCGATGCGGTGGGCGAGAGCGGGATGCTGTGCGAAGGCGCGATCTGCTACACCGGCGATCTGTTCGACACGTCGCGCTCGAAGTACGACCTCAAGTACTACGTCGGCATCGCGCGCGAACTGCAGCAGGCCGGCGTGCACGTGCTCGGCATCAAGGACATGGCCGGCATCTGCCGCCCGCAGGCGGTCGCGACGCTCGTGAAGGCGCTCAAGGAGGAAACCGGGCTGCCCGTGCATTTCCATACGCACGACACGAGCGGCATCGCCGCGGCGTCGGTGCTTGCGGCAGTCGGTGCGGGCTGCGATGCGGTTGACGGCGCGCTCGACGCGATGAGCGGGCTCACGTCGCAGCCGAACCTGTCGAGCATCGCGGCGGCGCTGGCCGGCGGCGAACGCGATCCGAGGCTGGATCAGGACCGTCTGCACGAAGCGTCGATGTACTGGGAAGGCGTGCGCCGGTATTACGCGCCATTCGAATCCGAGATCCGCGCGGGCACGGCTGACGTCTACCGTCACGAGATGCCCGGCGGCCAGTACACGAACCTGCGCGAGCAGGCGCGTTCGCTCGGCATCGATCATCGCTGGACCGAGGTATCGCGCGCGTATGCGGACGTGAACCGGCTGTTCGGCGACATCGTCAAGGTCACGCCGACGTCGAAGGTGGTCGGCGACATGGCGTTGATGATGGTCGCGAACGACCTGAGCGTGGACGACGTGCGCAACCCGGACAAGGACCTCGCGTTCCCCGAATCGGTCGTATCGCTGTTCAAGGGCGAGCTGGGCTTCCCGCCCGACGGCTTCCCGGCCGAACTGTCGCGCAAGGTGCTCAAGAGCGAGCCGCCGGCACCGTATCGTCCCGGCGACCAGATTCCGCCGGTCGATCTCGACGCGGCGCGCGTGCAGGCCGAGGCCGCGTGTGAGCAGCCGCTCGACGACCGGCAACTGGCGTCGTACCTGATGTATCCGAAGCAGACGGTCGACTATTACGCGCACGTTCGCGCGTACAGCGACACTTCGGTCGTGCCGACGTCCGCGTTCCTGTACGGCCTGCAGCCACAGGAGGAAGTGGCGATCGACATCGAGCCGGGCAAGACGCTGCTCGTATCGCTGCAGGGCCAGCATGCCGATGCGCAGGACGGCATCGTGAAGGTGCTGTTCGAGCTGAACGGCCAGTCGCGTTCCGCGCTGGTCGAGCAGAAGAGCGTCGTGCAGGCGGGCAAGGAGCGCCATGGTCTGCAGCGTGCCGATCCGGCGAATCCGATGCATGTGGCCGCGCCGATGCCGGGCTCGGTCGTGACGGTGGCGGTGCAGCCGGGCCAGCGCGTGACGGCCGGCACTACGCTGATCGCGCTGGAGGCGATGAAGATGGAAACACACATCGCGGCGGAGCGCGACTGCGAGATCGCGGCCGTGCATGTGAAGCCGGGCGAACGGGTGGCGGCGAAGGATCTGCTGATCGAGTTGAAAGACCCGACACAATGAGGGTTGCCGCGATCGGTCGTGCGTGGTGACCGGGCAGGGCATCGCAATCGGCACACCGCCTGCTCGGGGGGGGGCGTGCCGAACTGTTCGGCGACGGCTGCCTGCGCGTCGTTACGCGCCGACGCGCAGGCAGCCGGCCCGCCATCGGTCAGTACACCGCGTCGCTGCCCCCTTGATCGGTCACGATCGCAACCCCCGAACTCGTGCCGAGCCGCGTCGCGCCGGCCTCGATCATCGCGAGCGCGGTCGCGCGGTCGCGTACGCCGCCCGACGCCTTCACGCCGAGCACGGGGCCGACCGTCCGGCGCATCAGTGCGACATCCGCGAGCGTCGCGCCGCCGTGACCGAAGCCGGTCGACGTCTTCACGAACGCGACGCCGAGGTCGCGGCACATCTCGCACACGCGCACCTTCTCGTCGTCGGTCAGCAACCCCGTTTCGAGGATCACCTTGAGCGGCACCGTGCCGCAGGCGCGGTGCACGGCGTCGATATCGGCCTTCACGTCGTCGGCGCGGCCGCTCTTCAGCGCGCCGAGGTTGATCACCATGTCGACCTCGCGCGCGCCCGCCGCGATCGCGGCCGACGCCTCGAACGCCTTCGCGGCGGACAGGCCCGCGCCGAGCGGGAAGCCGACCACCGCACACACAAGCACGCCGGTGTCGGCCAGCTCGCGCGCGGCGAGCGGCACGTTCGCCGAATTCACGCAGACCGAGTAGAAGCGATGCTCGGCCGCCTGGCGGCAGAGTTCGCGGATCTGTGCGTCGCTCGCGTCGGGCGCGAGCAGCGTGTGATCGATGGTTTGAGCGAGTTGGGCGTTGGAAAGCGGCATGTTTCAGGACTCCACGGATCGTGTGCGGGATGGGCACACGTAAAGTTGATGTTTTCACATCGGTTTGTTACAAATACGACATTCCGGCCGGGCCCGCGCGCCCGGCATGACACGCGACGGATGCGACGGGTACGCAGGATACTGGCATGGAAACGAAGAAGGGCGAACGGATCAAGACGCTGATGAACGTGCTGCAAGGGCAGAACGCGATTCATCTGAGGGAAGTCGCCGAACTGTTCGGCGTGTCGGAGATGACGATCCGCCGCGACCTCGCGGACAATCCGCACGGCCTCAGCCTGATCGGCGGCTACGTGACGCGCCACTTCGCCGCGCAGCGCAGCGACATCGGCGAGTACGTCGTCAGCGCCGAGAACAACCGGCAGACCGAGGAGAAACGCCGCATTGGCAAGCTGGCCGCGCAGTTCGTGACGACCGGCGACACGATCTTCGTCGACTGCGGCTCGACCACGCCGTTCATCGTCGACTTCATCCCCGACGACCTCGAATTCACCGCCGTCTGCAATTCGCTGAACGTGTTCGCGAAGCTGCAGCAGAAACCGCATTGCAGCGTGATCCTGTGCGGCGGCGTGTATCACCGCAAGAACATGGTGTTCGAGTCGGTGGCCGAGACGGGCATCCTCGACACGGTGCGCGTGTCGAAGGCGTTCATCTCCGCGGCCGGCGTGAGCGACCGCTGCGGCGTCACGTGCTTCAACTTCCACGAAGTCGACGCGAAGAAGAAAGTGATGGAACGCGCGCAGAACCGCTTCCTGCTCGTCGACCACACGAAGTTCGACGAAGTGCGCGCGGCCTATTTCGCCGAGCTGACCGACTTCAACTACGTGATCTCGGACGGGCAGCTGAGCCGCCGGTACGAAACGACGATCCGCGAACACGGGATCGCGCTCGTGACCTGATGCAGCATGGCGGCGCAGTTCGATCTCGCCTCGCATCGTCAGGCTCCTGACGTGTTGCGCGCAGCGGCATAGGGCGCGGGCGCGTTGCCGTCGGCGGCTGCGTCGGGCATCGCCGCCGGCTGGTGCCGCAGGCAGTAGAAGCCGTAGTAGACGATCACGACGAAGCACGCGAGCGGCACGACGAATGCGAGCTGCATGTTGCCGCCCGTGTGATCGGAGATCAGCCCCTGGATCAGCGGTACGACCGCGCCGCCGACGATGCTCATCACGAGGATCGAGCCGCCGTATTCGGTGTCCTTGCCGAGCCCGTCGATCGTGAGGCCATAGATCGTCGGCCAGCACGGGCCGAGGAACACGCTCACGCCCACGGCTGCATAGACGGCCGTGATGTTGTGCACGCTGATCGTGTACGCGAGCAGCACGATGCACAGGATGCCGTAGACGATCAGCACCTTGGCCGGGCCGACGCGCTTCATCACGAGCGTCGCGATCAGCTTGCCGACGAAGAACGCGAAGAACGTCGCGAGCAGGTAGTGCGACGCGCCGCGCTCGGTGAGGCCGCCGATCTGCATCGCGAGCCGGATGGTGAAGCTCCAGACGCCCACTTGTGCACCGACGTACAGGAACTGCGCGACGATGCCCGCGACGAAGCGCCGGTTGCCGAACAGGCGCGCCAGCGTGCCGCGCGCGTCGATCCGGTGCGTGGCCACGCCGGGGCCGTTGCCCTTGCAGGCCGGGTAGGGCGTGAGCGCAAACACGACGAACACGCCCGCGAGCACGACGATCAGCCACTTGTACGGCTCGAGCGTGGTCTGGATCATCGCGAGCTGGTGGACGTGGGCTTCGGCCGCCGACATCGCGGCGAGCTGCGCATGCGACGCATCGCCCTCCTTGAAGATCAGGAAGCTGCCCATGTACACGCCGGCCATCGCGCCGAACGGATAGAACGTCTGCGAGATGTTCAGCCGCCGCGTGCTGGTTTCGCGCGGGCCCATCAGTGTCGAATACGAGTTCGACGCGGTTTCGAGGAACGACAGGCCCGCCGCGATCACGAACAGCGCGACGAGGAACATCCCGTACTTCGCCATCGACGCGGCCGGGAAGAACAGCAGGCAGCCGGTCGTGTACAGCAGCAGGCCGACGAGGATCGTCGTCTTGTAGCTGAACTTCTTCACGACGGTCGCGGCCGGAATCGCGAGGAAGAAGTAGCCGAGATAGAACGCGGACTGCACGAACGCCGATTCGAAGTCGGACAGGAAGAACGATTTCTTGAACTGCGCGATCAGCACGTCGTTCAGGTTCGCGGCGGTGCCCCACAGCGCGAACAGGCAGCACAGCAGCGTGAACGCGAAGAGCGGCGTGCGGTTCAGGTAATAGCCGTCGGGGGCGTGTTCGATTCTGGTACGGCCCATGGGTGTCTCCTTCCCGGTTGTCTCGTCGATGAAGGCGCCGTTCAGATGCCGGCGTCGCGGAGGAAGCGTTCGAACGTCGCGGCGTCGGCGTACGACTTCTGCGTGCCGAGGCCCATGACCGAATGCGCGGCGTAGGCCGACGCGTAGCGCATCGCGTCGATCGCATCGCGCGTCGCCGCGTAGCAGCGCGCGAAGCAGCCGATGTACGCGTCGCCGGCGCCCGTCGTGTCGCGCGCATCGACCTGTACGCCCGGCACGTGCCGCGCGCCGTCGCGTGACACGAGCAGCGAGCCGTCGCTGCCGAGCGTGACGAGCACGTGCTTGAGCCCGCGCGCGATCAGCGATTCGGCGGCGCGGGTGGCGCTCGCGCGCGAATCGACCGGCATGCCCGACACGATCGCGAGTTCGGTCTCGTTCGGCACGAAGAATTCGACGGACCGGATCCGCTCGAAATCAAGATCGGCCACGGCGGGTGCGGGGTTCAGCAGCACGGGAATGCCGTGCCGGGCACCGAATTCGATCGCGTGATAGACGGTGTCGAGCTCGATCTCGAGCTGCAGCACGATCAGCGCGCATTCGACGAGCTGCGGCGCGGCCGCGTCGATGTCGGCGGGCGTCAGGTGGCGGTTCGCGCCCTTGACGATCAGGATGCTGTTGCTCGAATCGGGTTCGACGAAGATCGGCGCGACGCCGCTCGGCACGCCGGCGACCTTGCGCACGTGCGTGGTGTCGATGCCCTCGCGCTCGAAGTTGCGGATCGTGTTGTCGGCGAACACGTCGTCGCCGACCTTCGTGACCATCACGACACGCGCACCGAGGCGCGCGGCCGCGACGGCCTGGTTCGCGCCCTTGCCGCCGCAGCCGAGCTCGAAGTTCGGCGCCTCGAGCGTTTCGCCCCGGGCGGGTATGCGCGTGACGTAGGTCACGAGATCGACCATGTTGCTGCCGATGACGGCGATTGTCTCCATCTGCGTCTCTTCCTTGGAATGGGGGGCGTATACGATCGACGGCGGCCACCACGGATGAGAATAAAATCACACTAAATGTGATAATGCAATCGTATGATGTTAGGTGGATCACTATGTGGGATCGGGCCGGGTGCGCCTGGTACTGGGCGGACCAGACGCAGGACATCTGGGCGTGACCGCGCTCATCCTGAAGTCGCTGGCGGGTCTGGTGAGCGACGCCGCACGCGGCGAGCGTGCGCGTCCCGACCAGGTTCGCGCATCGGGCATCGGGCCCGCGAAGGTCACACGTGCGGCTCGCGGCTCAGCCAGTCAATGCGACGACACGAACACCGCATCGTCGAATGGCGCCGGAATCGCGAACTGCGCGCGCATGCGCTTCGTCTCCTGCGCGGGCGTCAGGCCGAACAGCCGCTTGAATTCCCGGCTGAACTGCGACGCGCTCGCATACCCGACCGCATGGCCGGCCGCCTCCGCAGTCAGGTCCTGGCGCACCATCAACAGGCGCGCCTGATGCAGCCGCGTCGACTTCAGGTACTGCATCGGCGACACCTGCGTGATCGCCTTGAAGTGGCTGTGGAAGCTCGGCACGCTCATGCCGGCTTCCCCGGCCAGTTGCGTCACGTCGAGCGACTTCGCGTAGTCGGCGTGGATCATGCGCAGCGAACGGCCGATCCGGCCGAACTGTCCACGCATCGCCAGCGCGCTCCGCATTGCGCCGCCCTGCGCGCTGGTGAGCACGCGGAAATACAGTTCGCGCAGCAACCCGGGGCCGAGCACCGCCGCTTCGAGCGGGCGGTGCATCGCCTCGACGAACCGCAGCACGGTCGCGTGCATCGCATCGTCCATCGGCGTCGACATCATGCTTTTCGGCGCTTGCACGGGTTCGGCGATTCCCTCGCGATCGATCTGCGCGGCCAATTCGGCGGCCATCGGGAAATCGAGGTGCAGATACAGCGCGAGCAGCGGGTGCTCCGCCGTTGCGTCGGTTTCCATGCTGAACGGCACGGGCACCGATACGGCGAGGTAGTGGTCCTCGTCGTACAGATAGCGTTCGCCGCCGAAATAGCCGCGCTTGCTGCCCTGGCACACGATCACGATGCCCGGGTCGTACAGCACCGGCGTGCGCGATAGCGCGCGGTTCGAACGCAGGATGCGCACGCTCGGTAGCGCGGTCAGGTTGTAGCCTTCGTCGGGCGCCAACGCATGCAGCAATGCGATCAGGCGTTTGCGACCGCGCGCGGGCAGCGATGGCGAGCGGGGCGAGGAGGGGGCGGCGTTCATAGTTTCAGGCAAGAAATTCAGCGGAATCGGGCTTATTCGACGTGGTTCGTCAGACTAGCATGCATGCTTCTATCGACATTCGGGAGAAGCTCACATGGCATCCGGCAACATCATGCTCATCACCGGCGTCAGCAGCGGCTTCGGCCGTGCGCTCGCGCAAGCGGCGCTGGCCGCGGGTCATACGGTGGTCGGCACCGTGAGAAGCGAAGCGGCAAAACGGGCGTTCGAGGCGCTGTCCCCGCGTGCGGCCATCGGGCGCGTGCTCGACGTGACCGACTTCGAGCGCATCGACGGCGTCGTCGCGGAAATCGAGTCGAGCGTCGGGCCCGTCGACGTGCTGGTGAACAATGCCGGTTATGGACACGAAGGCATCGTGGAGGAGTCGCCGCTGTCGGAGATGCGCCGACAGTTCGACGTGAACGTATTCGGCGCCGTCGCGATGTTGAAGGCCGTCGTGCCGTTCATGCGCGAACGCCGGCGCGGCCGCATCCTGAACATCACGTCGATGGGTGGCCACATCACGATGCCGGGTATCGCCTATTACTGCGGCAGCAAGTTCGCGCTGGAAGGGATTTCGGAGACGCTCGGCAAGGAGCTCGAGCCGTTTGGCATCGGCGTGACTGCCGTGGCGCCGGGCTCGTTCCGTACCGACTGGGCTGGTCGTTCGATGACGCGAACGCCGCGTTCGATCGCCGATTACGACGCGCTCTTCGATCCGATCCGCCAGGCGCGCGAGGAGAAAAACGGCCGCCAGTCGGGCGATCCCGCGAAGGCGGCGCGCGCGATGCTTGCGGTCATCGCGGCGGACCATCCGCCGGCCCATCTGTTGCTCGGCAGCGATGCGCTTCGGCTCGTGCGCGCCAAATGGTCGGCGCTGGAAGACGAAATTCGCACATGGGAGGCGGTGACCGTGTCGACGGACGGTTGAAGCGCGATCGGTCGTGCGTGACGCGTCATCCGGTGAGTAGCAGGGGGCGATGCACGGCGCGATGCAATTGGCTTCATGACACGGTCGCGGTTTTCCGCTACAACACTGAGGTGCTGCGTCGACCGACGCGGTGTGCCACCGCGCCGCAGCTCGTCACCGACACCCGCCCGGGTGGCCGGCCGGCACGTATGTTCACTTACCTCAAAGGAGCCTGCAGCCATGCCGTACATCACCACGAAGGACAACGTCGACATCTTCTACAAGGACTGGGGCCCGAAGGACGCGCAGCCGATCATGTTCCACCATGGCTGGCCGCTGTCTTCCGACGACTGGGATGCCCAGTTGCTGTTCTTCGTTCAGAAGGGCTATCGCGTGGTTGCACACGATCGCCGCGGCCACGGCCGGTCGGCGCAGGTTTCCGACGGCCACGACATGGATCACTACGCGGCGGACGCGTTCGCGGTGGCCGAAGCGCTCGACCTGCGCAACGCGGTTCATATCGGTCACTCGACCGGCGGCGGCGAAGTCGCACGCTACGTGGCCCGCCACGGCGAGCCGGCCGGACGTGTCGCGAAGGCGGTGCTGGTCAGCGCGGTGCCGCCGCTGATGCTGAAGACGGACGCGAACCCGGAAGGCCTGCCGCTCGAGGTCTTCGACGGCTTCCGCAAGGCGCTCGCCGACAACCGCGCGCAGTTCTTCCTGGACGTGCCGTCGGGCCCGTTCTACGGCTTCAACCGGCCGGGCGCGGTGGTGCACCAAGGCGTGATCCAGAACTGGTGGCGTCAGGGCATGATCGGCAGCGCGAAGGCGCACTATGAAGGCATCAAGGCGTTCTCGGAAACGGACCAGACCGAAGACCTGCGGTCGATCTCGGTGCCGACGCTCGTGCTGCACGGCGAAGACGATCAGATCGTGCCGATCGCGGACTCGGCGCTGAAGTCGGTCAAGCTGCTGAAGAACGGCACGCTGAAGACGTATCCGGGCTATTCGCACGGGATGCTGACGGTCAATGCGGACGTGCTGAACGCCGATCTGCTCGCCTTCATCCAGTCGTAACGCTATCGGCGCATGCCCGCTTTCGCGGGCTGCGCCGCGCCGACCGGTCACGCCGGTCGCCTCGGCGCCGATTTGATTCGGTGTCCTGTGCGTTGCGCGGAGCGGGGACACCGCGTCGACTTGAGTCTGCGCGGTGTCGTCTTGCCGCTGAACCGGTGCGTCGGCGGCAACGCGCGTGCAGCCGGATCGCGCCGCGCGCGTCACACGTCACGCATTGTTTGCGGCGCTGTCGCCGACATCGCCTTCGATCGCGGCCATCAGATCGTCGACGCTCACCATCAACGCTCGAACCTGCCGCAGCGATTCGTACTGATGCAGCACTGCGCGCCATGACGGCAGTTCCAGCAACGCTTGCCATACGGCGCCGAGGCCGTGCGGGTCGGCATCCGCGTGCTGCGCCAGCGCGCTCGCGTATTCAAGGCTCGCCGGCGCCGACAGCAACTGCATCCGGCTTGCGGCCCCCAGCAGGCGCGGCGCGGGGTCTGCCGATGCATCGCAGCAGTACAACACCTCGCGCTGCAGTGACGCGTCGTCGATCGTCAGTGCGTGCAGCGACGCACCGTGCAGGCGTACCGCGCCTTCGCGCGTGTCGAACGTATAGACAGTGTCCGGATCGGCTTGTGCGAGCAGGCTCAGGCCGCGCAGCAGGCGCGGCAGGTCGGTGGTCGCGGCATCCGCGGACGCTTTCGCTTCGACGAGAAACAGGACGTGCCACGCGGCCGACGGATCGTCGCCGCGCGCGCGCTCGAGCAGCACCGCATCCCACTCGGTTTTCGCGCGGTCGTGTTTGCCGGGTATCGAGGCCGGCACGCGCATCGACGTGACCACGCGATACGTGCGGTGCGCGTCGCTCGCATCGAGCTGCGCGGCCAGGGCGTCGAGCGCCTGCGCGGCCAGCGCTTCGACGGCCGCGCCCCGCTGTTGCGACGTGACGCCTTGCGCGACGGCGAGCGCGCTGCCTTCGAGCGGACCCTGGCGGCTCCACAGCGTGCGGTACCGCTGGACGTCCGGATCCGGCAACAATGCGTCGAGACGCTGCAGTCGGGCAAGCGCGGCGCTGTCCTTCAGTTTGGCGATGTCCTGTTCGAACGCGGTGTCGGCCGCCGTCTCCGGTTGCGTGAGCAAGTGGCGCAGCGTGGCATCGAGATCGTCCCACGACGCGCCCGCCGCAGCCGCATGCAGCCGTGCGAGCGGCGCGCGTTGCCATGCCTGCGCACGCCGTTCGAGCCGGGCCGGATGCGCGATCGTGTTGACGGCCGAACGCAGTGTGCGCCGATCCTGCTCGGCATGTGAGGCGAGCGAGGCGTATTCGCGCACGGCCGGGGCACCATGTCGAAGCACCGCGGCCTGGAATGCGGGGTCGCCGGATCGTGCGTCCATCGCGTCGCCGATCATCCGCGCGAGCGCGTCGATGAACCGGCGTTGCAATGCCGGGGCGGGCGTGAGGCCGTCGGCGTGCATCCGGCGCGCTTCCTCGATCACGATGGCGATGATGGCGGCCGGGTTCGCGGCCTCGGTCAGCGACGACGCGCGCACGAACGGCGGCAGCCGGTAGCGGCGATCGACTGTGCTCAGGACTTCGTCCAGCAGGGCAGGCAACGGTGTCGGCGGCATGGCGAGTGACGGGAGGGGCACGCGGTTCGCGCGTGACGGGCGATGTGCAACGGTATCACGCAGTGCCGACATGCTGCATCGTGTGCCACGGCGAAGCCGCCGTTCGCGTGGCGCGGGCCGTGCCCGACGTGCGTTACGCGTGGAGCGCTTCGATCTGCTTGCGGGCGTTCGCCAGCCCCGCTTCGAAGCCGTGCGGCTTCATGTCGAGGCCCTCCGCGTAGACGAACCGGACTTGATGGATGCCCATCAGGCCCAGCACGGCACGCAGGTACGGCGTGACGGCGTCGGTCGGCTGCCCGACGTGCACGCCGCCGCGCGAACTGAACACGATCGCGTCGACGCCGTCGACGAGCCCCATCGGATAGGTGTCCGTGTAGCGGAACGTCACGCGTGCGCGTGCCACCAGGTCGAACCAGTTCTTCAGCTGGGTCGGCACGTTCAGGTTGTACATCGGTGCGCCGATCAGCAGCAGGTCGCTGCCCTTCAGTTCGGCGACGAGCTCGTCGGACAGCGCGACCGCCTGCCGCGCATGCTCGCCCGGATTCTCCGCGCCGCGCAGCGCATGGAACAGTTCGCCGTCGAGCACCGGCAGGTCGAGATCGACGAGATCGCGCACGACCACGTCGTCCGCGTGCCCGCTGGCCTTGCGTTGCGCGAGGAATGCGTCGATCAGCGCGTTGGTTTGCGACTGGTCGCAGTTGATGCTGGACTTGAGTACGAGAATGCGGGCCATCGGGATCTCTCCGTTCATATATGAACAACGGAGCCGATCGTATCATCCACTTTTTGTCTCAAAAAGCGATAAGATTTCCCATCAATGTAGACTTTATCGATCCAATTGCATGCGAAACAACCTCAACGGCATCGCCGTGTTCGTTGCCGCGGCGGAAGCCGACAACTTTGCGCAGGCCGCCGAGACGCTGCACATCACGCGTTCTGCGGTCGGCAAGAGCATCGCGCGACTGGAGGCGCGGCTGGGCGTCGTGCTGTTCCAGCGCACGACGCGCAGCCAGAGCCTGACGGACGAGGGCGCGTTGTTCTATGAATACTGCCTGCGCGCGGTGGAGGAGATCCACGCGGGGGAGGCGCTGCTCGAAAGCGGCAAATGGCAGATGAAGGGGCGGCTGCGCGTGTCGATGCCGGCGCTGTTCGGGCATCTGTGCGTCGCGCCGATCCTGATCGGGCTGGCGCGCGACCATCCCGAACTCGATCTCGACCTGTCGTTCAGCGACCGGACGATCGACCTCGTCGAGGAGCGCGTCGATCTGGCGGTGCGGGTCGGTGCGCTGCCCGACAGCAGCGGCCTCGTCGCGCGTGCGCTCGGCGAGCACAAGATGGCCTTTTGTGCGTCACCGGCGTATCTGGCACGCTGCGGCGAACCGGCGACCGTCGACGCGCTCGCACAGCACAAGGCGCTGGCCTATACGCGTTACGGTCAGATGCATCGCTGGCAAGTGGTCGTCGATGGCCGGACGGAGGAGTTGCAACCGGCGGCCCGACTGCTCTCCGACGACTTGCGCGCGGTGCTGGACGCGGCTGTCGCGGGGCTCGGTGTCGCGTGGCTGCCTTACTGGCTGGTGCGCGACGAGATTCGCCGCGGCGCGTTGCGCGAGCTGCTGCCGGATCAGCCGGGCGTGACCTATGCGATCCATGCGGTGTGGCCGCATACGTCGCACTTGCCGCTGAAGGTGCGCGTGGCCGTCGATGCGCTCGTGAACCAGCTGCCGGCGCGACTGGCCGAGGTGGAGGCGCAGGCGTAGCGTGCGGCGAGCCGCGCATGCGGCAGGCTCGCGGAAACGGCGCGACGTGCCGGCGGCGAGCGATGAATATGTGACGGGTGTCGGCCGGCGTGAGTCGTTCAGCGCGACGATGCCGACACCCCGCTGCGCGCCGACGACGATACGCGCCGCGTTCCCCGCCGCCGGCCGTCAGGCCGTCAGCGTCACCGACAGGCTGCCGAGTTCGCCGAAGCGCACCGTCAGCGCGTCGCCGATCGGCACGTCGATCGCGCCCGCATACGACCCGGTCGTTACGATCTGGCCGGCACGCGCGCCGTCGCCGCGCGATGCGAGGAAATTGACCAGCCACACGAGCGGCTTGAGCGGATCGCCGTCCGGATGACGGCCGTCGATCGTGCGATTCAGCGCACCTTCGAACGACAGCGCGAGCGTCTCGAGCGGCACGTTCAATCCATCGGGCACGACGGGGCCCACGCACAATCCCTGGTTGAACTGCCCGTCGGCGAGCAGTTCGAACTTCGACGCGCGCGCGGGCTCCGCATAGCGGCAACCCAGCACCTCGAGCACGATGCGCACTTCGCGGATCGCGCCGCGCACGTCGCTCTCGTCGTACGGCTGCGCGCGCGCGGGCAGGTCGCGATCGAGCACGAATGCGATCTCCGGCTCGATCCGCACGATCGGGCCGCCGACAACGCGATACGGCACATCGGCTTCGCGGATCGTCGACGCGAAGATCGGCGCGACGATCACGCGGTCGGGCGGCGGCAGCGCGCATTTCCATCCGCCGATGGTTTCGCCGAGCAGGTCGGCGACGCGATGCTGGATCGCCAGCGCGGTATCGACGCTCTCGGGGCGCAAGGCGTCGGGCAGCAGCGGGCCGGGCACGCCGGCATGGCGGGCGGCGACGAGATGCTGGGCGGCGCCGTCCACGCGTTCGGTAGTCGTTGTCATGTCGGTTGAGCGAGTTGAAAGTGAGCCGGCAAAAAAAGGGCCGGACGAAGGTCGCAACGTCGATGATAGCGCTTTCGGCGGCATGGCCGCTCGGTTGCCCGGCGCGGCCTCGGGGATGGCGCGCCGATTTTTGCGCGTGGCGCTTTGCCGCACGCCGCGTTTTGGGTGGACTTTGATCGCCGTCAAGCTTCCAGCCGGCCGTCCGCCGATGATGGGGACATGGCCACGCGCGACCGCGCGCGGCAACTCACCCCAGCGAGGTTCGCATGTACAAGAAGATCATGGTGGCCGTCGACGGCAGCGCTTCGTCGAAACAGGCGCTTGCCGAGGCAATGAAGGTGGCACTGGCGGGCGACACGCACGTCAGCGTCGTGTACGTGGTCGACAAGTCGGTGCTGTTTACGTACGCGGGTCGTTTCGATCCGCATGCGCTCATCGAGGAAATCCGCGACGACGGGCGCAAGGTGCTGCGTGAAGCCGAAGAGGTCCTCGCGCGGGCCGGCGCGAAGGGCGAGGGCGAACTCGTCGAGACCGAGAGCATTGGCGAGGACGTCGCGGAACGCCTGCAGCGTTACGTCAAGGAGCGCGGGATCGACCTCGCGGTGGTCGGCACGCACGGGCGGCGCGGCATCCGGCGCGTGGTGCTCGGGAGCGTCGCCGAGCGCTTCGTGCGTGGCTCGAAGTGCCCGGTGCTGCTGATTCGCGGCGACGATGCCGGCGAGCCGGCTTCCGCCGCGGCAGCCTGATCTGGCGGACGCGCGATGATACGTCGTCAATACCGAATCGTCGTCGCGGCGATCGCCGTGTTCGTGTCGCTCGCGGGGATGATGTCCGTGGTGACCGGGCTGCTGTTCGACGAAACGATCGCGCTGCGTGGCGGCGCGGTCGCGTTGATCGTCGGCGTGGCCTGCTTTGTCGTCATGCTCAACCCGGGGCCGAAGGGCGAGGGGTGACGCGCGGCGCTTCCTCGGTTTCATGCAAGACCGGCAATCACCGCATCAGCACCGCCGGTCCGTCTTTCCGCCTCTCTCCGTCCGTCATGTCCGGCGCATTCGCGTCATCCTGCCCGGCCGGCATTGCCCTGGCCGGCATCTCCCGTCTCATCGATTCCGCATCAGGCAGCGCACGCTTTGATTGAATGACTCGCGCATGCGCGAGCACGCCGCTGCTTACCTCATCGCGGCGGTCGAGTCCTGTCCTCGCAGCTTTCCTTCGGTGGCGCACCCGCATTGATCCGGCCTGACACGGCAACCGTTAGCGCGCGCGTGGCAGCGACCCGTGCGTGATCGCATCGCGCCGCGAAAGCGCGTGATGTCGTGACAAAGCGGCTCACATGCATGACCGTGTGATCGAGCGCCGGCCTGCAACCCGTCAAACCCGTTTCGAAGTCCTTCGTGAAGGCGGGAGCCGCGCGGCGATTCCAGATGGCAAACACCGGTTGATTCAACGCCGCACGGTGCAGGTGAATCCCGAGCCTCGCTCCGGCTACGAATGGCCGCGATGGACGAACGCGTGATGCGAAGGTCCGGTGCCGGGCATGCCATTAGCGCTCCTGAATCGATCCCCATTTAATACCGATGCGTGCGGGGGCAACGATATCGTGATTTGTATCAAGTCGTGATATGTCGATCCGAAAGAGAATTCATTCGATCCGGACGCAAGGGATGGAACCGGACGCCACGAGCCGAATGCCGATCGTCCTTTACATCCGGAATATCACCTCCTTAAATACTCAGGGTCTGCGAAAAGACCGGAAAAACGAGATCCCCATGAGCCATTTCCTGGATAGATTGCGTTATTTCTCCACCACAAGGCCAACATTCTCCGACGGACATGGCGCCGTCACGGACGAGGACCGCAAATGGGAAGACGGCTATCGGCTGCGCTGGCAGCACGACAAGATCGTCCGTTCGACCCATGGGGTGAATTGCACGGGTTCGTGCTCCTGGAAGGTCTATGTGAAAGGCGGGATCGTCACCTGGGAAACGCAGCAGACCGACTACCCCCGCACGCGCCCCGACATGCCGAACCACGAACCGCGCGGCTGCTCGCGCGGCGCTTCGTACTCCTGGTATCTGTATAGCGCGAACCGTCTCAAGCATCCGATGGTGCGCAGCGCGCTGGTGAAGCTGTGGCGCGAACGCCGCCGCACGCTCGCGCCGGTCGACGCATGGCGCTCGATCGTCGAGGACGACGACGCGCGGCGCTCGTATCAGAGCCGACGCGGGCTCGGCGGTTTCGTACGCGCCAGCTGGGACGAGGTCAATGAGATCGTTGCGGCCGCAAACGTTTACACGGTCGAGCGGCACGGCCCCGATCGCGTCGTCGGCTTCTCGCCGATTCCGGCGATGTCGATGGTGTCGTACGCGGCGGGCTCGCGCTACCTGTCGCTGATCGGCGGCGTGTGCCTGAGCTTCTACGACTGGTATTGCGACCTGCCGCCCGCGTCGCCGCAGACCTGGGGCGAGCAGACCGACGTGCCGGAATCGGCCGACTGGTACAACTCGACGTTCATCATGATGTGGGGCTCCAACGTCCCGCAGACCCGCACGCCCGATGCGCACTTCCTCGTCGAGGCGCGCTATCGCGGCACGAAGGTCGTGTCGGTGTTCCCCGACTACTCGGAAGGCGCGAAGTTCGGTGATCTGTGGCTGCATCCGAAGCAAGGCACCGACGCGGCGCTCGCGCTCGCGATGGGTCACGTGATCCTGAAGGAGTTCCACCTCGCAGGCAAGAGCGACTATTTCATCGACTACTGCAAGCGCTATACCGACATGCCGGCGCTCGTGCGCCTCGTGCCGCACGGCGACGGCTACGTGCCCGAGCGCCTCGTGCGCGCGTCCGATTTCGACGACGCGCTCGACGAGGCTGCACATCCGGACTGGAAGACCGTGATGATCGACGACGCGACCGGCGAATTCGTCGTGCCGGTGGGCTCGATCGGCTTCCGCTGGGGGCAGCAGGCCAAGGACGGATCGAGCGACAAGGGCAAGTGGAACCTGCGAGGCGAGACGTCGAAGGGTGCGGCGCTGTCACCACGGCTGTCCTGCACGGCCGGGCACGACGACGTGGTCGACGTGCTGTTTCCGTACTTCGGCAACCAGCCGCACGCGCATTTCAACTCGACGCAGCACGGCTCCGAGCTGTCTCGCCGGATCGGCGTGCGGCGCGTCGCGACGCGCGACGGCGAGATGCTGGTCGCGACCGTCTACGACCTGTTCGTCGCGAACTACGGGCTCGACCAGGGGCTGGGCGGGCGTGACGTGGCCGCGAGCTACGACGACGATCTTCCGTACACACCCGCCTGGCAGGAAACGATCACGGGCGTGAAGCGCGCGGACGTGATTTCGGTCGCGCGGCAGTTCGCGGAGAACGCGCACAAGACGCAAGGCAAGTCGATGGTGATCATCGGCGCGGGGATCAATCACTGGTTCCACATGGACATGTCGTACCGCGCGATCATCAACATGCTGATCATGTGCGGCTGCGTCGGCAAGCCGGGCGGAGGCTGGTCGCATTACGTGGGCCAGGAGAAGCTGCGTCCGCAGACGGGCTGGACCGCGCTCGCGTTCGCGCTCGACTGGAACCGGCCGCCGCGGCACATGAACGCGACGTCGTTCTTCTACGCGCACACCGATCAGTGGCGCTACGACACGATGGACCCGGGCGCGCTGCTGTCCCCGCTCGCGGACAAGACGCAGTTCCACGGTTCGCCGATCGACTACAACGTGCGCGCCGAACGGATGGGCTGGCTGCCGTCCGCGCCGCAGCTCGCGGTGAATCCGCTGAAGGTCGGTGCGAGTCTGGGCGACCCCGCGCAGGCCGGCGCCGAGGTCGCGCGGCACCTGAAAGCCGGAATGCTGCGGATGGCGTGCGAGGACCCGGATTCCCCCGACAACTTCCCGCGCAACCTGTTCGTGTGGCGCTCGAACCTGCTCGGTTCGTCGGGCAAGGGCCACGAGTATTTCCTGAAGCACCTGCTCGGCACGACCAACGGCGTGCAGGGCGACGACCTCGGCGCGACGGGCGGCGCGCGTCCGGAGGAAGTGAAGTGGCACGACGAAGCGCCGCGCGGCAAGCTCGACCTGCTCGTCACGCTCGACTTCCGGATGTCGACCACCTGCATGTATTCGGACGTCGTGCTGCCGACCGCGACGTGGTACGAGAAGGACGACATGAACACGTCCGACATGCACCCGTTCATCCATCCGCTGTCGGCAGCGGTCGATCCCGCATGGGAATCGAAGAGCGACTGGGAAATCTTCAAGGGGATCGCGAAGCGCTTCTCCGAGCTGTGCGACGGGCATCTTGGCGTCGAACGCGACGTCGTCCTCGCGCCGATCGCGCACGATACGCCGGGCGAACTCGCGCAGCCGTTCGACGTGCAGGACTGGAAGCGCGGCGAATGCGAGCCGGTGCCGGGCCGCACGATGCCGTCGGTGATCGCCGTTGAGCGCGATTATCCGAATACCTATGCACGCTTCACGTCGCTCGGCCCGCTGATGGACAAGCTCGGCAACGCGGGCAAGGGCATCGGCTGGGACACGAAGGACGAAGTGAAGCTGCTCGGCCAGCTCAATTACCAGGTCGCCGGCGGCGCCACGCAGGGGCGCCCGCGCATCGACACCGCGCTCGACGCCGCCGAGGTGATTCTCGCGCTCGCGCCGGAGACCAACGGCGAAGTCGCGGTGAAGGCGTGGCGCGCGTTGTCTGGCATCACCGGCATCGACCACACGCACCTGGCCGCCGCGCGCGCGGACGAGAAGATCCGTTTCCGCGACATCCAGGCGCAACCGCGCAAGATCATCTCGTCGCCGACGTGGAGCGGGATCGAATCCGAGCACGTGTCGTACAACGCCGGTTACGTGAACGTGCACGAGCTGGTGCCGTGGCGCACGCTGACGGGCCGTCAGCAGCTGTACCAGGATCACGCGTGGATGCGCGCGTTCGGCGAGTCGCTGTGCGTGTACAAGCCGCCGATCGACACGGGCAGCTATGCGCACATGGTCGGCAAGCGCTCGAACGGCAACCCGGAGCGCGTGCTCAACTTCCTGACGCCGCACCAGAAGTGGGGGATCCACAGCACGTACACGGACAACCTGCTGATGCTGACGCTGTCGCGCGGCGGCCCGATCGTGTGGATGTCGGAGGACGACGCGAAAGCGATCGGCGCGGTCGATAACGACTGGATCGAGTGCTACAACTCGAACGGTGCATTGTGCGCGCGGGCGGTCGTGAGCCAGCGGATTCCGTCCGGGATGGTGATGATGTACCACGCGCAGGAAAAGATCGTGAACACGCCGGGCTCCGAGATCACCGGCACGCGCGGCGGCATTCACAACTCGGTCACGCGCATCGCGCTGAAGCCGACCCACATGATCGGCGGCTACGCGCAGCTGTCGTACGGCTTCAACTATTACGGCACGGTCGGCTCGAATCGCGACGAGTTCCTGATCGTGCGCAGAATGAGCAAGATCGACTGGCTCGACGGCGAGGAAACCGCGGTCGACCCGACCACACAGGCCGTACGGGATGGAGAAACGTCATGAAGGTACGCGCACAGATCGCGATGGTGCTGAACCTCGACAAGTGCATCGGGTGCCATACCTGCTCGGTGACCTGCAAGAACGTGTGGACCAGCCGCGAAGGGATGGAGTACGCGTGGTTCAACAACGTCGAGACGAAGCCGGGCATCGGCTATCCGAAGGACTGGGAGAATCAGGACCGCTGGCGCGGCGGCTGGCAACGCCGTGCGGACGGCCGGATCGAGCCGCGTATGGGCGGCAAGTGGCGGCTGCTCGCGCAGATTTTCGCGAACCCGCACCTGCCCGAGATCGACGATTACTACGAGCCGTTCACATTCGACTACGGCCATCTTCAGGAAGCGGGCAACACGCGCGCGATGCCGGTCGCGCGGCCGCGCTCGCTGATCAGCGGCCAGCGGCTCGAAAAGATCGAGTGGGGTCCGAACTGGGAGGAAATCCTCGGCGGCGAGTTCGAGAAGCGCGCGAAGGACTACAACTTCGAGTCGGTGCAGAAGGAGATCTACGGGCAGTTCGAGAACACCTTCATGATGTACCTGCCGCGCCTCTGCGAGCACTGCCTGAATCCGGCGTGCGTCGCGTCGTGCCCGTCGGGTTCGATCTACAAGCGCGAGGAAGACGGCATCGTGCTGATCGACCAGGACAAGTGCCGCGGGTGGCGCATGTGCGTGTCGGGCTGCCCGTACAAGAAGATCTACTACAACTGGCAGAGCGGCAAGGCCGAGAAGTGCATCTTCTGCTATCCGCGCATCGAGGCCGGCCAGCCGACGGTGTGTTCGGAAACCTGCGTGGGCCGTATCCGCTACCTCGGCGTGCTGCTGTACGACGCCGACAGGATCAGTGAAGCCGCGAGCGCGGAGAACGAGAAGGACCTGTACGAAGCGCAGCTGTCGCTGTTCCTCGATCCGGAGGACCCGGCCGTGATCGCGCAGGCCGAGCGCGACGGCGTGCCGGCCGCGTGGCTCGACGCCGCGCGGCGCTCGCCGACCTACAAGATGGCGATCGACTGGAAGATCGCGTTCCCGCTGCATCCGGAATACCGGACGCTGCCGATGGTGTGGTACGTGCCGCCGCTGTCGCCGATCAACTCGGCCGCCAACAGCGGCGCGCTCGGGATGAACGGCTATCTGCCGGACGTCGAATCGTTGCGTATTCCGCTGCGCTATCTCGCGAACCTGTTGACGGCCGGCGACGAGGCGCCCGTGAAGCTCGCGCTCGAACGGCTGCTCGCGATGCGCGGGTTCATGCGCGCGCGCCACGTCGACGGTGTCGACGCGCGCGGCGTGCTCGACCAGGTCGGTCTGTCGCTTGCGCAGGTCGAGGAGATGTACCGCTATCTCGCGATCGCGAACTACGAGGATCGCTTCGTGATCCCGACGACGCACCGCGAGTATGCGGAAAACGCATACGACCTGCGCGCGTCGTGCGGCTTCTCGTTCGGCAACGGCTGTTCCGACGGCCGTTCGGAGGGCAGCCTGTTCAGTCCGAAGAAGGGCACGAAAACCATTCCGATCCACGAGGCGTCCCGATGAGCACCGCACCCGATCCGACCTACGCGGCGTTCGCTGCGCTGCTTGACTATCCCGACGATGCGCTCGTCGACGTGCTCGACTCGATCGAAGCCCATCTGCGCGAATGCGCGCGCGTGCCGAAGGCGGAGCGCGCGGGCCTCGACCGCTTCTTCGCCTACGTGCGCGAGCGTGACCTGCTGACGCTGCAGGAGAACTACGTCGCGCTGTTCGATCGCGGTCGCGCGACGTCACTGCACCTGTTCGAGCACGTGCACGGCGAATCGCGCGACCGCGGGCAGGCGATGGTCGACCTGCTGCAGATGTACGAGCGGCACGGGTTGACGTTGAATCCGGGCGAGCTGCCCGACTACCTGCCCGTGTTCCTCGAATACCTGTCGCGGCTGCCGGCGACCGATGCGCGCAACCTGCTCGGCGAGACCGGCGAGATCCTGCGCGCGTTGGCCGGCCAACTCGCGCAGCGCGGCAGCCATTACAGCTTCGTTGTCGGCGCGCTGCTGCCGATGGCCGGCCTCGCGTCGGTCGACGCACCGGCGGCCGCGGACGACGACATCGCAGGCGAGCGGCCGAGTGCCGACGACTACCGCGCGCTCGACGCGTCGTATGCGGACGAGGCAGTGCGCTTCGTCGGCGCGGCAACGCCGGCCGAGCAGACGGTGCGGTTCCACGACAAGCGGCCGGCCCGCAGCGCATAAGCGCGGGCTCAACTGGGGAAAGACATGAACGCTTATTTGCATCAGTTCCTGTTCGGGATCTACCCGTACATCTGTCTCGCGGTGCTGCTGGTCGGCAGCCTGATCCGCTTCGACCGCGAGCAGTACACGTGGAAGAGCGATTCGTCGCAGCTGCTGCGCCACGGGATGCTGCGGCTCGGCAGCAACCTGTTCCACTGGGGCGTGCTGGTCGTCGTGCTCGGGCACTTCGGCGGCTTCCTCGCACCGCACTGGCTCGTGTCGCCGTTCCTGTCGGCGTCCGGGCACCAGCTCGTCGCGATGGTGGCGGGCGGTGCGGCCGGCGTCGCGGCGATCATCGGGCTGACGATCCTGATCTGGCGCCGCCTCGGCGACCCGCGCATCCGCAAGAACAGCCGCCAGTCCGACATCCTGATCGTGCTGATGCTGTGGGTGCAACTCGCGCTCGGGCTCGGCACCGTCGTGCTGTCGACGCGCCACATGGACGGCGTGATGTTCGAGCAGCTCACCGATTACGTGAAGGGCGTCGTCACGTTCCGGCCGGACATCGCGAGCCTGCTGGTCGGCGTGCCGCTGACGTACCGGCTGCATATCCTGCTGGGCTTCACGATCTTCCTCGTGTCGCCGTTCACGCGGATGGTGCACATCTGGAGCGGTATCGCGTCGGTCGCGTACCTGATCCGCCCGTACCAGCTCGTGCGCAAGCGCTGAGGAGGCCACATGAACGACGTTCTCTCCGAAGTCGCGACCGCGCCGCTGGCGATCAACGGTGTTGCGATCGACGACGCGGCCATTGCGGCCGAGGCCGAGCATCACGGCGATGCACCCGATCCGCTCGACGCGGCACGGCATGCGCTCGCGGTGCGCGAACTGCTGCGTCAGCGCGCGGTATCGCTCGGGCTGATCGATGAAAGCACACCCCTCGACGACGCAGCGGTCGATGCCTTGCTCGAGCGCGAGCTGACTCACGTGCCCGAACCCGATCGCGCCGATTGCGAGCGCTACTACGGGCAGCATCCGACGCGTTTTCGCCGCGGCGACATCGTGTATGCGAGCCACGTGCTGTTCGCGGTGACCGACCGCGTGCCGCTCGCACCGCTGCGGCAGCGCGCGGAACGTGCGCTCGCCGACGTGGTGGCCGCGCCCGACACGTTCGAAGCGGTCGCGCGCGCGTCTTCGAATTGTCCGTCGGCACAAGTCGGCGGCAGCCTCGGGCAGCTCCTGCGCGGCGACACCGTGCCGGAATTCGAGGCTGCGCTGTTCGATACGGACGGGCTCGGCGTGCTGCCGAAACTCGTCAATACCCGCTTCGGCTTCCACATCGTGCGCATCGAGCGCCGCGTGCCTGGCGACGTGGTGCCGTTCGACGAGGCCGCCGGCCAGATCGCCGCGTACCTGTCGGAACGCGTGCGGCAGCGGGCGATACGGCAGTACGTGGCGATACTCGCGGGCAGCGCGCGGGTCGAAGGCGTGACCTTCGACGGCGCGAACGGCCCGCTCGTCCAATGAAACGAGGTTTTGCGTATGGCAATTCAACAAGGTAGCGCTCGCCTGGCCGCGGAGACGCCGGCCGTTCCGCTGCGCGCATGGTCGGTGCTGGCCGCGAGCACGCTCGCGTTCATGGTGTGTTTCGTCGTGTGGATGATGTTCGGCGTGCTCGGCGTGCAACTGCGCACCGATCTCGGGCTGAACAGCACGGAATTCGGGCTGCTCACGTCGACGCCCGTGCTGACCGGCGCGCTGATGCGCTTGCCGCTGGGCACGTGGACCGACCGCTTCGGCGGCCGGATCGTGATGACGGTGCTGCTCGTCGTGTGCGCGATTCCCGTCTACATCGTCAGCTACGCGACGCAGCTGTGGCAGTTCCTCTTGATCGGGCTGTTCCTCGGCTGCGTCGGCGCGTCGTTCGCGGTCGGCACGCCGTACGTCGCGCGCTTTTTCCCGCCGAAGCGGCGTGGGCTCGCGATGGGCGTGTTCGGTGCGGGCACGTGCGGCGCGGCGGTCAACCTGTTCGTCACGCCGCTGCTGCTGTCCGCATATGGATGGCGCTTCGTGCCGCGCGTCTACGCAGTCGCATTGCTCGTCACGGCCGTGATCTTCTGGTTCGCGTCGGCACCCGATCCAGGGGCAGGCAAACGGGGTGGATCGATGCTCGACGCGTTCAAGGTGTTGCGCGATCCGCGCGTGTGGCGGCTCTGCCAGTACTACTCGATCACGTTCGGCGGCTTCACGGCGCTCTCGCTGTGGATCCCGCAGTACCTGAAGAGCGAATACGGGATGTCGCTCGTGATGGCATCCGCGTTCGCGGCCGGCTTCTCGCTGCCGGGCTCCGTGCTGCGTGCGCTCGGCGGCGCGCTGTCCGACCGCTTCGGCGCGCATGCGGTCACCTGGTGGGGGCTGTGGGTCGCGTGGATCTGCCTGTTCCTGCTGTCGTATCCGGCGACCGACTTCGTGATTCACACGATCGACGGCACCGCGTCGCTGAATCTGTCGATGCCGGTGGCAGGCTTCGTCGCGCTGACCTTCGTGCTCGGTGCGGTGTTCGCGTTCGGGATGGCGTCGACCTTCAAGTACGTCGCCGACGATTTCCCGGACAACATGGGCGTCGTCACGGGCATCGTCGGCCTCGCGGGCGGGCTCGGCGGCTTTCTGCTGCCGATCCTGTTCGGCCTGCTGCTCGACTTGCTGCGCGTGCGCACGACCTGCTTCATGTTCTTGTACGGGATCGTGTGGGTGTCGCTGATCCTGATCTACCTGTCCGAGGTGCGGCGCACGCCTGTGACGGGCTGAACGTTCCTGCGCGATGCCGGTAGCCTGCGGCATCGCGCACGCATCTTGCAGCACGCCGGGCGTTTTCGAGCGTCCGCAGTTCTGTCAAACTGGCGCCCATGACACCGCGCCTCGCCTTATCGCCTTCCTCCGATTCCACACCTGCGCCCGCGGGCTTCCCCGACGCCGACGAACTGGCCGCGCTGCGCGCGTGGTACGCGGGCATGACCGTGCGGCAGGCCGTCGAGCGCTACCTGCCCGATCGGCTCGGCGAAGGGCGCTCGGCACGCGGCGTGATCGGCGGGATTCGTCGCCGTCTCGTGCGTGTCGCGCGGCAGGCAGGGCGGCCCGATCTCGCGGAGCAACTGGGTCATGCCGACAGCGCGCGCATTCAGATGGCGAAGGCCGCGACCGATGCGATCGGCCTGCTGCGCCATGCGCGAGCGCCGGTGCCGCAGATCAGCGACGACGTTGGTTTGTGGCTGCCCGCACGCGCAGTCGTCGCGCTGCGCGCGCACGGGATCGCGACGCTGGCCGACCTGACCGTGCGGATTCCGCGGCGGCGCCAGTGGTGGCGCGCAATAACGGGGCTCGGCGTGGCGAGCGCGCGCCACATCGAGGCATTCTTTTCCGCGCATCCCGACTTGACCGAGCGGGCGCGCGCGCTGATCGCGGCGACGCCGCGCAGCGCCATCGTGCCGTGGGAGCAGCTGAAGTTGCCGCACGAGGTCGACGGGTCGGCCGGCACGTTCCGCGCGCCGCGCGCGACCAGCACGCTCGACGCGGACAACGATTACGCCGCCGTGCACGCGTGGCTGTCGCTGCACGAATCCGCCGCGACGCGCCGCGCGTACCGGAAGGAGGCCGAGCGGCTGATCCTGTGGGCGATCGTCGAGCGCGGGCGCGCGCTGTCGTCGCTGACCACCGAGGATGCGGTTGCGTATCGCGCGTTCCTGCGCAACCCGACGCCGCACGAACGCTGGATCGGCCCGGTGCGGCCGCGCGGCGCGCCGGACTGGCGGCCGTTTTCGGGCGGATTGTCCGCGCGTTCGGCCGCGTACACGCTATCGGTCCTCGGCGCGCTGTTCCGCTGGCTGATCGAGCAACGCTATTTGCTTGCCAATCCGTTCGCGGGCGTCAAGGTGCGCGATACGCGCGGCGCGAATGCGCTGGACACGTCGCATGCGTTCACCGAAGGCGAGTGGCTGCTCGTGCGCACGATCGCGGACGGGCTCGAGTTTCGCAAGGGCAAGCCGCCTGGCGCACCGCAGTCCGGCTGGACGCCGGCCGCCGCGCAACGGCTGCGTTTCATCCTCGATTTCGGCTATGCGACCGGGCTGCGCGCGAGCGAACTGGTCGGCGCGACGCTTGGCGACATCGAAACGGACGCGCACGGCGATGCGTGGCTGAAGGTGATCGGCAAGGGCAGCAAGGCCGCGCGCGTCGCGCTGCCGCCGCTCGCGCGCACGGCGCTCGATCGTCATCTGGTCGCGCGGCGGCTGCCGGTCACGCCGGTGCGCTGGCGGCCCGATACGCCGCTGATTCCGAGCCTTGCGGAAGACGGGGCGGCCGGAATTACGAGCGTGCGGCTGTGGAAGGTGATGCAGCGTTTCTTCGCGCAGACGGCCGCGCTCGTCGATGACGACAACCCGTCGCTCGCGCAGAAGCTGCGCCAGGCGAGCCCGCACTGGATGCGTCATACGCATGCGACGCATGCGCTCGCGCGCGGCGCGGAGCTGACGACGGTGCGGGACAACCTGCGGCATGCGTCGATCTCGACGACGTCGATTTATCTGCACGGGGACGATGTGAAGCGGGCACGGCAGATGTCGAGTGCGTTTTCGGCTGACAAATGAGCAGGGCGCGCGCGTGATCGCATGAAATCTGAACGGAACGACACCGCGTCGGTGACGGTCAGAAGGGTTATTCGGTAACGGAGCGGATGGATGGCATCGAGTCAGGGAACCGTCGATTTCGTCGTCGAGCAGATGGCTGCAGCGGGTACCGTGTCGGCGCGCAAGATGTTCGGCGAGTACGGTATCTACTGCGATGGCAAGATGGTCGCGCTGGTGTGCGACGACCGGTTGTTCGTCAAGCCGACGCCTGACGGGCGTGCGTTTCTCGGCACCTGCGACGAAGCGCCACCGTATCCGACGGCGAAGCCGCATCTCGTCATCGGGGGCGAGCGCTGGGACGACCGCGAATGGCTGTCGACGCTGATCCGGATCACTGCTGCGCAACTGCCGGTGCCGGTGAAGCGGGGTCGATAGCGGTCGGCGTATTCTGTGAACCATGTGCGCGACCATCGCGCCCCCCGCTGGAGCACAAGAATGGAGACATCCGAACATCCGCAAGCACCACGATATGCGCGCCGTGCATGGCACGCGCTGGTCGCAGCCCTGTGCCTCGGCTGGTGCGCGCTGTCGTTCGGCGCGGACGGCGCTGCGGCGCTGCTCGACCGTTACCACAGCCTCGGTGCGCAACTGAAGGACAACGCGTTTCACCGGCCGCTATACCTCGAATCGTCGGAGGCGTCGTCGTCGCTGAAGGGCGACATTTACGCGGTCGTCGACTATCCGTTTTCCGTCGTGAACGGCAAGCTCAACGATCCCGCGCAGGGCCCCGCGAACTGGTGCGCGGTGCTGATCCTGCACCTGAACACGAAGTACTGTCACGCGTCGACCGGCAGCGACGGCCCGGTGCTCGACGTGAACCTCGGCCGCAAGATCGAGCAGAAGCTGTCGGATACCTATCGCGTGCAGTTCCGCTACCGCGTGGCCGCCGCGACGCCTGACTATTTTCAGGTCGACCTGACCGCCGACAGCGGCCCGATGGGCACGAAGGACTACCGGATCGCGCTGGAGGCCGTGCCGGTCGGCGCGTCGCGCACGTTTCTGCACCTGACGTATTCGTACGGCTTCGGCGCCGTCGGCCGCATGGCGATGAAGACCTACCTCGCGACGGTCGGCAGCGACAAGGTCGGGTTCACGGCAGCCAGCGGCGCATCGGCGACGCAGCCGCAGTACATCGGCGGCGTGCGCGGATTGCTGGAGCGCAACACGATGCGCTACTACCTCGCGATCGACACGTATCTCGCGACGCTCGACAAGCCGCTCGACCAGCGCCTTGCGCGCTGGTTCGACGCGACCGAGCAGTACCCGAAGCAACTGCACGAAGTCGAGCGTGGCGCGTATCTGCAGATGAAGGCACAGGAGGTGCAGCGGCAGCAGGCGGCGCGATGACGCCGCCTGCTGCCGGCCTGCTCGGCGCCGATCAGTTCGACGCGCCGCCGACCGTGCGAATGCTGTGCCACTGCCCCTGTTCGACGCGGAACAGCGTGTAGGGCGGCTTGATCAGGTCGCCGCGTTCGTCGAACGAGATCTTCCCCGTCACGCCCGTGACCGACACCCCCGGCAGGCTCGCGACGATCTTGCCGCGATCGACCGAATCGGCCTTGCGAACGGCCGCGATCATGGCAAGCGCCGCGTCGTACGCGAACGGTGCATACAGCTCGACGTCCTGGTTGAAGCGCGCCTTGTAGCGCTGCGCGAACGCGATGGCGGACGGCAGCTTGTCGAGCGCCGGGCCCGGCTCGAGATCCTGCGTGCCTTCGCCCGCGTTGCCGGCGATCTTCAGGAACGCATTGCTTTTCAACGCGCCGGCGCCGAACAGCTGCGCGCGGATGCCGAGCGAGCGCATCTGCTTGACGAGCATCGCGCCCTGTTCGTCGAGGCCGCCGAAGAACAGCAGGTCGACGTTGTTGCTCTTCATCGTCGTCAGGATGCCGCGGAAATCGACGGCCTTGTCGTTCGTGTATTCGCGGCCGACGATGCTGCCGTGCGCGTCCTTGACGCCTTTCTCGAATGCGTCGGCAAGCCCCTGGCCGAATGCGGTGCGATCGTCGATGATGCCGATCCGCTTCGCCTTCAGCTGCTCGACCGCGAAGCGGCCGGCCACCACGCCGCCGACGCCGTCGTGCCCCATCGTGCGGAACACGTTCTTGAAGCCCTGCATCGTCAGTTGCGGATTGGTCGAGCCGGGCGTGATCATCGCGACGTTCGCCTGCTTGTAGACGGCCGACGCGGGGATGCTGCAGCCCGAGTTGTAGTGGCCGATCACGCCGACCACGCCGTCGTCGACGAGTTTCTGTGCGACCTGGATCGCGATGCGCGGATCGGCCTGGTCGTCCTGCACGTCGAGCACGAAACGTACCGGCTTGCCGCCGATGGTCGGATGTTTCGCGTTCTCCTCGTCCAGCGCAAGCTGCGCACCGTATTGCAGGTCCTTGCCGACGCGCGCGACGGGCCCCGTCAGCGGGCCGGCGAAGCCGATCTTGATGGTTTCCGGGTCCGCGGCCTGCGCGGACCCGGCGACCGTGCCGATCGAGCAGATGGCCAGCCAAACCAGCCAGTTACGACGATTCATGATGCATGCCTCCTTGCAGTGGTTGAAATCGCGGCGCGCGTCAGAATCGCGCGGCCCGGTATGGCGTGAGGTCCAGCGGTGGCGAGCGCTCGGCGACGAGGTCGGCGACGATCCGCCCAGTGATGCCGGCGAGCGTCACGCCGAGATGCTGATGACCGAATGCGTGGATCACGCGTGTGCTGTCGCGTGCGCGGCCGATGACCGGCACGCCGTCGGGCAGCGTCGGCCGGAAGCCGAGCCAGCTGCGCGTCGGTGCGCCGAGCGACGGCAGCGCCTCGCGTGCCGAGCGCGTAAGCAGCGCGACGAGCGAGTGGTTCATCGGCGCGTCGAAGCCGCCGAGTTCGACGGTGCCGGCCGCGCGCAATCCTTCGTCGAGCGGTGTCATGTAGAAGCCGCGCTCGGCCCAGCCGACCGGCCGCGTGACGATCTGCTCATGCGCGGCGAATTGCACGTGATAGCCGCGCTCGGTATCCAGCGGCACGGCATCGCCGCACGCGGCCGCGAATTCACGCGAGCGGGCGCCCGCGGCAATGACGACGTGATCGAAGGCGCGCACCGAGCCGCCCGCATGCACGTTTACGCCGTTGCGGACGGGCTCGATCCGCTCGACGCGCTCGCGTTCGAGCGTCGCGCCGCCGGTTGCCAGATGCGCGAACAGTTCGCCGAGAAACCCGTGCGGATCGGAGAAATGCCAGCTTCCGACGAACAGCACGCCGCGCGAGAAGATCGGCGCGAGCGCGGGCTCGAGCCGGCGGATCGCGTTCGCGTCGAGCAGCTCGAACGGCACGCCGAGCCGGCGCCGCAGCGCGAGCGACGGCTCGGCGGCATCGAACGACGCCTGCCGCGCGTACAGGTACAGGCATTCGCGCGGCCGCACGAACGCCGCAAGCCGCGCGGTGGACAGCAGCGGCGCATAGCCGTCGGCGGCGCGCGACAGCAGCGCGGCCAGCGCGCTTGCGCTCTGCGCGTGGTGCGCGGGCGTCGATGCGAGCAGGAACCGCGCGAGCCACGGCGCGCCGCGCAGCAGGTACGGCCAGCGGATGCGCAGCGGGCTGTCGGCGGCGAACAGGAAGTGCGGGATGTTGCGGAACACGGACGGGCCGTTCACCGGCACGCAGCCGTACGGCGCGAACGTCGCGGCGTTGCCGAACGACGCGCCGTGGCCGACGCCGGCCGGATCGAACAGCGTCACGCGATGCCCATCGCGCTGCAGCCATGCCGCCGCGCCGAGCCCGATGAAGCCTGCACCCACGATGGCGACGTTCGCCATGACGCATCCCCTCCGGCACACATGATTCACACAAAGTTGAGATTAAGAATCACACAGTAATTTTTTGTATGCAATCAAAATCAGATTGTGTGGTGCTAGTGTTTACCCGATTTGAATCGGTTGATTCGACAGACTTTTCCGCTGGCGTTTGACGGGGAGGGGATGTCATATACAATCGCTGGGCAGGCCAAAATGGCAGACAAACGTTTTTTGTGTGGTCACAGGCGATAAATGGCATCAGACAAACTTTCCGGCGAGCGCGACGGCGGTGCGCCGGTGCAGGCGAAGCGGCCGACTTATGTCGAGGTATCGAGCTCGATCGAGGCGGAGATCCGCAACGGCATGTATCCGCCCGGCAGCCGCCTGCCGCCGCAGCGCCAGCTCGCGACCGAGCTCGGCATCAACGTGTCGACCGTGTCCCGCGCGTACAAGGAACTGCAGTTGCGCGGCCTCGTGATCGGCAGCAAGCGCCGCGGCTCGCTCGTCACCGGCGGCGCGATGCCGAGCATCGCGCCGGCCCGTGCGTCGCTCGCGGCAGGCAACGGCGTGATCGACCTGACCGTGAATCGCCCGGCGACCGGCGATTTTCTCGCGAGCCTCGCGCAGACATTCGCCACGCTGCCGAACGACCCGCGTTTCGCCGCGCTGCAGGAATACCAGCCGCCGCAGGGGCCCGACTGGGCGCGCGCGGCCGGCGCGCGGTGGCTTGCCGCGCCCGGCTTCGCGCCGTCGAGCGACCAGGTGGTCGTCACGAGCGGTGCGCAGCACGGGCTGTATGCGGTGCTGAACAGCCTGATCGGCACCGACGGCGTGATCGTCGCCGATCGCCTCACGTATTACGGGCTCAAGGCGCTCGCGCCGGTGTTCCAGTTCGAGATCGTCAGCGCGCCTGCCGACGACGACGGCCTGCTGCCCGACGAGATCGAGCGGATCTGCCAGCGCATGCCGGTCAAGGCGATCTTCGTCGTGCCGAACCTGCAGAACCCGACCGTGACGACGATGAGCCTCGCGCGCCGGATGGCGCTCGTCGACATCGCGCGGCGCCATCACGTGACGATCATCGAGGACGACGTGTATGGCCCGCTCGTGCGCGACCGGTTGCCGGCGATCGCGGGGCTGTGCCCTGAACTGACGTTCCATATCGGCGCGACGTCGAAGATCCTTGCGCCCGGGCTGCGCCTCGGTTTCCTGAGCTGCCCGCGCGACAGCGTCGCGCTGTGCGCGGAAGCAGTGCGCACGACCGCATGGATGCCCGCGCCCACGTCGATGCTGATCGCGACGGTATGGATCGAGGACGGCACCGCCGAGCGGATCATGGCCGCGCAACTCGCGGAGATCCGCGCGCGCGTCGATCTCGCGCGGGAACTGCTGCCGGCCGGGCAGCTGAAGTCCGATCCTGCGTGCATGTTCGTGTGGCTGCGACTGCCACCGCCGTGGCGCGCCGACGACTTCGCCGCGAACGCGAAGGCGCGCGGCGTGATCGTGATGCCGTCGTCGACGTTCGCGGTTGATCGCGCGGAAATCGAGCACGGCGTGCGCATCAACCTCGCGTGCCCGGCGACGCGCGACGAACTTGTGAACGGGCTGCGGATTCTGGCCGGCACGCTGAAGGACCGGCCGCGCGCGCTGTTCGGGTCGGTCTGACGCGCGCCGCTTGCGCCGGCAACCCCGCAACCACATCGACGTCGCGGCAGCGTTTCGTCCGCGGTAGCGACGATACTGCCGGTTCGCTCCCCGTGTCGGGCAGACCGACGTCGGTGCCCGCACCGGGCGCAGGTGAACAGCCGCAGCGCGTTGCGCCACCGGGCAGCGTCCGCATCTCGTCCCGAGCCCTTCATCTTCGGCTCGCCGCCGCCCGTGCCGCACGCCCCATCGCTCTCGCGCCATCTTCATGGCGGTGCAGCTCGGGCCGCCTCGACCTTTTCCCGTCTGGCCGGTCGGGCATGACCAGCCAGCGCCCACGGCGCTGCGCGTCAAGTCGTATTGCTCTCCGGTCGCCGCTCTCAGCCCCTAATTCGTAAGACGTACAGTTCGCCCAAAGTCGCAAATTCGCGACGAACTGTACTCTTCTGTGCGTGTCCGATGTGTGTACTCTGCGTCAACTGTTCTGCTCTTAAGATTCCATCATCAAGTGCACAGTGCCGCAGGCCCAGACATCACGGGCCTTCCGGCGCATCTTCAAAAGCGAGCCACTGCGATGGAAAAGGCAAAACCCGAGGGAGCAATCAGGCATCACGACAGCCTGGTCAGCAGGCAGCACACGCACGGAACGGGCGTGCACGGGGCGGCGGCGCGCATGCGCTGGGCGGCGGGGAGCACGCAATGAAGCTCTACGAAAAACTCGCGGACGACATCGAACGTCTGATCCGCCAGGGCGTGTACCGGCACGGCGACCGGATTCCGTCGGTGCGGCAGGCGAGCCAGCAGCACCGGATCAGCATCACGACCGTGCTGCACGCGTACCTGTTGCTCGAAAGCCGCGGGCTGCTGGAAAGCCGTCCGCAGTCGGGCTACTTCGTGAACCTGCGTCGCGACGACAACCATGCGCCGGTGCGCGAGCTGCGGCCGTCGAAGCCGATCGCGATTTCGTCGTCGGTCGACATGAGCCGGCTCGTGCTGTCGACGTTGCGCTCGATCGGCACCGACGACGCGGTGCCGCTCGGTTCGCCGTATCCGGATCCGAGCCTTTTTCCGTTCGAGAAGCTGAACCGCTACGCGTATGCGGCCGGCCGGGACAAGTCGCTGTGGGGCGTGACCGACGGGCTGCCGCCCGGCCATCCGCGCCTGATCCGGCAGATCGCACGGCGCTACCTGGAAAACGGCATGTCGGTCGACCCGAACGAGATCATCGTGACGGTCGGCGCGACGGAGGCGATCAACCTGTGCCTGCAGGCGGTCGCGAAACCGGGTGACACGATCGCGGTGGAGTCGCCGACGTTCTACGCGATGCTGCATGCGATCGAGCGGATGGGGATGAAGGCGATCGAGGTCGCGACGCATCCGGAATACGGGATCGATATCGGCGCGCTGGCGGCAATCGCAAAGTCGCAGCCGATCGCCGCGTGCATGGTGATGCCGAATTTCCAGAATCCGCTGGGCTTCCAGATGCCCGACGAGCGCAAGCGCGAACTGGTGGAATTCGCGACCCGCGTCGACATGCCGATCATCGAGAACGGTGTGTATAACGAACTGTATTTCGGCGAGTCGCATCCGGGCACGCTGAAGTCCTACGACCGCAACGGGATCGTGCTGCATTGCGCATCGTTTTCGAAGAGCTTGACGGCGGCTTACCGGGTCGGCTGGGCGTTGCCGGGCCGGTATCGCGATCAGGTCGAGAAGCTGAAGTTCCTGAACACGCTGGCCACGCCGTCGCTGCCGCAGCTCGCGATCGCCGAGTTTCTCGAACGCGACGGCTACGAGCATCACCTGCGGCGCTTGCGCAAGGCGTATGCGCAGCAGGCGAACCTGATGCGCGCGATGGTGTCGCGATTCTTCCCTGAAGGCACGCGCATCTCCAGCCCGGCCGGCGGCTACGTGCTGTGGGTCGAGTTGCCGGTGCAGGTCGACGCGATGCGGCTGTATCAGCTCGCGCTGGAGCAGGGAATCACGATCGGCCCCGGCTACATGTTCTCGATTACCGATAACTACCGGAACTTCATCCGGCTGAACTACAGCAGCCCATGGTCGCCGGAGATTGAGCGGGCGGTGATCGCGGTCGGGAAGCTCGCGGCCTCGTGCGTGCGATGAAGTGAAGGCCGGTGCGCGTCGCACGCACCGGCCGAGATGGTGTCGCGCGGCGATCAGCCGGCCCTCGCGCGCAGAAACCCGGACACGCGCGCGAGGTGCATCGCTCCGGTCGAGCGCGTGATGCTCAGCGACTGCCGCGCGCAACGGCCAGCAAGATCCCGAAGCCGACGAGCAGGACACCAAAGGTGCGGTCGATCCAGTGACGTAAGGATAGCAAACGATCGCGGACGGCCCGGGCGGAGAAGCAGACGGCCACCAGGCTGAACCAGCCCGCATGCGCCAGCGCGATGAACAGGCCGTAACCGATCTGCACGATCAATGGCGTATCGGGGCGAACGGCCTGCATGAACAGGCTGACGATGAACACGGTGGTTTTCGGATTCAGCGCATTGGTCAGGAAGCCGGTGCGCAGCGCCGCCAGATCGGACAGCGGCGCGGCAGGCGTTGCGGGCTGTCCGCGCGCGGGCCTGGCTGTGAGCATCTTCGCGCCGAGGTAGATCAGGTAGATCGCCCCGAGGAGCTTCACGGTATTGAAGAGCCACAGGGATTGACGGATCAGCAGTCCGACGCCGAGCAGCGTATAGCTCACGTGTACCGTCACGCCCAGCCCGATCCCCCATGCGGTGAGCAAGCCCGACCGGCGCGACAGCATCAGGCTGTTGCGCGTGACCATCGCGAAATCCGGCCCCGGGCTGATGACCGCGAGTAAAGTGATGGTGACTACGAGTATCCATTCTGTCATTGCATTGTCCTTTTGATTTTCACCGTGATGCGCCAATATTAGGGATCACGGTTCACCAGGAAAAGCGATGATTTCTGACCAAGATGGTGAGTTGGAGTCACAGAATGTTCGCGCCAGTCTGCCGTCGCTGATGGCGCTGCGCTGCTTCGAGGCGGCGGCGCGCCATGAGCATTTCAGCCGCGCCGCCGATGAATTGCACGTGACGCACGGCGCCGTCAGTCGCGCGGTGCGTCTGCTCGAAGACGATCTGGGCGTGGCGTTGTTCGAGCGGCGCAGTCGCCGCGTGTTCCTGACCGATGCGGGCCGCAAGCTGGCGCAGGCCGTCCATGAAGGTCTGCATCTGATCAGGCAGACCGCGCATGAATTGCGGACCGAGGCGGCCCGTGCGCAGCGTTCGGTGCTGTCGTGCGAACCCACGCTGCTGATGCGCTGGCTGATCCCGCGCTGGCCGAACTTCCAGGCAATGTACCCGGGCGTCGACATCCACCTCGCCGCGGCGGGTGGCCCGTTCTCGTTCGACCACGGCATCGACATGGCGATCCGCCGCAACGACTTTGCGTGGCCCGACGGTTATCACGCGGAGAAACTGTTCGCTGAAAGGGTGGGTCCGGTGTGCCGGCCCGACAAGGTGGACATGTGGTTTTCCGGCAGCCGGGACGGTCGCGCGCTGAAGCGCGGCGCGCCGCGGCTGCATGCCCGAACACGGCCGGACGCATGGAAGGAATGGGCGGCGGCCGCGCATCGACCGCCGGGCAGCGGGCGCGGGCAGGTGTTCGATCATTTCTATTTCAGCCTTCAGGCGGCCGTCGCGGGGTTGGGTGTCGCAATCGGTCCGTGGCATCTCGTTCGCGATGACCTCGAAAGCGGTGTGCTGGTCGCGCCGATGGGTTTCGTCGAGGACGGCTCGCACTATTGTCTGCTGACGCCGGCGCCCGTGAAGGACGGGAGCGCGCAGTGGGCGCTGCGCGATTGGCTGAGGACGATGGTCTGACGCGTGAGCCGGATCGATGCGCGATGCCGGCAGCATAAAAAAATGGCGCCGCAGGCATTCAGCCCGTGGCGCCATTGCGTGTCGCCACGACGGGCACAGCCCGCCGTAGCTCGACCGCATGCTTAGATCTGCACGGTGTCGGCGACTTCCTTGAAGTCTTCGATCTGGTCGAAGTTCATGTACTTGTAGATCTTGTCGCCGTTGGCATTGAGCACGCCCATGTCGGCCATGTACTCGTCCTTGGTCGGGATCCGGCCGAGACGCGAGCAGATTGCCGCCAGTTCCGCCGAGCCGAGGTACACGTTCGTGTTCTTGCCCAGGCGGTTCGGGAAGTTGCGGGTCGACGTCGACATCACCGTCGCGCCTTCGCGCACCTGCGCCTGGTTGCCCATGCACAGCGAGCAGCCCGGCATTTCGGTGCGGGCGCCGGCCGTGCCGAACACGCCGTAATGACCTTCTTCCGTCAGTTGCTTCTGGTCCATCTTGGTCGGCGGCGCGACCCACAGCTTGACCGGGATGTCGCGCTTGCCTTCCAGCAGCTTCGATGCGGCACGGAAGTGACCGATGTTGGTCATGCACGAGCCGATGAACACTTCGTCGATCTTCGCACCGGCGACGTCGGACAGCGTCTTCACGTCGTCCGGATCGTTCGGGCACGCAACGATCGGTTCATGGATGTCGGCCAGGTCGATCTCGATGACGGCCGCGTATTCGGCGTCGGCATCCGGCGACAGCAGTTGCGGGTCGGCCAGCCACTGCTCCATCGCCACGATACGGCGCTGCAGGCTGCGCGGATCCTGATAGCCCTGCGCGATCATCCACTTCAGCAGCGTGATGTTGCTGTTGAGGTACTCGATGATCGGTTCCTTGTTCAGGTGCACCGTGCAACCGGCTGCCGAACGCTCGGCCGATGCGTCCGACAGTTCGAACGCTTGCTCGACCTTCAGATCGGGCAGGCCTTCGATTTCGAGGATGCGGCCCGAGAAGATGTTTTTCTTGCCTTGCTTGGCGACCGTCAGCATGCCCTGCTTGATCGCGTACAGCGGAATCGCGTTGACGAGGTCGCGCAGCGTGACGCCAGGCTGCATCTTGCCCTTGAAGCGGACCAGCACCGATTCCGGCATGTCCAGCGGCATCGTGCCGGTGGCGGCCGCGAACGCGACCAGGCCCGAGCCTGCCGGGAAGCTGATGCCGATCGGGAAACGCGTGTGCGAGTCGCCGCCGGTGCCGACGGTGTCGGGCAGCAGCATGCGGTTCAGCCACGAGTGGATCACGCCGTCGCCCGGGCGCAGCGCGATGCCGCCACGGGTGCTGATGAAGTTCGGCAGCGTCTGGTGCGTCTTCACGTCGACCGGCTTCGGATAAGCGGCGGTGTGGCAGAACGACTGCATCACGAGGTCGGCCGAGAAGCCGAGGCAGGCCAGATCCTTCAGTTCGTCGCGGGTCATCGGGCCGGTGGTGTCCTGCGAGCCGACCGAGGTCATCTTCGGTTCGCAGTACGTGCCCGGGCGGACGCCCTGGCCTTCCGGCAGACCGCATGCGCGGCCGACCATCTTCTGCGCGAGCGAGAAACCCTTGCCGCTGTCGGCCGGCTGGTGCGGCAGGCGGAACAGCGTCGACGGTGCGAGGCCGAGCGCTTCACGCGCCTTCGCGGTCAGGCCGCGGCCGATGATCAGCGGAATGCGGCCGCCGGCGCGCACTTCGTCGAACAGCACGTCGGACTTGACCTGGAATTCGGCGATCACATTGCCGTCCTTCAGCGCCTTGCCTTCGTACGGGCGCAGTTCGACCACGTCGCCCATGTTCATCTGCGACACGTCGAGCTCGATCGGCAGCGCGCCGGCGTCTTCCATCGTGTTGTAGAAGATGGGGGCGATCTTGCCGCCGAGGCACACGCCACCGAAGCGCTTGTTCGGGACGAACGGGATGTCTTCGCCGGTGAACCACAGCACCGAGTTGGTGGCCGACTTGCGCGAGGAGCCGGTGCCGACCACGTCGCCCACGTAGGCGACCAGATGACCCTTTTCCTTCAGCGATTCGATGAACTTGACCGGGCCGCGCTTGCCGTCTTCTTCCGGCGTGATGCCGGGGCGCGCGTTCTTCAGCATCGCCAGCGCGTGCATCGGGATGTCCGGGCGGGTGGTGGCGTCCGGGGCCGGCGACAGGTCGTCGGTGTTGGTTTCGCCCGTGACCTTGAACACGGTGATCGTCAGGCTTTCCGGCACTTCCGGACGGCTCGTGAACCATTCGGCGTCAGCCCAGCTCTGCAGCACGGCCTTCGCGTGCGCGTTGCCCTTGTCGGCGAGTTCCTTCACGTCATGGAACTGGTCGAACATCAGCAGGGTTTTCTTCAGTGCTTCGGCAGCGACGGCCGCGACTGCGTCGTCGGACAGCAGCTCGATCAGCGGCTGGATGTTGTAGCCGCCCAGCATCGTGCCGAGCAGTTCGGTCGCGCGCTCGCGCGAGATCAGCGGGCAGGCCGTCTCGCCCTTCGCGACGGCGGCCAGGAAGCCGGCCTTCACGCGCGCGGCTTCGTCGACGCCGGCGGGGACGCGGTGGGTGATCAGGTCGAGCAGCGTCTGCTCTTCGCCTGCGGGCGGGTTCGCCAGCAGTTCCACCAGTTCGGCGGTTTGCTGAGCCGTCAGCGGCAGGGGAGGAATACCGAGCGCGGCGCGGGCGGCCACGTGAGCACGAAAGTTTTCAAGCATGGGGGACCTGCTGAGATTGCGTTTCAGGGGAAGGGCTTTCCAGGCACGCCGAGGCTGCTGTTCCGGACACTGCTTCACTGCTTGGACGGGATTCTAATCCCAATATGGTCAGGCGTCAAATGTCTTATGTCTTATATAAGAGTTGATTGTGGAACGTCGAGAAACGAGTGCTGTCGCGGCGCACCTTGCGGAAGAATTCGGCGGATTAGGTAGCGGCGTGGTGCAGGGAGTGACCGCGGATCGGGGCGCTGTTGGACGTACGCACGTCGCAGATGAGGCATTCGCTCGACCGGCGCGATTTCATTATGTGGAAAATCCAGGGGCGTACCGGTCGAGGTCAGGAAGCTTCAGGATCCCAACGGATGACGAGCGCGACGAGCAAGATAGAGCACGATGAAGACACCGATGCCGATCCAGGCGGTCTCGACCGGCGGCGGCGTCCGAAAAGCGCCCATCACGGTGGTGTGCGCGGTGAACACGGCGAGTGCGAGCAACTTCGCGCTGATCACGCCGCGAATGTTGGAGCGTCGTCTATCGTTAGCGGCGCGGGTGAGTACAGCGCCTTCGTCGCTGCAACCTCGTTGGTCAATCGAACCACGAGTTCCCGCGGCGCGAGCACGTTCAACTCCGCACCATATCCGAGCAGCTTCCGCGCACCGTGCTCGATCGAGGTTTATTTTCCGCACGTGATCCGGTTGATGGGCCTCGAAGAGACGCCGGATCATCCCGCGGCACAGGCCGCACGCGGCGAAGCGCGGCAATACTGTCGACGCATGGAGCGCGTGCTGGCGGACCGGGAATTCCTCGCCGAAAGCTATTCGTACGCCGACATCGCGTTCTACATGGCGCAGTTGTTCGGCGCGCGTAAGGGCGCGCCGATGACGGCGGAGACACCGAACCTGCTCGCCTGGCGCGAACGGATGACCGCGCGTCCGGCCGTGCGGAAAGTGGCCGGTGCGATGGCGGATTATCTCGCTTCGATCGACCATCCGGTTCCGGATTTTCTTCGCGGGCTCTATTAGCCAGCCCGTTGCGCATCGAGCGGCTACGATCTGTCAGTCGCCGCTGGATGTGCACGAATCACCCGCCTGTCACCGGCGGAAAGAACGCCACCTCGCTATCCTCCCGCACGACGAATCCGCCGGTCACCATCTCGCGATTCACGGCCGCGCGCACGGGCCGGTCTATCCGCAGCGCTTCACCACTGCGCGCGTCGCGTGCGGCGAGCGTGGCGCGCAGCGCGTCGACGGTGAGCTCATGCGCATCGATCTGGATGACTTCCTCGTCGGTATCCAGTTGTTCGCGAATGCTCGCAAAGTATTTGATCGTCAGTTTCATTGCGATGTCCCGAGCGAAATCGGTGAAGTCGGTGATATCGGCGGAATCGGAAAGGCGTTGGCCGGCACGTTCATCCCCATCGACGCATCGCCTGATCGTCATGCGCCTTCGGCTCGACCCAGCCGGCCACGCCGTCGTGCCGGATCTCCTTCTTCCAGAAGGGCGCGTGCGTCTTCAGGAAGTCCATGATGAATTCGCACGCATCGAACGCCGGCGCGCGATGCGCGGCGGCCACCACGACGATCACGACCGCGTGGCCGAGCGGAATGCGCCCGACGCGATGCACGATCCTGACCGCCTCGAGCCGCCAGCGCGCGCTGGCTTCCTCGACGATGCTCCACAGCGCCTGCTCGGTCATCGTCGGATAGTGCTCGACTTCCAGCGCGATCACGTCGTCGACGTCGCCTTCGTTGCGCACGACACCGAGGAAATTCACGACCGCGCCGACATTCGGATTGCGAATGAACGGCGCGATCTCGGCGCCGGCGTCGATCGTCGCGTACTGCACACGCACCTCGAAGCCGGCTGCGATCGCCGGCGGCGGCTCGGTGTGTGGGTCGACGGGTTCGGAATGTCCGCCGTCACGCGACGGATCGTCGGATGACGCGGCACGGGATTCGGTGAATCTGGTCATGACGGTTCTCCAGTAGGCGGTGCGCTCCGCTTCGCGCGGCAGCCCGTCAGCCGCCGACGAGCGACATGCGCACGATCGGATGGGTCTTGCCCGACGGCCTGGCCGCACGCGTGGCCCGCCGTTCGGAATAGCGGTCGTCGCGCCGCATCCATCGCGCGCGCACGGTGTCGGCAAGGCGGTCGATCGATTCGGCATCGTCGAGCCACGGCCGCAGGTCGGTGCCCTGCATCGCGAACAGGCATGTATAGAGCTGGCCGTCGGCCGACACGCGTGCGCGCGAGCACGTGCCGCAGAACGGATGCGACACGCTCGCGATGAAACCGACGTCGCCCGCGCCGTCGATGTGCCGGCAGCGGATCGCGGTGGCATCGTGTCCCGGTTCGCCGACGAGCACGAGCGGATAGCTCGCTTCGATGATTTCGCGCATCCGCGCGGCCGGCACGACCTTGTCGCCGGACCACGCGTTCGCGCCGCCGACGTCCATGTATTCGATGAAGCGCACGGCCACGCCGCTATGACGGAAGTGGCGCACGAGCGGCAGGATCTGGCCGTCGTTCGCGCCGCGCTCGATCACGGCGTTGACCTTCACGGGCGCGAGCCCGGCCGCCTGCGCGGCCTCGATGCCGGCCAGCACGCGCGCCACCGGCACGTCTGTGTCGGTCATCCGGCGGAACACGGCATCGTCGATCGCGTCGAGACTCACGGTCACGCGCGACAGCCCCGCATCGCGCAGCGCGCGTGCCTTGGCGGCGAGCAGCGAACCGTTGGTCGTCAGCGCGATTTCGATAGGCTTGCCGTTGACGGTCGTCAGCGTCGCCAGCCGTTCGATCAGCGCTTCGAGGTTGCGGCGCAGCAGTGGCTCGCCGCCGGTGATGCGGATCTTTTCGACGCCGAGCGAGACGAACGCGCGCGCGATCTTCTCCATTTGCGCGAACGACAGTCGCTCGGACGACGGCATGAACGCATAGTCGGAACCGAAGCTGTCTCGCGGCATGCAGTAGCCGCAGCGGAAATTGCACCGGTCGATGACGGACAGCCGCAGATCGCGCAGCGGCCGCGCGAGCGTGTCGAGCGGGCGGGAGAAGGCACCGGGCGATGCGCTGCCGGATTCGGCGGCGGCCGGCGCGGAAGCGATGGCATTCACGATGGGTTCGTCTGCCTGCAGGAAGTGAGCGGAACGGCGTCGCCGATCGGCCGTGCGTGTGCCGACGTGTCGGCGTACGGGTCGTGACGAGCCTCATCGTGAGGATAGGTCGCCGGATTCCATCGGCAGAGACACAATCCCGCCTGGAATACAGGAATACAGTTCGTCATCCTGGATGCGCGAAAGGTGGGCATGGCGAGCCGCCGCATGCTCATGTTCGTGCTCATGCGAGCCAGTGCGCGAAATCGTAATACGGCACGGCGTCGCCGCGTGCGATGCGTCGGCCGGTCGGCAGCCGTGCGAGCCCGCTCGCCTGCAGCAGCGATTGCAGCGTGCCGGCGCCTTGCTGCCGCAGTGTGTCGAGGACGGGCGCGCCGGTGGCGTCGATGGTGCGGCGCACGCGCACGAAGCGTTCGCGCTGCGCATCCGGTTCGGCGTCGATGTCGATCGGCAGCGACGGTACGGCCGGCAGGCAGTCGTCGCGTCCCTGCAGACAGCGGATCAGCGGCGCGACGAACAGCGCGAAGGCGATCATCGCCGCGCCCGGATTGCCGGGCAGCAGCACCACGGGCCGTTCGTCGAACCGCGCGAGCGCGACGGGCTTGCCCGGTTTCATCCGCACGCCCGACACCACGAACGACGCGCCGAGCGCGGTCAGCGCGGGGCGCAGCAGGTCCTTGTCGCCGACCGATGCGCCGCCGACGCAGACAACCAGATCGCAGCGCGCGGCCATTTCGCGCAGTGCCTGATCGACGGCGGCCGGCGTGTCGGCGGCGTGTTCGCTCGCGGTGACGCCGGCACCGGTTCCCGATACCAGAGCCGCGAGCATCGGCGCGTTGCTGTTGTAGATCTGCCGGGGCGCACGCGGCTCGCCGCACGGGACGAGTTCGTCGCCGGTCGTCAGGATGCCGACCCGCAGCGGCGGCCGCACGGCGATGCGCGCGCAACCCTGCGCGGCTGCGACGCCGACGTGCATCGCGCCGAGCCGCACGCCGGCAGGCATCAGCAGGTCGCCCGCGCGCACTTCCTCGCCGCGGCGGCGGATATGCGATCCGCTGCGCTGCGGTGCGTCGAACGTGACGCCGCCGTCCTGCTCGCGCGCGTGCTCCTGGATCACGACGGTGTCGGCACCGGGCGGAATCAGGCTGCCGGTAAAGATCCGCGCTGCCGTGCCCGGTGCCAGCGGCGACGGCGCGTCGCCCGCGTAGCAGCGCTGCGCGACGCGCAGCGGCTCGCCGTGTTCGAGGTCGGCGTGACGGACCGCATAGCCGTCCATCGCGCTCTGGTCGGCGGGCGGCTGGTCGAGCACGGCGGAGAGCGGCGTGGCGAGCACGTGGCCGGCCGCCTGCTCGACCGGAATCGAGACGGCCGCATGCGGCGGCGCGAACGCGGCGGCGAACTGCCGTTGGGCGGTATCGAAATCGGTCAGGGGTTTCATCAAGCGGTGAGCGCATGCGGTTGCGCACGCGTTGGTTCGGGTAGCGGGAGCGCGTCGGGCGACACGTACTCGACAAAGCCGTCGTTGCGGCAGAAGCCGAGCAGCCGCACGCCGGCTTCGCGCGCGACGTCGATCGCGAGCGACGTCGGCGCCGAGATCGTCGCGATCATCGGGATGCCGACGCGCGCCGCCTTGCGCACGAGCTCGTAGCTCGCGCGGCTCGACAGGAACACGAAGCCCGCGCTCAGGTCGGCGCGACGCCGCGCGAGCCAGCCGATCAGCTTGTCGAGCGCGTTGTGGCGGCCGACGTCCTCGAAGACTTCCTGAACGGCGCCGTCGCTGTCGCACCATGCGGCCGCATGGATGCCGCCGGTCGCCCGCATCAGCGGCTGCCGCTGCGGCAACGCGCGGGCCGCGCGCGCGACGGCGTCGGCACCGATGCCGGCCGCCGCACCCGCGGCCGCGATGCGCGGCGGATGGAGGTCGAGCTGCGCGATGCTTTCGATCCCGCAGACACCGCAGCCGGTGCGGCCGGCCAGCGCGCGCCGGTGTGCCTTCAGCGCCATGAACGCCTGCTGCGATACGGTCAGCCGTACTTCGGCGCTGGTCGGCCGATATTCGCTTTCGATGTCGAAGACGTCCGACGCGCGCTCGACGATCCCTTCGCTCAGCGCGAAGCCGAGGCCGAACGCGTCGAGGTCGATCGGCGTCGCCATCATCACCGCGTGTGCGATGCCGTTGAACACGAGTGCAACCGGCGTTTCGTCGACGACGCGATCGACGGTGTCCCATGATTCGCCGGCACGATGACGCGTCACGTGACACGCGCAGCTCCCGGCCGGATCGTCGGGGCTGTCGTTGGGCTCCATGCTGTTTTCTCCTGGGAGATCGCTCGGCGCGTGCGCCGAGCGATGGGCGCGAATTATGCCGGGGTGGTGCGCGGTGTCGCGCCGGCTCGCCACCGGCAGGCTACGAGTCGATGGTACGGGCGTTCGGCCGTGCGGCGGATGCACAGCGTCGCGGTGCGGAAAGCAGTACAGCTGAGGGCCTCGCGGCCCCGCAACGGGTTTTCCGTACACACATCTTCGGCCCAGGGGAAAGCACAGTTTCAGCGCACGTTCGCGCGATTGCGAGTATCGTCGGAAACGCGATATCGTCATTCACGCTTCGTTGCCGTGCCTCGCGATCCGTCCACGCTTGCACGTGCCGTCGCGAAGCCGTCGCGCGACTTCCTGCTTCGAGCTGACGTTCTCACAACCACGAGCACATTACGGTCATGGAAATCTTCGATGCGTTCCATCTCGCCCGATTGCAATTCGCGTTCACGGTGTCGTTCCACATCGTGTTTCCGGCGATCAGCATCGGCATGGCGAGCTTTCTCGCGGTGCTGGAATGGCGCTATCTCGTCACCGGCGATGCCGCCTACAAATCCATGTTCCAGTTCTGGTCGAAGATCTTCGCGATCGGCTTCGGGATGGGCGTCGTCTCCGGCGTCGTGATGGCGTACGAGTTCGGCACGAACTGGGCGGGCTTCTCGCGCGTCGCCGGCAACATCACGGGCCCGCTGCTCACGTATGAGGTGCTGACGGCGTTCTTCCTCGAAGCCGGCTTTCTCGGCGTGATGCTGTTCGGCTGGCAGCGCGTGAGCCCGCGCGCCCATTTCTTCGCGACGCTGATGGTCGCGGTCGGCACACTGATCTCCACGTTCTGGATCCTGGCGTCGAACAGCTTCATGCAGACGCCGCAGGGCTACAAGATCGAGAACGGTCTCGTCGTGCCGGTCGACTGGTTCAAGGTCGTCTTCAATCCGTCGTTCCCGTACCGTCTCGTGCACATGACGATCGCGGCGTTCATCGTCGCGGGCTTCATCGTCGCTGCGTGCGGCGCGTGGCACCTGCTGAAGGGGCGCCGCGACGAGCCCGTGAAGCGCAGCTTCTCGATGGCGCTGTGGATGCTGCTGCTGCTCGCACCGATCCAGATCGTCGCCGGCGATGCGCACGGGTTGAACACGCGCGAATACCAGCCGGCGAAGATCGCGGCGATCGAAGGGCTGTGGGAAACCGAGAAGGGCGGCACCGCGCTGAACCTCGTCGGGCTGCCCGACATGCAGGCCGAAACCACGCGCTATTCGATCCAGGTGCCGCACCTCGGCAGCCTGATCCTCACGCACAGCTGGGATGGCGAAATCCGCGGGCTGAAGGAATTCCCGCCGCAGGACCGCCCGTATTCGCCAATCGTGTTCTGGACGTTCCGGATCATGGCGGGCCTCGGGATGCTGATGCTGCTGACCGCGCTGCTCGGGCTGCTGCTGAGAAAGGGCGGGCGCCTGTATGAAACGCGCTGGTTCCAGTGGTTCGTGGTGGGCATGGGGCCGTCGGGTATCGTCGCGCTGCTGGCCGGCTGGATCACGACCGAGGTCGGGCGGCAGCCGTGGACCGTGTACGGCGTGCTGCGCACCGTCGATTCGGTCGCGCCGCTCAGCGCGCAGCAGGTCGGCGTGTCGCTGCTGATCTTCGTGGTCGTGTATTTCCTGGTGTTCGGGACGGGTATCTACTACATGATGAAACTGATGAAGCGCGGGCCGGCCGCCGAGGCCGGATACATCGAGCTGCACCGGCATCCGGGGCTGCGCAAGAGCGCGCTGTCCACGCCGCTGAACGTCACCGAAGCGGAGTAAGCCATGCACATCGATCTTCCTGTCGTGTGGGCCGCGATCATCGGCCTCGGCGTGTTCATCTATGTGATGCTCGACGGCTTCGACCTCGGCATCGGCCTGCTGTTTCCGTTCTTCGACGCGAAGGCCGAACGCGAAGTCATGCTGAATACCGTCGCGCCGGTATGGGACGGCAACGAGACCTTTCTCGTGCTCGGCGGCGCGGGCCTGTACGGCGCGTTCCCGGTCGTGTATTCGACGCTGCTGCCGGCGAATTACCTGCCGCTGGTGCTGATGCTGGTCGGGCTGATCTTCCGCGGCGCGGCGTTCGAGCTGCGCGCCAAGGCGACCCGCACGCAACACATGTGGGATCTCGCATTCATCGGCGGCTCCGCGCTCGCGGCGCTCTGCCAGGGGATCGTGCTCGGTTCGCTGCTGCAGGGCATCAAGATCGAGAACAACCAGTTCGCGGGCGGGCCGTTCGACTGGCTGTCGCCGTTCAGCCTGTTCTGCGGGATCGGCGTGCTAGTCACCTATGCGGCGCTCGGCTGCGGCTGGCTGATCCTGAAAGTCGACGGTGAGTTGCAGCGCAAGATGCGGCAGCTGATGAAGCCGCTCACAGGCGTGCTGCTCGGCGTAATGGCCGTGGTCAGCCTGTGGACGGTGATCGGGCTGCCCGCCGTCGCGCACCGCTGGTTCGGCAGCGGCAACCTCGGCTGGTTCCTGCCGGTGCCGATCCTCGTCGTCGCGTGCGTGTGGGGCATCTTCCACACGGTCAAGCGCGAGCACGAGGCGACGCCGTTCCTGCTGACGCTCGCGCTCGTGTTCCTCGGCTACACCGGGCTCGTGATCAGCATCTGGCCGAACATCGTGCCGCCGTCGCTGACGATCTGGGACGCGTCGTCGAGCCATTCGAGCCAGATGTTCGCGCTCGTAGGCACTGTGATCGTGCTGCCGGTCATCCTCGTGTACAACGCGATGCAGTACCGCGTGTTCCGCGGCAAGGTTCGCGAGGGTGACGCCGGCTATCACTGACCGGCGCGCTCCGGTGACGGGGCAGGGTGTGCGCGGGCGTATCATCACGCGCAAGCGCGGTGAATCGCGTCACCCGGCCCGGTATCGACCGGACAGCGGCCCGCCACGCGCGGGCCGCTGCACATCGGGCGACGGTGATTCGCATTGCGTATTTCATCGGCAGTCGAGACAACACCATGATCGTCAGACCACGACAAAACTGGCTCAGGATGCTGTTCATATGGAACGGCTCCGTGCTGCAGTCGATCATTCCGCAACTCGTGTTCATGGCGATCGTCAGCACGCTGGCGGTCTTCACGAACGGGCGCATCTTCGGCGAGAAGATTCCGCTGAACACCGCGCCGTTCACGCTGTTCGGGCTGGCACTCGCGATCTTCCTCGCGTTTCGCAACAACGCGAGCTTCGAGCGCTTCAAGGAGGCGCGGCTTTTGTGGGGCAACCTGCTGATCGCGGCGCGCACCGTCACGTCGCAGCTGCGGCGCTACCTGCCCGACAGCGTCGGCGACGCGGAGCGCAACCGGCTCGCCGATCTGCTGATCGCGTTCACGTATGCCTTGAAGCATCAGCTGCGTCATACCGATCCGGCGCAGGACTTGCAGCGCATCCTTGGCGCCGAACGTGCCGCCACGTTCGCGCACAAGTGCTACCAGCCGGTCGCGATTCTCGATGACCTGCGCGGCGGAATCGTCCGCGCGCTGGGCCGCGCGCCAGGCAGCGAAGCAACGTGCTGGATGTTCGATGCGCAACTGGCCGAGTTGGGCAAGGCGGTGGGCGGCTGCGAGCGGATCCTGACGACACCGATCCCGTTCTCGTACAGCGTGCTGCTGCATCGCACCGTCTATGCTTATTGCGTGCTGCTGCCGTTCGGCCTCGTCGATTCGACGGAATTCTTCACGCCGCTGATTTGCGTATTCATCTCGTACACGCTGATCGCGCTCGAAGCGATCGCAAACGAGGTAGCGGAGCCGTTCGGCCTCGCACCGAACGCGCTCGCGCTCGATGCGATGGCGCGTACGATCGAGCGGTCGGTGCTCGAGCTGGGCGATCGCGCGATGCCGGACGAGTTCGTGCCGGCGTCGACGTATCAGATCACATGAGCGGCACCGCGACGCGCGCAGTGGCACGCACGATCGGAAGCACTTCACAAGCGCATCTACGTGACGCGCATCTTCGTCGATGATCTCGAACCGGTCGATCATTTTCCGGGGCGTCATGATGGCGTGAAGTGGCGTGCGCGTTGACGACGGCGAAACGATCGCGCCGGCGCGACATTGGCGGAGTGGACTTAGGAAGTTTGTGTAGACTCGTGCTCGTTCAATGGAGCCAACAATGCAACTTCTCGACCACGTGTCCATCGGCGTTCCGGATATCGACCAGGCACGCCCTTTCTACGACGGTGTCATGGCCGCGCTGGGCGCGACCAGGGTTTATGACCGCGGTACCGCGCTCGGTTACGGCGAACGTTGCAGTGCCACCGACACTGCATCGACCTTCCTGGCGATTTATCTGGACCCCGCCGAAGTCGGGGCGAGCAAGCGACACTGGTGCTTCAAGGCGGCTTCCCGCGAGCAGGTGCATGCATTTTTCGAGGCAGCGCTGTCGGCGGGCGGGCGGCCCGACGGCGACCCCGGCTTGAGGCCGCACTATCACGCCGACTACTATGCGGCCTTTGTCGTCGATCCGGCCGGCAACCGGATCGAGGCGGTATGCCACGCTGCGCCATCGGCCCACGAGCGGCCGTGACCGCGCGCGCCGACAACTGATTGCCAACGGCACGGCGTTGTGCCGTCGGGTAGCTGACGAGCGCCGCGCCGGCATGCCGCCGCGCCTCGCCGCCCGGTCGCGTTTGCCGCGCGTGGCTCAATCGAAGTACGTCAGCCCCATCGCGCCCTTCACCTCGGCCAGCGTCGCGCCGGCCACCTCGCGCGCATGCATCGTGCCGCGCTTCAGGATCGCCATCACCTCCGCCTTGTCCGCCTCGAATTCGCGACGACGCGCACGGATCGGCTCGATCAGCGCCTGCAGCCGCTCGTTCAGCACGCGCTTGACGACGCTGTCGCCGAGTCCGCCACGGCGATAGTGCGCCTTCAGTTCGTCGACTTTCTGCACGTCGGGCTCGAACGCGTCGAGGAACGTGAACACGACGTTGCCTTCGACCTGGCCGGGATCGCTCACGCGCAGGTGGTTCGGGTCCGTGTACATGTCCTTCACGGCCTGCGCGATCTCGTCGGGCGTCGAGCCGAGCGTGATCGCGTTGCCGAGCGACTTGCTCATCTTCGCCTTGCCGTCGATGCCCGGCAGCCGCGTGACCGCCGACAGCACGGCCTCGCATTCCACCAGCACGGGCTTGTCGACCGTCGCGTTGAAGCGGCGCACGAGTTCGTTGGTCTGCTCGATCATCGGCAGCTGGTCGTCGCCGACCGGCACGTGTGTCGCCTTGAACGCGGTGATGTCGGCCGCCTGGCTGACGGGATAGGTCAGGAAGCCGGCCGGGATGTCGCGCTCGAAGCCGCGCAGGCGGATCTCTTCCTTGATGGTCGGATTGCGCTCGAGGCGCGCGACCGTCACGAGGTTGAGCAGGTATTGCGACAGCTCGGCGAGCTCGGGCACCTGCGACTGGACGACGATCGTCGAGATCGCCGGGTCGATGCCGACGGCCAGGTAGTCGAGCGCGACCTCGATCACGTTCTCGGTGACGCGCTGGCGGCGGCCCATGTTGTCGGTCAGCGCCTGCGTGTCGGCGAGCAGCAGGAACTGCGTCGCCTCGTGCTGCATCTGCACGCGTGCGCGCAGCGAGCCGATGTAATGGCCGAGATGCAGCGGGCCGGTCGTGCGGTCGCCGGTGAGGATGGTCGGTTGGGTCGGGTGCGTCATGGTGTGGATTGGCTCCGGATTATCGAAGCCACCAGCCATGACGTGAGCGCAGAAACGACAATGCCGCCATGGCTGGCGGCATCACGTTCGGGACATGCAAAAGGAAACGGGCCGCCTGGGTCAGGCGCGCCACCAGCGATGCACGTTCGGCGAGGCAGGTTTGGTTTGCATTGCGCGAGTATAGCGTAGTGCGGGGATGGGTGTTGCGTCAGCGCAGGACCGACTCCATCGCGAGATAGGCGGTTTCTGCCGACGGCCACAGCAGGTACAGCAGGCCGGCCATCAGCAGCAGCGCGCCGGCGCGTGCCAGCGGCGTGCGGTCCATGTCGTTCAGGGTGCGGATGTGCTGCTTCAGTTTCTTCATGCTTGCAGGCGCAACGTGCGCCACTCCAACGGTTGCTGCAACGGGTCGCATGGAGCGACGCCGGGGTGTTGCGGGCTTCAACGGGGGCTGGGTGCGGTTGGGGCACCGTGTCGTCTGGGCGGACGGCAGGGCTGGCCGATCGCGGGCATAAAAAAGGGACGGTTGAACGTCGTTTGGCTGCCGTCCACGCCCAGGCGACGGGCATCCTACCAGTTCGGCGGTGTGGACAAGGTCAAGAATTGTCGGGACAGGGGGCGCAAGGGCAGCGTCGAGTCGTTGAGACGCTGCCAGCCCGGGCTGTCGTCGTCCAGATGCAGCGATGCAATTTTTCCTGCCCGACGATCGTAAGGTATCCGTCGGCCGATTGCATCAAGGACCGGGCTGCCTCGTCAGACGGGTGCGCAACTGCCGTCGTCGGCGGTGCGATAAGCGGATCGTTCGACGCGATGAAAGAGAGCGGCCGCCGCATCGGATGCAATGCGGCGGCCGGGGAGAGGGTGACGAGCGGCGGCGGGCAGATTCAGGTTCGTGGCGTGCCGTACGTCGCGAACCTGCCCGCCCGCGGATTACACGACAGCGGAACGCGCGACCCGCACCGGCACCGACTTGTACGACGGCGTGCCGCTTTCCTTGTCGATGTAGTCGAGCGGCACGAGTACGTTCGCTTCCGGGTAATACGCGCCGACCGACCCCGGCGCGATGTCGTACTCGATCGCCGTGATCTGCTCGAGGCGCAGCGTGCGGCCGGATGCGGTGATCGTCTCGATGTCGACGAGGTCGCCGTGTTCGAGCCCGTACTTCGCGAGATCGGTCGCGTTCATGAACAGCACGTCGCGCCGCCCGAACACGCCGCGATAGCGGTCGTCGAGCCCGTAGATCGTCGTGTTGTACTGGTCGTGGCTGCGCAGCGTGATCAGCCGCAGCACCTGCTCGGCGCCGAGCACGTCGGCGTCTTCCTTCACGCCCTTGTAGACCGAAAACACCGCCTTGCCGGTCGGCGTGGGCCACACGCGCTCGGTGGGCGGCAGCGGCAGGCGGAAGCCGCCCGGCGCGCGGATCCGCTCGTTGAACGCCTCGAAGCCGGGCACCGTCTTGTCGATCAGGTCGCGGATGCGGTCGTAGTCGGCAATCAGGTCGAGCCACGCGACCTTGCTGTTCGGCAGCGTCGCGTGCGCGATCCCCGCGACGATCGCGGGCTCCGAGCGCAACTGGTCGGACGCCGGCTTGAGCTTGCCGGCCGACGCATGGACCATCGACATCGAATCCTCGACGGTGATCGACTGTCGGCCGCTCGCCTGCATGTCGAGCTCGGTGCGGCCGAGCACGGGCAGGATGTAGGTTTCCTTTGCCACCAGAAGATGCGAGCGGTTCAGCTTCGTGCCGAGATGCACGCTCAGATCGAGCTTCGCCATCGCGGGGAACGACAGCTCGGGGTCGGGTAGCGCGACCGCGAAGTTGCCGCCGAGGCACAGCAGCGCCTTGGCCTGGCCGTCGATCATCGCCTGCATCGCCTGCACCGCGTCGTGCCCGTGATGCGCGGGCGGCTTGAAGCCGCACACGTCCTCGATCTTTTGCAGGAACTCGGCCGACGGCTTCTCGGTGATGCCGACCGTGCGGTTGCCCTGCACGTTGGAGTGGCCGCGCAGCGGGCATATGCCCGCACCGGGCTTGCCGAAGTTGCCGCGCATCAGCAGCAGGTCGGCGATCAGGCGCACGGTCGCGGTGCCCTTGTTGTGCTGCGTGACGCCCATCCCGTACGTGACGATCGTCGCGTTCGACTTCGCATAGGCGAGCGCGACCTGCTCGAGCTGCGCCTGGCTCAGGCCGCTCGCGCGCTCGATGTCGTCCCACGACGTCGCCTGCAGGTCGGTGGAAAACGCGTCGAAGCCGTCGGTGTGCTGCGCGATGAAGTCGCGGTCGAGCACGTCGCCGCGCTCGGCCTCGAGCTGCAGCAGCGCCTTCATGATGCCTTTCAGCGCGGCCGCGTCGCCGCCCGCGTCGACCTGGTAGTACGTCGACGCGATGCGCGTCGAGCCGAACGACGCCATCTCGATCATGTCCTGCGGATCCGCGAAGCGTTCGAGCGCGCGCTCGCGCAGCGGATTGAACACGATGATCGGCACGTTGCGGCGCGAGCACTCGTGCAGCGTGCCCATCATCCGGGGGTGGTTGGTGCCGGGGTTGTGGCCGATCGAGATGATCAGCTCGCAGTGGTCGAAATCCTCCAGCGACACCGTGCCCTTGCCGATCCCGATCGACTGCGGCAGGCCGACGCTGGTCGGCTCGTGGCACATGTTCGAGCAGTCGGGGAAGTTGTTGGTGCCGAGCTCGCGCGCGAAGAGCTGATACAGGTACGCGGCTTCGTTCGACGCGCGGCCCGACGTATAGAACTCGACTTGCTCGGGTGGCAGCGCGCGCAGCACCTCGCCGATGCGCGCGAATGCGTCATCCCATTCGACCGCGCGGAACGTGTCGGTCGCGCGATCGTAGACGAGCGGATGCGTGAGCCGGCCCATGTTCTCCAGCTCGTAGTCGGACATCCGCAGCAGCGACGATACCGTGTTCGCCGCGAAGAACTCGGGGGTCACGCGTTTGGTCGTCGCTTCCCACGTGACAGCCTTCGCGCCGTTCTCGCAGAACTGGAACGTCGACTTGTGTTCCTTGTCGGGCCATGCACAGCCGGGGCAGTCGAAACCGTCGGGCTGGTTGGTCCGCATCAGCACGATCGGCGCTTCGATGGTTTCCATCTGCGTGCGCACGGCCTCGGCAGTCGCGCGAAGCGCGCCCCAACCGCCAGCGGGCCCATCGTACTTCCTGATGCCTGGCACCTCGCGTCGATTTGTCATGTGAATCTCCATGAGCCGGACCCGCTGCGGGGTGGCTTGGGTTGCGCCGCGTCGCGGCGTGAGGCGGCTCCGTCCGGCGAACGGAGCCAGTCATGCATACCCCGGGCTGCGGGGCAGGCGGGGTTTCAGTGCGCGTCCTTCTTCGCGCCGGACGACTTCTTGCCGGACTGCTTTGCGGTGGGTGGCGGCACGTCGGCAGGCGCATCGCTGGCGTTCGAGTCGCCGGATGCGTTGGCGGCCGCCTTGCCGTTTGGTTTCGCGTTGCCGACGGCGTCCTTCTTCGTGTCCTTCGCGTCTTTCGCTTCAGGCGCAGCGAGCTTGTCGAACTTCACTTCGTCGCTGGCCTTGTCGTAGTCGACCTCGACGCGGTCGCCCGACTTCAGCCGGTCGGCGAGGATCTCCTTCGCGAGCTTGGTCTCGATGATCTGGCGGATCTGGCGCTTCAGCTCGCGCGCGCCGAACTCCGGCTGGTAGCCGGCTTCGGTCAGGTGCTCGACGAGCGCATCGCCCATCACGAGCGTGATGTCCTGCGCGGCGGCCGTGCGCACCACGCGGTCAAGCTGGATCCGCACGATCGCGCGGATGTTCTCCTTCGACAGCGCGTGGAAGACGATCACCTCGTCGATCCGGTTCAGGAACTCGGGGCGGAAATGGCCCTTCAGCACCTGCATCAGCTCGTCGCGGATCGCCTTGTCGGTCTTGCGCGCGGCTTCCGGCTGCGTGAGGTTGTCCATGATGATCGCGGCGCCGAGGTTGCTCGTCGCGATGATGATCGTGTTGCTGAAGTCGACCAACCGGCCCTTGCCGTCGGTCAGGCGGCCGTCGTCGAACACCTGCAGCAGCACGTTGTAGACGTCCGGGTGTGCTTTCTCGATCTCGTCGAGCAGGATCACGCTGTACGGGCGGCGCCGCACGCGCTCGGTGAGCTGGCCGCCTTCGTCGTAGCCGACGTACCCGGGCGGCGCGCCGATCAGCCGCGCGACCGCATGCCGTTCCATGTACTCGGACATGTCGATGCGGATGATCGCCTGCTCGTCGCCGAACACGGTCTCGGCCAGCGCCTTCGCGAGCTCGGTCTTGCCGACGCCCGTCGGCCCGAGGAACAGGAACGTCGCGATTGGCCGGTGGGTCTGGCCGAGCCCCGCGCGCGACAGCCGCACGGCGTCGCTGACGGCCACCACCGCGTCGCTCTGGCCCACTACGCGCTCGCGCAACTGCTCTTCCATCTTCAGCAGCTTCTGGCGCTCTTCCTGTGTGAGTTCGGACACGGGAATGCCGGTCAGCCGCGATACGACTTCGGCGACCGACTCGACCGTCACCTCGAGCGTTTCGGAGCCGGTCTTGCGCTGCCACGCCTCCATTTTTTCATCGAGCGTCTTCTGCTTCGCGTTGATCTGCTCCTCGAACTGCTTCGCTTCGTCGAAGCGCTTGCGCGACGTCGCGTAGTCCTGCTCGCGCTTCAGTTGCGCGATCTGCGCTTCGCCCTCCTGGATGTCGACGGGGCGCGACGTCGCGCCGATCCGCACGCGCGCGGCGGCCTGGTCAATCAGGTCGATCGCCTTGTCGGGCAGGAAGCGCGACGTGATGTAGCGGTCGGCGAATTCCGCGGCCGCGACGAACGCGTCGTCGGCGAATGTCACCTGGTGGTGCGCCTCGAGGCTGTCGCGCAGCCCGCGCAGGATCACGATCGTCTGCTCGACGCTCGGCTCCGGCACGAACACCGGCTGGAAGCGCCGTTCGAGTGCCGCGTCCTTCTCGATGTACTTCTGGTACTCGTTGAGCGTCGTCGCGCCGATCAGGCTCAGCTCGCCGCGCGCGAGCGCGGGCTTCAGCACGTTCGCGATGTCGAGGCCGCCTTCGCCGCCGCCCTGGCCCGCGCCGACGATCGTATGCAGTTCGTCGATGAACAGGATCAGTTCGTCCTGCTTTGCAGTCACTTCGTCGATCAGCTGCTTCGCGCGCTCCTCGAACTCGCCGCGATACTTGGCGCCGGCGACCATCGAATTGATGTTGACCTCGACGAGCCGCTTGTTGCGCAGCACCTCGGGCACGTCGCCGTTGACGATCCGCTGCGCGAGCCCTTCGACGATCGCCGTCTTGCCGACGCCCGGCTCGCCGATCAGCACCGGGTTGTTCTTCTTGCGGCGCGCGAGCACCTCGATCGTGCTTTCGATTTCCTGCGCGCGGCCGAGCACGGGGTCGAGCTTGCCCTGGCGCGCGATAGCGGTGAGGTCGCGGCCGAACTTGTCGAGGTTCGGCGTGCCGGTCGGCGCGTCGACGCGGCCGTCCTCGGCGCCCTTGCCGACCACCTTCACGACCTTCTGGCGCAGCGCCTCGGGCGTCACGCCGTATTTCTTCAGCAGCGTGCCGGCGATGCTGTCCGGAACCGACGCGAGCCCGATCAGCAGGTGCTCGGGGCCGATATACGAGTGACCGAGGTCGCGCGACGCCTGGAACGCGTATTGCACGGCCTTCTTCACGCGCGGCGAGATCGACAGCTTGTCGAGCGGTGCATCGGGGGCGGCCGTGCCGGTGTGCGCATGCTCGTCGATATACGACTTGATGTCCTGCGGCGACAGCTTCAGTTCCTTCAGCAGCGCGGCGCACACGTCGGTGTCCGCAAGCGCGTAGAGCAGATGTTCGGTGTCGAGCTCGCTGCGGCGCAGTTCGTGCGCCTTCTCGGCCGCGCGCTGCAGCAGTTCGAGCGTCTGTTCGCTGAACGCGTCGGTCGGGTCGACCGATTCGCGCGGCACCTCGGCGGAGAGCGGCGATTCGTCGCCGAGCTCGCCGAACAGCGACGACGAGCCACCTCCGCCCAGTAGCGAATCGAACGGGTTCAGCATGCTCTGATGCCGCATCAACTGGCGGAAGTGGTAATCGCAAATCGAGATCGTCTTGCGCTCGCCGTCCTGCATCACGGTGGCGCGCGCGACGGCCGGCCGGGCGTGGCAGATATCGCAAAGTGCGGGCATGGTGGTCTGGCTCCTGTCTGTGAACGTGGGTCGAAGGGTGACGTCCCGATGCGGTGCGGCGCTCGTGCGTCCCGACCGCGAACACACGACGTGGTGGTGCGCGTGCTGCGCCCACGCTGTCGCGTAGCGCGCGCCGGCGTGTCACACGGTCGCGGTCGGGGCGGGAAGCGCGAGTGCTGCGAGGAGCCCACGGCATCGCTTCGACTGCGTTCAAAATAGCGAATCGGCGGGGGGCATCCAAGACACAGTTCCACACCGGACCGACCGCGAATTGCACCCTCACGTGCGCGCACGCGCGGGGGGCAAGGAGTACAGACGGGCGCGCACGCGGCGGCACGGGTGTGTGCGGCATGCGCCGCGTGCGGTGACTGGAGGCGGGGAGGAGCGGCACGCGAGCGTATCGCGGTGCGACATCGGCGCGCAGGGCGCCGGTTGCCGGCAAACGGGCGACAACGCGGGTGGATGAGCGCCGCGGAAATTCCGCAGTGCGAGCGCGCGCGCCGGTGGCGTACGCGAACCGGTCATGGCCGGCCACACGCGCACCGCAGCCGATGCGTGCGTGGCGGCGAAGGCGAGGCCGGGTTGCACGGTACGGGCCGGACATGGCGCCCACCGTGGCGAACCGGGATCAGTCGGACAGTTTCATTGCGAGCCGCTGGCGGGCGATCTGCTTCACGTCCGTCGACAGCGCGGCATTCGGCAGACCATTGGCCCAGACGGAGAACGAATCCTCGATCAGGTTGCGCGTGTCGGGCGGCAACTCGGCCAGAATCAGCGACACGACGGTAAACAGCACGGCGGAGTCGCCGGCCTGGCTGCCCGCGTTCGCGTCGACCGTCCTCTTCAGATTGTCGACCGACGCTTGCAGCGCCTGCAGTGCATCATTCGTATCGCTCATGACATGCTCCATGCAAGATGGGTCCGATCGGAGACGAACATGCGGCCGGCGGCGCGGCCGGTCGCGCGCGACGCCCGGCGGTCGGGCATTGCGCGCAGGCAACCGCGGTCAGGTCGCCGCGTTGCCCTGCGGCGCCACGGCCACCGATGCCTCGCTCGTCAGCATCAGGAACGTGAACGTTTCGCGCAAGTACAGGCGAACAACCTTGTCGGTGTGGCTCGTGTAGCCGATCGACACGTCTTCGCCGAGGTGCAGTTCATAGTCGCCGCCGCGGGTGGACAGCACGCAGCCGCCGCTGATCGCCGGCGCCCAGATGATCTCGCCGCTGACGATGCGCTTGATGTGGCCGAGGACCGGGTAGCCCTGGTCGCGCGCTTCGCTCAGCGCCGTGTAGGCGTCCGAGCCGAGCACGACCGAGTACGGGCCGTCGACGCCGGCGAGCCGAAGCGCTTCCAGCGCGTCGCTGATCGCGTCCGGGTACGCGCTGACGTCGGCCGGCAGCGTGAGCTTGCGGTTCGACGTGCCTTCGCGGATGCCGACGATGTCCGCGGCGAGATAGCCGTCGAAGATTGCGCCGTCTTCCGCGAATGCGAGTTGTTGCGCGGCGTCCTTCGCCGGCTGCCAGTCGGCGTCGCGCGCACCGCGCTCGACGCTGTCGATCGCATCGCGGCTCAATTCGAACGGCACCGTCAGCTCGACGATCGTGCGCACTTCGCGCAGCCGCGCGTTCACCTGCTCGCGCGGTGCGGCGACCTCGCGCAGATGCCCGGTGCCGACGGCCGACAGCTCAGGGCCGGCCGGGCCCTCGACGTCGACCACGCGGCGCCCGGCCACCGAGCGCTTGAAGGTACGTGCCACTTCCTCCTCGATCTGCTCCCAGGCGGACGAGGAAACCGGCGCGAGTTCGCGGTGCAGGTTATTCATGGGCTTTGGCTCCTTTCAGCGATCCGATGTTCAGCGAGCCGTCACGACGCGACTCGGGCGAGGTGGGGGCCGGCCGCGCGGCGGTGGCGTCGGCCGGTGCGGCGCGATCGGCGAGCGCTTCGAGCAGGTCGGCCGACGGCACGAAAAACAGCGAGCCGGTGACTGCGCGGCTGTAGTCGAGCAGCCGGTCGTAGTTGCCGGGCGGGCGGCCGACGAACATATTCTCGAGCATCTGCTCGATCGGCGCCGGCGAGCGCGCGTAGCCGATGAAATAGGTGCCGAATTCGCCGAAGCCGGGGCGCCCGAACGGCATGTTGTCGCGCAGGATCTTCACTTCCTTGCCGCCTTCGTCGAGGGTGGTCAGCGAGCTGTGCGAGCACGACGGTTTCACGTCCGGCGCGAGCTCGATGTCGGACAGTTTGGTGCGCCCGATGATGCGCTCCTGCGTCTCGACCGCGAGCGCGTTCCAGCCGGCCATGTCGTGCAGGTACTTCTGCACGATCACGTAGCTGCCGCCCGCGAATGCCGGATCCTCGTTGCCGATGACCGTGAAGTCGACCGCCTCGCGGCCTTCCGGGTTCTCGGTGCCGTCGACGAAACCGATCATCGCGCGCTGGTCGAAGTTGCGGAAGCCGTGCACCTCGTCGACGACCGTGACTGCGTCGCCCAGCGCGCCGAGCAATTGCGTTGCGAGCTCGAAGCACAGGTCCATCGCCTCGGCGCGGATGTGCAGCAGGATGTCGCCCGGCGTCGCGACCGCGACACGCTGGCCGGCGCCGAATTCGCGGAACGGATGCAGCGACGCGGGGCGCGGATCGCCGAACAGCGCATCCCATGCGTCGGCGCCGAAGCCGCACACGCAGGACAGGTTGCCGCCCGGCACGCGCTTGCCGACCGAGCGCACGAGCGCGGCGATGTCGCCACACCACGCGCGGATCGTGTCGGCTCGGTCGGCGCCCGGGTTGACGGTTGCGACGAGGAAGATCGCGCTGCGCGTGATCGGACTGTGAACGGCCTGGGAGAGCGGGGGAAGGGTTTGCATCGCGGCCTGCCGGTCAGTCATGTCGGGACGGACGGGCCGCGAATGCCGCGGCGCGCGAAGACGCACGGTTGGACTGTGTCATGCGACTGTTCTCTTTGTGACATGCGGATGAAGGACGTTGCGCGGGCATCGCGCAACGGGCCGTGGCAGCGGCGGCCTGCCGCCCGGGCGCGCAAGGGGAGGCAGGCAGGATGGCCGCGCGTTCGCCCGGCGCATGACCTCGCCGCACCGCGTAACGTCGTCGAGCCTGCAATCTAGCAGCTTCGGCGGGTCTTTGGAACACGTATCGGCAATCTGTGATTCGAATGGATTGATCGGAGTCCGTTTTCGCGTCGCGGGCGCGCGGCTGTACTCCTGAAGCGCGCGGCGCTGTGCTCTTGAGCGGGTGTGGCGCGTGCAGTAGATTAGGTTCGCTCCGCCCACCGACGAGGACCGTCATGATGAACCTGCTGGAAGCGATGCCGGTTTTAATCGCGGTGGTCGCGCATGGCGGGGCGTCCGGCGCGGCGTCCGACCTGAAACGCGGCGACGCGCAGATGAACGCGCGGCTCGATTGCCTCGAACGGGATCCCGGCTGCCGGTCGTTGCTGGAGCGCGCGGGCGACGCCATGGCGTGTACCGATGCTGGCGTCGCGTTCCACCCGTGCTGCCGAAGGACGCTGTCCGAGGTCGCGCAGGCCATCGCCAAGATAGATGCGTGCGCAACCGTTCAGGATTTACCCGTCGGGGGCTTTCCGCCGCTCGAAACCATCGACCGTGTCGACGGAGCGTCGATCGCGGAACCTATGCCATTGCACGAGTCATCGCGTTGAATACGTCCACTGTTTCCGCCGATACGGCCGCCGAGCGCATCCGCCGCCGCTTCGGACACTTCCTCCATGCGGCCGAGCTGGCCGGGCTGATCGTGATCGGCCTCGCGACCGCGTTCGCGATGGCGCAGGAAGCGTGGAAAGTCGTGCTCGCGGGTGAGGTGTCGCTGACCGACCTGCTGCTGATGTTCCTGTATCTCGAAGTGCTCGCGATGGACGTGCGCTACCTGCGACTCGGCCGGCTGCCGGTGCGCTTTCCGCTGTTCATCGCGATGACGTCGCTCGCGCGCGACCTGATCCTGCGCGGCGCCACCGACAGCCCCGAGCGAATGCTGATGACCACGTTCGGGATCGTGCTGCTTGCGGTGGGCGTACTGATCCTCAGCTTCGGTCAGCACCGTTTTCCGGCGGAAGTCGACGATGTCGAGGAGGACGCGCACACGCGTCGTTAAGGCCGCGCCTGGCCGGCGCTGTCGGAGAAGAACGAAGGATTCCGCATCGATAACGGTGTCATCGTTGAAACGGACACAGCCGGCAAGCTTGCCGTGCCCGGCACGGATTGGCCGTTCAAGGGTCGCCCGCTCGGGACGCTCGCCAGGCCGTATGCCGCACACGGCATGCGGATTGCTCCGGTTGCCGGACACCCGCGCACGCGTATCCAGCGTGTTGCGCCGCAACGTCGCGGACGTTCCATGCCGGTCGCGGATCGCATACGAGCCATGGTCCGCGTTTTCGTGCGCTGCGGGGTCGTCCGTACCTGCTCTTTTCAGGAAGGACGCCGATAATGGGATCGTTACCTCAGCCGGGAGCCGCGCCATGTCCGGAAGCGACGCATCGTCTTCACGCCCCGATCTTGCGCGGGGCATTTCGCTCGATGACATCGCCGACGGCGCGATGATCGAGGGTCAGGTCGGCGACACCACGGTGCTGCTGGTGCGTCGCGCCGACGCGCTGTTTGCCGTGGGCGCGCAATGCCCTCACTACGGCGCACCGCTGGCCGAAGGGCTGCTGGTCGGCGATACGATTCGCTGCCCGTGGCATCACGCGGCGTTCTGCCTGCGCACCGGCGAACGGCTGCGCGCGCCGGCGCTCGACGGTCTGACGTGCTGGCGCGTCGAACGTCGAGACGGCCGTGCGGTCGTGCTCGGCGAGCAGCCTGCCGCATCGCCGCCCGTGTCGAACGCGGCCGGATTGCCCGAATCGGTGGTGATCGTCGGCGGTGGCGCGGCCGCTATCGCGGCGGCCGTGACGCTGCGGCAGGAAGGCTACCCGCACGCGATCACGCTGCTGAGCGCGGACAGCGAGCCGCCGTACGATCGACCGAACCTGTCGAAGGACTATCTGGCCGGCACGGCCGAAGCCGACTGGCTGCCGCTGCGCGGGGCGTCGTTCTATACGGACCAGCGCATCGACGTGCGCTGCGGCACGCGCGTCGCGCGGATCGACCCCGCGCAACACGCGGTCGAACTCGCGGACGGCAGCCGCGTCGGCTACGGCGCGCTGCTGCTCGCCACCGGCGCCGAGCCGAACCGGCTCACCATACCGGGCGCCGATCTTCCGCATGTGTGCGTGCTGCGCTCGCGCGCCGATTGCGATGCGCTGATCGGCAAGCTGAAGGCTGCGCGTCGCTGCGTCGTGGTCGGCGCGAGCTTCATCGGCCTCGAAGCGGCCGCCGCGCTGCGCACGCGCGGGCTCGACGTAGCGGTGGTCGCGCCCGATGCGCGGCCGATGGCGCGCGTGCTCGGCGACGCGCTCGGCGACACGATCCGCGCGCTGCACGAGTCGCACGGCGTGGCGTTCCATCTCGGCGCGACGCCCACGCAGATCGCGCAGGATCACGTAACACTGTCGAACGGCGATGTGCTGCCGGCGGACGTCGTGCTGGTCGGCATCGGCGTGCATCCGAACGTCGCGCTCGCGCAAGACGCGGGGTTGCTCGTCGATCGGGGCGTGACGGTCGACCGTTTCCTGAAGACGAGCGCGCCGGACATCTACGCGGCCGGCGACATCGCGCGCTGGCCCGATCCGCTGACGGGCGAACGCATTCGCGTCGAGCACTGGGTCGTCGCGGAGCGACAGGGAATCGCCGCGGCGCGCAACATGCTCGGCCGGCAGCAGCCGTTCGACGCGGTGCCGTTCTTCTGGAGCCAGCACTACGACCTGACGGTACGCTATGTCGGCCACGCGGAGCAATGGGACCGCGTCGAGATCGACGGCGATCTGCGCGCGCACGACGGTTCGGTGACGTACTGGCGCGGCGACAAGCGGCTCGCGGTCGCGACGATCGGCCGCGATCTCGACTGCCTGCGCGCGGAAGCGGCGCTCGAGCAGCAAGGCGCGACGCACGCGTGAGCAGGCTGCCGACTGTGCGTTGAGCGGTGCACGCTCCGGTCAAGATGTCGCGTATGCAACGGTCGTTGCATCGTCGCGACATGCGCGGAGATCGCCGAACCGGACATGAGCAGATAAACCGCGACTTTGGCTGCTCCATCGAGGTGTTCGCGACGCGGTTCCCGAACGCAATCGACGCGTATCGCGCGTTCGACGTGCGCGAGCCAGGCTGGATGAAGGTGAAACCGACGCCATGACGATGCGAACCGGAACGAGGAGGGCTGTGATGAACCAGATCGACGATCGCTACGACAACTGCATGGCCGCGTGCGACGCGTGTGCGCATGCGTGCGACGCGTGTATCGCGGGGTGCCTGGCGGAACCGGAATCGCACACCCTGGCAGGCTGCATCGCGCTCGACATCGAGTGCGCGCAGCTGTGCCGCCTTGCATCGGGCGCGATGGCGCGCGGCAGCGCGCTCGCGCCTCAGGTATGCGCGCTTTGCTCACATGCGTGCGAGCTGTGCGCGGCCGAATGCCTGCAGCACGCGCAGGACCACTGCCGCCGCTGCGCGCTGGCATGCGACACCTGCGCCGCGATGTGCCGCGCGATGACCTGAGCGATCAGCGCGCGTCGCGAACCTGGCGGGCGACGCGCTGCAGCAGCGCGTCGAGCACCGCCATCTCGACGGGCTTGACGAGGTGATCGTCGAAGCCCGCGCTCGCGGTGCGTGCGAAGTCGGCCGGGCTCCCATGGCCGGACAGCGCGACGCAGGTCATGCCGGCCAGTGCGTCGATCGCGCGCAGTTGGTGCAGCAGCGTGAAGCCATCGACGTCGGGCATCGACAGGTCGACGAGCATCAGGTGCGGAACGAGGTCGCCCGCGAGCGCCAGCGCGTCGTCCGCGTTGTACGCGACGCGCGGCGCGTGGCCCTTGACCTGCAGCAGCACGGCGAGCGTGTCGGCGGAGTCGCGGTTGTCGTCGACGATGAGGATGCGCAGCGGCGCACGGGCCGGTTGTTCGGTTGTGCGCGGTGCGGGCGCATCGCCCGGCGTCGCGCGCGTGGCATGCTCGAGCGGCAGCCGCACCGTGAACGTCGCGCCATGGCCGGGGCCGCTGCTCTCAGCGGCGATCATCCCGCCGTGCAACTCGACGAACGACCGGCAGATCGCGAGGCCGAGCCCGAAGCCGTCCGACGGGCGCCGGCCAGGGACGGCTTCCTGTTCGAACAGGTCGAAGATCGATTCGAGCGAGCCAGGCGCGATGCCGACGCCGTGATCGGTTACGCGGATCGCGACGATCGGCCCTTCGGCGTGCGCGCCGACGTCGATGCGCCCGCCTTGCGGTGAGAATTTCGACGCGTTGTCGAGCAGGTTGTGCAGCACCTGCACCAGCCGCGTGGCGTCGCCGCGCACCACCAGCGGATCGGCCGGCAGATCGACGCGAATGTGCTGCCCGCGCGCGGCCAGCTTCGGCTGGATACTTTCCACGCCGCGGCAGACGAGGTCGCGCACGGTCACCGGTGCGTCGTCGAGTTCGACCTTGCCGGCGGTGATGCGCCCGACGTCGAGCAGGTCGTCGACCAGCCGCGTCAAGTGTCCGACCTGGCGGTGCACGGCGTCGCGGCATTGCGCGAGCTCGGGCGCCGGATCGGGCAGGCTCTGCAGCACGCCGACCGAATGGCGCAGCGGCGCGAGATGGTTGCGCAACTCGTGCGCGAGCATCGCGATGAACACGCTGAGCCGGTGCGTTGACACTTCGAGCTCGGCCAGCCGCTTGCGCTCGGTCATGTCGCGCGTGATCTTGATGAAGCCGGCGAGCTGGCCCGCATGGTCGCGCACCGCCGTGATCGTCACGCTGGCCCAGAACAGCGACCCGTCCTTGCGCACGCGCCAGCCTTCGTCCTCGAAGTGGCCGTGCGCGACGGCTTCCCGGAGCCCGAATGCGGGCCGCCCGGCCGCGATCGCGTCGGGCGGATAGAACCGCGAGAAATGGTGGCCGACGATCTCGGCCGTGCGATAGCCCTTGATGCGCTCGGCGCCCGTGTTCCACGTCGCGACGTTGCCGTGCGCGTCGAGCATGAACACCGCGTAGTCGGTGATCGCGCCGACGACGGTCTCGAAGCGAAACTCGGCGAAGCGGTGCCGCAGATCGCGCGCATCGTTGGGTCCGAGCGGCGGGGGCGGATTGGAAATGGTGTCGTCTGTCTTCATCGGAACGGCAAGTCGTATGCGGGCGGAGGAACGCCGCCCCGCCGCAGCCGGCAGGGCCGGCAGCGGCCATTCAAATCGGATTGACACCCCGAAAGCATAAGGGAGGTCAATTCACCTGATCAATGGGGACGCACGGCCTGTGCCGCGCGGCGCCCGTGGTGCGAAATCCTGCCGGTGGCGGCGGTGCGGCATGGCGATTGCATCTCTGTGCGGTCCGCCGCGGCGCTTTGCGGCTACACGAGGACATCGACATGAGCAGCACACTGAACCCCGACAACGAACCGGCCGGCCCGGACGACGACAACGCGCGGCGCGGCCGCGACGGCCGCGCGCTGGGGCCGAGCGACTCGTCCGACAGCGGCAGCGATACGGCGGGCGCGCGGCGCTATCCATTCGACGTCGATTCGCCGCTCGACGAGCACGCGCTGGAGCGCGGAGACGCGGCCCTCGACAGCGATACGGACCGCGCGGGCACTGGCGAGCGCGCGTCCGCGGACGGCGATTCGGGGCTCGAGGAAGCCGCCGACATCGAGCCGGATCGCACGGACCGGCTGAGCGAGCCCGGCGGCATCGACGATCCGGACGCGCCGGGGGAACCCGGCACGGGCGGCGTATAGGGCCATAGCAGGACGATCGGCTGCGCAAAAACTGCAATCCCGTTGCAGATAGGGACGCCCTGCTAGAGACGTGCGGCGACGAGTGGCCGATCAGCGTCGCCCGTCGGCGGGCATCGGGCGCGAGGTGCGGGGATCACGGCGTCGACCGGAATATTGACGTCGGCGTGCCGCCCCTTCGCGCCGGCCGGCCAGGCGGCACGTGACTTGCAATCGGTTGACCGACGCGCAGCGTGCGTTGCCGGCACTGTTCGTCGAACACGATCCGCCGCGCGAACATCCGACCGACACACTGCACCCGGTGCAGGATCCGAACGTGTTGCTGGTGCACGTCACGCCGTTCAACGCGCTGATGTGGGACAACGGCGTCACGCCGACGCGCGTGATCGAGCATGGCGTGCGGATTCCCGACGGCGTCGAGTATCGGGGCACGCTGCCGAAGGGCGTGACGGTCGTGAACAACATCGCGCGGCGCGGGCGGTGTCTCGGTGCTGACCTGTTCGAGGTCGTGCGTCACAGCGTGCCGCTCGATCTGGTGGGCATTGGGTCGAACGAGCTCGGCGGCATCGGCGAGGTGCCGAACCCGGCGCTGCCGCAGTTCCTGTCGCACTACCGCTTCTTCTTCAATCCGATCCGCTATGCGAGCCTCGAGCTCGCGGTGATCGAGGCGATGACGATCGGGCTGCCGATCGTTGCGCTCGCAACGACGGAGATGGCACAGCTCGTGAAGAGTGGCTGCAACGGGGTCGCCGATACGCGACCTGCCGTATTGATCGACGCGATGCGCATGTTGATCCGCGATCCGGACCTCGCGCGCGAGTGGGGCGCGGCGGCGAAGCGCGATGCGTGCGAGCGATTCGGGATCGAGCGGTTCGTGCGTGAATGGGATAGCGCGTTGCGCGACGTCGCGTCGTGAGCGGTTCAGCCGCCGAGGCGGCGCGCTTACGGGCTCGTTGCGCTCGGTGGCGCGCCCGCGCTCGCGGCGCCGCCGGCGCCACTTGCATCACTCGCGCCTGACGCCGGTGCTGGCGCGCCGCTCGCGGCATTGCGCTCGTGTTCGGGCAATAGCGCGAGGCGGTTGTACAGCGTCTTCAGGCTGATGCCGAGCGCCTTCGCGGTGCGCGGCTTGTCGCCGTTGAAATGACGCAGCGACGCGACGATGAAGCGCTGCTGCGTATGCGCGAGCGTCGTGCCGATATGCAGCGTCATCGCATTGTGTCGGACTTCCTCTCGCGGCTGTTGCCGACGCGGCAACTGCAGTTCGATCTGTTCGTCCGCGAGGATGAACGCGCGCTCCAGCGCGTTGCGCAGCTCGCGCACGTTGCCGGGCCACGTATACGCGCGCAGCGCCTTCATCGCCTGCATCGATAGGCGCTTGCGCGTGCGGTGCCGCGCGTTCAGCCGTTCGACGATCTGCAGCGCGATGTCGCCGACGTCGTCCTCGCGCTGCCGCAGCGCGGGCACGTGCAGCGCGATCGTCGCGATCCGGTAGAAGAGATCCTCGCGTAGCCGACCGCTGCGCACGGCCTCCACGGGATCGTGACGCGTGGCCGCGACGATCCGCACATCGAGCGGAATCGCTTCGTGACCGCCGACGCGCATGATCGTGTTCGACTCGAGCGTGCGAAGCAATTTCACCTGCAATTCCGCCGGCATTTCCGCGATTTCGTCGAGAAACAGCGTCCCGCCGCGCGCGGCTTCGAACATGCCCACATGTTGTGCGACGGCGCCGGTGAAGCTGCCTTTCTCATGTCCGAACAAATGGGATTCCGCGATGTCTTTCGGAATGGCACCGCAATTGACGGGCACGAACGGGCCGCGCCGGCGCGGGCTCATGTCGTGGATGAGCCGCGCGACGATGTCCTTGCCGGCGCCGCTCTCGCCGACCACCAGCACGCTGACGCGTGTGCTTGCGACGCGCGAAACTTTCAGCAGCAAGTTCTGAATCGTTCGCGAGCGGCCGAACAGTCGCGTGCCGTCATCGTCGGATTTCGACATGAGTGAGATCGCGTTGGGAAGTATTGACCGAAACCGTCGAAGACTGGATGAAAAAATGACCGACACGCGTCGTTTTTTCATGTGGAGATCATACCTTTTATGCCGAAATCGGCGGATTGAATCTGGCAATGCCACCGCCGCCGGCGGATAGATTTATTCGATGAGTGGCGATTGCGCGACGTGCTTCTTCTATACTGCTAAGCACTCGATTGTCATGGCAGGACAGCTAGTCTGCTCATTCGTGTGCAGTGCGGACGTGCATGCCAAGTACCGGCGTCATGCCCCGCATTGCATGCCAGCCGCGGTTTCGGCCGATGCTTGGCGCCGGGGCCGCATCACAAGGAGCTTCGATGCCTTATGTCCTGATCGTCGAAGACGATGCCGATACGCGCATGATGCTCGCGACGCTCGCCCAGGCGCAGCAACTCGCCTGCGACACGGCCGCGACGCTCGAAGAAGCGCGCACGCTCGTTTCGACGCATACCCCCGATCTCGTGTTGTGCGACCTCGTGCTGCCGGACGGCAACGGGATGGATCTGTTCGACGCATTGCCCAAGCACGCGCATTGCGAAATGGTGCTGACCACCGGTCACGCAAGTCTCGAAACCGCGATCGACGCGTTGCGGCGCGGCGCGACCGACTATCTGGTGAAACCGCTCAACATGCAGCGGCTGAACAGCATCTTCGCGCGCGTGCCGCGCACCACCGCGCTGCACGAGGAAATCGCCGAATTGCGCTCCGAGCTGAAGCGTCTCGGCCGCTTCGGCCGGATGCTCGGCAGTTCGCCCGCGATGCAGGCCGTCTACGATGCGATCGGCCGCGTCGCGCGCACCGAAGCGTCGGTGCTGCTCACCGGCGAGTCGGGCACGGGCAAGGAGCTCGCCGCGCAGACGGTTCACGATTTGAGCCTGCGCCGCCGCGGCCCGTTCCTCGCGGTGAACTGCGGCGCGATCGCGGCGAACCTCGTCGAGAGCGAGATGTTCGGCCACGACCGCGGCAGCTTCACCGGCGCCGAGCGGCAGCACAAGGGCTTCTTCGAACGCGCGGACGGCGGCACGCTGTTCCTCGACGAAATCACCGAGATGCCGGTCGAATCGCAGGTCAAGCTGCTGCGCGTGCTGGAAACCGGGCGGCTCACGCGGCTCGGCTCGACACGCGAGATCGACGTCGACGTGCGCATCGTCGCGGCCACCAACCGCGATCCGGAAGCCGCGATGGCGGACGGCAAGCTGCGGCCCGACCTGTTTCACCGGATCAACGTGTTTCCGATCCCGCTGCCGTCGCTCAGAGAGCGCGGCGAGGACATCCCGATGCTCGCCGACGCGTTCCTGCAGCGCTACAACGAGGAAAGCGGCCGCGACCTGCGCTTCGCGCCGGCCGCGCGCGAAGCATTGAAGACCTACGCGTGGCCCGGCAACGTGCGCGAGCTGCGCAACTTCGTGCAGCGCGCGAGCATCTTCACCGACGCGGACGTGATCGACACGCTGCCGCCGCCGATCATGGAAGAACTGTCGAACATGGTCGACTCGGACGAGGAGCGCGTGACGGTACCGTTCGGCACGCCGCTCGAGGAAGTCGACCGCAAGCTGATCCTCGGCACGATCGCGCAATGCGGCGGCGTGAAGGCGCAGGCGGCGGAGGTGCTCGACGTCAGCCTGAAGACGATCTACAACCGGCTCGCGCAACTGGAAGACGAAGTGGAGAAACCGGATTCCTGATGGCGTGCCGGACATGCTCATGCGCGCGCACCCGCACGGCGACGCGTTTCTTCGTCGAGGCGGCGGCGCATGCGCTCGACATGCGGCGGCAACGTGCGCCGCTCGCCCAGGATCCACGGCAGGCTCGCGAACGCGGGCGCGATGCCGCGTTCGAGCCATTGGCGCGGAAACATGCGGACCATATGCGCGCGGCATCGGCGCGGTAGGGCGTGGTCCGGTCGAGCGCATCCTGCGGGCACTCCGCGATCAACCAGTCTGCGCGGCGCGCGAGCGTGTCCTCGATCGCGAAGCGTTCGTCGGGGAAACCGTCGGTCACACCCTGATGCAGCCGGCGTACGTGGTCGAGCGCATGGAACGTCATGACGAGCGGAATCCCGAGATGGTTCTTCACGCGTAGCGCGGCCTCGCCCGACGCGAAGCAGTTCGCGTGCATCACGTCGCCCGGGGCGGGTTCCTTCCGCATGCGCGCCGTCATGAAGTCCGCAAGCGTGCCCATATAAGGCAGCAGCCGTTCCTTCGCGATATCGGCGGGCGGCCCGACCGGCACGTGGATCACGCGCATGCGCGGACCGATCCGCGCGACTTCCAGCAGGTGCGGATTGTCGCAGCGCGTGCGGACGTCGACGTCGAGGCCGCGCTCGGCGCTTCGTGACGTTCGCGACGTAGATGTTCTGCACGCCCGCATCCACGCCGCCAATCACTCCCAGCGGCGACGCATCTTCACTGATCAACGCGATTCCTTGCATGGTGTTGCTCTCGAGATCGGGGCCACGCCGGCCAGCCCCGTTGCTTCCCCCTTCGGCAACCGCCATACCCGGCACTTTGCGGGGCGCATGCCCCGCCCCCGTGCCGAAAAAATTACAACGCGTTGGATGAAAGGGCGTCCGGTCAGCGCGTCGCGCGTGCGCGCCGCGTATTGCGCGCGGCACGCGATTTGCGCCACCCGGATGTCCGCCGGCCATGCCGGCATCACCCGACAGGAGGTCACGATGAAGGTATTCCCGTTGCAAGCCCGCGCTCCGCGATTCCGCCGTCGTGCCGCGAAGCGTCTCGGCATGGCGGTCGCGATCGCCGCGGCCACTGCCTGTATCGCCGTCGCGCCGAACGTGTTCGCCGCAGGCGACGACGGCACGGCATCGTCATCCATGTCGTCGTCGACGCATTCGAGCACCGGTACGAAGATCCGCGACGCGACCATCACGACCAAGGCGAAAGCCGAGCTGGTCGGCACGAGCGGCCTGTCGGCCGGCGACATTCATGTAAAGACGCGCCACGGCATCGTGATGCTGACCGGCAGCGTGCCGGATGAACAGCAGCGCACGCAGGCCGTCAGCGTCGTCAAGCAGATCGACGGCGTGCAGGACGTGCGCAACCAGTTGACGATCCGCCCGAAATAACTTCGGCCTCGTAGAAGGAGTCCAGTGATGAACTGCATGCTCAAACCGGTCGGCGAGCAGACGATCGTGATCACGGGCGCCACGAGCGGCATCGGCCTCGTCACCGCGCGCAAGGCGGCACGGCGCGGGGCGAAGCTGGTGCTGTTCGCGCGCAACGAGGCCGCGCTGAACACGCTGTGCGAGGAAATCCGCCAGCACGGCGGCCTTGCGGTGCCGGTCGCCGGCGACGTCGGCATTCTCGAGGACCTGCAACGCGCGGCCGCGAAAGCGGTCGATACCTATGGCGGCTTCGATACGTGGGTCAACAACGCAGGCGTGTCGATCTTCGGCACGGCGGCGGCCGTGCCGCTCGAGGATCAGCGCCGGCTGTTCGACACCAACTACTGGGGCGTCGTGCACGGCTCGCTCGTCGCGTCGGACCATTTCCGGCGCAAGAGCGATTTCCACGGCGGCGCGATCATCAACATGGGCAGCGAGGCGTCCGATGCGCCGGTGCCGCTGCAAAGCGCGTATGCGGCGTCGAAGCACGCGGTGAAGGGCTTCACCGATTCGCTGCGCCTCGAGATCGAGTCGGATCACTTGCCCGTGTCCGTCACGCTCATCAAACCGGCCGCGATCGACACGATGTTCGTGATGCACGCGAAGAACTACATGAACGTCGAGGCGAAGCTGCCGCCGCCGATTTACGACCCGGACCTCGTCGCCGACGCGATCCTGTTCGCCGCCGCGCACCCGCGCCGCGCGCTGTTCGTCGGCGGCGCCGCGAAGCTGACGTCGGCCAGCGCCTATCACGCGCCGCGCCTGTTCGATCGCGTCGCCGCCACGCTGTTCTCGCGCGGCCAGCGCACGGTGCGACCGGCGCGCCCGCGCGACGACAACGCGCTGTACGAGTCCCGCCATGCGCTGCACGAGCGCGAAGGAATGGAAGGGCCCGTGCTGCGCGGCTGTGCGTACAACGCGGTGGTGCAGCAGCCGAAGGTCGCGGTCGCGCTCGGCGCCGCGGCGCTCGTGGTTGCCGCGCTGGCACGTGCGCGGCGTGCCTCGACGTAACCGCGTTCGTTTCCGTATCCCGGTTTCTCATTCGAAGGAGGTTTCCATGTCATCCCGACAACATACGGGCCACGAATACAGCCACGCTCGCGCGCACGAAGGCGAGCGCACGCAGCAGGACCACGACAAGGGCGGCCACCAGACGGGGCACGGCAAGGCGCCGGGCCCGGTCGACGTGCAGAAGGCGCTGAAGGGGATGGACTATCCGGCGAGCAAGTCGGAAGTCGTCCAGTGCGCGGAGCGCTCGCACGCCGACCCGCGCGTAATCGACATGCTCAGGCAGATACCCGATCGCGAATATGGCACGCCGGCATCGGTATCGAAGGAGCTCGGGCGGCTGATGTGAGCGCCGCCACGTCGCGTCGCGCACGCCGTCGCGTGTGCGGCAGCTTACGGTCACGAGGAGCACGAACATGGCGATGATCGTCGCAGGACGCTTCACGACGTTCCATGAAGCGGAAGGTGGCGCGCGCCACCTTTACGAGCGCGCGTTCGGCCCGGACGACGTGTCGATCTTCTTCCTGAACCCGGGCGGCCAGCACGCGCGCTTTCCGATCGGCGGCGACGTATATGCCGATACGGCCGCGAAGCCGGGTGGCCGCGGCGCGATGGTCGGCGCGCTGCGCGGGCTGCTGATCGGCGCGATCGTCGGGCTGATCGTCTATGCGCTCGGCGTGCACTACTGGTTCGTGCCGGCCGCCGGCGCGCTCGCCGGTGCGTATCTCGGCGCATTCGGCGGCGCGCTCGGGCGGATGCGCGGCGAGCAGGCCGAAGGCAAAGGCACGCTTGCGCATACCGAAACCGGCGTGATTCTGGCCGCACGCGTGACGGCGACGAACGCAGCCGCCGCGGAAGACGTGCTGCGTGCGACCGGCGCGCAATCGATCGAGCGCGTCGAAGGTGACTGGCACGACGGCGAGTGGCGCGACTTCGATCCGGTGCGCCGGCCGGACGGCACCACGCAGGGCCGCCCGCGCTGAACGAGTCGTTTCCGCCTGTGCCTGCAGCGCGGCGTGCCGCCGCGCGGGCCGGTGCGCGGTACACGGCACGCCGCTTGCGATGCATTCGCGACACCCGTTCAAGGAGGAACCCATGACCATCGCCAGGACACCGCCGCCCCAGACGCAGACGCAACAGCCGGGCAGCGAGCGTGAGATGCATCCGAAGCCGCGCGACGAAGCGGCCGATTACGTCGGCAGCGGCAAGCTGGCCGGTAAGGTCGCGCTCGTGACGGGCGGCGACAGTGGGATCGGCCGCGCGGTCGCGATCGGTTTCGCGAAGGAGGGTGCGGACGTCGCGATCGTGTACCTGAACGAATCGGACGATGCCGCGCACACGAAGCGCCTGATCGAGCAGGCGGGGCGGCGTTGCGAGGCGATCGCATGCGACGTCGGCGACCGCCGGCAGGCACGCGACGCGGTCGCGCGCACGGTCGAGCGGTTGGGACGCCTCGACGTGCTGGTCAACAACGCGGGCGAACAGCATCCGCAGCCGGGCATCGAGGACGTGACCGAGGAACAGCTCGAAGGCACGTTCCGCACGAACGTGTACGGAATGGTGTTCTGCACGCAGGCCGCGCTGCCGCACATGAAGGCGGGCGGGCGCATCGTCAATACCGCGTCGGTGACCGCGTATCACGGCAGCCCGAAGCTGCCCGACTACTCGGCGACCAAGGGCGCGATCGTCGCGTTCACGCGCTCGCTGTCGATCGAGTTGGCCGAGCGCGACATCCACGCTGCCGACACGCAGGCATCACCTCAGCATGGCGGAGGCGCTCCAGCGCAAGGTGGGCGCGCAGTAACGCGCGTCCGTTTCAACCCCAGGGCCGCGTGGGCGGCCCGTTCTTTCGGAGAAGCAGTCATGGCCCAACGACAATCGAAGCATGCAGGCATCCTCGAACTGCTCTGCCAGGCATACGAGACCGAGCTTGGCGGCGCGAAGATCTACGAGGCCGCGCTCCAGTGCGCGACCGACGAGGACCTGCACAAGGAATGGGAGAAGTACCACCGCGAAACGATGCATCACCAGGACGTGCTGCGCAAGGTATTCGAAACACTCGGCCTCGACCCGGATACGAAGTCGCCGGGCCGCGCCGCCGTGGAGGCGACCGGCAAGTCGCTCGTCCAGGTGATCGAGCAGGCGAGGAAGCAGGCCGAGCCGGCGGTCGCGCAGGTCGTCGCGGCCGAATGCGTGGTGCTGGCCGAAACCAAGGATCACCTGAACTGGGAACTGATCGGCTATGCGGCCGACCAGTTGCGCGACGGCGACGCGGCGAAGGCACTGGAGGCTGCGCACGATGAAGTCGAGGCCGACGAGGACCATCACCTGTATCACACTCGCGGCTGGGCGCGCGAGATGTGGATCGAATCGATGGGCTTCAAGGCGGTGCTCCCGCCGCCGGAGGAAGTGAAGAAGGTCGAGTCGGCGGCCGATGCGGCGCGTGCCGAAAAGTCGCGCGGCAAGATGATGTAACCATGCCGATCGGGCAACCGGGCCATGCTGCTCGCGCGGCCGCCCGGCTGTCCGATATCGTTGCTCTGCCGTCCCGGTCCGCCCCGCTTGAACGGTTGCTGACGCAACCACACCGTGCCGGTCAGGTCAGCATGTCCACGGCCATCACGATCACCGATCCCGCCATCAGCCCATCAGCACGCCCGCCAGCCACCCGAACACGTTCGATGCGATGCCGCTGCCGGGCTGGCCGGCCGCATCGCGTCGCTGCGACAGCCGTCGGTACCACGACTGAGCGGTGGATGCGGCGGTCGTGGTTTCCCGCGCCGCGTCGTTGCCGCGCGGGCCGCTCATTCTGCGTCCCCCGCTGCGCCGTGCGCGAGGCGTGACGCAGTGCGCAGCGCGTCCACGAGCGTCCGGTATGCGTGCTCGCGCGAATCGGCGCCGCGCGTGCGCAGCACGTAGGACGGGTGATAGGTTGCGACGACGAAACAGCCGTCGGGTGAGCGAACCGGCTTGCGCGTGCGCTCGAGCGTTGCTTCGTTGTCCTGCAGCACCGCGCGCAGTGCCGTCGCGCCGAGCGCGACAATCACCCGCAGGTGGATCGCATCGAGTTCGCGTTCGAGCCAGTAGCGGCACGCGGCAACCTCTCGCTGCGCGGGCGTCTTGTGCAGCCGACGCTTGCCGCGCGGCTCCCATTTGAAGTGCTTGACCGCGTTGGTCAGATAGACGGACGTGCGCTCGATCCCGGCTTCGCCGAGCGCGCGGTCGAGCATGCGGCCCGCCGCGCCGACGAACGGGATGCCCCTGCGGTCTTCCTGGTCGCCCGGCTGCTCGCCGACCAGCATGATGCGCGCGTCAGCAGGCCCCGCACCGGGCACTGGCTGCGTCGCATGTTCCCACAGCCCGCAGCGGCGGCAGGCGTCGAGCGTGGCCGGTGCATCGTCGGCGGCGACGACCGAGAGCGCCGCGCGCTTTGCGGACGCATCGCGCATCATGCGGTGCCTCCTGCACCCGTCGGCGCCGGGCTCGCGTCGGCGTGCGCACGACGGCGCGCTCGGCGGTGGGCGGCCAGCGGATCGAAGGCCTGTCCGGGTCGGAATATCGGCAGTGCCTGCATTGACGGTTCCCATATCGACGCTGTGCACTTCGTACAGCAACCGGCGTGCCGCATGCAGTTGAAACGCGTGTGCAGTTGGCGCCGGGGGCTGCATCCGGTTACGGGAGAGCGCCGCGATACAATTCGACCCCTACGACGATGCGGGCGCCGGCGACGTGCTGCCGTGATGCGCGGCCGTGCCGCGGACGCCGCACCTGTCCGGAACCGGCGAGTGGCCGCGGACGATCAGGCGTGGCCGATCGGGCGCCTTACACGGCACATGTAAAACGGCATCGGGCGTCGTCGTGCCGAGCGCATTCGCCCGCCGCATGCGATACGGCGGCGCGGCTGGCGCGTCGCAGCCGGGCATTTCCCGGCTGGGTGTGCTTGTCCGAATCGTGCAAAATACCCGGCATCAGAGATGCGGAGACCAGGCCCGTGGGAATCAACTTCGATTTGACCGACTTGCAGGCGTTTCGCGCGGTGGTGGAGCTGGGAAGCTTCCGGAAGGCCGCCGAGGCGATCAGCATTTCGCAGCCCGCGTTGAGTCGCCGGATCGACAAACTGGAGGAAGCGCTCGGCGTGCGTCTGTTCGAGCGCACGACGCGCAGCGTCACGCTGACGACGGTCGGCCGCGTGTTCGCGCCGAGCGCCGAGCAACTGCTGGACGATCTCGACGTCGCGCTGCTCGGCATCCGCGACGTCTCGTCGAGCCGCCTCGGTCACGTGACGATCGCGTGCGTGCCGTCGGTGGCCTACTACTTTCTGCCGAACGTGATCGCGAGCTATCATCGCCGCTTTCCGCGCATCAGGGTCAAGCTGCTCGATGCGAGCGCGAACGAGGTGCTGAGTGCCGTCATCAGCGGCGAGGCCGACTTCGGTGTGAGCTTCATGGGCAGCCAGGAGTCCGAGGTCGAGTTCAAGCTGCTGCTGCAGGAGCGATTCGTTGCTGCGTGCCGGCGCGATCATCCGCTCGCGCGCAAGAAGCGCGTGACCTGGAACGAGCTTTACGAGTACGAGTATGTGTCCGTGGACAAGACATCCGGCAATCGCTTGTTGCTCGATCAGGCATTGACGAGCGTCGCGCCGCGTGCGCCGAGCGTGTGCGAGACGCGCCACGTGACGACCATGCTCGGGCTGGTCGAGGCGGGGCTCGGCGTCGCCGCGGTACCGTCGATGGCGATGCCCGGACACGACCATCCGCTGCTCACGAGCGTGCCCCTCGTCGAACCGGCGGTCAAGCGCCGGGTGGGCATCGTGAAACGGCGTGGACGCCCGCTGACGCCGGCCGCGGAGGAGTTTCACCGGGCGATCGTCGACGCCAGACGCGGCGGTGCGCCACACAGCGATGCATCGAAGTAATGCATGCGACGAATACGACCGGAACATCGAGGAAGACCACACCGTGAGGCTGGGAAGACCGCTGCATTCGCTCTACGTGCAGGTTCTGCTGGCGATGGCGCTCGGCGTGAGCGTCGGCCACTTCTGGCCGTCGGCAGGCGCGTCGCTCAAGCCGCTCAGCGACGCATTCGTCGGTCTCGTGCGGATGATGATCGCGCCGATCGTGTTCTGCACGATCGTCTCCGGCATCACGTCGCTGACGAACGGGAAGGCCATCGGGCGCACGATCGTCCGCGCGCTGGTGCTGTTCTACCTGCTGACCGCCGCCGCGCTCGCATTCGGGCTCGTCACCGCGTTCGTGCTGCGGCCCGGCGCCGGCATGCACGTCGACGTGCGCCATCTCGACGCGAGCGTTCTGGCGCAATACGCGCAGCATGCGCAACCGCGCGGACTCATCGCGTTCGCGCTGAGCGTGATCCCGGATACGATGCTCGGGGCGTTCCAGCAGGGCGAGGTGCTGCCCGTGCTGCTGCTGTCGCTGCTGTTCGGTTTTTCGCTGAACGCGTATCCGCAGGCCGGGCGGCCCGTGCTGGCGCTGATCGACGGCGTCGCGCAGATCGTCTTTCGCGTGCTCGCGATGATCATGCGGCTCGCCCCGCTCGGCGCATTCGGCGCAATGGCTTTCACGGTGGGCCGCTTCGGCATCGGTTCGGTCGGCTCGCTCGCACGGTTGATGGTGTCGTTCTACGTGGCCTGCGGGCTGTTCGTCGCGCTGGTGCTCGCGCCGCTCGCGCGGTTGCACGGTTTCGCGTTGTGGCGGCTGTTGCGCTACATCCGCGAGGAGTTGCTGATCGTCCTCGCGACGTCGTCCACGGAACCGGTATTGCCGCGGCTGATCGTCAAGCTGGAGTCGCTCGGTTGCGACAAGGGCGTCGTGGGGCTCGTGCTGCCGGCTGGCTACTCGTTCAACCTGGACGGCACCGCGATCTATCTGACGCTCGCGGCATTGTTCATCGCCCAGGCGTGCGATGTAACGCTTTCCGCGCCGCAGATCGCGGCGATGCTGGCCATCATGCTGCTGACGTCGAAGGGTGCGGCCGGTGTGTCCGGCAGCGGGCTCGTCGCGCTCGTCGCGACGCTCGCCGTGATGCCCGACCTGCCGGTTGCCGGCGTCGCGCTTCTGGTCGGCATCGATCGCTTCATGTCCGAGGCGCGTGCGCTGACGAGCGTGATCAGCAACGCGTGCGCGGTGATCTTCGTTTCGATGCGGGAAGGGGCGTGCGATCGTGCGCGGCTCGCGCGGATGCTGAATGCGACCGAACCGGCTGACCCGAATGGCGCGGATGAATCCGATGCCGGCACCGGGCCCGACGGGAAGGCGGTCTGACGCGCACCTTCCCGTGGTTCGTGCTCAATGCGCGGAAACGGAATCCAGTCCGGTCGAGTTCACTTCCGCCTGCACGTCGGGCGACGCGAGATAGTCGAGAAGTGCCTTCGCTTCCTGCGGGTGGTGCGCGCCGACGGGGATGCCGGCCGCGAAGCGCGTGACGGACTGCAGCGACTCGGGAATCTTCCCGACGAAGGTCGCGCCCTTCACGGGCAGAAGTTCGCTCACCTGCTGAAAGCCGATCTCGTAGTCACCGTTCGCGACCACGGATGCGACCGGGATTCGCGGGACCATGGTCGCCTTCGATTTCACCTGGTCCTCGATGCCGAGCTTCTTGAACAACTCCCGCTCGATGTAGACGCCGCTCGCGCTGTCCGAGTAGGCGATCGACTTCGCATGCAGCAGAACCTGCTTGAGGCCTTCGGCCGTGCTGATGTCGGGTTTCGCCACGCCGTCGCGCACGACCATGCCGATGCGCGAATCGGCCAGCTCGACGCGCGATCCGGCGATCACCTTGCCTTGCCGGATCAGATCGTCGAGCGCATAGCCAACCATGATCACGGCGTCGGCCGGCTCGCCGCGCGCGAGCCGGTTCGGAATCGCTTCAGGCGATTTGCCCATCGACGGGCCGAGCGCGGTATCGAGTGTGTTGCCCGTGTGGGACGCGAACCGCGGGCCGAGCAGTTTGTAGGCGGCGGTGAAGCCGCCCGAGCTCATCACGTGCAGGTCGGCGGCCTGCACGTTCGCGGTGACCGCCGAGGTGGCGACGAGCGCTGTGGCGCAGAGTTTCAGGAGCAGGTTTTTCATGGTCGTGGTCTTGGCCGTATGGAGTCGGGACAGGTCGTTCGGCATGAGGAGGCTTCAGTGCGCCGGCGTCAGCGTGACCGTCCGCCGGCGATACAGGGCGAACGTCGCGAGCAGCGCGCACACCGCGGCGAGGCTCATCCAGTAACCGGGGGCGGCCTTGTCGCCGGTCATGTGAATGAGTGCCGTCGAGATGGCCGGCGTAAAGCCGCCGAACACGGCCGTTGCGAGGCTGTAGGCGAGCGAGAAGCCTGCCACGCGCACCTCGACGGGCATCACTTCCGTCAGTGCGACGACCATCGCACCGTTGTAGATCCCGTACATGAACGACAGCCACAGCAGCACGAGCAGCATGTTGACGAACGATGGCGCATGCGCGAGCAGGGACAGCGCGGGATAGGCCGTCGCAATCGCGAGCAGCGTCATGCCGACGAGCAGCGGCCGGCGGCCGATGCGATCGGACAGGGCGCCGCCGATCGGCAGCCACACGAAGTTCGACACGCCGACGCACAGCGTCACGAGCAGGCTGTCGGCCGTGCTCAGGTGCAGGACCGTCTTGCCGAAGGTCGGCGCGTAGACGGTGATGAGATAGAAGCTCGTGGTGGTCATGGCGACCAGCATCATGCCGGCGACCACGACGCCCCAGTTGCGCGCGAGCGTACCGAACACTTCCTTCATGCCCGGACGATGCTTGCGGGCCTTGAACGCCTGCGTTTCCTCGAGGTTGCGGCGCAGCATGAAGATGAACGGCACGATCATGCAGCCGACGAAGAACGGCACGCGCCAGCCCCACGCGGCGATGGCCGACGTGCTCAGCCATTGATTGAGCGCGAAGCCGAGGGCTGCCGCGACGACGATCGCGACCTGCTGGCTGGCAGACTGCCAGCTCGTGTAGAAGCCCTTGCGGCCAGGCGTCGCCATCTCGGCGAGATAGACCGACACGCCGCCGAGCTCGGCGCCTGCCGAAAAGCCCTGCAGCAAGCGCCCGACCAGCACGAGCGCGGGCGCGAGCAGGCCGATCGTCGCGTAGCCCGGCACGAACGCTATCAGGATCGTGCCGCTTGCCATGATGGCCAGCGTCACGATCAGGCCCTTGCGGCGGCCGACGTCGTCGATGTACGCACCCAGCACGATCGCGCCCAGCGGCCGCATCAGGAAGCCCGCGCCGAAGACGGCGAAGGTCATCATCAGCGACGCGAACTCGCTCGCGGCGGGAAAGAATACGGCGGAGATCTGGGTGGCGTAGAAGCCGAACAGGAAGAAGTCGAACTGCTCGAGGAAGTTGCCGGCCGTCACGCGGAATACCGCGGCGGCCTTCGAACGTCCGGTCGGAAGGCTGGGCGAGGGGTGCATCAGGGTGTCTCCAGAGAATGCGGGAAATGCGCGGGGAGCGATCGATTGTCGTTTCGGTAATCTTCACCCGAAGACGAGAAAACGATAAGTGCGATTTTCGGAAGGATTGATGTTGTTTGGTTATCAATCGGGCAGCGCGTTACGCCAGTCGCGCACGGCCGGCGACCGACGACACCGGCCTCAAAGGATCGGCACGCCTCGTAGATCCGTCAAAAAACCCCAAAAAAAGCCCCGCATTCGCGGGGCTGTCGCCTGAACCACCGGCAAATCACGAACGGTCAATGCCGCCCGCGCGTGCGCGGATCATTCAGTTCCTCGGTCGGATCGGTGAGCCCGAGCTCGTCGCCCGCGCTCCAGTACGGCGTGCTGCCATAGAACTCGTGCAGCGGCGTGGCCCATTGCGGGTCCGCCATCGCCGGCCAGTGATCCTTGTCGAAGCCCGGCGCGTTGCGGATCCGCTCGGACGACACCGACAGCAGGAAACACTTGCGTTCGGTGTCGAGCGTGAGTGCGCTCCATGGAATCGCGAGCAGCTTGTCGCCGATGCCGAGCAGGCCGCCGCTCGACAGCACGGCGTACGCAACGCGGCCCGAGCGCACGTCGAGCATGATGTCCTTGATCTTGCCGACGTCGTCGCCATCGGTCGTGTAGACCTTGTCGCCTTCCAGCGTGTCGGCCGCCATCACGTCGGGGCCTGGGCCGGCCGCCGTCGCGGCGCCCTTGCCGATGATGCGCGTCTGTCCTCGATCGGAAGTCTGCATGGTTGTCCTCCTGGTTGCGTGGAGCGCGGCCGTGCCCGGGATGGGCCCTGCGGGTCGCGCGGGTTGTCGGGCGGGGCGAGGATCGCCCCGTCACGTACGCTTCGGTTGCGACACGCCTTCGAGCGTGTTCGCGACGTCGTCGCGCGCGGGGCCGGCCGTGCGCGTCGCGATGTCCGCGAGCGACAGCATGCCGACGAGGCGCTGGTCGTGATCGACGACGGGCAGGCGGCGCAGTTGCGCGTCGGCCATGTAGTGCTGGATCTCGTCCAGCGGATCGTCCTCGAAACACCATTCGATCGGGCCCGACGCAACTTCGTGGATCCGCGTCTCTGGCGGCTTGCCGGCCGAGATCGCGCGCACCGCGAGGTCGCGGTCCGTGACCATGCCGATCAGCCGGTTGTTGTCACATACGGGCAGCGCGCCGATGTCGTAGCGCTCCATCAGTTGCGCCGCATGACGGATCGAGTCGGTCGGCGCAATGTGCACGACGTCCTGCGACATGATTTCGTTGACGCGTTGCATGGAGTCCTCCTGGCGGCTTGAAGCGGGGCCGTGCGATTCAGCAAGCGGCGTGCCGTTCGGCACGGGTGTCCGTCGAATCGCCGACGGTCATGCGTCGCGGCGCCTGGCCGGGTCCTGCCACGGGCCGTCGTCGTGCGTGCCCGGCGGCGTGTCGGGCTCGATGCGCGTGATGCCGCCGGTCGCGGGCGGATCGCTCGCGGGGAACGTGTCCTCGAGCTGCTTGTCGATATGGCGCTCCGAGTGGCGCGTTTTCGTGTGGTCCTGGTCCTTGAGCGGCGGCGACGGGGCGGGACGCGGTTCGTGCGCCGGCGCGTCGCGGCCGGAACGGGTCGAATCCTTCATGGCAGGGCTCCGTGGCGGTGACGATGAGGCGGTTTTCGCGCAACGGCCGTGCCCGCTGCATCCGGACGGCACGCGACTTGCCGAGTCGGCGGCAACGACGACACCACGGCGCGCCACGCGCCGCATGCATGCGCACATCAAGCGGGAGGGCACGATGACGATTCCGAAACGGCGGCCAGGCGTGCGCTATGAAGTCAATGTATGTGGCGGAGGGTTCGAGTCGGTGAAAAGCCACTTCATCACATGGAAGCAGGAGCCGCTGATCTACCGGCCCGATCGCCGCATGTTCGAAGGCAAGGCCGACGTGAGGCCGCTCGACGAGACGTTCGGCTCGACGGAGCCGGCGCGTTTCGCGCTGCAGCGCGCGTGCGACCCGACCGATCCGTATGCGCTCGCCGCGCGGGTGCGCGACGACGACCACGAGCTGTGGCTCGTGATGGCTGCGTACGACGGGTAGCGCGATGGTCTTGAAAGAATTGCAGCGCGCGGTGTAGCGAAGACACGTCGCGCCGGGCGGCGGCCTGGACGCTGGCGCGTCGACGCGCGGCAAGCGCTGACAAAGGCCGGCATGCGGCTTGCGGACCTTGGCGCATCGAGCGGCGAACGCGCCGCGCCGCGATCCGGTTCCGCGAGGAGAGCGCAACGATCGAATGCCCATGAACAGAGACGCCATCCGAAACCCTGCTCAGTCGATGCACCGGCCCGAGCCGCCTGTGCCCGACGTCGGGCCGGACCCACAACCGCCCCCGCCGGACGACCTGCCGCCCGGCACGCCCGAGCCGTATCACGATCCGGAAGGCGATCCGCCAGAGCAGCCGCCGCCGGAACGTGAGCCGCCGACGCGGGAGCCGCCGATCCACGTGTCGCCGACGGGCGTGCCGCCGGTGGCATTCACCTGATCCAAGGAGGGGCCACGATGAGCATCCACGTGAAACCCGGCATGCTGCGCGACGTGGCCGAGACGCTCGGCCGCCATTTCGAGGCGCGGGCGATGCCGTTCGATGTCGAGGAGCAGCCGCCCGGCGCGCTGCGTTTCGGCTTTCGCATCGACGGCCATCCGGCGTCGCTGACCGTCACCTTCGACGCCGACGCGTTCGCGGCGCTCGAGCAGGCCAGTATCGAGCGGCAACGCGGTGCGCTGGCACGCGTCGCCGCCGAGTTCGACACGATGATGGCGCGCCGCGCGCCGACCGCGTATGCCGGCGATTTCCATTTCAACCGGCTCTGAGCCGTGTCGCCACGGCCGGCCCGGCGCCACCGATTCAACGGAGGATTCCGATGAAGCCGATCCACTCGATGCGTGTGGGCGCCTGTGCGTTCGCCGCCGCGTGCGCGCTGGGCGCATGCACGCAACCGCAGGCCACTTACGGCACGCGCGGCGCTCCGCCGGCGCCGCCGGACGGTCATGGCGCGTCGCCGACCACGACGATGCCGGACGCGAACACGCGCTACGACACGCGTCCGTCGCCGTACAACACGATGCCGGCGGGCGCGGCCGGCGGTGAGGCGGCCGACGTGCCGCCGCCGGGACCGAACGGCGCGCAGGGCGACCGGACGATGCCGGGCACGCCGCCGCCGATGCAGTACTGACGTGCGGCACGTCGTGCGGCGGCTGCGGGCGGATACACCGGTGCGCCGGCGCGCAGCCGGTACGTCCGCACGGCGCGAATTCCGTGCCTCCAACTTGCCTGCACTTGTAAAAAAGGCAGCAGCCGGGGCCGCCGCAGGCGGGGTGCGAACCCGCGAGAGCCGCGACGGACGGCGCTTCGCCCCCTTGGCATGGAAGCTGCATGAATGCGTCTGCACGCAATTCCGCACACCGTCAGGAGGGCATCGATGTCCGTCACGCTTGCGCTCCAGATGCGACAGCATCTGGCACTCACGCCGAGGCTTCAGCAGTCCCTTCGCCTGTTGCAGTTGTCTTCGCTCGAATTCCAGCAGGAACTGCGGCAGGCGCTCGACTCGAATCCGTTTCTCGAAGATGGCCAGGGCGACGACGAAGCCGCCGCCGACGTGCCCGAATCCACCGCCGAAGCCGCGGCGCCCGAGCCGCCGCCAGAGCGCGAGGACGTGCGTCCGCCTGACGGCGAGGTGTCGTATACGGCGGCGCCGGCGCCGCGCGGCACGAGCCGCCAGGCTGACGACGCGAGCGACCTGTCGCCCGGCGAGTGGATGGCGGCGGAGCCGTCGCTGCACCAGCAACTGCACGATGCGCTGCGCCTTTATCAGCTGAACAAGCGCGACCGCGAGGCTGCGCGCATCGTGATCGATGCGCTCGACGAGGACGGCTACCTGCGTCAGGAGCTGGCCGAGCTGCTGGTCGCGGCCGATCCGGCGCTGCTGCTGTCGGAACAGGATCTCGCGGTGGCGCTGCGGCTCGTGCAGATGCTGGACCGTCCGGGCATCGCCGCGCGCTCGGTGTCCGAATGCCTGGTGCTGCAGCTCGACGCGATTCCAGCCGGCACGCCGGCGCTCGCGGAGGCGAAGGCGATCGCGCGCGACCATCTCGAACGGCTCGCGCGACGCGAGACGGCGGAAATCCAGCGACGCCTGGGCTGCAGCCAGGCGACGATGCAGGCCGCGTGCGCGCTGGTGCGCACGCTCGATCCGCGTCCCGGCAACCACTACGGCAGCACGCGCGGCGACTACGTGATACCCGACGTGATCGTGCGCCAGGTGCGCGACGAATGGGTCGTGACGATCAACCCGGCCGTGCTGCCGCGCGCGCGGCTGCACGAGCGCTACGCAACCTTGTTCGCGCAGTCGAGCGGCGAGCACGATTCGCCGCTCGGCCAGCAGTTGCAGGAAGCGCGCTGGCTGATCCGCAACGTGCAGAAGCGCTTCGACACGATCCAGCGCGTCGGCGAATGCATCGTCGCGCGGCAGCGCGATTTCTTCCGCTACGGCGAGATTGCGATGAAGCCGCTCGTGCTGCGCGACATCGCCGAGGCGCTCGACCTGCACGAATCGACCGTGTCGCGCGCGACGGGCAACAAGTACATGGCCACGCCGCACGGCACGTTCGAGTTCAAGTATTTCTTCCCGCGCAAGCTGGAAGCAGCCGGCAAGGGCGTGTGCTCGGCGTTGGCCGCGAAGGTGCTGATCCGCGACATGATCGCGGCCGAGCGCCACTCCGACCCGCTGTCTGACGTCGCGCTCACCCAGAACCTGGCGGGGCGCGGCATCCTTCTTGCGCGTCGGACGGTGACCAAGTATCGCCAGGCGATGAAGATTCCGCCGGCTGAACTGCGGCGGCGCGACGTCGCATGACGATGCCGTTCGAACCGCGCGCGGCCTGCGCACCGCGCTGCCCGCGCGCACCACCGAGAGGAGGAAAGCCATGCCAGCCAAGTCCCAGGCACAGCAGCGCGCCGCGGGGGCCGCCCTGTCGGCCAAGCGCGGTGACACCAAGATGAAGGACCTGAAGCCGCCTGCGAAGTCGATGGCCAAGTCGATGAGCGAGAAGGAACTCGAAAAAATGGCTTCGACGCCGGCCCACGGCAAACCCAGGCACAAGCACGATGCTTGATCGGCGGCGACACGCGTCGACGATCGCCATTCGTCAGGACTCCAGGAGGAATTCATGCTTCGATACGCCATCATCTTCTTCATCATCGCGATCGTCGCCGCCGTGTTCGGCTTCGGCGGCATCGCGGCCGGTGCGGCCGAGATCGCGAAGATCCTGTTCTACATCTTCGTCGTGATCTTCCTGGTCACGCTGCTGCTGGGCGTCGTGCGCCGATGACGGTCACGCCCGACCGTTCGCAGCGCATCGCTGAACTCGAAGCTGCGCTCGCGAACGGATTTCCGTCGGAGTCGACCCTCGTCGTGCATGCGGACGACGCGTCCGGGCGACTGACGATCCAGGTGTCGTGGGTGCGGGTACCGGTCGACGCGAGCGCGCGTCAGTGGCGCTGCGTGGTGGACCTGCGCTTCGAGCCGGACGTCCTCGCGCGGTACGTGTCCCTCGACTCGGCCGAGCGGTTGCGCGTTCGGACGCATGTGTGCGACATGGCGCGGCGCGCGGTGGATGAACAGAAACCGCGCGTCGAGGACGCCGAGATCGAATGCAGCGTCGCGCTCGACGTGACGCGCGAGGAGCTGGATCGCGCGCTTCGCGCGCCCTGACGTCACGGCAGCAGCCCGCCGTGACACCGGAGCGAGCCGTCGCGGCACGCGCCGCGCGGCTCGCTCGTTTCCCGTGACGGCTCCGTGCACGCCGTGACGCACGCAGCCGTCCTTCATCGAACCGACAGGAGGGCGCGCGCATGACATATCTCCCCGATCCGGCAATCCGCCGCCACCCGACGGCGCGAAATCGCGCCAGCGCGCGGAGCGTTGCACAGGGGAGCCGGTTCGCCAGGCGCGCGTGCAAGCGGCAAGGAGGACAGGCATGGCCCCGCGGATGATATGGAAAGGCGCGATCAGCTTCGGGCTCGTTCATGTGCCCGTGCAGCTGTTTCCCGCGACACGCACCGTGAAGCCGTCGTTCCGGCTGCTCGACAAGCGCTCGATGGATCCGGTCGGCTACCGGCAGATCAACAAGCGCACCGGCAAGGAAGTCACGCGCGAGGACATCGTGCGCGGTTACGAGTACGAGAAGGAGCGCTACGTCGTGCTGACCGACGACGAAATCCGCGCGGCGAACCCCGAATCGACGCAGACCGTCGACATCCTGACCTTCGTCGACGAGGATGCCGTGTCGTTCCTCTATCTCGACACGCCGTACTACCTCGTTCCGGACCGCAAGGGCGAGAAGGTCTATGCGCTGTTGCGCGACGCACTGAAGGACAGCGGCAAGATCGGTATTGCGCTCGTGGTGATGCGCGACCGACAGCATCTTGGCGCGCTGATTCCGGTCGGGCCGCTGCTCGCGCTCGATACGCTGCGCTGGCAGGAAGAATTGCGGCCCCTCGACGAACTGACGGTGCCGGCCGAAGACGCGAAGGGCGCGGGCGTGACCGCGCGCGAGCTGGGAATGGCGAAGAAGCTGATCGACGACATGGCCGGCAAATGGACGCCCGACGAGTATCACGACACGTTCCGCGATGACATCCTCGAGCTGGTCGAGCGCAAGGTGCGCGCGGGCAAGATCGAGGAGATCGAGGAGCGGCCCGCACAGACGAGCCGCGCGGCGACCAACGTGGTCGACCTGACCGAGCTGCTGAAGCGCAGCCTGAAGGGCGGCGGCGGGGCGCGTGCGGCGGATCTGCGCGATGCGGGCGCCGACGAGGATGCGAATACCGATGGGGCATCCTCGTCGTCGCGCGGCGGCGGGCGCCGCAAGCCGGTTTCGAAAACCGCGGTGAAGGGCGCGGCCACGAAAACCGCGGCGGCGAAACGGCCGTCCGCGAAACGTGCCGCGACCGGCGAGCATGCGGTGAAGAAAGCCACCGCGCGCCGCAAGCACGCCGCATGACGCCGCGCGACGCGAGGTGATGCAATGCCCGGCAAGCTCGATCCATATCGGCGCAAACGCCACTTCGGCGCGACGCCGGAACCTGAAGGCGCGCACGGGCGTCGGCGTGCGAAGTCGGATGCGAAACCGTCCGCGCGGGGGCGTGCGCGCACCGGCCATCCGCTGCGCTTCGTGATCCAGGAGCATCATGCGCGGCGATTGCACTACGACTTCCGGCTCGAACTCGACGGCACGCTGAAGTCGTGGGCCGTGCCGAAGGGGCCGAGCCTGGATCCGTCGGTAAAGCGTCTCGCCGTGCATGTCGAGGACCATCCGCTCGAATATGCGTCGTTCGAAGGCGAGATTCCGGCCGGGCATTACGGAGCAGGATCGGTCGTCGTTTGGGACGAGGGCACCTGGACGCCCGACGGCGGCGTCGCGCAGGCACGCGACGGCTATCGCGCGGGAAAGCTCACGTTCCGGCTCGACGGCGAGAAGCTGCACGGCGGCTGGGCGCTCGTGCGCAGCGGGCGCCAGCAGGGGCGACAGGAGCAGTGGCTGCTGATCAAGGAGCGCGACGACGACGCGCGCGGCGCGGACGAATTCGACGTCGTCGGCGAGCGGCCGGGAAGTGTGCATGATGGTGCGGTGGCGCTGCCGGATTCGCCCGACGGCGCCACGCGTACGCGCCGTGTGCCGCGCGGCCGCGGCGACAAGGCCGCGAAACGCGCTGCACATGGCGCGCGGCATGACGAACACGACGATCATGGCCGCCCGCCGGCCGATCCGTCCGGGATCGAAGGTGCAGTGCGCGCGCCGTTGCCCGAGCGCGTCGCGCCGCAACTCGCGACGCTGGTCGACGGCCCGCCCGAGCAGGGCGACTGGCGCTACGAACTGAAGTTCGACGGCTACCGGATCCTTGCGCGTATTGCGGGCAAGGGCACACGCCGGCATGTGAAGCTGATGACGCGCGAAGGCCGCGACTGGACCGCGAAGCTGCGCGCGCAACGCGACGCGCTCGCCGCGCTCGACGTCGACGGCGCATGGTTCGACGGCGAGGCCGTCGTGCTCGGCGAGCACGGTCTTCCCGATTTCCAGGCGCTGCAGAACGCCCTCGGCGCAGGGCGCTCGGACGCGGTCACGCTGTTCGTATTCGATCTGCCCTATCTTGATGGTTACGACCTGCGCGACGCACCGCTCACCGCGCGCCGCGCGCTGCTTGAACCCCTGCTGGCCGACAGCGACCCCGCGCGGCTGCGCTTTTCGCCCGATCTCGGCGACGACGTCGCGTCGCTGATCGCGAGCGCATGCGATACCGGCCTCGAAGGGCTGATCGGCAAGCGCGCGGACTCGCGCTACCGGCCCGGACGCTCACCTGCGTGGATCAAGCTCAAATGCCGACGCCGGCAGGAGTTCGTGATCGGCGGCTATACCGAGCCGTCGGGCAGCCGCCACGGCTTCGGCGCGCTGCTGCTCGGCGTGCACGAACCGGCGCCGGCCGGCAAGCGGCGGCGCGGGCCGACACCGCTGCGCTATGTCGGCCGGGTCGGCACAGGCTTCGACGCACGCATGCTCGACCGACTTGCCGCGATCCTGCGCAAGCACGAGCGCGAAACGGCGCCGTTCGATCCGCCGCCGCGCGAACGCTCGCGCACGCGCGTGCACTGGATCGAGCCGACGCTCGTCGCCGAATGCGAATTCGCGGAGTGGACCGGCGACGGCATCGTGCGGCAGGCCGCGTTCATCGCGCTGCGCGAAGACAAGCCGGCCGCGCAGATCGTCCGCGAAGTGCCGAAACATGCGAAAAATGCGGAAACGGAGGTGGCGATGGATCGACATCGAACCACGCACGCGGCTCACGAGGCGAATGGCCGCGAGCACCACGCGCGGTCACGGGCATCCACCCGCACGGCGGGCAACGATGCCGGCCCGGATCAGCTCGGCCGCGTGCGCATCACCCATCCCGACCGCGTGCTCGATCCGCGAAGCGGCACGCGCAAGATCGATCTCGCGCGTTACTGGCAGTGGATCGCGCCGTGGCTGTTGCCGGACCTGAAGGGGCGCCCCGTGTCGCTCGTGCGCGCGCCTGGCGACATCGCCGGCGAGCTGTTCTTCCAGAAGCACGCGGAGCGCCGCGAGATCCCGTTCGTCACGCAACACGCCGGGCTCGATCCAGGGCACGGTCCACTGCTGTCGCTCGACAGCGTCGACGCGCTGCTTGGTGCCGCGCAGATGGGCACGATCGAACTGCATACGTGGAACGCGCACGCGTCGAACATCGAGCGGCCGGACCGAATCGTGTTCGACCTCGATCCTGATCCCGCGCTGCCGTGGAGCGCGATGATCGAGGCCGCGCAACTCGTGTGCGGGCTGCTCGACGAACTGGGGCTCGCGTCGTTCTGCAAGACGAGCGGCGGCAAGGGGCTGCATGTGGTCGTGCCGATCACGCGACACCTCGGATGGGACGACGTGAAGGATTTCTCGCGCGCGGTCGCGCAACACATCGCGGGTGCGTTGCCCGACCGTTTCACCGCGACGATGGGCCCGCGTCATCGTCGCGGCAAGATCTTCATCGACTACCTGCGCAATGGCCGCGGCGCGAGCACGATCGCCGCGTATTCGGCGCGCGCGCGGCCCGGGATGGGCGTGTCGGTGCCGCTGCGTTGGGACGAGGTGCCCGACACGACGGGCGGCGCGCAATGGACGATCGACACGCTGCACGAACGGCTCGACCGGCTCGAGCGCGATCCGTGGGAAGGCTACGACGACACGCGGCAGCGCATCTCCGCGCAGATGCGCGCGCGGCTCGGCGCGTCGTGACGTCGCGGGCGCGGTCAACGCCGGCGCTGCTGCAGGCGGTAATACCAGGCCATCAGCGGCGTCGCGGATACACCGTGCACGATCACCGACGCCGACACGACGGCCAGCACCGGCGCCGCGAGCGGGCGCACCGCGCTCGACGGCCCGTGTTCGAGCGCGAACAGCAGGTAATAGAACGAGCCGATCCCGCGTATCCCGAACCACGCCATCAACCGCCGTTGCGTGTGGGTCGCGCGCGAGCCGGTCAGCGTCAGCAACACGGCGAGCGGCCGCACGGCCACGAACAGCACGAGGGCGAGCCCGATTGCGCCCCACGTCACGAGCGGCGTCGATAGCGTCGCGAGCACGCTGCCGACCATCGTCATGATGAGCGCCTCGGCGATCCGTTCGAGCTCGATCGTGAAGTCCAGCACCGATTCGGTCATGAACGCGTGCACCTTCTCCGGATGCTTCTCGGTCGCGACCACGTCTTCCGAATCGATCCGGCCGATCACTTCGCGCGGCCGCCGGCCGCCGCTCGCGCGATGCTCGACGCGGCGCATCGCGACGCCCGCGGCGAACGTCGCGATGAAGCCGAACGTATTCGCAAGCTGCGCGACGCCGAACGACAGCACGATCAGCGCGAGCGCGAAGAAGCCTTCGAATCCGAGCGCCTGCGCATGGCGGGTGCGCAGCCAGCCAATCGCCTTGGTGGTGGACGCGCCGAGCACGCCGCCGATCGCGGCCGCGCCTGCGATGCCCCACAGCGCGGCCAGCGCGAACGCAGCCGACAGCGCTGGCCGCGCGTGCGGCATGTCGGACGCACCGCACAGCGCGAGGCCCGCGAGCGCGAACGGCAGCGCGATCCCGTCGTTCAGCCCGCCTTCGCCGGACAGCGCGAAGCGCACCAGGTCGCGGTCGCCGGGATCGTGCACCTGCACGTCGTGCGCGAGCACCGGGTCGGTCGGCGCGAGGATCGCCGCGAGCAGCAGCGCGGGGCCCCAGCCGAGCCCGAGCGTCACCACCGCGCAGCCGGCGAGCAGCGGCACGGTGACGATCATCGCAAGCAGGCCGAGCCGGCAGGGCACGAGCCACAACTTGTCGGACAGCGGAACGCGCAGCCGCAGTCCGATCGCGAACAGCGACACCAGCAGCGCGACTTCGACGATCTCGCGCAGCAGCGGCGCGTCGCGTTCGATGTCGAGATGCAGGAGTCCGGCGCCGGACGGGCCGAGCGCGACGCCGAGCGCGAGATAGATCATCGCGCTGCTGCATGGCAGGTGACGCAGCGCCGACGTCGCGACACCCATGGCCATCAGCACCGCGCCGATGATCAGATACCACAGCGTTTCATGCATGCGTGCAGGCGGAGCAGGTCGATACGGAGCGGTTGGGGGGGAGCGTCACGGCTTGCGGCCGAACGCCTCGCGCAGTTTCCGCTTCGCGCGTTCGAGCGTCGCGCGGCGTGTTTTCGGCAGGTTGCGGCCCGCGCGGTTCACATAGAAGTTGAGCATCGACATCGCCGACTGGAACGGCGGCGCCTTGCGGCGGCGGCTGTGTTCGGCCGAGCGCTTGAGCGACGCCGCGATCTCGCCCGGGTCGTCGGACTTGAAGATCTCGGGTTCGATGTCCAGCGCATCGCTCTTTTTCATGACGTCGGCGGACCAGCGCTTGCGATGATGCGGATCGTTGCTGCGCGCGCGGCCGGGGCGGCGCGTCACGCGTTTGCCGTGCGGACGGGAAGCGGAAGCTGAAGCTGAAGCTGAAGGCATGACAGGGCTCCGTACGGGATCGATGGTCCTGCGCAGCAAGCCGCATGCCGCGCAGCGCTGACGGCACGTGCCTTGCTGAACCAGGGACGCAGGAAATTCCACGACAGCGGTTCCATCGAGGGAGAACGTTCCATGAAGCCAGTATTCGAATCGAAATTCGCTGCGCGCCGGATCCTTGCGTGCGCGGCCGTCGCACTCGTCGCGGCCGCACCGGCCGCGTGGGCACAGAATTCGCAGCGTTCCGACGAAGGCACCGGGGCGCCGATCCTGTCGCCGCCGGACACGTCGGCACAGAGCGCAGGCGGCAGCATGTCGAATGGCAATACGGCGGCGCCGCCGCCCGCGACCCGCATGCAGGAGTCACGCGCCATGCGTTCGCACGCGCGCCCGCATGTGCGCACCAAGCCGGGCGGCCCGAGCGGTGCCGGCACCGGCGGTAGCGGCAGCACCGGCGGCGCCAACGGCGGTGGCAGCGCAGGGGCGGGCGCGGGCGCGGGCGGTGGCGGCGCGGGCGGTACGGGCGGCGCCGGTTCCAGCGGCTACTGACGATCACGGCGTCGCGCCGGCGTGACCGGCGCGACGCGATGGGGGGCGCCGGCCGCGGGGCGGCACATCGCCACCACGCAGGAGGACATGATGCACTCGAACCAGCGGACCTCGTTCGATCCGACCGAACTGGACACCGACGAGGTCGATACGGACGATTTCGATACGACGGTGCATGTCGACATCGAGACCGGCAGGATCACGTTTCATGCGGCCTGGGCCCTGGCGCCCGATGCGCCGCCCGATACCGCGCGGCACTCGGTCGTGCTCGCACTCGACTACGACACGATGGAGCGCTACGTCGATCTCGACGACGACGCCCGAATGCGCGTGCACGCGATGCTGCACGATGCCGTGCAGGCCACGCTCGACACGCTGCCCGACGTCACTGAGGATTTGACGCTGACGGTCGAGCTGACCGACGCAATGCTCGATGCAGCGCGTCATCTGCAGTGAGCGTGTCGAGCCGTTAGCGACCCGCCACTGGCGCGACCTTGCATGACGGCGCCGGGCGGCAGTCGCGGGCAGTCGCGTTACATCCCTTTGAAATCTTTGCAGACGCGCGCGGCGCGGCGTGACGTCGGGCCTTACGCGTCACGCGGCGGCTCATGCGCGTGAGGCCGTTCGGGGATTGCGGGTCGCGCCCCATGGACGCGATGGTGCGTGCGGTGGCGTCCCCGCGCGCGCGGCAGGCATGCAGATTGCTGCACGAGAGGCACGGCACGACCGATGCCGCGACATCAACAGGAGGGCGCTCCATGATCGGCAAGCTGGACCATTGCAAGGTGGCGATACTCGCGGTCGACGGCTTCGAGGAAGCCGAGCTCGTCGAGCCGCAGCGCGCGCTCAGGGCCGAAGGCGCGCAGGTCGACGTGATTTCGCAGAAGCGCGGCGAGATCCAGGGGTTCAGGCACGTCGACAGGGGCGATCGCGTGAAGGTCGACCATACGTTCGACGATGCGCGCGAAGGCGACTACGACGCGGTCGTGCTACCGGGCGGTGTCGTCAACGGCGACGCGATCCGGATGGTGACGGCCGCGCGCGAATTCGTGACAGCGGCAGTCGGTGCGGGCAAGCCGATCGCCGCGATCTGTCACGGCGGCTGGCTGCTCGTGTCGTCGGGGCTGGTGGACGGCCGCACGATGACGAGCTGGCCGAGCCTGCAGGACGACATCCGCAACGCGGGCGGCAAGTGGGTCGACCAGGAGGTCGTGCGCGACGGCAACCTGATCACGAGCCGCAAGCCCGACGACCTGCCCGCATTCAACGGCGCCCTGGTGCAGTGTCTGGCGTCGCGGGGGGCCTGAGCGATGCCGGCCGGGTCGATCCATCACGTGACGCTGACTGACGGGCTGCCCGAGTTCGACGGCGCGGCGCTGCAGATGCGCTTCGTGGTCGAGGTCGATGGGAAGCCGCTCACATGCGCGATCACGGTCGAAGCGCTCGAGGATCATTTCGGCGCGCGCTCCGCGCTCGAGGCCGACCTGCGCGACGCGTTCGAGCGCGGCCGTGCGCGCATCGAGGCCGCGTGCGAGGAAGTGCTCGCGGACGGCGAGGGCGGCGTGGAACTGCACAGCGGCTATTTCCGCGCGCGCGATCAGGCGGCGGGGAACACGGCGCGGGCGGGGCTGTTCCGTTCGAGGAAGTCGTAATCCGCGCGGCTGTGGGACGCCGGCGCGGGCCGGCTCGCGCGCCGCGCGTGTGCTCGCTTACACGCCGTTGAAAACTTTGCAGCAGCCGTCACTCGGTTCTTGGTGACACATCGCACCGCGCGCCGGCCGCGAACGGGGCGGCCGCGTCCCACGATCCGGCACGCTCCCTGCGTGCTTCTCCCGTCACCGGCGCACGTTTCGCGCCGTGCGTCGCCGCGATGCCGCCGCTGCATCGTGCGAAGCCGTCAACGGGGAAACAAGCATGCTGACCGCCCATGAATTTGCCGCGCTGTTCCTGGTGCATCGCGCACCGGAACAGATCCAGACCGACCGCGACGACATCGTCGCGCTGGTGGAACGACAGTTGATCGTGATGCGTCCGGACGCGTCCGGCACGAGCCGCCCTGCGCTGACCGCCGACGGGTTGACGGTCGTCCGGTGCGTGCAGCGGGATGACGGCCGCGACGCGTGACACGCGATGCATGATGCTCGCGCGGGGGCCGGCGCGCGGTTCAGCGTGCGATCGCGACCGGCGCGTTGACCTGCACGACCGGGGTATCGCCGTCGAACGGCGGCGCGAACCAGAAGCGGTCGATCACGCCGGTCTCGAACAGCAGGCAGCAGGTCGAGCCGCCGTACTGGAAATAGCCGATCTCGTCGCCCTTCTCGACGCGCTGCCCCGGCACGACTTCGACGATGCAGGACGAGACATCACCCATTCCGACGAACACGGCCGCGACGGTCCCGATCCCGGGATCGTCGCAGTCGATCGCGACGATCGCGCGTGCGGCGACGGCCGTCATGTATCCCTGCGAGTCGTTGAGCCCGGCCGGGTCCGGGCCCTCCGCTTCGGCGACCGAGTAGTAGGTGCCGTCGACCCGGTACGCGTGCGTGACGGTGCCGCGTACCGGTGCGTGCCAGCGATGATAGTTGTACGCGCTCAGATACGCCTGGTACAGATCGCCGCCGACGAACCGTTCGGCGAGCGGCAGTCGCGCGGGCGTGAAGATGTCGCGCAGCGAATAAGGCTGGCCCTTGATCCAGAACCTGTCGCGGATCTTCACGTTCGATGCGGTTTGATACGGCGCAGCCTCGCATGCGCTGACGATCACGTGCGCATCGTCCGGTGCCGCGACCGGCCGCGCACCCGCGCGAAAGCGTCGCGTGAAGAAGTCGTTCCACGAGTCGAAGCCCCAGTGCGGCTGGTCCTCGCGATACTGGAACTGCGACAGGCCGAGGCGCTTGCGCGCCTCGTCGCAGAACCAGCCGTCGGGCGGCGACGTGTCGAGATGCGCGCGTGAATGCGGGCCGCCGAGGAAGTCGCACCACACGTTCAGCACCCGCTTCAGATGCGCGTTGACCGCCGCGTCGCGAAACACCGCGTGGCCCGACGGCATGCACATCGGCCAGTCGAGGAACGCGTTCAGCGGGCATACGATCAGGCTCGTTTCGCTGAATGGCGGCGTGTAGGTCATCAGGTGATCGATCACCATCATTAGTTCGTCGATCGATGCGTAGCCGAGCGTGCGGCCCGCTTCGCGTGCCTCGTCGATCGCGCGGGTGAGGCTCATGCGCAGCACGGCGTCGTCGTCGAACAGCCGCGCGAGTTCCTGCACGGCCGGTGTGCGCAACTGTTCGCCGGCATGCGCGCGTGCGTCGATCGCGATTTTTTCGCGGTACGCGGCCATGTGCGATTCCTCTTCGGTCATCCATTCGCCGAGGCGATGGCGCGTGGCGGGCGACGTGCTGGGATCGGTCGGCATGCTCATCTCCGGCAAGAATTGCGATACGAACGCAGGCAGCAATGCGCTTGCCCGGTGCGCGGCATCGAAATTGCTGCATCGGGGCGATGGATGCTTTCGACGACTCAGGAGTGGACACATGAACGCAGCCTCGAATGTGCGAAAGACGAACGATGCGGCGTCGACCGACGAGCGCGGCGGCGATCAACAGCGGACCGTGGCGCCGACCCGCACGCGGGCACGCGTGCGCGCGGCGACGTCACGTAACGCCGGTGACGCTGCACGGCAGGCCGAACGCGGCGGCGGGAACGGGCCGGTGGCGACGAGCGGCGGTCACAAGACCGCCGAGCCGCATTGGGAAGATGACAGCGGCGCGATGCCGCCGGAAGAGTGATCGTGACCTTGAGCGCTTGTTGCTGGCCCGCCAGTCGCTCCCGGCGATAGCAAGCGACGAGCGCAAGCTGGATCGGATCGTCGCCGCGGAAAGAGTCGGGGCCAAGTAGCACTGATTCCTTCGTTTCCATATTTCGAGTAATATCGAACAATGGAAACGAACCAGACCATCGCCGCCCTGTCGGCCCTCGCGCACGAGTCGCGCCTCGCCGTATTCCGCGCGCTCGTGCAGGCCGGCCCGTCGGGCCTGCCTGCGGGGCAAATCGCGACGCTGCTCGACGTGCCGCCGTCGTCGCTGTCGTTTCATCTGAAGGAACTGGCCCACGCGCAGCTCGTCACGAGCCGCCAGGAAGGCCGCTTCGTGTTCTATTGCGCGAACTTCGCGACGATGAACGGGCTGATCGGCTACCTGACCGAGAACTGCTGCGGCGGCAATCCGTGCGCGCCGGTCTCCGCCTGTTCGACCTCCTGCTCCGACCAAACGTAGGCACACGTCCACACACCCGCCGATGACCACCAGCGTCCTGATCCTCTGCACCCACAACTCCGCCCGCAGCGTGCTCGCGGAGGGCATGCTCAATCACTGGGCCGCGAAACTCGGCCGCGACGTGCGCGCCTACAGCGCCGGCAGCGCGCCGAGCGGCCGGCTCAATCCGTTCGCGCTCGACGCGCTCACGCGCGCCGGCGTCGATGTCACCGGATACCGCAGCAAGAGCTGGGACGAATTCGTCGGCGACGGCGCGCCGCGCATGCGCATCGTCATCACGGTATGCGACAGCGCGGCCGCCGAGGCCTGCCCGTACTGGCCCGGCAGCCCGGTGAAAGTGCACTGGGGCTACGCCGATCCGTCGAATGCCGAGGGCGGCGACGCAGGCAAGCGGCTCGCATTCGAGCTGACGCGCGAGGCGATCGGTTACCGGATGCTGCAACTGCTGGCGTTGCCGCTCGACCGGTTGAGCGACGCCGAGCTCCAGGCGGCGTTGATCGAGATCTCGCGGAACTGAGCGTCCGCACTGGGGCACGCTCGAACCCGTGTGCCGCTTGCGTCTTTCCAGCATCGAATCCTGTCCGATGAATACGTCCAACACCATCCCGCCTTGCAACGCCGCCGCGAAGCCCGCGATCAATTTCTTCGAACGCTACCTGACGGTCTGGGTCGCGCTGTGCATCGTCGCCGGCATCGCGCTCGGCCAGTTGCTGCCCGGCCTGTTCCAGCGCATCGGCCGCATCGAGTATGCGCAAGTGAACCTGCCGGTCGGGCTGCTGATCTGGGTGATGATTATCCCGATGCTCGTGAAGGTCGATTTCGGCGCGCTGCATGAAGTGCGACGGCACGTGAGGGGGATCGGCGTCACCCTCGCCGTGAACTGGCTCGTCAAGCCGTTCTCGATGGCGTTCCTCGGCTGGCTGTTCATCCGCCAGCTGTTCGCGCCGATGCTGCCGGCGGACCAGATCGACAGCTACGTCGCCGGCCTGATCCTGCTGGCCGCCGCGCCGTGCACGGCGATGGTGTTCGTGTGGAGCCGGCTCACGGGCGGCGATCCGCTGTTCACGCTGTCGCAGGTCGCGCTGAACGACAGCATCATGGTGATCGCGTTCGCGCCGCTGGTCGGGCTGCTGCTGGGGATGTCCGCGATTACCGTGCCGTGGGCGACACTGCTCACGTCGGTGCTGCTCTACATCGTGATTCCGGTGATTCTCGCGCAGCTCTGGCGCAAGCGGCTGCTGCGGAGCGGCCAGGCGGCGTTCGATGCCGCGATGGCGAAAATCGGCCCGTGGTCGATCGCCGCGCTGCTCGCGACGCTCGTGCTGCTGTTCGCGTTCCAGGGCGAAGCGATCCTGAAGCAGCCGCTGGTGATCGCGCTGCTCGCGGTGCCGATCCTGATCCAGGTGTTCTTCAACGCGGCGCTCGCGTACTGGCTCAACCGCGCGGTGGGCGAGAAGCACGACGTCGCGTGCCCGTCCGCGCTGATCGGCGCATCCAATTTCTTCGAGCTCGCCGTCGCGGCCGCGATCAGCCTGTTCGGTTTTCACTCCGGCGCGGCGCTCGCGACCGTCGTCGGCGTGCTGATCGAGGTGCCGGTCATGCTGCTGGTGGTGCGCATCGTGAACCGGTCGAAGGGCTGGTACGAGCGCGCTTGAGCCAACCACGGAATCCATCCATGACCGACCGACTGACCGACCTGCCGCAACTCGACCCCGAACTCTTTCGCGTGCCGGACGCAAGCCGCTTGCGGCCGGCTTCGCCGTCCACGCATCCGCCGCGTTTCCTGCTGCTGTACGGTTCGCTGCGCGAGCGTTCGTTCAGCCGCCTGCTCGTCGAGGAGGCCGGGCGCCTGCTCACGGCGATGGGCGCCGAGGTGCGCATGTTCAATCCGAGCGGCCTGCCGTTGCCCGACGATGCGCCGGAGAGTCACCCGAAGGTCGTCGAGCTGCGCGAACTGGTGCAGTGGTCCGAAGGGATGGTGTGGTGCTCGCCGGAACGACACGGCGCGATGACCGGCATCATGAAGTCGCAGATCGACTGGATTCCGCTGTCGATCGGCGCCGTGCGGCCGACCCAGGGCAAGACGCTCGCGGTGATGCAGGTCAGCGGCGGCTCGCAGTCATTCAACGCTGTGAACCAGATGCGCGTGCTCGGGCGCTGGATGCGCATGCTGACGATCCCGAACCAGTCGTCGGTGGCCAAGGCGTTCATGGAATTCGACGAAGCGGGGCGAATGAAGCGGTCGGCCTATTTCGATCGCGTCGTCGACGTGATGGAGGAGCTGGTGAAATTCACGCTGCTGACGCGCGACATCGGTTCGTATCTGGTCGACCGGTACAGCGAGCGGAAGGAGAGCGCGGAGGAATTGTCGAAGCGGGTGAATCAGCGGGCGATCTGAAGGAGCGGCGAGTGCGTCGTCTCGCGAGACACGATCGAGACAGGCAGCGTGTGCGAGCACGATCCACCGCCATCCGGACCGATTCAATTCCGAACGCGTGCCGCGACGAGCACCGCCACCGGCAACGCACCCAGACAGCGCTCGAGCCGAATCACGCCGTCAGGCGCCGCGATTTCGCTTCCGTCGCTCAGCCAGTCGATCCACCGCTCGCCGGCGCCTTGCGGCACGACCACGGCCGTATCGCCCCATGCCCGTGGTTCCACGCGCGGCAGCGCCGGCGCTTCGCCGAGCAGCCGGCACGCGAGCCGCGTCACCGCGACCACGACCGTCGCCGCTTCGTCGCAGCGCGCGAACGCCACCGCGTGCCGCCCGAGTTTTCCGCGAACGCGCAGCGGCACGTACGCACCGTCCGCGAACGTCGTTGGCCAGCGCGTGCGCAACGCGAGCATCCGCTCGACGAGCGCGCGCTTCACCCGCGCATCGGGCCAGTCGCGCAGGTACGCGGCGACCGGTTCGTCGACCCGTTCGGCCGCCAGCTTCGCAAACGGCACGTCGCGCCGGTTGTCCGGATCGACGAGCGAGTGATCCCATGACTCGGTACCTTGATACAGATCGGGCACGCCCGGCGACGCCATCCGCAACGCCGCCTGCGCGAGACTGTTGACGACGCCGGCCGGCGCGATCCGCGCGACGAACGCATGCAGTCGATGCGCGAAATCGCGCGTGCCGTGCGGCGTCAGGATCGCGCGGACGAACGCCTCGCAAGCGCGCTCGTAGTCCGCGTTCGGCGCGAGCCAGTCCGTATGCTGTTTCGCCTCTCGCAGCGCCTTCGTCTGCCACCGCACCACGCGCTCCGCGAGCGCCGCGAGTCCGGCCGCATCGTCGGGCGCGAGCCCCGGCGGCCAGCAGCCGACCAGCGTCTGGTACAGCATCGCCTCCGCGGAAGGCCCCGGCGTCCATGCAAGATCGCGATGCGCGCCGCCGCGCCAAGGCTGGTTCAACGCGGACCACTCGAGCGACACCGCGCGCCACCGGTCCGGCACTTCGCTCAGCACCGCAAGCCGCGCGCGCGCATCCTCGCCGCGCTTGTGATCATGCGTCGCTGTCGCGACGAGCGTGTGCGGAACGGTGCGCGCGCGTCGCCGGTTGCGTGCATGGAATGCGCCGCGCGACAGGCTGAACTCGCCGGCATCGGCGCCGACCTCGTTGCGCGACAGCAGCCGTCCGTAGCGATAGTTGGCCGTGTCCTCGACACCCTTCGCGGCGAGCGGCGCGGTGAGTTGCGCGAACGCGACACGCGCCGCGTGCAGCGCCGCGGCATCCGCGCGCGGCACGCGCGTGCCGGGCAGCCCGAGCCAGCCGGCGACGCGATCGAGCGCGTAGCGGTCGGACGGATCGATCGCCGCGCACGCCGCGTCGTACGCGTGCGCCAGCACGCGACGATCGGCGCCGGTCGGCTCGTCGCCGAGGGTCGGGTAGAGCCGGTACACGGGCAGATGCACGGCGAGCTCGCCCAGCACCCGATGGATCGCAATCCGGCTGATGTCGCGCGTCGCGGGCGCGGCGCGGGCGACGCGGTGCAACGCCCGCGCGACGCGTTCATGCTCGCCCGCAAGCTGCCGTGTCAGCACGCGCCGCTTGCCGGCCACCGCTTCCTGAGCGAACGAGCGCGCCGAACCCGACACGGCCGCCCAGTGCGCGGCGAGCGGCGCGGCACCAGCCGGGTCGTGCAGCAGCGCGGCGACGTCGTTCATGAAGTCGTAACCGGTCGTGCCGTCGACGCCCCAGTCCTCGCGCAGCGTCTCGCCTGCAGCAAGGATCTTCTCGACGACGACATACGGCCGCTCGTCGCGCTGCGCGGCGAGCCGCGCATGCAGGCGCCGGCAGTACGCACGCGGGTCGGCGAGGCCGTCGACGTGATCGACGCGCAGGCCGTCGATGAAGCCGGCGGCATGAAGTTCCAACGGCAGTGCGTGCACCGCGTCGAACACCGCTTCGTCTTCGACGCGCACGGCTGCGAGCGTCGCGATGTCGAAGAAGCGCCGCCAGTTCAGTTCGTCGGCGGCCGTGCGCCACCATGCGAGGCGGTAATGCTGGCGTTCGAGCAGCCGGTGCAGGCACGCGCGCGAGCGCGCGCGGCGCGGATCGGCGCCGCGCAGGATCGCGTCGAACGCATGCGGGCCATGGGTGGCGGCGTAGTCGCGCAGCGCCGCGTGTGCATCCGCGAGGCGCGCGCTGCCACGTACCGGCGCGCCAGCGAAACGTTCGGCGAGTGCGTTCAGGTCCGCCCGATTGGCGATGCGCAGAATTTCTGCATAAGTTGCGGCGGCGACCGGCAACCTCCTGCCCGGGCAGGCGAGGAAGAAGCATCCGGCTGAAGGATCGGCGCCGAGCATGATGTCGCCGGCCGCGAGCGCGTCGCCGTAGGGTGCGCCGAGGCAGGGCAGCAGCACCTTGCCGTCGAGCGCCGTATCGGGCGGATGCCAGTCGATGTCGAAGTAGTGTGCGTACGGGCTCGCCGGTCCCCATTCGAGCACGTCGTTCCACCAGCCGTTCGACGCGCCGCCGACACCCATGTGGTTCGGCACGATATCGACGATCACGCCGAGGCCGCGCGCACGCAGCGCGTCGATGAGGCGGCGGAAACCGGCTTCGCCGCCGAGTTCGGCGCGGGTCGTGCGATGGTCTACGGTGTCGTAGCCGTGCGTCGAGCCGGGCTCGGCCGTCGTGATCGGCGACAGGTACAGGTGGCTCACGCCGAGCCGCGCGAAATAGTCTGCGTGCGCGGCCGCGTCCTCGAACGTGAAGCCCGCATGCAGTTGCAATCTCAGGGTCGCGCGCGGGATCATGCGTCGTTCTCCGGTACATGGCGTGCGCGCTCGATCGCCGCGATGCGTGTGCGTACCTCAGCGTCGAACAGCGCGTCGACCGTGCGCGGCAGTCGGCGCAGCCAGTTCGGGTGGCCGCATGGCGGGCCGGGCAGGTTCGGTTGTTCTGCCAGTGCGAGCAGATCCTCGAGTGGCACGATCGCGAGCGGCGACGGGCTGCGCGCGACGTACGCGAGGACGGCGCCGACCGGCGGCATACCGGCGGGCGGGACCGGATCGCTCACCGGTGCGCAGCCCGCGTGCTGCAACGCGCGCCACAGCATCGCGCGGTCGGTGGCGCGTTCGGCCCGGGCGGCCGTGAGGTCCGGGGCGGGCGACGGTGTGTTCTGGGCGGAGGGCGCGCCGTGGCTGTCATCCGTGGCCGGCGTATCGTCACGCATGACCGGATTGTTCCGTTCGTCCCGGCCCGAGCCATGTGCGGCCGCGGCGCGACCGATGTCGTCGCCGGCATTGCGTGCACTCGCGGCTCGCCGCACCTGGTCGCTCCGGTGAGCCGCATGCGTGGCCGCATCGGTATTGGCATCCGCATCCGGGCCCGCCCCGGCCACGACCCGCCGCCATTCGAGATCGACACCACGCCACCAGCCGGCCACCGTCGGCAGATCATGCGTCGACGTCATCGCGATCGCGTCGCGATCCCACGCCGACGGCGGCCGAAACGCGCGACCGGCGTCACGTTCGAACCACAGCACGCGCATCCCCGCGATACCCTGCGCGCCGAGCCGCTCGCGAAAACCTTCCGGCACCGTGCCGAGATCCTCGCCGATCGCGACAGCGCGATGCCGTGCCGCTTCCAGCGCGACGAGCCGCACGAGATCGTCGAACGGATAGCGCAGGTACGCGCCGTCGCGCGGCGACCGGCCCTCCGGCACGATCCACATCCGCGCGAAGCCGAGCACGTGATCGATGCGGATCCCGCCCGCATGCGCGAAGGCCGCGCGCAGCAGCTCGACGAACGGCGCGAAGCCGTTCGCGCGCAGCGCGGCGGGCGTCCACGTCGTCACGCCCCATGCCTGGCCGTCCGCATTGAACAGGTCGGGCGGCGCGCCGACCGACACGCCGCGCAGCAGTGTCGTGCCGTGCGCCCACGCATCGCTGCCCGCGCGATCGGAGCCCACCGCGAGATCGGCGATCAGCCCGATCGTCATTCCCGTATCGCGAGCCGCACGCTGTGCGTTGCCGAGCGCGTCCGACGCGCACCATTGCAGGAACGTATGGAACGCGATCGTCTCGGCATGCGCATGGGCGAAGGCGTCGACCTCGGCTGACGCCGGCGTCAGCCACTGCGCGGGCCATTGCCGCCAGTCCGCGCCGATCCCGTGTTCGATGCAGAACGCCTGCAGCGCGTCGAAGCGGGCGTGCGCGTCGAGTGCCGTGCCGCCCGCCGCGCGGAACCGCTCGAACGCGTCGCGCGACGGCTCGCCGTTCGCGCGCCACGCATCGAAACACGCGCGCAACCGGCGCAGCTTCAGCGGCAGCACGTGCGGCCAGTCGATCAGCGGCGCGTCGGCTGTGTTCGGCATGCCCGGCGCCGCGCCGCTCATTCGCCGCACGATATCGGCCCCCGGCACCGCATCGCAGTCGAGATACGCGACGTTGTGCCAGCGCCGCGACGACGGTGAATACGGGCTGTCGTGTTCGGGCAGCGCCGGGTACCCGGCATGCGTCGGACTGATTGCGACCGCGTGCGCGCCGTGCCGCGCCGCACGCGTGGCGAGGCCGGCGAGCGCGGTGTAGTCGCCCGCGCCGTCGTCGCCGGTGCGGCGCAGGCTGTAAATCTGAGCCGCGATGCCCCAGCGGTGCTGCGCGTCCGGCGCGTCGTCGCAGGCATCGAACGGCCGTGTACGCGGCGGCGCGATCGCAAGCCCGATCCGCTGCTCGCCGATGTCGAGCGCGTGATAGCCGGGCAGCGCGAGCGGCGGCAGCGTGCCGTATTCGCCTGTGCCGCTCACGCGCCCGTCGACGTGTCCGCCCGTTTCGAGTGAAATCCGGAAGCGCGCGCCGGGCGGTGCGACACCGCGTGGCAGCGTGAGCGGCACGCCGGCGTCGCCGGTCACGACGCGCGGCGTCACGTCGTGCGCATCGGCGAGCGCGGCCGCGCTGTCGACCCGCTCGATCGGCGTGCCGCACGGCCAGCCGAGCGCACCGACGAGCGCGATGAGCGCGTCGTCGTCGACTCGCCGGGCGACGCCGCCCGCATCGATCCAGTCGGGCTCCAGCCCGGCCGCACGCGCGAGTTCGGCGATCGGTACGTCGGTCGTCATGGCCGCGTATGCGCCTTCGAGCGGTGGCTCAGCGCATCGTGGTTGACCGCGCCGTCGCGCCACGCGATGCAGGTGCGCGCAGGCAGCCGCTCGTCGGCCAGACGGTCGCGCGCGCGCGGCGGCGTTTCGAACACGATCTTGCCGACCGGCAGCGCCGACAGCACCGCGTCGTGCGAGCCGGGATTGAACGCGATCGTCAGTGTGCTGCCGTCGCCGAGCCGCCAGCGTGCGACGAGCGCCACCTCGGCGCCGTCGCCGTTGCGGGCCAGCAGTTCGACGCCGAGCGCGCGGGTGCCCGGCAGGTGCGGCGTCACGAGCGCCGCGCGCACGGTCAGCGCGCTGCGATAGAAGTTCCGCCACGCGTCGGCGTCGGGCCACGCGTCCTCATCCGCATGGCCGGGCGACGAGCGCAAGAAGGTGCCGACGTCGTTCGGATCGGGAATCGCGTCGCGATGCGCGGGATCGGCGAACGCGGGAAACGCGGCGAACTCGCGGCGCCGGCCTTCGCGCACGGCGTCGGCGAGTTCGCCGCGATAGTCGGTGAAGAACTGGAACGGCTGCGTGCTGCCGTCTTCCTCGCCCATGAACAGCAGCGGAATCTGCGGCGCGAGCAGCATCAGGGCGGTGGCCGCGCGCACCGCGTCGTCGTTCGCGAGCGCGCGCAGGCGTTCGCCGAACGCGCGGTTGCCGATCTGGTCGTGGTTCTGCAGGAACGTCACGAACGCGGTCGGCGGCAGGTGGGCGCTCGGCTCACCGCGCGGCGCGCCGCCGTGCAGCGGCGACGGCTCGCCCTGGTACGCGAATCCTTCGCCGAGCGTGCGCGCGAGATGGCGCAGCGGCGCACCGGCGTACGCGCGGTAGTAGCCATCCCGCTCGCCGGTCAGCAGCACGTGCGCGCTGTTGTGGAAGTCGTCGTTCCACTGCGCGTCGAAGCCGCCGGGCCCGAGCAGACTCGCCGCATTGCGTTCGTTCTCGAGCACCAGATGCACGTGACGCGCGTCGCCCGCGTACGCGCGCACGCGGCGCGCGAGCGCGCGCAGCCACGCGTCGTCGTCGATCGCGTGCGCGGCGTCGATGCGCAGGCCGTCTAAACGGAATTCGTCGAGCCAGTACAGCGCGTTGTCGATGAAGAACGCGCTCGTCTGCGCACGCGAGAAGTCGATCGCGGGCCCCCATGCGGTCTGCCGGTCCGCACGGAAAAATGCTGGTGCATAGCGCGGCAGCAGGTTGCCTTCGGGGCCGAAGTGGTTGTACACGACGTCGAGCAACACCTGCAACCCGAGCCCGTGGGCGGTGTCGACGAGTGCCTTCAATTCCTCCGGGCGTCCGTACGACGCGTCGGGCGCGAACGGCAGCACGCCGTCGTACCCCCAATTGCGCGCGCCAGGGAACGCGTTGACGGGCATCAGTTCGATCGCGGTCACGCCGAGCGCGGCGATATCCCGTAGGCGCCGCTCGACGTTCGCATAGCCGCCGCACGCGCCGACGTGCAGTTCATACAGCACCGTCTCGTGCCACGGCCGGCCGCGCCATGCATCGTTGAGCCAGCGGTACGCGGCCGGATCGACGACCTGGCTCGGGCCATGCACGCCATCGGGCTGGAAGCGCGACGCGGGATCGGGCACGGCGAGACCGTCGTCGAGCAGGTAGCGGTACAACGTGCCGGGGCCACACGGCGCGACGACCTCGAACCAGCCGTCGCCTGCGGCCGGCATCGGGATGCGCTGCTCGCCGTGCAGTTCGACGGTGGCCGTGCGGCTCGCGGGTGCCCACAGGCGGAACCGCGTGTGCGCCGCGTCGATGCAGGTCGCGCCGAACGACGAGGCGAACGCGTGTGAGACGGGCGGATGGGCGGTACGTGACGTCATGGCGGCTCCTTACGCGGGCGGGGAGGGCGGCACGGCAGCGACGGCGATCACGGCGGCGTGCGCGGCGACGTCGAGGCCGGCCTCCGGCCACGACCGCGGCCCGGCGTCGGGCGTCGCGGTGTCGAGCAGCACGCGGTAGTCGAGCACCGGCGCGGGGAGCCTGAACGTGATGGGGTGCGTCGACGCGTTCAGCATCACGAGCAATGCCTCGGTGCGTCCGGTGCGGCCCGTGCCGACGCGCCGCATCGTCAGCGCGCGACGCTCGCCGTCCTCCCACGCGGGCACGCTCAGCGCGCCGCCGCGCTCGTCGAACCAGTCGATCTCGTGCATGCCGGGCGCGCCGTCGCGGTCGCCCGACGGATAGCGCGGCGCGGACATCACCGGGTACATGCGCCGCAGCGCGGCGAGCCGCGACACGAAACGCGTCATCTGCACGCCTTCGTCGCTGCGTGCAAGGTCCCAGTCGAGCCACGACAGTTCGTTATCCTGGCAATACGCGTTGTTGTTGCCGTGCTGCGTGCGGCCGAATTCGTCGCCGGCGACGATCATCGGCGTGCCGAGCGCGGTGAACAGCGTCGCGAGCATCGAGCGCGCGACGCGCGCGCGCAGGTCGCAGATCGACGCGTCGTCGGTCGCGCCTTCGACGCCCCAGTTCGCGCTGCAGTTGTCGTCGCGACCGTCGCGGCTGTCCTCGCCGTTTGCCTCGTTGTGCTTGTGCGCATAGGAAACCAGATCGGCGAGCGTGAAGCCGTCGTGCGCGGTGACGAAGTTCACCGATGCCCACGTATGGCGCCGTTGATGATTGAACAGGTCGGCCGAGCCCGCGAGGCGCGCGGCGAGTTCGGGGCGTTGCCCTGCGTCGCCGCGCCAGAAGCGCCGCACGGTGTCGCGAAAGCGGTCGTTCCATTCGGCGAAACCGGGCGGGTGGCGGCCGAGCTGATAGCCGCCGGGCCCGAGGTCCCACGGCTCGGTGATGAGCTTGCGCTGCGCGAGCACCGGGTCCTGCCGCAACGCGTCGAAAAACCCAGCGCCAGGCTCGAAGCCGTGATCCTCGCGGCCGAGCGTCACGCCGAGATCGAAACGGAAGCCGTCGATATTGAACGCGGTGGCCCAGTAGCGCAGCGAGTCCATCACCATCTGCACGACGCGCGGATGCGACATGTTCAAGGTATTGCCGCAGCCGGTCTCGTCGACGTGGTAACGCGGGTCCCCGGGCCGCAGCCGGTAGTAGCTGGCATTGTCTAGGCCGCGCCACGACAGCGTCGGGCCGAGTTCGTTGCCTTCGCACGTATGGTTGTAGACGACGTCGAGCACGACCTCGATGCCGGCCGCGTGCAGCTGCCGGATCGCGATGCGCATTTCGTCGAGCCGCCGCGTCGACAGATACGACGGCTCCGGCGCGAAGAACGCGGCCGTGTCGTAGCCCCAGTAGTTGCGCAGTCCGCGATTCACGAGCGCGCGCTGCTGCAGGAACGCGTGCACGGGCAGCAGCTCGACGGTCGTCACGCCGATCGACAGCAGATGATCGATGAACGCCGGATGCGCGAGCGACGCGAAGGTGCCGCGTTCCGGCGCGCGCAGCCCGGCGCGGCGCATCGACGCGCCGCGCACGTGGGCCTCGTAGATCACGGTGCTGCGCCACGGCACGTTCGGGCGCTGGTCGGTGCGCCAGTCGAACGCCTCGTCGACGACCACGGCCTTCGGCATCGCGGGCGCCGAGTCGCGGCGGTCCATCGACAGGTCCGCGCGGTTCGAATGCACGCGATAGCCGAACAGCGCGTCGGACCAGCGGAAATGTCCGACCAGCTTGCGCGCGTACGGGTCGAGCAGCAGCTTGGTCGGATTGAAGCGGTGACCATGCTGCGGCTGATACGGGCCGTCCGCGCGAAAGCCGTACACGGTGCCCGGATGCGCGTTCGGCAGGTACCCGTGCCACACCTCGTCGGTGCACTCGGGCAGGTCGAGCCGTGCGAGTTCCTTGCGGCCGGTCGGGTCGAACACGCACAGCTGGATGCGCTGCGCGTGCGCGGAAAACACCGCGAAATTGGTGCCGAGACCGTCCCAGGTCGCACCGAGCGGATAGGCGCGGCCGGGATCGAGTCGGGATGGCAGGGCGGTCGGCATGGGGCGGGTCTCCGTGTCGAGGTCGCCGGGTGTCAGGCAGGGCTCAGCCATACGGTCGCGAGCGGCGGCAGGCGCAACGCGGCCGACCACGATTCGCCGTGCGCGGGCACAGCTTCCGCCCACACGGCGCCGTCGTTGCCGGCATTGGTGCCGCCGTACACGGCCGCATCGGTGTTCATCAGCTCGCGCCACTGGCCGGGCGCGGGCAGCCCGATGCGATAGCCGGCGCGCGGCACCGGCGTGAAGTTGCTGATCGCGACGACGAGGCGTCCGACATCGTCGCGGCGTGCGAACGCGAACACGCTGTTGTCGCGATCGTCGCCGATCAGCCATGCGAAGCCTTCCGCGTGGCAGTCGAGCGCATGCAGCGCCGGCTCGGCCGCGTACACGCGGTTCAGGTCGCGCACGAGCCGTTGCACGCCGCGATGCGCGGGCGCGTCGAGCAGATCCCAGTGCGGCGTCGCGTCGTGCGCGAACTCGGCCCATTGCGCGAATTCGCTGCCCATGAACAGCAGCTTCTTGCCGGGATGCGCCCACATGAAGCCGAAGTAAGCGCGCAGCGTCGCGAGCCGCTGCCACGCGTCGCCGGGCATCTTCGTGGCGAGCGAGCCTTTGCCGTGCACGACCTCGTCGTGCGACAGCGGCAGCACGAAGCGTTCGGAGAACGCATAGACGAGCCCGAACGTCATCCGGTCGTGGTGATAGCGGCGATGGACCGGATCCTCGCGCAGATACGCGAGCGTGTCGTGCATCCAGCCCATGTTCCACTTGAAGTCGAAGCCGAGCCCGCCGTCGCCGGTCGACGCGGTGACGCCCGGCCAAGCCGTCGATTCCTCCGCGAAGGTGACGACCCCCTGCGGTGCGAGCGCACCGTGCAGCGTGTCGTTCAGCGTGCGCAGGAACGCGACCGATTCGAGATTCTCGCGCCCGCCGTGGACATTCGGCACCCACTCGCCTTCCTTGCGCGAATAGTCGCGGTACAGCATCGACGCGACCGCGTCGACGCGGATCCCGTCGACGTGATAGCGCCGTGCCCATGCGAGCGCCGACGCGACGAGGAACGCGCCGACCTCGTTGCGCCCGAGGTTGAACACGCAGGTGTTCCAGTCGGGATGCATGCCTTCGCGCGGGTCGGCGTGCTCGTACAGCGCGCTGCCGTCGAATTGCGCGAGACCGTGCGGGTCGTTGGGGAAGTGCGCGGGCACCCAGTCGACGATCACGCCGATGCCGGCCGCATGCGCGCGATCGACGAAGCGCGCGAAGCCGTCGACCGGCCCGAAGCGCGCGGACGGCGCGAACTGCGCGAGCGGCTGGTAGCCCCACGAGCCGCCGAACGGATACTCGGAAATCGGCATGAATTCGACGTGCGTGAAGCCCATGCCGCGCACGTACGGGATCAGCCGCTCGGCGAGCTCGTCCCAGGTCGCGCTGCGGTCCATTTCCTCGGGCACGCGCTGCCATGACTCCGCATGCACCTCGTAGATCGACCATGGGATGCGGAAGCGGCGGTCCGCGTGCGGCCGTGCGCGCAGCCAGTCGTCGTCGTGCCACGCGAACGCGTCGAGCGCCGCCGTGTCGGCGACGACGGACGCGGTGCGCGGCGGTGCCTCGGTCGCGCGCGCGCACGGGTCGGCCTTGTGCGGCAGCACGCGCCCGTCGCTCGCGCGCAGCTCGTACTTGTAGTGCTCGCCTGCGCCGATGCCCGGCACGAACAGCTCCCACACGCCCCACGGCCGCCGTAGCCGCATCGGATGCCGACGGCCGTCCCAGACGTTGAAGTCGCCGACCACCGACACGCGCTGCGCGTTCGGCGCCCACACCGCGAAGCGCACGCCGTCGACGCCGTCGATGCGCGTGGGCGTCGCGCCGAGGCAGTCGAGCACGGCGGCCGGGTCGCCGGCTGCGAAACGTGCGAGCGCCGCGTCGTCGAGCAGCATGCCGAACGCATAGGCGTCGTCGGTCACCTGGCGCGTGTCGGGCCAGTCGATCGCGAGCCTGTAGTGGCCGTCGTGCGCGAGCGTACCCGCGAAACAGCCGGTGTCATTCACGCACGCGAGCGTGCCGAGCTCGTCGCCGTCGGGCGTCACCGCGCGCACGCGCCGCGCGCCGGGCAGCAGTGCGCGCACGACGATCCGCCCGGCATCCCCGTGCGGGCCGAGGCACGCAAACGGGTCTGGATGGCGGCCGGCGAGCAGTGCATCGATATCGCGACGGTCGAACAGCGTGTCGGTCATTGGGCGCCTCCGTTGTCGGGTGTGCCGTGCGCGTCGAGCAGGCGTTCGACGAGCGCGGCGAGCCCGCCGACCGGCACGCCGAGCCAGTCGGGGCGGTTCGCGGCCTCGTAGCACAGCTCGTACGACGCCTTGTCGATCAGGAACAGCGCGAGCAGGCGATCGGCGTAGCGCGGGTCGACGAAGCGTTCGGGCGCCTCGTCGGCGGCTGCGCGATAGCATTCGACGAAGCGGTCGGCGGCGGCCTGCCCGAAGCGGTCGAACAGCGCACGCTTGCGGCCGGCCGCCTGCGGCGGCGCCTTCTCGATCGCGAATTGCGCGGTCGCGCTCACGTACGACAGCGAGCGCAGGAAGCCGGCCACGTCGCGCAGCGGATGCGACTTCGCACGGCGCCGCGCGAGCGGACGCGCGGGCTCGCCCTCGAAGTCGATCAGCAGCGCGTCGCCCTGCACGTCGAGCACCTGGCCGAGATGGAAATCGCCGTGAATGCGCGTGCATTGTGCGTCGAGCGTGCGCGGCACCAGTTCGCCAAGCGCCTGCACGGCCGCGTCGCGCGACGCGAGCAGCGTGTCGGCGGCGGCGCGCATGGCCGGATCGAGCGCATCGAGCCGCGTGGCCAGTACGTCGAGCGCGTGCCTGAACGACGTGATCGCGTCGAAACACCAGCCGTCGACGTGCTCGGGCGTCGCGCGCTCCGGCGTGAACGCCGGATCGTCGCACGGCTGCGCCAGCGCGACGTGCAGCTGGCCGAGCCGCGTGCCGACGATGCCCGCGAACGCCGCGTAGCCGAGCAGCGCATCCGGTTCCTCGTCGGGCTCGGCCGCTTCGCCGTCGGCGACGGCGGGCAGCGCGAGCTCGTCGACCGCGCGTTTCAGGAAGTCGAACGAACGCGTCCACGCGTCGCCCTGGTTGTCGACGTAGCGCTGCAGGATCGCGACCGTATGCGGCGAGCCGTCCGGATCGACGTGCACGACCTCGCCGGCAAGCGTCGCGGTGTTCGCGTAGCCGATCCGCGTCAGGTGGCGGCTCATCTCCGCTTCCGGATGGATGCCGTGCGCGACCTTGCGCACCAGCTTCAGCACGATCTCGTCGCCGATCACGAGCGAGCTGTTGCTCTGCTCGGCCGCGAGCCAGCGCACGTCGGCGTCGTCGCCGGGGTCGAGCGCGGCAAGCGCACGTTCGGGCAGGAAGTCGAGGCGGCCGCCGTCGGACGTCGGCACCGTCGCGCCGTCGCGCAGCTTGCGCAGCATCCCGCGCGCGAACGCGGGCAGCGCGAACGCGTCGGTCAGGTAGCCGACCGTGTGGCCGCGCCGCACGCGCGCGAGCGCGAGCTGGGCGAACAGCGGATGCGACGTCTCGCCGCCCCATGCGGCAGCCAGCGGCACGACGTAGCGTTCGACGCCGCCGTCGCTCGCGGACACCCAGGCCTCCGCGTACTGGAACGGCTCGTCCGGTATCGGCGTGACGACATTCAGCCACGCATTGCCGATCTTGCGGTCCTTCGACGCGAACCAGCGCCGCCGCGTGAGCCACGACGCGAGCGCATCGTGCGCGAGCGTATGCAGCTGCCCGACGTCGGGCCGCACGTCGCCGCGCCGCATCACGATCGTCACGTACTCGGGCAACGGCTCCGCGTGCGGCTGCCGCCACGACGGCTCGCGGCCGTGCTCGGACAGCACGAACCATAGAAACCCGTACGGCGGAAAGGTGAGCAGGTAAGTGAGCTGCCCGATCGGCGGAAACGCCGAGTCCGACGTCATCTCGATCGGCACGCGGCCCGCGAATTCGGAGAGATCGAGTTCGACCGCCTGCGACGAGCGCGACAGGTTCGCGACGCACAGCACCGTCTCGTGGCCTTCGAGTTCGCGCAGGTACGCGAGCACCTTGCGGTTCTCCGGGCGCAGGAAGCGGATCGTGCCGCGCCCGAACGACTGCGTCGCGCGACGCGTCGACAGGATGCGGCGCATCCAGTTCAGCAGCGAATGCGGGTCGCGCGTCTGCGCCTCGACATTGACCGCGTCATAGCCGTACAGCGAGCCCATCACGGGCGGCAGCACCAGCAGTTCCGGGTCCGCGCGCGAGAAGCCGCCGTTGCGGTCCGACGACCATTGCATCGGCGTACGCACGCCGTCGCGGTCGCCGAGGTGGATGTTGTCGCCCATCCCGAGTTCGTCGCCGTAGTAGATGACCGGCGTGCCGGGCATCGACAGCAGCAGCGAGTTGATCAGCTCGATGCGGCGCCGGTCGCGCTCCATCAGCGGCGCGAGGCGGCGCCGGATGCCGAGGTTGAGCCGTGCGCGCCGGTCGGACGCGTAGGTCTGCCACAGCAGATCGCGCTCCGAGTCGGTCACCATCTCGAGCGTCAGCTCGTCGTGATTGCGCAGGAACACGGCCCACTGGTTGCTCGGCGCGAGCGCCGGCGTCTGCCGCATGATGTCGACGATCGGGAAGCGGTCCTCGCTCGCGATCGACATGTAGATGCGCGGCATCAGCGGGAAGTGGAACGCCATGTGGCATTCGTCCTCGTGGCCGAAGTATTCCTGCACGTCTTCCGGCCACTGGTTCGCTTCCGCGAGCAACATCCGGTTCGGATACTCGGCGTCGATCGTCGCGCGAATGCGTTTCAGGATCGCGTGCGTCTCCGGCAGGTTCTCGTTGTTGGTGCCTTCGCGCTCGACCAGGTACGGAACTGCGTCGAGCCGCAACCCGTCGATGCCGAGATCGAGCCAGAAGCGCATTACCTGGAGCACCTCGCGCACGACGGCCGGATTGTCGAAGTTCAGGTCCGGCTGGTGCGAGTAGAAGCGGTGCCAGTAGTACTGGCCTGCAATCGGGTCGTGCGTCCAGTTCGACGTTTCGGTATCGAGGAAGATGATCCGCGTGCCGGTGTATTTCGTGTCGGTATCGGACCACACGTAGTAGTCGCGATGTATCGAGCCGGGCTTCGCGCGCCGCGCGCGCTGGAACCACGGATGCTGGTCCGATGTGTGGTTGATCACCAGTTCGGTGATCACGCGGATCCCGCGCGCGTGCGCTTCGCGGATGAAGCGCCGCACGTCGGCGAGCGTGCCGTAGTCGGGATGCACGTCGCGGTAATCGGCGATGTCGTAGCCGTCATCGCGGCGCGGCGACGGGTAGAACGGCAGCAGCCAGATCGTGTCGACGCCGAGCTCGGCGATGTAGTCGAGCTTCATGATCAGGCCGGGGAAGTCGCCGATCCCGTCGTTGTTCGAGTCGTAGAACGACTTCACGTGCACCTGGTAGATGATCGCGTCCTTGTACCACAGCGGATCGTCCGCGCAGAGCGCGGGCGCGCGGCGCCGCGACCGGCGCCGGCGCGGCGTGCCGGCCGGTGCGAGCGAGGGGAACTGCGCGCGGCGCACGTCGTCGAGGGAGTCTTCGCGTTTCATCATGCGTGTGCTCCGGAAGGGTGTCGGGCGTCGCCCGGCTCGGGCGCCGCCGCTCGCGCGGCGCCGGGAGACGGCGCGAGCCGCCAGATCGCATACGGCCGCACGTGCGGGTCGAGCGATACGTACTGGCGATGCCCGCGCCACGTTTCGGCATGCGCGGCGTCCTGTTCGAACGCGTCGAGCGGTTCGCCGTCGACGAGCCCGAAGCCGCGCCACAGCGACGCGTCGAGCGTGAAGTTCGCGGCCTGCGGGTGCCACGGGTCGAGGCTGATCGCGACCGCGACGACGCTGTCGTGCGCGGGCGTCGCCTTCACGAACACGAGGACCTGGTCGTTGTCCGCGTCGGCGAACGTGAGGCCAAGGTGAGTTTGCAGCGCCGGATGCTCGCGCCGCGCGCGGTTCAGCCGCGCGACTTCGCCGCCGATGTGCGCGGCCTTGTTCCAGTCGCGCGCGCGCAGCTCGTATTTCTCCGCGTCCGCGTATTCCTCGCTGTCGGGCAGCGGCGCCGATTCGCCGATCTCGAAGCCCGAATACAGGCCCCACGAGCCGGCGAGCGTCGCCGCGAGCGCCGCGCGGATCACGAACTGCGAGCGCGGCGCGTTCTGCAGGTGGCGCGGATTGATGTCGGGCGTGTTCACGAAGAAGTTCGGCCGGAAAAACTCGCGCGGCGGACCGGCCGTCAGCTCGGTCAGGTAATCGATGAACTCGCGCTTCGTCTCGCGCCACGTGAAATACGTGTACGACTGCGAGAAGCCGACCTTCGCGAGCCGGTACATCATGCCCGGCCGCGTGAACGCCTCCGACAGGAACACGACGTCCGGATGCTTGCCGCGCACGTCGGCGATCATCCACGCCCAGAACGGAAGCGGCTTCGTGTGCGGATTGTCGACGCGGAAAATCCGCACGCCCGCGTCGACCCAGAACAGCACGGCGTCGCGCAGCGCGACCCACAAGTCGGGCAGCGCGTCCGGCGCGTAGAAGTCGGGATTCACGATGTCCTGATAGCGCTTCGGCGGATTTTCCGCGAAGCGCAGCGAGCCGTCGGGCCGCCATGCGAACCAGCCCGGGTGCGCGGCGAGCCACGGATGGTCGGGCGAGCACTGGATCGCGAAGTCCAGCGCGATCTCGAGCCCTTGCGCGCGCGCCGCATCGACCAGCGTCCGGAACGACGCGAGCGTGCCGAGCTGCGGATGCACGGCCGTGTGGCCGCCGTCGTGCGAACCGATCGCGTACGGACTGCCGACGTCGTCCGGGCCGGCCTTCAGCGTGTTGTTGCGGCCCTTGCGCGCGGTCGTGCCGATCGGGTGGATCGGCGGGAAATACAGCACGTCGAAACCCATGTCACGGATGCGCGGCAACTGCGCGATCACGTCGTCGAACGTGCCGTGCCGGTGCGCATCGTTGCTCGCCGAGCGCGGGAACATTTCGTACCAGCTCGAGAAGCGCGCGGCGCGGCGCTCGACGTCGACCGGATAAACCGTTTCGTCATGGGTGACGAACGGCCGGTAGCGCAGCGCCGCGAAGGCATCGGCGAGCGCGGGCGCGCCGATCAGCGCGAGGCGTTCGTCGGGCGACGCGTCCTTGAATTCGGCGCTCAGCCGTTCCATCTGCCCGATCGCGCGCGGATCGATCGGGTCGGCGAGCTTCAGCGCGGTCGCGAGCAGCAGTTGTGCTTCGCGCACCTCCAGCGTCACGTCCTGGCCGGCCGCACGCTTCTTCGCGATGTCGGTGACGAGCGATGCCCAGTCGTCGCGCCATGCGATCACGCGGAACGCGTGGCGGCCGAGCCGGTCGAGCGAGATGCGCGCGTGCCAGCGATCGTTCGGCTCGGCGACGAACGGCACTTCGCGCCAGTCGTCCTCGTCGTCCGCGCGCCATTGCAATGCTGCCGCGAGATGCGCATGCCCGTCCGAGAAAATAGATGCGTGTACAACCAGCGTTTCGCCGATTACGCGCTTGATCGCGAAGCGGCCTCCGTCCACGGCCGGCTCGACGCGTTCGATCGCGATCCGGTCGGCCACGAGCGCGGCGGACAGCGCGGTGCGCTCGCTCGCGGCGTCGGCGCGCGGGATCGCCGGCGGCGCGCGCCAGGTTTCGCGCAGCGCATAGCCGCCGGGTTCGAGCGTGAACGCTTCCAGCGCGACCGGCGCGTGCTTGCGCGCGCCGTCCGGCGTCGCGACATGGGTGAAGCAGCCCGGCACGCCGGGCAGGATCGTGGCGGGATCGACCGGCGCTTCGGTATCGAGATCGGGATTCAGCGCGATCAGCAGTGCCGTGTCGTCGTGCTCGAGCGACGGGCCCGTGCCGCGCAGCAGCGCGGTCGCGGCTGCGCCGGGCGCGCTCAGTTGCGCGATTTCGCCGCGCTGGGCCGCGATCGGCGTCGCGCGGCGCCACGCATTCGCGTCGGCGATCGCGCCGGACAGATCGAAGCGCGCGCCGTCGAACGCGGCGCGATAGCGCGTGGCATCCGCATCGCGTGCCATCAGCGGCAGCGTGACGCCGCGCTCGAAGCCCATCGGCACGAGCCAGCCGGTGCCGACCGCCGCCGCGGTCCACAACGCGCGGTGATACGCCCGGGCGACCGTCTCGTCCGGCGCGTCGCGCCAGTCGTCGGCGAGACGCGGACCGTCGTAGGCGTCGGGAAACGCGATCGGCGAGCCGATGCGCCGCAACAGACGGTGTTCGTCAGCGAACCACGGCGAACGCAGATCCCACCAGCGTACCGACGAGAACACCGCGTCGAAGCCGGCCGCCTCGAATTGCGCGAGCGCGTCGCGCGCATGGCCGGGTACGCCGGCCAGCACCGCGACGTCCGGGCGCGCGCGCCGCAGCGCCGCGCGCCAGCCGGGCCACCACGCGGCCGGCAGATGATGCGGCGCGTCGATCAGGAAGCCGGCCGCGCCGGCGTCCGCGAACGCAGCGAGATGCGCGCACCACCACGCGGCGAGTGCGTCGTGTGTCGAATCCTCGCCGACCTGTGCATGCGCGACGTCGAGTTCATGCGCGGCGCGGCGCGGATCGATCAGCGCGTCGTCGTGCGAGCGCTCGACGTACCAGTCCGGATGCTCGACGCGCAGCGGATTGGCGCGCGCGATGCGATCGGGCACGACTTCGAGCATCACGCGCAGCCCGTGGCCGTGCGCGATCTGCGCGAGCCGCGAGAACGTCTCGAGCGCGCCGGCGCGCGTCGCGAACGTCGCGGCCGGCCGATGGAAGTCGGCGACGTGACGCGGAAAACCCGCGACGCTGGCGGCCCAGAAGCCGCCGATCAGCACGTGATCGAAGCCCATGCCCGCGATGTGTGCGAACGTGTCTGGCCACGCGTCGAGCGGACCGACGAGGCGGGCATCGCAGAAGTAGAGGTGTGGGGCGAAGGGGGGCGTGACGTTCATGGAATGGCGTGGGCGGGCGGCGGCGAACGGTAACGGCCGTGCGCCGCAACCCGCGTGCCTGCGGCGCTGCGCCCCGCGCGGCAACGTGCGTGCGGGATGCCGCGTGCTGAACCTCTGTCGTTTTTACATAAACGCTGTACGGTCGTTGCATCGTGCGCGGAGCGGGGCGCGTCCGGCGTCGTCACATGCGCGGAATCGAGCGGATGTCCGAACTGTCGCCGGCGGCCGGATCGTCGTCCGCTTCGGGAAGCGGCGCTCCGGGGTCGTAACGCACCGGCGCGCCGCGCTCGATCCGGTGCGCGAACGCCGGCGGGGTATCGACGTCGTCGCCGAAGCGCGCCCGCACGAACGCGCGCAGCAGCGCGGTGCGCGGGTCGGTCGCGCGCGCCGCGCAGGTCGACGGACCGTCGATGAAGCATGCGTCGCATTCGACGCCGTCGCCGCGCCGCGCGATCCGCAGGTCGCCGACGCGATCGAGCACCGCTCCCGCGTCGGCCCACGACGCCGACGGCGCGAAATGTGCATCGAGGCGCCGCAATGCATCGCACGCGGCGGTCACGATCAGTTGCGGCTCGATGGCCGTGAAGCACAGCGTGTCTTCGTCGTCCGCGCACAATGCGCGCGCGCACCAATAGTCGAGGGCCGTTCCGGCGAGTTCGTCGGTTCGCATGGGCAAGCTCCGTCAGGGTTTGTCAGCGCGGTGGGACGCGTGCGCAAGCTGCGTGCCGGGCTGCCGGATAGCGGGCACGGCGTGTGCTCACGGGGCCGACGGCGCGCGCGGCGATCATGCGGCGCGCATTTTTTGCATCGCCATCGCAGATAAGCAGAGGGGGCCAGCATGCAGCATCAACAGGACGCACAGGTGCGCGACCCGTATCGCGGCCACGAGATTCGCGTCTGGGCGCGACGCAACGCGCGCGGCGCGTGGGATGACGAAGTGCAGGTGTATGTCGACGGCGCGCGCATCGAGCTCAGCGTGCCGGAGCCGGCCGGCCCGGATTGGAAAACCGAGGACGAGGCGCTGCGCGCGGGTGTCGAGCGCGGGCGTTATCTGGTCGACAAGCGCGTCGATGACGATTGACCCGACCCGACCGGCGCGGCCGGAAGCTTGCACGCGGCGCGACAAACCGACGAAGGTGACGCCGGAGAGCCGGACGCCGCGGGTCAGGCGGACGATTCAGGCATCACGGCCGCGCCGCGATCTCGTCGAGGTGCCACAGCAGATCCGCCGGATCGTCATACACGCGTAGCGCGCCCGCGCGTTCCAGCTCGTCGCTGCCGTAACCGCCGGACAGCAACCCGACGCCCAGCGCGCGGCAGCGGCTCGCGGCGAGCATGTCCCAGATGCTGTCGCCAACCACCACCGTATGCTCGATCGGCACGTTCAGCTTCGCGGCGGCCGTCAGGAACAGATCGGGATCCGGCTTCGCATACTTGACCTGATCGCGCGTGACGACCACGTTCTTCGCCGGATCGACGCCGAGCGCCTCGAGGTTGATGGCCGCCGTTTCCATCCGTCCGCTGGTCGCGATCGCCCAGCGGATGCCCGCGTTCGACAGCGCGGCCAGCAGCTCGCGTGCGCCCGGCAGCGGCCGGACCTGCGCGCGCAGCCGCTGGTACGCGGCCGCGTGCAGCCGCGCGAGCCGTTCGACGCGCTCGGCGTCGATGTCGCCGGCCGTCTCGCGCAGCAGCTGATTCAGGAACAGGCCGCCGCTCATCCCGATCTTGCGGTGGATGCGCCACACCGACAGCTCGATGCCCTCGGCATCGAGCGCTTCCTTCCACGCGAGCACGTGCTGGTAGACGCTGTCGACGAGCGTGCCGTCGAGATCGAACAGAAACGACGTTTCAATGCGCATGTTGAATCTCCTGGCCCGATGAGGTTCGGGCGAATCGTCCGCGAAAAGTCCTTCGACGCATTATCAGCGCGCGGCCGTGTCATCGCCATGTCCCGGCGCCGCGGACGGCAGCGGCGTATCGTTTGCCGCTGGTACAATCGCGCCGATGCGCCGGGCCGGCTGCCCGCGCCGCACGCGCCCCCAACCCTCGTCGAATTCCCGTATGGCAACTCCGGACGCCGTCAGTTCCGAACAGTCGTGGTGGGGCGTCCTGGCCCTGGCACTCACTGCCTTCATCTTCAACACCACCGAATTCGTGCCCGTCGCGCTGCTGAGCGCGATCGGCGACAGCCTGCGGATGCAGCCGACCGACGTCGGCCTGATGCTGACGATCTACGCGTGGGCCGTCGCGGTCGTGTCGCTGCCGCTGACGTTCGTCACGCGCCATGTCGAACGTCGCAAGCTGCTGAGCTGCGCGCTGCTGGTGTTCATCGGCAGCCATGTCGTCACCGGCGTCGCGTGGAATTTCACGGTGCTGATGATCGGCCGGCTCGGCATCGCGTGCGCGCATGCGGTGTTCTGGTCGATTTCCGTCCCGCTGGCCGTGCGGCTCGCGCCGAGCGACCGGAAAAGCCGCGCGTTGAGCCTGCTCGCGATGGGCACGGCGATCGCGATGGTCGCCGGCATTCCGCTCGGGCGTGTGATCGGCGAGGCGCTCGGCTGGCGCGTGACGTTCCTCGTGATCGGCGGCGCGGCGGCCGTCGCGCTGCTGATGCTGCGCGCGACGCTGCCGACGCTGCCGAGCCAGGGCGCCGGATCGCTGTCCAGCATCGGCATGTTTCTCAGGAAGCCGGTGCTGGTATCGCTGTACGCGATCACCGTGCTGGTCGTGTCCGCGCATTTCACGTCGTACACGTACATCGAGCCGTTCGTGCAGAGCGTCAATCACGCGAGCAGCAGCCGGATTACCTACGTGCTGATCCTGTTCGGCGTCGCCGGCATGCCGGCCGCGGTCTGTTTCAACCGCGTGTTTCCGGAGCGGCCGGCCGATTTCCTGCTCGCGTCGATCATCGCGCTGTCGGCGTGTCTGCTGATCCTGTTCCCGAGCGCGCTGAACATCGTCACGCTGTCGGTTCACACGCTGGTGTGGGGCGGCGCGATCGTCTGCTTCGGGCTCGCGATGCAGGCCTGGGTGCTGAAGCTCGCGCCCGAGGCGACCGATCTCGCGGTGTCGATCTTTTCCGGGCTGTACAACGTCGGCATCGGTGCCGGCGCGCTGCTCGGCAACCATATCGCCGGGGATTTCGGCCTGCCGTGGATCGGCACGTTCGGCGGGGTGGTCGGGATCTTCTCCGCCGGGATCGCGTGGGCCGCGTTGCGGCTGCATGAGCGGCCGGCGGTGGCGTAGTCCGCCGTCAGTGCCATCGCACTGCATGCCACATGCCATGCCGGGCGCGGCCTTTGCTCGAGGCTTTCTGGTCGCTCGCGTGGCTGCAGATCATCAGACATTGAAGACACTGTGGAAGCGGTTCAGGCGCCTGTCGCCACCGCAATGATCCGGCCACGGGGACGTGGCCGGATCGCGGCGCCTTCGCGCGGAATACGGGCGGCGGGCCACACCGCATTCCCATCAGGAAAACCCTGATCCGCCCGCCCGGACCTCGATTTCCGTCGACGTCGCGAACCACCAGCCTGCCCGCATTTCACTGCTCGCCACGCGGTGCCCTGAAACCTGTCCCGCTCCTCCCAGCAAGCCTTCCAGCCACGCCAACCAGACAAAACGGGTATGGCGCAATGCAATATTCGGCGATCTAAAGCGCATTTCAATACCTGACAGGTATGAAAAAGCGAGGCCAAAAGTATTGGACGGTCCATTTCCCCGCCGCGTATAAATCCGTTCCATGAACTCACCACACGCAGCGTGCCCCATGTCTCCCGTCACCATCGAACGCATTGAAACCCGCCTCGTCGACCTGCCGACGATCCGTCCGCACAAGCTGTCGGTCGCCACGATGCACGGCCAGACGCTGATGCTGGTGAAGGTGACCTGCAGCGATGGTGTGACGGGCACAGGCGAAGGCACGACGATTGCCGGGATGGCCTATGGCCCGGAAAGCCCGGAAGCGATGAAGCTCGCGATCGACGCATACCTCGCGCCGGCGATCATCGGCAAGGATGCGACGCGCATCCAGGCGCTGATGGCGTTCCTCGGCAAGCTCGCGAAGGTCAATCACTTCGCGAAGAGCGCGCTCGAAACCGCGCTGCTCGACGCGCACGGCAAGCGCCTCGGCGTGCCGGTCAGCGAGCTGCTCGGCGGCCGCCGGCGCGATCGCCTGCCGGTCGCGTGGACGCTCGCATCGGGCAACACGGCGACCGATATCGCCGAAGCCGAGCGGATGCTCGACCTGCGCCGCCACAACGTGTTCAAACTGAAGATCGGCGCGAAGGCGCTCGACGCGGACATCCGCCACGTGGCCGAGATCAAGCGGGCGGTAGGCGAGCGAGCATCGGTGCGCGTCGACGTGAACATGGCGTGGAGCGAAACGCAGGCCGCGCGTGCGATTCCGGCGCTCGCCGATGCCGGCTGCGAACTGGTCGAGCAGCCGGTTGCGTCGGCCGCGGCGCTCGCACGGCTGATGCGCCGCTTCCCGGTCGCGCTGATGGCCGACGAAATCCTGCAGGGCCCGGACAGCGCATTCGAGATCGCGAAGCATCACGGCGCGGACGTGTTCGCGATCAAGATCGAGCAGAGCGGTGGCCTCTTCGCGGCGCAGCGCGTCGCGGCGATCGCGGATGCGGCCGGCATCGAGCTGTACGGCGGCACGATGCTCGAAGGTGCGTTCAGCACGGTCGCGTCCGCGCATCTGTTCGCGAGCTTCGCGAACCTGCAGTGGGGCACCGAACTGTTCGGACCGCTACTGATTACCGAAGAGATTCTCACGACCCCGCTCGACTACAGCGATTTCGAACTGACCGTGCCGAGCGGCCCGGGCCTCGGCATCGAACTCGACGAAGCGAAGGTCGCGCGCTTCACCCGCGACGGGCTGACGAAAGTCTCCCGCTGAATCGCGATCACGCGCGACAACCCGCGATAACACGATCACGCACCAGGACATCACGATGCTTTTCCACGTACGCATGGACGTCAACCTCCCGGCCGACATGCCGGCCGGCGTGGCCGACGAGATCAAGACCCGCGAGAAGGCGTATTCGCAGGACCTGCAGCGCAGCGGCAAGTGGCGCCACATCTGGCGCATCGCCGGTGAATACGCGAACTACAGCGTGTTCGACGTGTCCGGCAACGCCGAGCTGCACGAGATCCTGACCGGCCTGCCGCTGTTCCCGTACATGAAGATTTCGGTGACGCCGTTGTGTCGCCACCCGTCGTCGATACACGACGGCGACGTTTGAACCGCGGGCCGCCTCTTCCGCAACGGCGGGCACCGGGTCACCTTTCCCCAAAATACACGTGGAGACACCATCATGAGCGTCAAAGTATTCGAAACCAAGGAAGTGCAGGATCTGCTGAAGGCCGCGTCGAACGCGGGCGCCAATGGCGGCAATGCGCGCACGCAGCAGGTCGTGCTGCGGCTGCTCGGCGACCTGTTCAAGGCGATCGACGACCTCGACATTACGCCGGACGAAGTGTGGGCCGGTGTGAACTACCTGAACAAGCTCGGCCAGGACGGCGAGGCGGCGCTGCTCGCGGCCGGCCTCGGCCTCGAGAAGTATCTCGACATCCGGATGGACGCGGAGGACGAGGCGATCGGACTCGACGGCGGCACGCCGCGCACGATCGAAGGCCCGCTGTACGTCGGCGGCGCGCCGGTGCGCGACGGCGTCGCGAAGATCGACCTCGATGCGGATGAAGGCGCGGGCCCGCTCGTGATCCACGGCACGGTCACGGGGATCGACGGCAAGCCGGTGGCCGGCGCGCTGGTCGAGTGCTGGCACGCGAACTCGCACGGCTTCTACTCGCATTTCGACCCGACCGGCGCACAGAGCGATTTCAACCTGCGCGGCGCGGTGAAGACGGGCGCGGACGGCAAGTACGAATTCCGCACGCTGATGCCGGTCGGCTACGGCTGCCCGCCGCAAGGTGCGACGCAGCAGCTGCTCGACCGCCTTGGCCGTCACGGCAACCGCCCGGCGCACGTGCACTTCTTCGTGACCAGCGACGGCCACCGCAAGTTGACGACGCAGTTCAACATCGACGGCGACCCGCTGATCTGGGACGACTTCGCGTATGCGACGCGCGAGGAGCTGATTCCGCCCGTCACCAGCAAGACCGGCGGCGCCGCGCTCGGGCTGAAGGCCGACGCATATCAGGACATCGAGTTCAACTTCGTCCTGACGCCACGCGTCGAGGGCAAGGACAACCAGATCGTCGAACGCCTGCGCGCTTCCGCCACGGCATAACCGCCCGACGGCACGGCGGCGCGCCTGCGCCGCCGCCGGCCGGGTCCCCGCGAGATTCAATCGATACCGATGCGAGCGTGCTTGCAGGACCCGGCACGCACACAGGAGGAACCAACATGCCCGCCACGATCGACCACACCACCGAACTGGACCACCTGCTCGCCACTGCCGTGCAGGACGACAAGGAAGCCGGCATCTTCCGCTGCCGCCGCGACATCTTCACGAACGAGGCGCTGTACGAGCTCGAGATGAAGCACATCTTCGAGGGCAACTGGGTGTACCTCGCGCACGAGAGCCAGATCCCGAACAACAACGATTACTACACGACGTGGATCGGCCGCCAGCCGATCGTCATCACGCGCGACAAGACCGGCGAGCTGCACGCGGTGATCAATGCGTGCGCGCACAAGGGCGCGATGCTGTGCCGCCGCAAGCACGGCAACAAGGGCAGCTTCACGTGCCCGTTCCACGGCTGGACCTTCTCGAACACCGGCAAGCTGCTGAAGGTGAAGGACGAGAAGACGACCGAGTATCCGGTGCAGTTCAACACGCACGGCTCGCACGACCTGAAGAAGGTCGCGCGATTCCAGAACTACCGCGGCTTCCTGTTCGGCAGCCTGAGCGACGACGTGCTGCCGCTCGAGGAGTATCTCGGCGAGGCGCGCGTGATCATCGACCAGATCGTCGACCAGGCGCCGAACGGGCTCGAAGTGCTGCGCGGCAACTCCTCCTACATCTACGAAGGCAACTGGAAGATGCAGATGGAGAACGGTTGCGACGGCTATCACGTGAGCACCGTGCACTGGAACTACGCGGCGACGATGGGCCGCCGCAAGGAAGACGGCACCAAGGCCGTCGACGCGAACAGCTGGAGCAAGTCGGTCGCGGGCGTGTACGGCTTCGACAACGGCCACATCCTGTTGTGGACCAAGACGATGAACCCCGAAGTGCGGCCCGTGTACCAGCACCGCGACGAGATCAAGGCGCGCGTCGGCGACGTGCAGGCCGACTTCATCGTGAACCAGACGCGCAACCTGTGCGTGTACCCGAACGTGTTCCTGATGGACCAGTTCAGCACGCAGATCCGCGTGGTGCGCCCGCTCGGCGTCGACAAGACCGAAGTCAGCATCTTCTGTTTCGCGCCGAAGGGCGAGAGCGAAGCCGACCGCACGACGCGCATCCGCCAGTACGAGGACTTCTTCAACGTGACCGGAATGGGCACGGCCGACGACCTCGAGGAGTTCCGCGCATGCCAGGCCGGCTATGCGGGCATCACGGCGATGTGGAACGACCTGTCGCGCGGCGCGCCGCTATGGATCGACGGGCCGGACGAGAACGCGAAAAGGATGGGGCTGAACCCGCGCATCTCGGGCGAGCGCAGCGAGGACGAAGGGCTGTTCGTGTGCCAGCACGAACACTGGGTGCACGTGATGCGCGATGCACTGAAGAAGGAACGCGGGGAGGTGGAAGCATGAACATCGATTACCGGACCATCTGCGCGGCGCTGTATCGCGAAGCGCGCCTGCTCGACGACCGCGAGTGGGACGAGTGGCTGACCTGCTACACGGAAGACGTCACGTACTGGATGCCCGCGTGGGACGACGACGACCGGCCGACCGACGATCCGCACAGCCAGATCTCGCTGATGTATTACGCGGATCGCGGCGGCCTCGAGGATCGCGTGTTCCGGATCAAGACCGAGCGCAGCGGCGCGTCGACGCCCGAGCCGCGCACCAGCCACAACGTGACGAACGTCGAGGTGCTGGCCGAGCGCGACGGCGAGGTGGACGTGCGCTACAACTTCCACACGCTGAACCACCGCTACCGCGTGACCGATCACTTCTTCGGCACGATGTTCGTTACGTTGCGCCGCTCGGGCGACGCATGGCTGATCTCGAACAAGAAGATCGTGCTGAAGAACGACTACATCAGGCAGGTGCTCGACGTGTACCACGTCTGACGCCGATCGATTCGACAAGTAACACCGGGAGACGATGTCATGTCCGCCTACAAGATTGCACTGAACTTCGAGGACGGGGTCACCCGCTTCATCGACTGCAAGGCCGGCGAGAAGGTGCTCGACGCCGCGTTCCGCGCGAAGATCAACCTGCCGATGGACTGTTCCGACGGCGTGTGCGGCACCTGCAAGTGCCGCGCGGAGAGCGGCAGCTACGATCTCGGCGACGATTACATCGACGACGCGCTCACCGAGGATGAAAAGGACGGCGGTCTCGTCCTGACGTGCCAGATGGTGCCGCAAAGCGATTGCGTGATCGCGGTGCCGAGCTCGTCGATCGCCTGCAAGACCGGCCACAGCGCGTTCGCCGCGACCGTGACGAAGGTCGAGCAGCACAACGATGCGGCGATCGTGCTCGAACTCGACGTCGATGCGGCCGCGCCGGTGTTCCTGCCCGGCCAGTACGTGAACATCGGCGTGCCGGGCAGCGGCCAGCACCGGTCGTATTCGTTCTCGTCCGCGCCGGGCGACACGAAGGTCGGATTCCTGATCAAGAAGATTCCCGGCGGCGTGATGAGCACGTGGCTCGAATCGGCCAGACCCGGCGACACGCTCGAACTGAACGGGCCGCTCGGCAGCTTCTACCTGCGCGATGCGGCGCGGCCGCTGCTGTTCCTCGCGGGCGGCACGGGCCTCGCGCCGTTCCTGTCGATGCTCGAGGTGCTCGCGCGCAGCGGCTCGCGGCAGAAGGTGCACCTGATCTACGGCGTGACGCGCGATCTCGACCTGGTGCTGGTCGACGCGATCGAAGCATATGTGGCGAAGCTGCCGAACTTCAGCTTCTCGACCGTCGTTGCCGATGCGGCGTCGAGCCATCCGCGCAAGGGCTGGGTCACGCAACACATTCCGGCCGATGCGCTGAACGACGGCGACGTGGACGTCTACCTGTGCGGGCCGCCGCCGATGGTCGACGCGGTGCGCCAGTACTTCGACGATGCAGGCGTGAAGCCCAACAGCTTCCACTACGAGAAGTTCACCCCGAACGTGACGGCAAAGGCGGCATGACCATGCAACGATTCTCTGGAAAGGTCGTTGTCGTCACCGGCGCGGCGCAGGGCATCGGCCGCGGCGTTGCGCTGCGCGCGGCGGCCGAGGGTGGCCGCGTGCTGTTCGTCGATCGCGCGGATTTCGTGGCGGAGGTGGCCGCCGAGGCGCCGGGCGGCAACACGGCCGGATTCGTCGCGGATCTCGAGACCTACGACGGCGCGCGCGCGGCGATGGCGTGCGCGGTCGCGACGTTCGGCCGGATCGACGTGCTGATCAACGGCGTCGGCGGTGCGATCCGGATGCGGCCGTTCGCCGAGTTCGAGCCCGAGCAGATCGACGCGGAAATCCGCCGCTCGCTGATGCCGACGCTCTACAGTTGCCACGCGGTGCTGCCGCACTTGCTGGCCGGGGGCGGCGGCACGATCGTCAACGTGTCGTCGAACGCGACGCGCGGCATTCGGCGCGTGCCATATTCGGCCGCGAAAGGCGGCGTCAATGCGCTGACGGCGGCGCTCGCGATGGAATATGCGGAGCACGGCATCCGCGTGGTCGCGACCGCGCCGGGCGGTACCACGGCGCCGCCGCGCCGCGTGCCGCGCAATGCGGCCGGCGACAATGCGCAGGAACAGGCGTGGATGGCCGAAGCGGTGCGACAGGTGACCGATTCGACGTTCTTCAAGCGTTACGGCACGCTCGATGAACAGATCGCGCCGATCCTGTTCCTCGCGTCGGATGAAGCGAGTTACATCACCGGCACGGTGCTGCCGGTCGCGGGCGGCGATACGGGTTGAGCGGCCGGGTTGCCTGTTCCCCCGCTGCTTCAGCGAGGCGCGCGCCGCGGTCAGGCGTGCGCACGATGACCATCGAACAACCGGCCGACGCGGAACGTCCGGCCACGGAGACACTCATGCGCGAACGCGAAGCGATCATCCCTGCGGGAATGGAAGCCGTGTACGAAAAAATCGGTTATGCGCCGGCGATCAAGGCGGGCGATACCGTGTACGTATCCGGCCAGATCGGCCGCGACGCGGCGATGCAACTGGTGGAAGAACGCGAGGCGCAGATCGTGCAGGCGTTCGAGAATCTCAGGCTGGTGCTCGAGGCGGCCGGCGCGTCGCTCGACGACGTGGTCGACCTGACGACCTTTCATACCGACATGCGCGACCTGCCGCTGTTCATGGCGGTGCGCGACCGCTATCTCCATGCGCATCCGCGGCCGGCGTGGACCGCGGTCGGAGCGCACATGCTCGGCGGGGCGCCCGGTTATATCGTCGAAATCAAGGCGGTTGCCGTGCTGCGGGGGTAGTCGCTGCCGCTGCTGGTGAGACGACGCGATCCCACCGCTTGCCGCACGCATCGGATGCAGACGTGCGGCCCGTCTACCGCCGGATCGCCGCTCGCAACCGCCTCACGTCCTGCTCTGACACCGGTGTGGCGCGATTTCCCCGTGCGCCGCGCACATAGCGGATCACCGCGGCGATCCCGCCGCTCGTCAGCGCGCCGCGCATCGCCGGCATCCGCTGCACGGGGCCGTGCGTGCCGGGCGCCGGCCGCGCGCCTTCGACGACGATCCGGATCGCGCTGGCATGACCCGCGATGAACGCCGCAATCCGGCGGTCGAGACCTGGACGTGCGATCTCACAAGTGCAACTAACGGTCAATCGCGGTCCCGCCCCCGGCACGGATACGCACGCGACGCGGCAACGCGGTATCACCCGACGCTGATGCAGAAACTGCGCTTGCAGGGGGGCGGCCGGATCCCGTACCGCGTCATTCCGGACACGTCAACGATGCACGCACCGGTTTTCACGCTTGGCGTCCCCGTTGCCGACGGCGTTCGCCGACCGCCGACCGCCGGCGCCGACGCAGACGCCGACGCAGACGCAGACGGTCCACGCACCTTAGCCGCGACGAAGCGGCCGGTGCGCGACATCGCACTTACCGGCACGCGCGTGAAAACAGCAGCGAATCGGCGTCGTTGAAGCGAATCTGCACCGGATCTGCATACCCGGCCTTCTGCGCGACGCGGATCGACGCGATGTTGGTCGGTGCAATCAGGCACACGCTGCGCTCGAACCTGTGCTGCGCATCGAGCCAGCCGAGCGCATGCGACAGCGCCTCGGTCGCATAGCCCTTGCCGTGCGCCCAGCTCGCGAGCGCCCAGCCGGCTTCCGGCACGCCGCGAATCGACGGCTCGACCGCGCGATGGAAGTCGGCGAAGCCGAGATCGCCGACGTAGCGGCCCGACGACTTCTCGCGAATCGCCCAGTAGCCGTAGCCGAGCAGCGGCCACAGTCCGCGATACGCGAGCAGCCGCATCCACGAGTCACGCGGCGCCGACGGATTGCCGTTGAAGATGTGCGCGACGACGGTCGGCTCGGCCCACATCGCGGCGAGCGCGTCGAAGTCGCCGAGCGGGTGGCCTTCGAGGATCAGGCGGGGGGTATCGAGAACCGGTGGGGACGTGACGGGCGGCAGGGCGCTGAGTGTCATCGGGCGTTCCATGAGGAAAGGAAGGCGGCGCAGTGCGCCGCGCTTGGGTCCCGTACGATACCGCGGAAACTGCGGCGCAGCCGCAAATCCCCGTCTGCGGCGGGGAATGCGGCCGCATCGTCCGGCTTGCCGTCGTCCGATGATTCCGGCACGGGCTGGCGACCGCGTGGCGGAATCGCGCCCGTGCCGGGCGGTTTCTACTTGCGGCTTTTCAGGAAGCTGCGCCCGTGCGCGGTGATCGACGCACCGGATCGGCCGTTCGCGGAATGGCTGACGAAGCCTGCGCCGACGAGTTCCTGCTCGACCGACCAGCCGAGGGCCGGCGCATCGCGGCCGTAGCGCACATCGGCGAGACGCTCGAGCGCCCAGATCGCGGAGGCCGACAGGTTGGGGGTGTGGGACGTGACGTTGTCGTTCATCGCTTCCTCGGGGAGTAGTGATTCAGGGTGAACGGCACGAGGCCGTGGGATCGGGCGACGCAGCGTCAGCGTGCCTGCAGCAGGGGCAACAGCGCCTGGAGCGCTGCATCCTCGTCGGGGCCAGTGGCGAGCACCTGCGCGGACGTGCCGCCATGCATCTGTAGCGCCGCGATGGCCATCGCGTCCTTCGCGCTGCCGCTGAGCCCGTTGGCGAGCAGCAGGATGTCGCTTTCGAAGCGGTGTGCAGCCGCGACGATCGCGTCACATGACGCGATCGCACGCTTGCGGCTCCAGGCGGGGCCGATTTCAACGTAGACGACGGTTGCCACGATGCGGATCAACCTCGGGGAAAGTCGCCGGAACGGCGTGCAACGGCCGGCCGGCAGCACGGCGGGACCGCGCGGAGCGCGGTTTCCCGACGGGGCGCCGGGTGTTGTGTACCAGGCATCGGTGCATCATTCATCTCGAACATGTCGACATCCTCAGCGAAACCGCCATCAAGTCCGGCGAATGATCGAAAGCTGACAATTATAATACAGCAACGTGTTTATGTGTATTGCATTATAATGCCGTGTGCGCGGCATGCTGTCTGGCCGATTTGTCGACGGGGCAGTACGGCGCGCGGTCCGGCCACGTGCTTGCGTGTCCGGCATTTTTTTATCGATTGACGTGAACTCCCACCGAATGGAAGCTGCAATGAACGCCGCCCCCGCCTGCCCGCAATGCGCGATGGAAAACACCTACCCGGATGGCACGCTGACCGTGTGCGCGGACTGCGGCCATGAATGGTCGACCGGAGCCGGCGCCGATGCGGGCGACGAACCGGCGGGCGACGTCGTCAAGGACGCGAATGGCAACGTGCTGTCGGACGGCGATTCGGTCGTGCTGATCAAGGACTTGCGCGTGAAGGGTTCGTCGATCACGCTGAAGATGGGCACCAAGGTCAAGAGCATCCGTCTCGTCGGCGGCGATCACGAAGTCGATTGCAAGACCGACATGGGCGGCTTCATGCTGAAGGCCTGCTACCTGAAGAAGGTATGACCGCACGCGGTACGAGCGATTCTCCGATCAACCGGGCCTGTCGAGCATGAGCGAGGATCGAATTTCCTATGACGCGTTCCTGCAGTTCCTGGCGGCGCCGTTGAACGACGGCCGTCCGTTCGTGCTCGAGACGAAGCACGCGGTGTCGCTGCACTTCGACCACTTCGGCACGCAGAGCTTCATGTCGCTGAAGGATCCGGTCAGGCTCGAACTCGGCTATACGCGCGTGATGATGGGTTTCCTGCTGCTGCAGCCGGCGCCCGCGCGTATCTGCATGATCGGGCTCGGCGGTGGATCGCTGGCGAAGTACTGCTATCGGCACCTGCCCGACACGGCGATCGACGCTGTCGAGATCAATCCGGACGTGATCGCGCTGCGCGACGTGTTCAGGATTCCGCAAGACGACGCGCGCTTCGCAGTAGTCTGCGCGGACGGCGCAGACTACGTCGCGCGGCCGGACGTCCAGGCGGACGTGATCCTGCACGACGCGTTCGTCGCCGATGGCATGCCGGGCCGCTGCACGGGCACCGCGTTTCTCGACGCGTGCCGTGCGCGGCTGAGCGAAACGGGCGTGCTCGCGATCAACTTTATGGACGACGATCCCGCGTTGCCGCGGCATCTCGAGCAACTGCGTGCGGTGTTCGACGATTCGTGCGCGCTGGTGCCGTGCGGCGACGACAACAACTTCATCGCGTTCGCGTGGAAGAACGGCAACCCGCTGCCGTCGCTGCGCATCCTGCTCGAGCGCGCGCTTGGATTCGGCTCGGCGGGCGCGCTCAAGCTCTCGTCCACCGCTCGGCGCATGAAGGAAGGGGAGTGCATCGATCCCGCGCGGCTCGTCTGGCGCGCGCGCGAACATCCACGATGGGAAATTTGCGCCTGACGGCGCCGCGGGTTCGACTGCGCTTACTTCAGCCCTTGCTTCACGCGCTTGCCGAGCGGGCTCTTGGTCTTGTACGTGACGCCGTGTTTGTCGAGATACTCGCGGATCAACTGACGCACGACTTGCGACGGTGTGAGGTCCTGCTCCGCGCAGAGCATTTCGAATGCTTCTTTTTTGGCGGGATCGATCAGGACGGTCAGGCGGGCGGTTTTCGTTTCCATCGGGATGGCAGGGGTGGTCGATATGTTAATCAAATTATAATCGATCCGCTTTCGGTGCCAAATGTGTCATGCACGGTTCGTGCACCGGCACACCCGGGCCCGGGAGCCTCGGATTGCTCGAAGCATATGGAAAACATGATAACAAGATTATCATGCTCTGTTGGTTGTATTGGGCTTTAAGTACAATATCGACCGGGGCTGCCGGCTCCGGCTTGCCCGAGCGGCTCCGTCGTCCGCACGGCCGGTGACCCGGCTGCTTCCGTTTCCACGCGGCGTGCGTGCACCGTCACGGCGGCGCTGCCTGGTCGTCTCTTCGCGTTTACTACACAGCCACTTCGCTATCCGCCTCATGACCCCGATCAAGTTCGTTCTCCGCTACACGGCGATTCCTTTCGTAGCCATCGTGGCCGTCGTGGTGTGGGCAGTCGCGCCGTCGTCGAAAGAGGTCGACGCGCGGCAATATGCGGCGCTGTCGCGCGGATACGCGAGCTTTCCGCTACCGTTTCGACATGAAATCTCGGAAGCGATGGAGCAGGGCCGGATCAGCGACCGGCGTTACCAGACGCTCGTTCGCGATTCGCTGGGTAATGGTGTGGCGCTGGACTGGCCGGCGTCAGGTGTTGCCGACGTCGCTGCCGAGCGGCAAAGACTGGCCGAACTGCTGAAGGCCGATTCCGGCCTGGAGGAACATCAACGATGAAGATTGCGCTGGTTTCGGTGGCTTTCGTGATGATTATCGGAAGCCTGGTTTTCGCGCTGTATTTCATGAATCACGACCGGGGCGGCAGCAAGCGGATGGCGTGGTCGCTCGCGGCGCGGGTCGGGCTGTCGATCACGCTGTTCCTGTCGCTGCTGATCGCATACCGGCTCGGGTGGATCGAGCCGACGGGGCTGCCGATCGGGCGGTGATGCGCGGCATTCGCCCTCGCTGCCGCAGCAAACGAGGCATTGCCGACAGAAGAATTGCCTCGGGCATCCGTTTCAGTATCAGCGTGATCGGCAAGCTGTCAAAATGCCGCGCAGCAGATCGATCGGCGGCGGCGGACATCCAGGAATGGTCACATCGACGGGCAGGACCGACGAAACGGGGCCGCACACGGCGTAGCTGTCGGCAAAAATGCCGCCCGTGCACGCGCACTCGCCGGCTGCGACGACCAGCTTCGGCGCCGGCGTCGCCTCGTACGCGGCAAGCACGGCTGCCTTCATGTTCAGCGTGACGGGGCCGGTCACGAGCAGCAGGTCCGCATGGCGCGGGCTGGCGACGAATTTGATCCCGAGCCCTTCGATGTTGTAGTACGGGTTGCTCAGTGCGTGAATCTCCAGTTCGCAGCCGTTGCACGAACCCGCATCGATCTGCCGGATGCACAACGCGCGGCCGAGGAGGTCGAGAATGTCCTGACGAATCTGCTGCGCCTCGTGTCGCCAGGTGGCTTCGGCGGTCGGCACGGGCTCGTCGGGAAATTCAGTGCGCGCAAATTGACGGATGAGTTGCCACATCAGAGATCGTGCCCCGCGTAGTTCAGATTGAACGATTTGTTGATCAGCGGGAAATCGGGAACGATGTTGCCAATGATCGCGTGCTCGAGCGCCGGCCAGTTCTGCCATGACGGATCGTGGCAATGGCATCGCGCGATGGCATCGCCTGATGCCATCTCGAGCGCGACGAATACGTCGCCGCGCCAGCCCTCCACCCAGCCGATTCCCCGGGATGGCGCCGCCGCGGGCGTGACGCCGACGGCGATCGGCCCTTCCGGAAGATTCGCCAGCAGTTCGCCCATCAGACGCAGCGATTCGTCGATTTCGGCAAACCGCACGGCGACCCGCGCGGCGACGTCGCCGCGCGGGTCGCTTGCCGCCTTGACGGCCAGATCGCCGTAGGGGGCCGGCCGCAGGTTCGCGCGCACGTCGAATGTCTGGCCGCTGGCGCGGGCGGCCATGCCGCGCACGCCGAAATGCGCGACGACGTCGGCATTCAATCGGCCGGTGCCGAGAAACCGGTCTTGCAGCCCGGACTGCTCCTCGTAGATCTTCCGCATCACGTGTACTTCGCGCGCGATGCGTTCGCACTGTTCGGTGAGGGTCGCCGCGTCCTCGGGATGAATGTCGACGGCCAGCCCGCCCGGCACGATTCGATCCATCAGGTATCGATGCCCGAAGATTCCGCCGTTGGTCCGTACCCAGTTCTCCTTGAGCCGCGAGAACTGTGCGAGACCGAACGCGAATCCGGCGTCGTTGCCGAGCGCGCCGAGGTCGCCGAGGTGATTGGCGATGCGCTCGCGCTCGAGCAGGAGTGCGCGCAGAACCAGCGCACGCGCCGGCACGGCTGTGCCGCACGCCTGCTCGAGTGCCATGCAATAGGCCCACGAGAACGCAACGGTCGAATCGCCGGCGACCCGGCCCGCAACGCGATGGCCGTTCGACGCGGCCGTCCGTTCGAACAGCCGTTCGACGCCGCGATGCACATAGCCGAGCCGCTCCTCGAGCCGCAGCACCTTCTCGCCGACGACCGAAAACCGGAAATGGCCCGGCTCGATGATGCCGGCGTGAATCGGCCCGACGGCAATCTCGTGCACGCCGTCGCCGACAACCTGCACGAACGGGTAATCCGCTTCGTTCGATTCGAATCGCTCGATTCCGGTTGCACGCTTTTGCAGCGGAAAGTAGTTGCCGGGCCAGTTACCGTGATTGAGCCACGGGCGCGTGTCGCGCGTGTTGCGCTCGCGCAGGCCGGTCAGGTCGAAAATTGCGCGCTGCATGCGCGTTGCGGCGGGAAACACGCCCGCGAGATCGGGATAGTCGCCGTCGGCCCGCGGTTCCGGCCCTGTCGCGAGACGCACCCACAGGACGCCGTCGTCGCATTCGTAAGCCGCGTTGACTGAAAATTCGCGCTCGGGCGTTTCGGTGCCCCACATCGCAACGAGCCGGCTACGGTCCGTCCGCGCGGCATGCGCGATGTCGAGCCATCGCGCTTCGTCGACGTCAACCACGGTAGCCGGCACCTGGCCTGCTTCGTGCCCGAGGCGAGTCGAGCCGTCCGCCTGAATCAAGTCGAGTCGCATCGCTTATCCTGCCAGCATCGTTGCCGCCTGACGGTACCACATCGCCAGGTAGGGCGGCACGTACAGACCCAGCATCAGGCCGAACCCCAGATGCGCGAACACCGGCAGCAGCGCCGGCCGGTGTTCGAGCGGCGTCGCCGTCGTCGTTTCGCCGAACACCATCCGCTGCACGCGCGCGAAGATCGCCGCGAACGCGACGGCGAGCCCGAGCAGCAGCAACGGCGCGGTCCACGGGAGCACGTTCATCGCCGTCGTCAGGATCAGGAATTCGCTTGCGAACACGCCGAACGGTGGCAGCCCGAGAATGGCAAGCGCGCCAAGCATCAATGCCCAGCCGACCGCCGGGCTGACCTGCAGCAGCCCGCGAATGCCGTCGATCGCCTGCGTGCCGGCCTTTTGCGCGGCATGACCGACCGCGAAGAAGATCGCCGACTTGACGAGGGAATGGACCGTCATGTGCAGCAACCCGGCGAACGTCGCGATTGGGCCGCCGAGCCCGAACGCGAACGTCATCAAGCCCATATGCTCGATCGACGAGTACGAGAACAGGCGCTTCACGTCCTTCTGCCGGAACAGCGAGAACGACGCGATCAGGACCGACACGAGCCCGAACCCGACCAGCAGCCGCCCCGGCAGGCCGTTGCCGAGCGCGCCGTCGGCCAGAACCTTGCAGCGCAGCACCGCATACAGCGCGACATTCAGCAGCAGGCCTGACAGCACCGCCGAAATCGGCGTCGGACCTTCGGCGTGCGCGTCCGGCAGCCAGCTATGCATCGGCACGAGGCCGACCTTGGTGCCGTAGCCGACCAGCAGAAACACGAAGGCGATCGACATGATCGTCGGATCGAGTTGTGTCCTGATCGCGGCCAGGCTCGTCCACAGCAGCGCGTCGCCGTCGGTCAGTTGCCGGCTCGCGGCAAGATACAGCAGGATCGTGCCGAACAGCGCCTGGGCGATGCCGACGCCGCACAGGATGAAGTATTTCCATGCGGCTTCGAGGCTCGCGGCGGTGCGGTAGACACTGACGAGCAACACGGTGGCGAGCGTTGCGGCCTCCATCGCGACCCACAGCACGCCGACGTTGTCGGTCAGCAGCGCGAGCAGCATCGCGAACATGAAGAGCTGATACATGCTGTGATAGAGCCGCATGCGCGCGGCGGTCATCCTGCCGCGGGCTTCCTCGATCTGCATGTAGGGCCGGGAAAACAGCGATGTCGTCCAGCCGACGAACGCCGTGAGCGCCACGAGATAGACATTGAACGGATCGACGAAAAACGCGCGTCCGAATGCGAACGACGGACCGTGCTCGACGGTGCGCGCGGCAAGCACCAGCGTTGCTGCGAACGTCAGGAAGCTGAAGCCGATGTTCAGATGGCGCGCGACCCGGCTCGGCCGCACGCAGGCAAGGCACGCTGCTCCCGCGAGCGGCAGGCCGAGCACGGCGAGCACGACGTGGGCGTCATTCATCTTTGAGTTTCTCGAGGTGATGGATGTCCAGGCTGTCGAACTGCTCGCGAATCTGGAACATGAAGATGCCCAGGATCAGGATGCCGATCAGCACGTCGAGCCCGATGCCGAGCTCGACGATCATCGGCATGCCGTTGGTCGCGGCAGCCGCCGCGAAGAACAGCCCGTTTTCCATCGACAGGAAGCCGATCACCTGAGGAATGGCCTTCGCGCGCGTGATCATCGCCATGAACGACAGCAGCACGCATGCGAGCGCAATGCCGAGCGTGCCGCGTGCGACCGATGTCGCGAGCTGGCTGATCGGCGCCGCGACATTGAACGCGATGATGACGAGCACGATGCCGATCAGCAGCGTGGTCGGGATATTGATGAGCGGCTCGACGTCGGTCTTGACGTCGAGCCTGCGAACGAGCCGATACAGGAACCACGGGATCACGCCGACCTTCAGCACGAGCGTCAGTCCGGCCGACACGTAGAGGTGCACGTCGTCCGTGACGAAGCCGAGGATCAGGTTCGCCGACACGAGCGCGACACCCTGCAGCGTATAGAGATGGATCAGGGACAGGATCCTGCGCTGACTCAGCATTGCGAACGACAGCATCAGCAGCACGGCCGCGAGGAAATTGATCAGTTGTGTCGCGTAGGCGTGCATTCATGCTCCCAGCAGCAGATGGACGAGCATGCCGATCACGGCCAGCAGGAAGGCGGTCGCCAGGAATTCCGGTACCCGGAAGATGCGCATCTTCGCGTTGGCCGTTTCGACCACGGCGAGCGTGACACCGCCTGCCGCAAGTTTGACGAAGAGCACTGGCACGGCCAGCAGCAGCGCAACCGGATCGCCCGCATTCGCGATGCCCCACGGCACGAACAACGCGAGACCGATGCACGAATACGCGAACAGCTTGAGGCTTGCCGCCCACTCCATCAAGGCAAGGTGCCGTCCCGAATATTCAAGGATCAGCGCCTCGTGGATCATCGTGAGCTCGAGGTGAGTGGTCGGATTGTCGACCGGCAGCCGTGCATTTTCGGCCAGCGCGACCAGCGTGAACGCGATGCCGGCGAATGCCAGGCTCGGATAGATCGTGAGCTCGCCGCGGCCGAGTGTCGAGACGATGCTCGTCAGCAGCGTCGACTGCGTAATCAGCGAGGCCGACAGGAGCACCATCAGCAGTGCCGGCTCCGCGAGGAAGCCGATCAGCATTTCGCGGCGCGCGCCGAGCGTGCCGAACGCCGTGCCGACGTCCATCGCCGCGAGCGACAGCGTGACGCGCGCGAGCGCAAACAGGCCGACGAGCGCGATTGCATCCGCGGCGGGCGAGAGCGGCAACTCCGTCGACAGGGTTGGCACGATCGCGCACGCGAGCGTCATGGCGGCCCAGACGACATAGGGCGCGCCGCGGAACACGGCGCTTGCGCCGTGCGCGATGACCGATTCCTTGTTGAACAGCTTGTGGAGCATCCGGTACGGTTGCCAGATGGACGGCGCACGCCGGTTCTGAAGCCAGGCGCGGCATTGGTTGACCCAGCCCGTGAGCAACGGCGCGGCCGCGATCGCTATCACGATTTCGAGAGTCTGCGAGATGACGCCGGACAGGGTTACCATCGTCTCACCAGCATCAGAAGCACGATCAGCACGACGAAACTGTATGTCAGGTAAACCGCGATCTTGCCCGTCTGCAGGCGGCCCACCAAATCAGCGGTGCGTTGCGTCAGTGCCGCGATGCGCAAGTAGAGCGCGGACCAGGTGCGATCGGTCACCGACACCCGGTAGGCCGGCTGTGCGTCGAATGGCGATGGCAATTGCCGTTCGATGTGCAGCAGCGGGGCGAAGATTTCGCGGATCGGCTGCCCGAATCCTTCCGCCGTATCCTGCATTCGCGCGGTCGTGAACGGGAAGCCGCAGCCCCACGGCGCCGCGCGTCGCAGCCGGCCGTGATAAAAACGCCGCACCAGCACCCACGCGAGTCCGCAGCATGCGATGAAGAACAACATGAAAGCCGCCGGCATGTAGCTCGCGCGAGCGGCCGACACGGGCGCGAACAGCAGCCAGCCGTGATTTTCCGCGCCGACGCCGGCGCCGACCAGCGTGTGCGTGACGCGATCCAGCAGCTTGACGAACTGCGCTGGCATCAGCCCGAGCAGCACGCTGGCGGTCGCGAACCAGCAGAACGCCAGCCGTTCCCACGTGTTCGCATCGCGGGCGCGGTTCAGTTTCGCTTCTCTCGGTTGCCCGAGGAACACGATGCCGAAGAACTTGACCATCGTGTAGCCGGCCAGCGCGGCCGACATGGCGATCAGCGCGGCGGCGATCGGCACCGTCATGGCGAGCACCGAATCCGGCAAGCCTGGCGCGAACAGGAAACTCTGCAGCAACAGCCATTCGGCCGCGAAACCGCTGAGCGGCGGCAAGCCCGCGCTTGCCGCGACACCCGCGAGCACCGCCCATGCGGTCCAGGGCATGAAGCGAATCAGTCCGCCGAGCTTGCCGAGGTTGCGCTCGCCGGTGGCGTGGAGGACGGCGCCCGTACCCAGGAACAGCAAGCTCTTGAATGCGGCATGCGCGACGATCTGGTAGAGCATCGCGGTCAGTGCGAGCGCGGACAGGCTCGGCATCCCGTATGCGCGAAACAGCACGGCAAGACCGAGTGCGACGATCATCAGGCCGACGTTGTCGATCGACGAATAGGCGAGCAAGCGCTTCATGTCGGTCTGGATGGTGCTGAACACCACCCCCAGCAGCGCGGTGCTGATGCCCAGCACGAGGAGCAGCACGCCCCACCATGCGATCTGCACGTGCAACAGGTCGAACAGGGTGCGCAGCAGGCCGTACAGGCCGACTTTCAGCACGAATCCGCTGAGGAGCGCCGAAACCGGCGATGGTGCCGCGGGATGGGCTTCCGGCAGCCACACGTGCAGCGGGAAGATCCCGGCCTTCGCGCCGAACCCGACGAGTGCGAACAGGAAGGCGAACGACGCCGAGAAGGTATCCAGCGACTGCGCGCGCAGGTTGGCGAAGGTGTAGTCGCCGGTGCGCGCCTGCAGAATGCCGAAGCAGAGCAGCAGCGCGAGCGCGCCGACGTGCGAGATCAGAAAATAGAGATATCCCGCCCGGCGGATCTCGCCGATCCGGTGGTTGGTCATCACGAGAAACGTCGCGGATAGCGTCAGCGTCTCCCAGGCGACCATGAAAACGTATGCGTCGTCTGCGATCAACACCAGTGCGATGCTTGCGACGCAGACGTGGTATTCGAAGCAGATCAACCCGGGCGCGGATCCTTCACCCTTGCGGAAATAGCCGGCTGAAAAGGCGCCGATCCCCGTGCTGACGAGGCCGAGCACGAACAGGAAATAGCCGGACAAGCGATCGAGACGCAGATGAAAGGGCAGGCCGGGAAGCCCGATCGGCAGCACCGCCACAGACGGTTCGGCAAAGATGCCGGCGAGGCCCGCCGCGCCGGCGAGCAGTCCGACCAACGCGCCGAGCGGAAAGAGGCCGTGGGCCACCAGTCGCGTGCGACGCAGCGCCCCGAGCCCCAGCGTGCCGACCGCGAGCCACGCGGCCACGGCCAGCAGGACGAAATGGACGACCGGCATGGGTGCCATCCGGAATGTCTCCAGTACGCTCGGGTTGGACGACGTGGTTGGAATGGCCGCATCTCCCGCGACGTATTCCTGCCCGCATTATGACACCGAAAGGCCAATCCCGATAACAAGGTATGATAATGTCGTTATCATTAAAGTCTCATGAATCCTCGGATGGAACGGGCGCGCGTGGCGGTTTGTCGCGGCGCTCCGGGTTCCGCCCAAGGCGTCGTTGTCCCCCGATCCGGGCGAATGAGGGAAGATCCTATGCCTGCGCAGTACTTCCGAGGCCTGACGGGAAAACACCGTAGCGCGGCCGCGAACCGCCAGCTCGGGTTTTCGCTTGCCTTTGTTGCCGGAGCAACCAATGCCGGCGGTTTCCTCGCGGTCAAGCAATACACGTCCCACATGAGCGGGATCGTGTCGGCGATTGCGGATCAGACGGCGCTTGGCGACGTCCGGCTTGTGCTGGCCGGGGTTGGTTCGCTCGTGTCGTTTCTGGTTGGCGCCGGCTGCTCGGCGGTGCTCGTCAACTGGGGGCGCCGCCGCGGCCTGCAGAGTCAGTATGTACTGCCGTTGCTGGTGGAGGCCGCGCTGCTGCTCCTGTTCGGGCTGCTCGGCAGCCATCTCGCGTTGTGGGAAGCGTTCTTCATGCCGGTCACGGTCATCTTGCTGTGCTTCATCATGGGGCTGCAAAACGCGATGATCACAAAGCTGTCGGGGGCGGAAATCCGCACGACGCACATGACGGGCATCGTGACGGACCTCGGTATCGAGCTTGGCAAACTCTTTTACTGGAATCGCTCGAATGCAGACATGCACGCGCATGCGGTGATCGCAAACCGCGCGAAGCTCAGGATTCACGGAACGATGCTGGCGTCGTTTTTTGTCGGCGGGCTGGCCGGCGCAATCGGCTTCAAGCATGTCGGCTATGTGTCGACCGTGCCGCTTGCCGCAGCGCTCGTCACGCTGGCGATCGTGCCCGTTGTCGACGACGTGCTTGAATATCTCTATCGGCTTGACCGCAGGTCGTGAGCCGGTCGCCGAGCTGGATCAACGCGCGTGTGCCGCATGTTCTCCGGTGCTGTAGGCAAGGGCCGGTGCATTATAATTCGATTAGCATATTTGCCGACTCTATCTGCAATGGAAACGAAAACCGCACGCTTGACCATCCTGATCGATCCCGCCAAGAAAGAAGCGTTCGACATGCTCTGCGCGGAGCAGGACCTGACGCCGTCGCAAGTCGTGCGGCAGTTGATCCGCGAGTATCTCGAGCAACACGGCGTGAGCTACAGGACGAAGAGCGCGCTCGGCAAGCGGGTGAAGCGAAGCGCGGGCTGAGCTCGCAAGCCGTCTAGGCGTCGATTTCCCAGTGTGCATGCCCCTGCGCATGCCAGGTCAACCGCTTTGGATCGAGGCGTTCTCCTTCTTTCATGCGCCGAGCGGTTGACGACAGCTTGAGTTCGCCGGCAAACGCGAACGAGAGCGCGCGTTCGAACAGAACTTGCCTCGATGGCAAACGAAGCGACCCTTTCCAGGCGAAGGCGACGAAATTGCTGTCGTCGTCGCATCGGACAACCGCATACGAAGGGCCGAACACGGAGCCCAGGCGCTCGATGTGAGCGGGCAGCGACGGGTCGTCGTCCGCCAGATTGATCGCGAGCACTCCGGAATCGCTCAATCGCTCGCGACAGCCGGTAAAGAACGCGATATCCGCACACCGGCTCGGCATGCCGTCCGCGACGAAGGCATCCAGCAGGATCACGTCGGTGTGGACATCCTCCCGTGTCACGTACTCCGCGCCATCTGCACAGATCACCTTGAATCGAGCGTCGTCTGCCGGAATCCTGAACACGTCGCGTAGTGCGATCACTTCCGGATTGATTTCGACCGCGTCGATGGTCGCGCAGGGCAGATGCCGATAGCAGTACTTTGCCAAGGAGCCGCCCCCGAGCCCGATCATGCACATATGTCCGGCAGCCGGGTGCAGCAGCAGACATCCCATCATGGTTCGCGTATAGCCGAGCGCCAGTTTGTCGGGCGTGCGCAGCGACATGAAGCTTTGGGTAGCCTGGTGATCGAAGTGCAGCGAGATTGCGTGCTGCGTCTCCAAAACGTACGGCCGTCCGTCATGCAGCGGGGTCGACAGAAATTCGACGAACGCATCGTAGGATGTGCGGTCATGCTCCATGCTCGATCGATCCGGGTAGTCAAGTTGTAGGTGGGGGGGCGCCTGCAGCGAACAGCAACGACAAGCGGGTTCGCCGTCGGTGGGCGCACGACGTCACATTTTCTTGAGACAGCACGCGTTGAGCATGAAGCTGCCCATGTCGGTCTTGCAATCGACTTCGCGATCTCCGCCGACGAGGCGGATGCCCTTGTCCTCAGTGCCCGTCTCCAGCGTGATCGACGAACCCTTCACGCGCAAGTCCTTGATCAGCACGACCGAATCGTCGTCCGACGGCACGATGGCGTTCATGTCCTTGACCGCCAGCTCGACCGATTCGTCAGTGGATTCGGTGCCGGTGCCGCCGGCCGCCCATTCGTGACCGTAGTCCACGCACAGCGGTAGCGCGCCGTCCGGGTCTGTGTCCTGCATCGCGCGCTGCGGGCAGGCCGGGGCAGGGTTCATTGCGACTTTCATTTGGCAGATTCGGGCCGTCAGGGGAAAACGGGCGTGCACTTTCATCACCGAGGTTGCCATCGTGCCGTCGGCTCGCTCAGTGTAAAAATGCACACGGCATTATAATGCCATACACATTTGCTTATTGCTGTCTTATAATCAAATCTTGCCGCCGATCGCCGGAGTTGGGGGCGGATTCGCGGAGGTAGTCGACATGTTCGATCTGGATGGGATGCTACTGCTGCCCGATCGGCGGTCCGTATTCCTGTCGGAGGTCGCGGGAAGCCGGGGGCTTATCGTTGTGGGCGTCGGACGTGGTGGCGAGCGAGGCTTCCAGATGGTCCACCGCTTCCATGAGGCGGCTGAACGGCTCGCGGCCGCCGGTATCCATCTGGCCTTCGTTTATCCGAGGGAATCGGCTCGGCACGTGATGGATCCGATCTCAGTGGCCAGTGCGCGGTTCCGGCACCACCCGAGTCTGCTTCTCGATGCAGATGGCTGCTGTTTTGCGCTGGGCGTGCCTCCTCGATTGCTCAATGCCGTGTATCTGAGCAGCGAGATGAAGCGTCTCGCCGGTTTCGAAACAGACGTGCGCGACGCGGCATGGGAAATCGAGTTGCAGGCGTTTCTGATGGCCTGCCAGGTCGCCCCGTCCCACTGAATACCAGGGCCTGTCGCACGGCACGCGCGAAGAACATGGAAACCGTCGTCTATTTTGCGCGCCACTTGTCGATCTCCCTTCATGCGTGCGGCTTCCTCGGTCGGGGGCGCCGCAAGACGTTCGTCGCGGAAACCGAGCACCTCGTTTCACTGGACTTTGGCGGTCGTGGCATGTCTCAGTACGCATCGAGGTCGGCGTCAGTTGCGACGGGCACGCCTGAGGGTGTGCCTTGCCATTCGAGTTCCAGACATACATCACCCTTGACCATGATCAAATCTTTGGAGACGCCATGAGCGATAAGGAAACTTCGACGGTTCCGACTCTTTCGACATCCGCAATCTGGGCGCTCGAGCGCCTTGCCGATATTCGTTATGGTCGCGATACGCCCGCGCTTGGCTGGTCCATTACCCGAGAGCTCATCGGCGCTGGATTCGTGCGCTATCCGACGAACGGTCGCGGAAGCGTTTCGATTACGGCAGCCGGGCAGACGTTCCTGAAAAATCGGAAGTAGTTCTTATCGACGTCGCTCAGGAATCGCACGGTCGCGTTGATTCAAACATCGTTCATGTTGTGGCGGTTGCGTCTGATATGAAAGGCGCCAACGCGGAAGTACGCGACTGCGGATTGCTGTCGCGCACGAAGATGAAGAAACGTATCGCTGCGGACATGACAAAGGGCTGAGCGTGCTTTCCTTCCTGCGGTCCCTTTTTGCTCGGCGCAAATTTCGCCGGCTTCCCGTGGTTCGTTTTCAATCCAGGCCGATCGATCTCGGCATCGACGGGGCCCCGTATTCGGGCTGGGAAGTCGCGATCCTGGCGGCGTCCGGCGGTACCGTCGGCACGGCGACGTACAGTCTGGCACCTCGAATCGATCGGGTATTCGTCCATCGACTGGAAGTTCTCGCGTCGATGAGACGCCGCGGCTATGGTCTCGCCTTCCTGTCGTATCTGCATCGAACGTATCAGTTGCCTATTACCGTGATCGACGAACTGCCGGATGGCCGACCGTTCTGGCTCGCCGCGAGAACCTTTCAATCCGGAACATTGCGGGTAACGTCCGGGAAATCATCCGATGAGTTCCGCGACGAACTGCTTCAATGGCGGCATCGGCAGGCGGTCATGCTCGGGCTGCGCCCCCAGTCGAAGAAAACATTGGATTCCTAGGAAAACCTGCGTGCCGCCCCTCGCGTAAACGGACTTGCTTGCCGCTCATGCGCGACATAGATTGTCTTCATCGAGGTCCGATTTTCTGGAGGTGCCATGCAACTATTCGTCGAACGTGTCGACGTTTGGGCGGCCACCATCGAGGACAAGCCGGGCGGTCTTGCGCATGTGTTGAACGCGTTGCGGGATGCTGGCGCTGATTTGCAATTCGTTGTCGCCCGACGCACGCCGGAAGCACCAGGCAAGGGGGTCGTGTTTGTCGCGCCGCTACAGGGAGACAAGGAGATCCGTGCAGCCACGCAGGCGGGATTCAATGCCACCTCGGGCCTGTACTCCATCCGTGTGATGGGACTGGATCAAGCGGGGATCATCGCAGAGCTGACCCAGCAGCTGTCGGACGGCGGGATCAATCTCCGCGGCGTATCCGCTGCCGTGCTCGGCTCGCAGTTCATTGCTTATCTCGCGCTCGACTCGCAGGCCGACGCCGATAGGGCGATGGACATTTTGCAAAGGGCTTGACCAGCCGTTGTTGTCCCGTGTCTTTGCGTGCCTTCGCGCTTCGTCGTGCCATGTGCGGCAAGTACGGTGCGAGGGCAGGTGGATTGAATAGCTCGACGGTAATCGTTCACAGTTGAGTTTGGATGAAAAATAGACGCGTTGTGATAAGAATACTTATCCCGACAACGTCGATGCGAATGAATGTCGCTGTTGAACTCGCCGCCTGGCAGGGGGGCGGCCGGGATTCGTGAAATTTTCGCCAAAAAATCCATAACCCAATGATTTGACGAATAAATTCTGAATCCCTGCCAACCTGGGAGAGCAGCGTTTCACCCGACGAACTTACCCTTTGCGTGCTTCGAATGCCTGATCAAACTGCCGAGCCCGCTGTACTTCGTCGCTGTGAAGGTAGGTCGACGTCGTCGAGATCGAAGCATGCCGCAGGTTATCGGTCTAGTTCTGTCTGGCTTAACTTCGGAAAGGATTACCTCGCTGACGGCTCCGCCATGCGTTGGCGTTGTGCGGCCTCCTTTACACGTCGCCGCGCGCCGCAGTCTCGCGGAAGCGGCCAAACGGATCGTGCAACGGCACCGATTGGTGCTGCATCGGGGTGGCGTCCCGGTAACGCAACAGCGCTGCCACTGCGCGCGCCGCAACCGAATACCCGAATCCAAGCGCTCGTTCGGCCTCACGGTACGTCACGCCGTCCACCAGTACCGCGCGCGCCAGCACGAGGCCCCACGCTGAAATCGGTCTGCCTCCGCGGCTGGGCCATTGACGGGCAGCCACGGCCAAGGTGTCGAACTCGGCGGGCGTAAGCCGCGGCAAGTCCGCGTACGGCCGCTCGGTCGCGTCCTGAATCCCGCGCTGGTGATGTGGCTGCTGCCGCAGCGTGGGCAACGCGGACGCGGTTCGTGGCTTGCCGACAGGATGGTAGCGACCTGAGCGTTCAGGAACGCCGTCAGTTCCTTGTCCTCTCTCGTGTCGTCGGGGCGGCGAAGCACTGGACGGCTTGAACTCGAGTGCACTCTCATCAGAACTGGGCCGTCAGCTGAAACCCGAGAGTCACGCGAGCGGTCGGAAAGCCGGACGGCTTGTACACCGGCGTGCCGGCGAACAGGTCGTAGCCATAACCGCCGAAGCGTGTCGCGACGCTGCCCTTGACGCCTATCACCGCGCCGGCCAGTTGCGTGCCGACCAGCGCGACCGGCTGCGGGCCCCACACGCGCCCGTAGTCGAGGCCCGCGTAAGCCGCGAGCCCCGTCTGCCCGATCGGCGCCTGCAGCTCGTTTCGCCAGTAGAAGCCGCGTGCCGCGGCGAGCATCGTCTCGCCGTCGAAGCCGCGCACGGTGTAGCGGCTGCCAATCGTCAGGTCGTCGATGTAGTACAGCGTGTTGCCTGTGTACTGGCCGTGAAATGTCGTGACGTACCGAAACGGCTGCTGTGCGATCGCGAACGGCACCGACAGGTTCGCGTCGAGCACCGCCATCTTGTAGCGGTAGGTCGGACCGCCGTCGGCCGCCAGGCTGTCGTCCTGCGCGCCGAATGCGCCGATTCCCTGCCGGTACGCGAGCGTGCCGTCGAACTGCGCGTTGCCGAAGTAGTGCCGATCGGTCAGGCCGAACTCGATGAACGTGTTGTTGCGGCGCTGCTGCGGGATTTCGGTGTCTTCGATAAAACTCTGGCCGAAGCGGCGCGAGAGCCGGACCTGCGCGCCGAACACGTCGTTCTGGCTGCGCGACAGCACACGATTCAGCTTGAAATCGACGGTCTTCGAGTTGCCGCTCGCGACGAACGTCTGGTTCACGCCGGCGATCTGCTGGTAGTACGTGTTCGTGTACGCCGAAAGCGTCGCGGTCCAGTAGCCCCACGGGATCGAATAGAAGCCGTTCCAGCCGTGCGAGCCGAGCCGCTTGTCGCCGAGTTCGAGATCCTGGCTCACGCCGATGTTGAAGATGTCGTTCAACCCCAAGGGATTGTCGATGCCGAGCGACAAGTTGCCCTGCAGCCGGCCGGTCGCGCGCGTGCCCGAGTTATCGATCGACGCGACCACCGTCCAGGGCTTGCCGCGCTTCACGTCGAGCACGACGTCGCTCTCGCCCGGCACGTCGGCGGGGACGATCTGCATCGACACGTCCTGGCTCGAGACGCGTTTCATCTGCTCGAGGCCCTGCTCGAGGTCGCGCAGGTTCAGCAGTTCGCCGTCGCGGGTCGGGAAGGCGGTTTTCCAGGTGCCGCGCAGCTTCTCGTCGGCGAAGCGCACGTGGCGGATCACGCCGGGGATCAGCGATAACTTCAGGCTGCCGGTCGACAGGTCCTGCTCGGGCAACAGTACGCGCGTCGTGACATACCCGCGCGCCAGGATCGCTTGCGACAGCCCCTTGACGAGCACGTCGAGCCCCTGTTCGCCGACGCACTGGCCGACGTAGTGATCGAGCCATTCGCGAGCGAAGGCGAAGCGGTCCATCGGCAATGCCGACGCGCCTTGCGCTTTCACGGAAGCGGGCAGTGCATCGGGCGCATCGAGTGTGAAACGATCGATCCGAAAGCAGGGCGACTCCGACGGCAGCGTCGGATACCCGGCACTCGCCGTCACGCCCGAACGCACCCCGGGCGAGGAGACGGCGCGCTCGCGCTCGCGCGCCTCCTCCTGCTGTCGCGTTTGCTGGTCGTTGCCCGGAATTACCAGGCGCGAAGCTTCCTGTGCAAACACACCGGTCGCAACGAAGGTGGCGGCCGGTAGGAGCGACAGTCGCAGAGCAATTTTCATTTTGACTTGTCAGCGTCTTCGTTGTCGTTCGTTTTGTAGCTATCTCGCGCCTTCTTGTAGCTGCGGTCGAAGGGCTTAATCTTCAGCATATGTGCTCGACTGGAAATCCCTCCAAGCGCCATTGTCGCAAAACCAAGGAGAAATGCCCCTGCCCTGATCCAGCGGGGTATTTGGTCGAGCCCAAGTCCTGCCAACGCCAAGGCTAAGCCCGTCAGAAAAAGCACAACTCTTAGCCATCCTGCGAAATTACCGTCCTCGATCAATCTCATTTCTTTTCCTTGTTGGCACTCGGACCAAAAATCGAATTCAATTGCTGGCCGATCCAGTTTCCGACCGTTGTTGAGACCGGTTGCTTCTTGATAGCTTCGGACGCTCCATTGATGACCAACGATGCGATCGGCACCTTGTCTCCGATCACCTGACCGCCCAGTGCCAAAGCGCTTTCATAAGTGTATTGGCCAGCATTCGGATTTACCAATTGCGATGTGGCATCCGCAGCAATACCTACTACCGTCGCTCCGTAAGCAATCGTTCCAAATGCCGGCGCTAAGGGTGATGGTACGGCAGCCCCGGTCGCAGCGCTGGATGAGATCCATCCTGCGGTGTTCGACACCATCGAGGCTGTGTCCGCGGTTGTGCTCTTCACATAATTCGCATCCGACTGGTCGAATTTCGTAAACGGTCCAGTCAGATGGAACCCCCATCCACTGCTTGCGGTACGATCGTAGTTGAACTGGCTTGGCACCTGACTGTTCGTCGCCGAGTCAGCATTTGCCACGATATACGATTGCAATTCGGGATTTGCAGGCGCCGTCTTCTGCGTCAGAACCATCTTGCCGTCAGCCGTAGCCGGTGCTCCGACCCATTGTGCACCCATGTCAGTCGGCGATGTCCCTACGAGGGTTGTAGGCGCTCCCGACTCGTGGATTCCGTTCACGGACACGCCCATAATGCGCATCTGATCTTCGATCTGCGCTTGGGTATATTTGCCCTTGCTTTTCTCTGCCAGTTGTTTCGCGAGCGTTTTTTCTTCTGGATGCAACTGCCGATTGAAGCGATCCACGTTGTATCCCGAGAACGCTCCCGCTTCACCGCCCACAGCGGCGCTCGCGCCCGTCGCAAGCGCGTTCGCCACGATGTTGCCCAGCGCCTGATTCATATTGGCGTTACCGGTTGGATCGCTGCCGGCGATCGCGCTGCTCAGCTCGTTCAGCTTGCCGGACGCGATCGACGCAATCGCCGCGCCGGCTGCGCCACCTACCGCATTGCCGCCAGCCAGTCCCGTCACCAGCGCCGCGCCAGCACCTTGCATCAGCGCGCGGTTCGCTCCGCCTTCTTTCCACGCATCGACGCCTGCCTGGTCACCGTTGGCCGCCGCGTCCTTCATCATCTTGTCCGCGTAGTCCCCGATCCGGCGAGACACCGCCTCACCGGCCGCGCTCGCCGCTGCCATCATGTCCGCCTGTTTGGCCAGCAGATTCTGCATGTCGGGCAGTTTGGCAACCGTACCATTCGTGTTCGTCGTATCGCGGTTCAAGCTCGCCACATCCTGCTTCTGGTTCGCCGAATCCGTAATCGTGACCGTTCCGGCGCTGACGCCGCTCTTCGTCGTCGCACTGTCGCTGCCGCTGTCGTTCTGGCCGAGCATGGGCGCGGCACCACCGGCATTCTTGCCCGACGCGCTGCCGTGCGTACTGTAGTTCATCCCGCCGTCGCCGGTCGTCGCGCCCGCGCTGAAACCGCTCGAGCTCGCATCGTAGTGCGACTGGTTCTGGATGTCGGAGAAGGAGAGGGAACCCGTCGTCAGCGAATTCTTCGACGCATCGGCGGCGCTCGCAATCAGCCCGCCTTTCAGGTCGGTATTGCCGGTGACGTTGATATTGAAGCCGCCGTCACCCGCCTGAATCCCGGCTTGTTCATTAACGCCCGCATAACTGCCCGACGCATTGCCCTTGCTCTGGCTGAAGCTCGCACTGGCGCCGCCCTGACTGATGCTGAAGCCGCCGCCAGAACTCGACTGATGCGCCGCGCTCGACATCGTATCCTGCACACTCGCGATGTTCAGATTCCCGCCCACATCGGCGTTCACCTGATTGCCCTTCACATTCGAGCCGATGATATTCGTATCGCCGCCCGAGATGATCGTCACGCCGTTTGCCGCATTCACATGACTGTTGTTCTGCGTGGCCAGATCGCTGTTGCCGTCGCCGTTGGCCTTCGACATCGCAGCGGAAACACCGAACCCACCCGTGCCAACCGACACGCCCACGCTCGCGCTCTTCGATTCATTCGTGCTGCGCGTCGAGTCGGTGTCCGTCGTATCGACGATATTGACCTGATTTTTCGCCGCAAGAATCACATCGTTCGCGTTCACGTTAGAGCCGGCGATCGTCACATTGCCGCTACCCGGCTGCCCGTTCCCCGTTGCCGCAAATGCCACCGTTCCGCCCGCATTCACGTTCGAGCCGCGATTCGTCACGCTGTTCTCGGTAAATGCACTCTTGCTATGGCTGCTGCCGACGCTGACCTCGACCTTGAACTGCGGCGTCTCGCCAGCCCCCAGCGATCTAACCAGATCGCCTGCGGCTACGTTTGCATCCCACGCCGCGCTGGCCGCGGCCATCCCGTGCAGCGCCGCTGCACGGCCATCCTGGCTATTACTGGACGCACGCGATTGACCCACCGCATTCGACACCGCGTCGATTACCGGCGCCTTCAGCGCCAGCGTCAGGCCGCTCTTCGACACTTCCTGCGTCTCGCCGCGGTGGTTCGTGTCCTGCGCGGCGTCGATCGTCACGTTTGCGCCAGTGCCGCTGAGATTCTTCGCTGCGATCAGGTCGCTTCCCGTCACGTGCAGGTCGTTTCCAGCGGTGATGCTGATGTTGCCCTTCAGCGAACCGATCGAACTGGCGTTGTTCGACACCTCGGTCGTCTGACTGGTCGTCTTCAGCGAACTGCTGCCGATCGACACAGACAGGCCACCGCCCGACATCAGCCCGGACTCCTTCTTGTCGTAGTAGCTCGACGACTGCAAGGTATCCTGCGACGTCGTAACCGTCACGTTACGCGCGGCCGTGAGTGCAACGTCGTTCGTTCCGACGATGGTACTGCCCTGAACATTGACGTCCTTCCCACTGACGATGTTCACACCGTCCGCTGATACGAGACTACCCTGATTCAGCGTCATCGTCTGGTCGATCCCGCTCGCGACCTTCACGCCGCTCACGACGTTGCTGTGGCTATGCGTCTCGTGTGAGTTCAGCTCATGCGTTTCGGTCGCCGCGCCGATATTCACGTTGCCGGCCGCCAGCAGGTTCGCGTTGCCCTTGTCGAGGCTAATCGCACTGCCGTTTACGGTAATGTCCTTGCCCGACACGATATTCACCGTGTCGCCGCCCTTGAGCGTCGTCCCGGTCAGTGCTTGATCCAACGTATGCAGCGTCTCCGCGTAGCTGCCGTGACTGTCGCTGCCCGAACTGTTGCTGTTCACAGTCGAGGTCGCGGTTGCGGCGCCGAGCGTCACGTTGCCGTGCGCCGCGATCGTGCCACCCTGGCCGAGGTCGATCTGTGCGCCCTTGGCGGTAAGATCGCCGCCAACGCCGATCAGTGAAGCGCCGCCAACCTGCACCGAGCTGCCGGTCACTTTGTTGATGTCGGTATTCGACACGCCGTTCGCGCGCTGCACGATCTTGTGCTCGCCGGTCTGCACCGCGCCGAGATCCCAGTTGCCGCCAACATTCATGCCGAGATTGCCACCAACCGACAGGCTGCCCGCGTTCTGCTGGAAGTTGCCGCCGGTCACGATCGACGCGTCGCCTGCGACGTCGAGTTTGGCGGTCGGCCCGAGCGTGGTTACCACGCTCGTCGCGCCGTCGCGGCTCACCCGCGTGTTCGTCTTCGTCGCCGTATCGAGAATCAGGTCTTTCCCGGCATCCAGCTGCAGGCTGCCGGCTTTCACATTGGCCGACGTCAGGTCGATGTTGTTCTCGGTCTTCAGCGACATCAGCCCGCCGCTTTGCAGCGCGCCGAATGCGTTGTCGATCTGCTTGCCCTGAATTGCCAGCGTGTTGTCCGCCTTGATCGTGCCGCTGTTCGTGAATGACTGTGCGTTCTGGAAATCGATGTTCGTCGCGCTAATCAACGGTCCGTCGATGTTCTGCTGGCTGGCCTTCGCGAGATACACGACGGGCACCAGCACCGACTGGCCGTCGACCACGCGCGTCTCCATCATGATCACGTTGCTGGTCAGCTTCGACACCTGTTCCGCCGACAGGCTCGCGCCGATCGGCAGATCAAGCGACTTCGACAGATCCGCGCCGGCCGCCATCAGCGACTGATACATGGTCTGCAGGTCTGCGTACGGCCCAAGCACCGCCTTGCCGGTCAGCGCGGTCACTTCGTTGCGCACAAGCTGCTGCTCGTAGAAGCCGTCGCCGAGGCGTTTCGGGATGTGCGTGAGGTCGACGCCGAGCTGACCGAAGAAGTAGTCGCTCGAGATGAAATTCTTCTGGTTCGTGAACGCCGGGTTCGTCTCGATCACGTAGCTCGCATTCGGCGCAGTCGTCGGCTTGAACAGGCCGCCCTGCGGAATGGTGAGGTTGTTCAGGACGTTCAGCGCCGTCGCGCTGGCGATGATCGGGGCGACCGGCGCCGACGGACCGCCATGCACTGCCGACGCCCCCGATTTCGCACCGCTCGCGCTACCGCTCAGGTTGCCAGGCGTCAGGCCGGGCACCGACTGCCCGGGCAGCAGACCGAGTGACGGAATCGATGCATTACCCGCCGTGTTGTTGACACTGACGCCCGTTCCCGAAATCGTGCCGTTCGAACTCAACGTCGAGTCGTAGCCCGGCAGCTTGTAATCCTTGATCGACGCCGGTGCCGCCTGCGTATAGCCGCCCGGGCGACTGCCGACGAACGGCGCGTTGCCGAACGGCAGTTGCCAGTCGTGCTCGGAATTGTCGTAGTTGTTGTAGTGATACTGCCCCGAGTAGGAGACTGTCACGCCCGGCAGTTTTTGCCCGGACGCCGCCCAACCGTCCGCGTCGTAGTGCGACGGAATCTTGATGTCGCCGACTGCCGCGATATTGCTCCAGTAATTCTGCAGCGTGCCGACCGACGACGCGTCGATGTTCCCGCCCGACACGATCTGGCCGGCCGCACTGATGCCTGTCACGGTCGTCGCCGTCGCGCTGTCCGCGTAGTAGGTCGTGAACTGATACGTGCTGTTCCACTGACCGCCGTGGGGCGGCTCGGTGTAGACGCCGCCGATGCTGTCCGGATCCTTCACGCCGATCTGGCCCGTGCGGCCGCTGATCGGAATCCCGAACTGCCCGAGCAGCGATGGATCGATCGAACTGGTCGAGGTCGTCATCACGCGGCGCGTGTTCGTGATCTTGTCGGCGTGCAGCTCCATGTTACCGCCCGACTGGATCAGCGCCGACGCGTTGTTCACCAGCGCCGCGTTCGTGTAGTTGCCGCTCGAGTCCTTGCCGCCCGCCAGCACGACCTTGCCCATGCCGAAGATGGCGGTCGTGGCCATCGTATCGGCCGCGCTCGTGTCGTCGCGGTTCTCGATGTCGTGCGCGAGGAGCTCGAGCGTGCCGTTGCTGTCCGATGCGCCAATCAGCGCGGTCGGTCCGAGGTTCGAGATCGTACCCGTTGCGTTGAGTGACGCGCTGGCACCCACGAGTGCACCCGTATTGGTCAGGTTGGCCGATTGCGTGTGCAGCAGGCCGCCAGCCGTCAAGGCACCGACGTTCACGATATTGCCCGCATTGACACTCAGGTCGTTGACAGACTGCAGGTTCGCATTGTTCGTGAAGGTGCCGGGCAGCGTGAAGGCGAGATCGTGCCCGACGTTGAACTGCGTGTCGGCCGCCGCCGTGTAATCGCCCTGCAGGTTCACGTTCGCGTCATGCCCGGCGCTGTAGGTGCCACCGCCTTGCAGCGTCGCCGCCGTCACCGTCAGGTCGTGCGTCGAGCTGATTTGCCCGCTCGCGTTGGTGATCGCGCCGCTCGTCGTCACGTCGACATTGCCGCTCGAGTTCGCGACATTGCCAATGGTGCCGCCGCTGTTGTCGAGGGTATTGCCCTGGACATGCAGCGCAGCGCCGCTGAGCTGGCCGCCCTGCGTGTTGCTGATCGACGCCGCGCTGACCGTCACGTCGCCGTTGCCGGTGATGGCGCCCATGCCCGATACGCCGCCGGCGTGGCTGTTCGTGATCTGGCTGCCGCCCTGTACGGTCATCTTGCCGGCGCCGAGGTCGACAATGGCGCCGTCCGCATTGTTGATCGAGGCCGATTTAATGTTGAGCGTACTGGCATTGCCCGCGGTCGATTGCCCGGCCTGAATGTGGCCGCTGCGGTTCGACAGAGCGCCGCCGCTCGTCAGCGAGAACGAGGTATCCGACCGCAGCAGTCCCTGCGCGTTGTTCACGTCGCCCGAAATCGTGGCGTTGATGCCGCGTTGCGCCGCCAGGATGCCGCTCGCATTGTTCCAGCTGCTGGCGTTGACGACGGCTTGCCCCTTCGTCACGATGGTGCCCGACGCGTTGTTCAGCGCGCTGGCTCCGTTGCCCGGTGCGATTGTCAGCGTGCCCGCGCCGGCATGCGTAATGGTGCCGCCCGCGTTGTTCAGCTCGGCCGGCGTGAGCGTCAGGTCCGTACTGTTGGTCTGGATTACGCCGGCGGCCGAGTTGTCGAGCGTGCCGATGACGTTCATGCCCATCGCCGACGAACCGTACTGCGTGATGGTGCCGCCGCGGTTCGCGAGGTTCGCGGCTGTCAGCGTGAGCTGGTTCGCTTCGAGTTTGCCGCTGCTGTTGTCGAGCGTCGAATCGGCCGTGACCGACAGGTTCGGCGCGACGATCGAGCCACTCTGGTTCGTCATCGAACCCGTGTGGATCGTCGCGTTCGTGCTGGCGCCGATCTGACCGCTGTCATTCGCCAGCGTACCGCTGGTGACGCTCACGTCCGTGTTCGACAACAGCTTGCCGCCTGCATTGTTCAGCGTGCCGGCGACGGTTGCCGCCAATCCGTTCTGCGCGCTGATCGAGCCCGACGCGTTGTTCAGCGTGCCGGTTTGCGCGACGACTCGGCCGTTACTCGCGATCGAGCCGCCGACGTTTGATAGCGAGCCGGATTGGCTGCCGAGCGTCAGCGCGCCGGTGCCGGCATGGGTGATGGTGCCGCCGTCGTTCTTCAGCACTGCTGGCGCGAGCGTCAGGTCGGTGCTAATGGTCTGCAGCGTGCCGCGGCTGGAATTGTCGAACGTGCCCGACACGTTGACGGCCATTGCGCCGGCGCCGGTCTGCGTGATGGTGCCGCCGTGGTTCACGACATCGGTTGCGTTCAACGAGACCTGATCGGCCTGCACGGTGCCGGCGCTGTTGTCGAGCGTCGTTCCGCTGAGCGTCGCCGTCTGGCCGACAATCGAACCACCGCTGTTCGCCAGGTGCGCGCCGGCATCGACCACGACGTTCTGGGCGGCCTGCAGGGTGCCGCTACCGTTGTCGACCGACTGGCCCGCAACACGCAGATTCGTATTGGACGTGATCGCGCCGCGGTTGACAACGTTTGCGCCCTGGACCGACACGTCACCGTTGCCGCCGATGACGCCGCCTTGCGCACCGTTTGCCGTCGTACCCGCCGCGTTCGTCAGTTGACCGGTTGCGCTCAGCGTCAGCCCGTCACCGTTCAGCGAAGTGATTCGGCCCGCCGTGTTGTCGATCGTGATCCCGTCGACCGACGCGTGCCCGGCGCTCTGGATGGTGCCTTGATTGTTCGCGATGGCGCCACCGCGCACGTCCGCCGTGCTTTCGGAGACCAGTTCGCCGGACTGGTTGGCAACCTGGCCGGCCACGTTGACCGACAGCGGGCCTTGCGACGAGACCTTGCCGCCCTGGTTCGAGAGGCTGCCGCCGGAAAGCGTGGTGCTGCCGCCGCTCGACAGGCTGCCGTGATCGTTGATCACCGTGCCCGACGCGTTCGCCGAGACAGCCCCTTGGGCGCTCGTCGTCGCGTTTGCGAGATTCACATCGCCGGCTGTCGCGCTCAGCGACAGATTGCCGTTCGCCGTGGTCTGGCTGCCGGCGAGATTCACGTTGCCGCCGGTCAGCGACGCATTGCCGCCCGCGACGTTCTGGCCGGTCGCGCTCAGCTGGCCCGACGCCGTCACGTTCAGATCGCCGCCACGTCCGACGGAGCCGTCGTTGTTCACGCCCGCGCCGAGCGTGCCCGTCGAGTTGACGCTGCCCGCGTTCACGGTCGTATTCTGTTGCGCGGCGAGTGTCCCGGTGTTCGTCAGATCGGCGGCGGTATTCACCGACGCCGACTGTTGCGCGTATGTCGTGCCGCTGTTCTGGATGCCACCGGCAGCCGACAGTGCGAGGTTGCCGCTCGCCGTGGTCTTGCCCGTCAGCACGAGCCGGCCGTTCGACTGCAGCGTCAGGTCACCGGCCTGTGCGGCGATGGTACCGGCGTTGGCCACTCCCACGCCGTTCTCGTTCGAGGCGAGGACGATTCTATTGCTATACATGCCGCCCAACTGGCTCACGTCGATCGCGACCGCCGGAGCGGAGCCGTCGCCGGCGATCGGTGTCGCGGCAAGCGTGTCGCGATTGACCTGGGCCGCGCCTGCGATCACGTTCAGGTTCTTCGCATAGATGGCGGAATTGACCTGTACAGCGCGGGCGATAAGGTCCACCTGATCGGTACCGGTTGCGTTCAAGCCGGCGCCCGAGACGGTCACGAGCCCGCGGTTGACGTTGTATCCGGCGAGCGAACCATCGGCGCCGTAGTACGGCACGCCGGTCGTCAAGGTCGCGCGGCTGGTATTCAGGAAGGTTCCGCCGTCCACGAAGATCCCGGACGGATTCGCCAGGATGAGCTCCGCGCGAGCGCCTGCGATCTCCAAAGCGCCGCGAACTTGAGAGGGGTTCGGACTGTTGACCTGGTTGACGATGATCCGTGCGGCCTGCCCGGCGCCGTAATTCGGATTGCCGTTGATCCAGCCCGCCTGCTGGGTCTGGACCATCGTGGCCGAGTTGTTCAGGATTGCGCCAGCGCGCTGTACGTCGAACTGGTTGTAGGTGTTGACCGATACGCCTGCACTCGAGGGACGCGCCACGTTGACCTGAGGCAAGCCGTTCGGCGTCTGGATCACATGCGTGCTGGTGCCCGGCGTCGGAACGATCTGCGCATCGGACAGGGCAGGCAGCATGCCGAACGCGGCAACGCCCGCGACTACGGCGCGTGTGCCCGACATCGATGAGCGCCGCCGTGCGCGCGCCTCGCCGGTTGCCGATTTGCCCTCAGCCGTCGCCGTCTCCGCAACGGCCACCACCATACCCCGAAGCCTGGAATACACCAGGCGATGCGTATTTTTGTTCATTCTTGCCGACGCGGCCCGCGCCTATTCGTTGGATTATTTTGCGCGAGCTTACTAAATCCCCGAAAGACGACTGTCAACAATTGCCAAGCCGTTGACGGAAAGAGACAAATTCCGGTTTTCAGACGCGTCCGATTGACGAGGCACGTTGCTGGCGTGCAGCGGAAAGCCGAACGAAAAAAAGCCGACGCAAACGCGTCGGCTTGAAAATGTTCCAGCAGGTCGGGGAACCCGGCCAGAACCTGAGAGGCCGGCATCATCCCATACGCGGCAACCCGATGTCTCCGGCGTCGCCTTCGGCGTCATTCAGCAGCAACGCCGCCGCGCTACAAGCCCGATCGCCGCCGACGCTACAAACACATCGAGTCACTGTTTCGCGCAAGCATCGATTGGTCCTTGATCGAGCGGCATTTCCCGGACATGCTCCGCGTCGCGATCTCAATCAAGGCCGGCCGAATGACGCCCTCGACGATCCTGCAACGGCTCGGCTCTGGGAGTGTGAAGAACAAGCTGTACTTCGCGTTTCGCGAACTCGGACGCGCGGTCCGGACGATGTTCCTGCTGCGCTACATCAACGACCCGGAGATGCGCCAAACGATTCACTCGGCGACCAACAAGAGCGAGCAGTTCAACGACTTCTCGAAATGGCTGATGTTCGGCGGCGAAGTCATTGCGGAAAATCTCCGGCACGAGCAGCGCAAGGTCATCAAATACAACCAGCTTGTCGCGAACATGGTGATCCTCTACAACGTGCAATGGATGTCGAGGACGCTGAAAGCGCTGCAGGAGAAGGGGCATCCCGTCGACGCCGACGTACTGCAGGCGCTGTCGCCGTATCGCCGCGACCACATCAATCGGCTCGGGTCATATCTGCTGGGCCTTCATCGCAAAGCTCCGCCGCTCGACCCGTCAATAGATTTTTATTTTAAATCAGCCGCTTAAGTACTTTTTGGCGAAAATTTCGCGAATCCCGGCCGACCCTCTGGCATGTTCGGTCGGAAGGGGCGGCGCTGCGGTAGCGAGGTGCGTGACGCGCGCGCGCCGAAGTCCCGGACGAGATCGTAGCAGGATGCAGGGCGGACGCCGCCTGCGCATCCCTGCTCAATCGCGCGTCCGCCGAAGCGCGCGCCCCATCTCGGCGATCGGCATCGCCGCGATCGAATTCAGCAACCGCGTCTCGCCGGCGTCCGGGCGCGCGATTGCCCGCACGTCATCGAGCGTCTGCGCGACGTGGCGATCGAGCGGTTCGAGAAAGCGCCTCAGCTCGCTCTCCGCCGCCTTGTCCCTGAGCCCGATTGCCTGTCCGAACGCGATCAGCGCATCCACATCGATATCGACAAATCGCGTCGCGGTGCCGAGCGGCATCGTCAGTTCGCAGTGCGGCCAATGATCGCCACGATGGTCGGGCCGGTGCGTCGGCGTGTGATACACGACCGTGCTGACGATGTCATAGAACGGCGCAAGCCGGTAACCGCGCGCGTCGACGAAGAACGACAGGTTCTTCAGGTGCGCGTCGGCATTGCCGACCACCACGTTGAACACGGTCCAGCGGAATACCGACAGGCGTGCCAGCGCGCGCGTGCTGGTGCGGTCGATCGCGCGGGCAAGCTCCTGCGCATTCGCGCGCTGGTACTTGAAGCCGCGGTCGTAGTTGAGCAGCTGCATCGCGTCGATCGTATGCACGCGCCCGGCCGGCGCCGACGCGACGTCGCGGTCGAACCGGTCGATCACGTAGCACGCGGATGGCGCGCGCAGGAAGTGCACGTCGGGCACGTCGAGCCCCATCCGCTTCGCGAGCTTCATGCAGAAGAATTCGTTGATCGCCGAGTGCGGGTAGCCGGCCGCGCGCATGTCCGGCTTGAGCAGGTGCATCGACGGCTCGCTGCCGACCGGCTCGTACAGCGTGTAGTCGGATGCGTTGCCGCGCAGCACCACCAGCAGCTTCTGCTGCGCGCCGGCCGCCGACATCCGCTTGGGTGCGGTGGCCGTCAGCGCGCGCTCGGGCATTGCCTGGATCCGGCGTTCGAGCTCGTCGAGCGGCAGTGGCTGCAGGCTGCCGGGCGCTTCCTGTTCGCCGTCGGCCAGCAGCGTCAGCGCGCCGGCCGATTCGCGCCCGAAGTACGCGAGCAGGCCCCACGCGTCGGCGGCATCGACCTTCGCCTCGCGCGCGAGCGACGTGCGCATGCCTTCCTCCGGCAGCAGGTTGTCGAAGAACCACTGGACCGGGCGATCGGTAGACGTATCGGTGAAGGTGCCGGCGCGCAGCGCGAACGCCGGCGACAGCGGATAGGCGGTCGGGGACGCGAGCCATTGCGGGTCGTACGTGAACGACCAGATGCCTTTGTCGTCGGTCAGCGAGCCCATGCGTTCGCCGTTGGCGGAGGCGATCAGCGTTCTAGCCGCCATGGCTGCTCCTGCGGCGTTGCGCGGCCTTCAGCGCGGTGGCTTCCGAAATCTCGACCGACGACTCGGCGTACAGGCGCACGCCCAGCTCGCCGAGCAGCATCATGACCTTGCCGATTTGCGCGGTCGGCTTGCCGGCTTCCACCTGGCTGATGAATTTCGGCGACAGCCCGGTCGCGTTCGCGAGTTCGTCGCGCGTGAACCCCTGCTGGAGCCGCGCCGCGCGGATGAGGTGGGCGAGCGCGCCGATCGTGTCGACGGACTGGGACTCCGACATGACGTTCTCCGTGCTTCGTATCTGATCGGGAACAGTATTGCACAACTCGACGGCCCGGGCATCATTTCGTATCCGTACAGGAACGAAAGTTCAGTAAAAGGACTCGGAACATCGTTTCGTACCCGAACGGGAACAAAAGCTCGTAGAGCTATATGTTGAAACCGCCTTCGTATCCAATCGAATACGAAAAAGTGTCGACTCGGCCAGGCCGGCGAGGACGCATGGCGCCAACGGTTATCCGCCGGCGGCGATCACGGTCAGTGGGCCAACGTCGTCGTCGACGGCCCGCGCGGCGCGCGTCCGTCATTCCACAAACAGGTCGGGCCCGAACCTTGCGCCCCGCAAGCGCCGCCCGCGGCCGCACCGCGACGTGTCACACATGACGAATTGGGAGGGAGGCGCGCATGGAGCCGATGCCGGTCGTACTTCAGTGGGATGCGGTCCTCGTCAGGATCGCCCTCGCGCTGGTCGCGGGCGGGCTGATCGGTCTCGATCGCAGCGAATCCGGCAAGACGGCCGGGCTGCGCACGACGATCCTCGTCTGCCTTGCCGCGTGCCTGTCGATGCTTCAGGTCAATGCGTTGCTGCTGCAGGCCGGCAAGCCGCAGGGCGCGTTCTCGGTGCTCGACCTGATGCGCCTGCCGCTCGGCATCCTGACCGGGATGGGCTTTATCGGCGGCGGCGCGATCCTGCATCGCGACGGCCTCGTATCCGGCGTGACGACGGCCGCGACGCTGTGGTTCGTGACCGTGGTCGGTCTGTGCATCGGCGGCGGCCAGTTGTCGCTCGGCGCGCTCGGACTCGTGCTCGGACTCCTCGTCGTGTGGCCGCTGCGGCTGGTCGAGCAGCGCGTGCGGCGCGTCAGGACGGCACTGATCACGATCGAGTACGAATTCGGCTCGCCGGCGCGCGAGCGTCTGACGACCGGGCTGCGCGACGCTGGCTTCGCGTGCCGCACGCGCGGTTTTCGCGAAATGGCCGCGCGTGCGGCGCGCGAAGAGGAACTGTTCGTAGCGTGGCGCGAACCGGCCAATGCCGATGCGATGCTGCCTCAACTGATCCGGATCGCCGAATTGGCTGGCCTGACGTCGATCCGTTGTTCCGCGGAGAACTGAGCCGCACGACGCTTTCCGAGCGTAGGTTGGCTGCGTGCCCGGTGTCCCGTGCCCCGTTCAGCGTCCGGCTTCCGCTCCGGCACCGTCGTGCGAATCGCCGTTCGGGTTGGGCGGGCTCATCGCGAGATGAAGTGCGGCCGGGTCGACCGGTTTCACGAAATGCTCCAGAAACCCGGTCGCGAGACAGCGTTCGCGATCCGCGTTGCGGCCATAGCCGGTCAGCGCGAGAAAGATGCACGGCGTGACTTCGTTGATCGCCTTCAGCCGCCTCAGCAGTTCATAGCCGTCCATCACCGGCAGCCCGATGTCGAGGATCGCGACGTCGGGACGGTAAGCGCGGTACGCGGCCAGCGCGGTCACCGGGTCGTGCACGACGGCGACTTCGTGACCGGCCTCGCGCAGCCATTGCGCGAGTGTCGACGCGGCATCCTCGTTGTCGTCGACCAGCATCACGCGCCGGCCGGTGCGGCCCGGCGCCATGTCGCGGATGCCGTGCGGCGGCTGCGGCGCGGCCATTGCCACGGCTTTCGGCCGGTACTCGGGCAGTGAGATCGTAAACGTGCTGCCGCAGCCGGGTCCGGCGCTGTCCGCGCGCACCGTGCCGCCGTGCAGGGTGACGAGACTGCGCACGAGCGCGAGGCCGATACCGAGGCCGCCGTGCGCCTGCTTCGCGTCGCCGTCGAGCCGGTAGAACGGCTCGAAGATGCTGTCGAGGCGGTCGCGCGGAATGCCGGCGCCGTTGTCGCTTACCTCGACGAGCGCGGTGCCGTCGGCGCCGCGAGCCGCGCGCACCGTGATGTCGCCGCCCGGCAGCGTGTATTTCGCCGCGTTGGTCAGCAGGTTCGCGACGACCTGCGACAGCCGCACCGAGTCGCCGTGGCAGCGCGCGTCCGGATCGGTGTCGACATGCAGGCGGTGACGGCGCTGCTCGAACAGCGGACTCGCGACCTCGACCGCGCGGTCGACGATGTCCGCGAGCTGCACGGGTTCCTTCTTCAGCGTGATCTTGCCGCGCGTGATGCGCGACACGTCTAGCAGATCGTCGATCAGCCGGACCATGTGATCGAGCTGCCGCTGGATGATCGCGATCTCGTTCGGCGTCGCCTGGCCGTCGCGATGGCGGATCAGCTCCAGCGCGAGCGAGATCGGCGTCAGCGGATTACGCAGCTCATGACCGAGCACCGCGAGAAACTGATCCTTCGCCTGATTCGCGTCACGAAGTTCGCCGAGCAGCCGGTCGCGCTCGGCATTCGCGGCGACGAGCTTCTCGCGCGCGGCGACGTGCTCGGTCACCTCGACCGCGCTGACGATCACGCCGAGCCCGTCCGCGAGCGGCTGCGGATTGAAGTGCAGCCGGTACACGCGGGCGTCGTCCGGCTCGGGCCGGTCGCGGTGCTCGCTGATCGTCGTCGAGCGGCCCAGCGTGCGGGCGGTTTCCAGCGCGCGCACGATCGCCGGCGTATCGCCGCCGGGTAGCACCGACGTCAGCCGCTGGTCGACGATGTCGGTCCGGCCGCACAGCTCCGAGAAACGGTGATTCGCGAGCACGATCCGGTGTGCGGCGCCCGACAGCAGCGCGATCGGCAACGGCGCGTGCATCAGGACGCCATTGCGTTGCTGCTCGGCGTCCTCGCGACGGCGGATCTCGTCGCTCAGCGCGCGCGAGCGCTGCTGCGACAGCGCCAGCGTCAGGTGCAGCTCGTTTTCGTCGTTGCGCAGCGATGCATCGGGCAGGATGCGGCGATGCAGCGCGCATACATGGCGGAACGTCTCCGATTGCTCGGCGCTTGGAAACACGTCGCCCGGATAGCCGCAGTAAAGCGAGAAGCGATGTTGCTCGATCAGCTCGTTCCATAGCGCTTCGAGCCGCAGCGCACCGGCGTACCGCTCCTGCGCGCACAGCAGCGCGACCATTTCGCCGAACACATGCACGGGTCGGCCGGCGCGGACCGCCGCTTCGACGATCGTGCCGATCGAGCGGCGAAAGCGCGCGGGGTCAGGGAGGTCGCCGTCCATGAAGCTGTCGAGCAGCGTCTGCGCGCTCGACATGAAGATGCGCTCGCGGGCCGCGTGGCCGATCGGTGCGCCGAGCGTGCGCAGGCGTTCGTGCACCGCCGCGAGGCAGTCGGGTCGCGCGATCACGATCGCGCTGCCGCCCGCGCGCAGCGCATCGGCCGCGAACAGTGCGACTTCCGACACGAGCTGCGCATCGGACTCGTAGAACTGGACGAAGTGATCGGCCCGCATCGGTGCCGATTCCAGCAGGGGAGATGCAGTTTTCATCGCTCACGACCAGGCAATGCCGTTGGCGGCCGGCGATTCCGTGCCGCAGCCATATCCGGGCCGACGCGAGCAAGCCGCGTGCCGCGCGCGCGCCCAGGCCCGAGGGCCGTGCGGCATGAGCCCGGCATGCGCGGGCGGTGCCGGGTGACGCTGCGTTTGTAAATTCTGCCGCGGATCGCAGGACGGATGCGCGATCAGGGTGGCGCGGTAGAGGCGGCTCGCCGGTCCGTCCCGAGCCGGAGTGGTCGCCGGTCAGTGGCAAGACCGGACGAACCTGCGGCGCGTCGGGTGGCGCGGCGCAATCCCGGCGCCCGACGGCGAATGCTCAGAACTTTACGCACAGCCCGTGCGACGCGCGGCGACCGGTGCTCGCGGTCATATCGATCGATGGAATCGTCCGATGGACGCGCTCCGGGTGACGGGGGGACGGTGTTCTTATGCAACGGGGGGCCGTGCGGCGCGAGGCCGATGTGCTACGCGCGAACGCCTGTCATCAGGAAAACGTCGTCGCGACCATGATGCCGAACACCAGGCCGAGCGCGATGCCGGTCAGCCGGCCGTAGATGGATGCGCGCACATTGTCGTCCAGCTCGAACGGCGAGCGCTTGTGCTTCCATACCGTGCTGAATGCCACCGGACGGGTCAGCAGCACGGTGCATGCGATCAACACGGGTGTCGCGACGAGCATCGCGATGCGCGGCCCGTTCCAGTCGACGCCATGCATCATCAGCGAAACGAGCACGGCGAGCGGCACCTCGACGCACAGGCCGAGCAGCGATCCGCCGACGAAGGAGTCTCCCGGTGATTGGAGCATGGTCGTCTGTCCGTTCGAATGAAAGCCGCACCCGTTTGCGAGCGGCTGAAAGGGCGACCGCGGTCCTTGTCGGAGGCCATGGTCGATCGTGTGGCCGGATGTTAAGGCAAATTGTCGACAGGTTGTCGGCTATTCAAGCTATTTAACAAATGTTCGATGGAAACCGGGTATCGTGCGCGGCACGGGACGAGCGCGCCGTGGTACAAGTCGGGCTTCGCACGCTTCGTGCGCGACGCGGCGCGGTATGCCGGCGACGCGCGTCGGGCGGCCTGAGCGGCAGCGATCAGCGAACGACAAGGATTCGACCGCACAGCGCTCAGGCCCGAAAACCCGATCTGAACGCGATTCGACAGCGCGCGTGCAGTCGCAAAGCATTGCCGATCAATTTCCCGGCCGGTGCGCTGAACGAGTCGGCATGGATCCTGTCGCGATTCGACGGCTGCTGGCGCTGGTTCGCGGATCGGGACGATTCGCCGTGGTATCCGTCGGCCCTCATGTTCCGGCACACGGAGCCTGGGCGCCGGGACGACGTGATCGAGCGGTGGCGCGTGCACTTGAAACCAACCAGGGGACTGCAACATGATCGAACATCTGACCAATCATCCGGCGACGATCGCCTGCAAGGTGTGCGGTGCCGACGCGGACATCTGCGGCGTGGTCGATTTCTCGCGTTGCGGCGCGGACATGATCGCCGGGAAAAAAGTCGATCCGTTCGTCGGCGTGCCGATCTACTACTACGCGTGCAGGCAATGCGGGTTCACCTGCACGCCGGCCTTCGACCGCTGGACGCACGATGATTTCGCGCGTCACGTGTACAACGACGACTACGCGCGCCACGATCCGGAGTATCTCGAGCATCGTCCGCAGCAGCATGCCGACCTGATCTGCACGAGCTTTCCGTCGATGCGGGAGAACCGCATTCTCGATTTCGGCTCGGGGCTCGGGCTGCTGGAAAAGAAGTTGTCCGCGCGCGGGTTCGCGGATGTGACCTCGTACGATCCGTTCAGCCATCCCGTCGCGCCGCAGGGGCAATTCGATGCGATCCTGTCGTTCGAAGTCTTCGAGCATCATCCGGATCCCCGCAGCCTGTTCGCCGACATCATCCGGTACAGGGGGCCCGCCGGCGCACTGCTGTTTCAGACGTCCCTGATCACGCCGGAGATCCTTGCGCGTGGGATCGAGCAATGGTGGTACTGCGTGCCGCGCAACGGGCATATTTCGTTCTATACGAGCCACGCGCTGACGCTGCTGGCGACGCAGCATGGGCTCGAATTCGGCTCGTTCAGCCCGGAATTGCACGTGGTTTTCGATCGTGCGTCGGCGCCGGGGTGGCTTTCGAAGTTCTTTCAGTGAAATGGGGGGCTCAGTCAGCCGCGACATCGGTTGCCAGGAATCCGAGACGCCATTGTTCAGGAGGCGATCCATCATCCCGAGCCGGATATCCACACCACGCACGTCGCCCCGCAGGCGTGAGATCGGCCTCATTCGCGGCCTTCACCGTCGATGCCGCCCGGCCACGGAGATGAAGCCTCGCGCGAGGCAGTGCCGTTCGCGCGTCGGCCGCCGTTCTTGATGCAGGTCACGTGAGACGCCGAAGCGTCGGATCAGGATGAACGTGTTCGGCCGACAGCGCCGGCCAATGCCGGCCCGCGCTTGTCGCTCGCGGCTCGGCCGCGGCCATCGGAGGGCTCGTCATGGATCACGGGAATGCACACGTCGTCTGGTTCGACGACCTGCGGCGCGGCGACGTGGCGCGCGTCGGCGGCAAGAATGCGTCGCTGGGCGAATTGATCGGCAACCTGTCCGCACAGGGCGTGAGCGTGCCACCCGGGTTCGCGTCGACAGCGGACGCTTACTGGCGATTCATCGATGCAAACGGATTGAGGCAAGCCATCGGCAGCACGCTCGAGGCATTCGGCGCACGCAAGATGGCGCTCGCCGAGGCCGGTGCGTCGATCCGGCAGGCGATCCTCCGCGGAGACTGGCCCGACGACATCGCCGACGCGATCCGGGACGCGTATCGGCAACTGTGCCGACAGGCCGGCGGAGACGACGTCGATGTCGCCGTGCGCTCGAGCGCGACCGCCGAGGATCTTCCCGACGCGAGCTTCGCGGGCCAGCAGGAAACCTATCTGAACGTGCGCGGTGAGCATGCGCTGCTCGCGGCGTGCCGCCGATGCTATGCGTCGCTGTTCACCGACCGCGCGATCTCCTACCGCGAAGAAAAGGGCTTCGATCACTTGCGCGTCGCGCTGTCGATCGGCGTGCAGCGGATGGTGCGTTCGGACCTCGGCGCGGCCGGCGTGATGTTTTCGCTCGACACGGAAACAGGATTCGACAAGGTGGTGCTGATCAGTGCGGCATGGGGGCTTGGCGAGAATGTCGTGCAGGGCACCGTGGACCCCGACGAATACGAGGTCTTCAAGCCCTTGCTCGGCGATCCGGCGTGCACACCGGTCATCGGCAAGACGCTCGGCGGCAAGGCATGCAAGCTGATCTATGCGCGCGACGAGAATGCACCGACCCGCAACGTGCCGACCTCGAAAGCCGAGCGTGCCACCTTCGTGCTGGCGGACCGCGACATCCTGGCGCTTGCGAAGTGGGCCTGCGCGATCGAGGCGCACTATGGCCAGCCGATGGATATCGAGTGGGCAAAGGACGGCGTAAGCGGAGAACTGTTCGTCGTGCAGGCACGTCCCGAAACGGTGCAGTCCCGGCGCGAATCTTCCGCCATCAAGACCTACCGACTTGGTCAGACCGGCCGCAAGCTGCTCACCGGCGTCAGTGTCGGCGAGGCGATCGCGGCCGGCAGCGTATGCGTGATCGAGAGTCCGCACGACATGGGGCGATTCGTCGACGGCGCGGTACTGGTGACGCACACGACCGATCCCGACTGGCTGCCGGTGATGCGTCGCGCCGCGGCGATCGTCACCGATCATGGCGGCCGCACGTCGCATGCCGCGATCGTGAGCCGCGAGCTGGGATTGCCGGCCATCGTCGGCACCGGCAACGCGACCCGCATGCTGCACGATCAGCAGGAAGTGACGGTGTCGTGCGCGGAGGGCGAGGCCGGGTTCGTGTACGAAGGCATCGCGCAATACCACGTGGAGGCGATCGACCTGACCGACCTGCCGGCCACCCGTACGCAGGTCATGCTGAATCTCGCGAATCCGGCCGCAGCGTTCAGGTGGTGGCGACTGCCCGCCGATGGAATCGGGCTCGCGCGCATGGAGTTCGTGATCAGCAACCATATCAAGGTCCACCCGATGGCGCTGGCCCACTACGACGCGCTGACGGACGCGCATGCGAAGCGCGAGATCGCTGCCCTGACGTCGGGGTACGACGACCCGTCGAACTATTTCGTCGACCGGCTGGCGCACGGCCTCGCGCGTATCGCGGCGGTCTGTCATCCCGCGCCGGTGATCGTCCGCATGAGCGACTTCAAGACGAATGAATACGCGCATCTGGTCGGCGGCGCGCAGTTCGAACCGCTGGAAGAAAATCCGATGCTCGGATTTCGCGGCGCGTCACGCTACTATTCGCCGCGCTACCGTGACGGATTCGCGCTCGAATGCCGAGCCATCGCGCGGCTGCGAAACGGCATGGGATTCAGGAACGTGGTCGTGATGATCCCGTTCTGCCGGACGCTCGACGAGGCGGACCGCGTGCTCGAGGTCCTGGCCGCCAACGGACTGAAGCGCGGCGAAGACGGATTGCAGATCTATGTGATGTGCGAAATCCCGTCGAACGTCATCCTGGCGAGCCAGTTTGCGCAGCGCTTCGACGGCTTCTCGATCGGAAGCAACGATCTGACCCAACTGACGCTCGGCGTAGACCGCGACTCGGCGGAATTGGCCGGGTTGTTCGACGAACAGAACGAAGCCGTGAAGTGGATGATCGCCCGCGTGATCGAGTCCGCCCGCAACGCGGGGGCGAAGGTCGGCTTGTGCGGCCAGGCGCCGAGCGATCACCCGGCATTCGTCGATTTTCTCGTGGCGTGCGGCATCGACTCGGTTTCCGTCAGCCCTGACAGCTTCATCGCGGTCAAGCGGCGCGTGGCCGTCGCGGAAAGCGCTGCGCCCGGTGAGCGTGCGTCGCCGGAGTGAGCCACATCCAGTCGGCGTCGCCGCCAATTGTCGCGACCTGCTCGCGTATCGAAAAGAGCGCCGACGAGCGTTCGCCGCTGACGAACGCGTCGTCGATCTGACGAAGCCGCCGGATTTCAGCAAATGCACGGACATGCGCGAAACCGACACGCGCAGCCGCGCGTACTCGAGCGCTTCCCGTGCGATCCGATAAAGAACGGAGGCTGCCGCGGCGTCCACGCCGGTCTCGGTTAGTTCGGTATCAATCTTCACGCCATATCGCGAGAACAATTCCTGCGCGAGCCCTTCGTGAAGCTCGGAAGCGAGACGGGTCCGTTCGGCCTCGCGGGTACGCTGCAATGTGCGCGCCAGTTCGCGCAGCGCGTGTCGCGATTCACGCCATTCCCGCTCGGTCGCATTGCGCCGCGTGACGTCCTGGAAGGTCAGCAGAACCGACGCGCGGGAGGATTCGGCTGAACCGACCGATTCCCGAGCGTGGCGGCGCGCACACGACCGTACCGGATCGGAATGAACGCAGGGTCACGCCATGCCCGTGCGCGGTCGGCCATCTTCCGAGCGAGCGAATGCCGCCTGCAGTACAGGATGCACGTCGGTGAGCCAATGATCGCCGGTAAAGAGTCCGTAGTGGTCGCAGTCGTCGATGTCGACGCGTTGCCGCGCATTCGCTGCGAGACCGCTGCACATGGCCAGCGCGGCATGGGTCTGGCCGGCACCGGTGACGGCATCGCATTTGCCTTCAACGGTCATCAACGCGATCGAGCGCAGCGCGGCGGGATCGACCAACTGGCCGTGAACGTGCCAAGTCCGGTTTGCCAGGCATGCCCGCTGGAAAACGATGTCGACCGTATCGAGGAAGTACTCGGCGGGCATGTCGAGGAGCGTCAGGTATTCCCGCAGCGCGCGGCGTGCGGTTGCGAGTGCGTTGGCGTCGCCGCTCGACACCGCTCGTCGATAGCGATCGACCAGCGCCACGTAGTGTTGCGGATAGGCGAGCGCGATCTCGGCACGCTGCAGATAGGCCGGAAATACCTGTCGTCCGTATCCGGCGAAGCCGTGCGGCACCGTCTCGATCAGCGTGGCGCGACACCAGTCGAGCGAATGCGAGCGGGCCGCGATCCCGAGCGCACTCGGATTGATGCGGGCATCGAGGGGGCCACCGATCAACGTCAGGCTCGCCGGCAGCGCGGCACCGCGTTGTGCGCGCAGCGCGATGGCGCCGAGCGACGGAAACGTCGCCTGACAGACCGCGACGACGTGCACCGGGCGCGCGTCCGCAAGCAGGGTATCGATGAAACCGTCGAGCATCGACACGTATTCGTCGAGGCCGAATCGGCCCGCGTCGCGTGGCACATCGCGCGCATCGATCCAGTCGGTGATGCAGACGTCGCCGTCGGCCAGCAGGGTCTCGACCGTCTCCCGCATCATCACGGCCACATGGCCGGCCAGCGGCACGCAGAGCAGGATCACGCGTTGCGCACCCGCGTGCGAGAAGCGGCGCAGCGTGCAAAACGGAGTGTGCGCGACGATCGCTTCGTCGAGGTCGACGCGATGGCCGCCCACGTCGATCGACTCGATGGCGAACCGTGGCGCGTCGGGCTGCAGGTCGAGCAGGGGTTCGAACAGGTCGGTGTAGTACGACGAAGCGGCATCGGGCCAAAGGCCGCATGTGAACCGCGCCGCCGTGTCCCACGTTCGCAACCATTGCCGTTGCTGTTCGATCAGGTCATACCACATGGCGCATGGGCGGGAAGTCGCGTGAAATTCGGACAAGCCTACTGTCGCCGGATCATGCGGCGACGGGTTGACTTGCATCAGCGTCGCCCCGATCGCCGGTGCATAAGCTGGTGTACGGATCCCGGACGGATGCACGGAGTGGAACATGGACACGTCTCGACGCATGCTCGTCGTCTTCTACTCGCGCAGTGAAACGACAGCGGCGGTCGCGCGGCGGCTTGCCGACCGCGAACGGCACATGAGCGCGTAGCGGGCAACGTGACGGCGCGGACGACGCGCGCGTCGCCCGATGCGTGACGGTCGATCACACGACCGGCGATTTGCGAGCCGGTCGCCTCGCGGACGACGATGACGGCCCCATGCCTTGCCCGAACCACGGGATCTCGGCACCGAGCGAGGCGACATACCGTGCCCAGCCTCCCGGGTTGTCGGAGAACAGCCACGCGCATACGGGCTCCGCGAGGGCATCGCGATCGAGCGGCTCGTCGAGTAACAGCTGCGGCCACAGACAGTATGCGTGGAGGACCGCGCGCGTGAATTCACGTACGGTCATGTGCGCGAACACCTGATTCAGCAGTGGAATGTCCGCGAGCATCGGCTGCGCGGCCAGCAGCGAATCTAGCGTCCTGTCATCCGGTTCGTATTCGAGCACGCAACTGAGCGTTCGCAGGATGCTGCCCAGGTGCACGAGCAAGGCGCGGCGAGCTTCGGCTTCGTTTGGCATGGGTGGCGTCCGGATTGGCGGAACGGATTGCTCCGCGTGTTTCCTTGAAATCTATGAGCGATGTCGCGCGAGAACGTTGATGGCGGTCAATCACAGCAGTCAGGACCGTTCGGCATATCGGCGACGGTGGCCTCAGCAGCGCGCGTATTGCCAGAGCGGGATTTCACGCCGCACCAGGCGACGGGAAGTTCGACGCGAAGACCGGGCACGCAATCCACGCCTGTCCCGCGAGGCGTGCGCATCGGTGTTTCGATGGGCTTGCATCAGACGAATCGGGGAACGTTTCGATCGTTCGCGTCTGCCGGATGACCTGCATCAAGAACGATTGCCCGGCAGGAGCGAATATTGATGTCCTTGCATGTCGACCTCTACATGTGCCGTGCCGTCTGCGTCTTCACGTTCATGATACGGACACCATCATGCCCGCCTTGATTACGAACACGTTGAATCGCCAGATCATTTCCCGTTCCGAAGCATCGGCACCGAGCGTGTCGGCTGCTACGCCTCACCAGCATCACCGGATCGACGCCGATGGCGACCGGCTGCTGAGTCCGCACGAAATCGCGATCCTGATGGTGCTCGCCAGCGAGCCGCGCCGCCAGCAGGGCGACCCCGTCGACCTGCGCTGCCTCGTCGATCGCGGTCTCGTTCGACTGGATGCAGCGTCGCTTGCCGAGGCGCCCGCCTGCCTGTCGGCGGACGGGCGCCAAATGGTGTTGCGACTCGCCAGAAGCGATCGCACCAGGCAAGGGCGCAACGTCGACGTCACGACTGCATTTCGCGCGATCGCGGCGGAAACATCGGCCGGGATCGCGCTCCACGCCGCGCGCTGACCTGTATCAATTCCGCGCGGCGCAGCGGGAATTACCGTTGTCTTCATCGATTGCGGACAGGAGTCGATGGCCATGAAAAGCGACAGCGAGCTGAAGAAGGACGTCGAACAGGAACTCGAGTGGGACCCGTCGATCGATGCGGTGCGCATCGGCGTCGAAGTGCACGAACGCATCGTGACGTCGACTGGTCAGATGGGCTCGCCGAGCGAACGGCGGCTTGCCTTCGATGCCGCGTGGTCGGCGCCGGGCGTGCGCGACGTGGTCGATCAACTTACCGTTGCATGAAGGCTCGGGTGGCGGCGGACATCGATCGATGGTCCGCCTTGCCCCGGCCGGGAGAACGAACATGAATGCCGCGATGCTCTGTACCCGCGATGTCGCCATGTGTTCGGCACGCGCAACCGTCGTCGAGGCGGCGGAAATGATGCGCGACGCGCACGCCGGCGATCTGATCGTCGTGCGCGAAGAGGAGGGGCGATGCGTGCCGGTCGGCATGGTGACCGATCGCGACATCGTGCTGACGGTGGTCAGCCCCGATGCGGAGGCCGGTTCGCTGTTCGTCGGTGACATCATGTCGGCGCCCGTCGCGACCGCGAACGTCGACGACGACATCTGGCTGCTCGCGAAGCGGATGCGCCAGCACGGCGTACGTCGATTGCCGGTCGTCGGCGACGACGGTGAGCTCATCGGCATTGTCTCGCTCGACGATCTGCTGCGCGCGGCGGCGGCGCTGCTCGACGAGTTGCGGCTCGTGGCGGCCCGCCAGCCGTATTTCGAGGAGAAACAGCGTGGCTGATCCAGTCGGTTCCAGCTTCCATCGCGCCGTGCATGACGCAGCGGCGGTCTCGATGCCGGTGCGATGCGCCCCTCGGCCGCGCGCGATCCCATGACACGCGGCCGGCATACCGGCCTGCGCACCCCGATGCGCCGGTGGCTCGGCGCAATCGGTCTCTGCCTGCTGCTGTCGAGCGCGACGACGTGGCTCGGGGCGATCCACGACCATCCGGTGAGCACCGGTGTCTTGACCGGCATGACCGCGCCGGAGTGTGGGCGCGTGAGTGCGCGGCCGGCCGGATCGCTGCTGATGACACCGATTCCCGAATACGACGTCTGCCTGCCGCTGTTCGTTTATCGCGCATCGTATCCGGATGCCGCGAGCGACGTCGCGTCGTACCGCACCTGGATTTTGCAGCAGCGGGTCGGTGAATTCTGGCAATTGTTCGGCTATGTGCTTCTGCTGTGGGCCGCGATCCTGGGCCTCGTTGCCGGCCCGATATGGATCTTCCGGCGGCGGGCCGGATATCGTCATCGCGCCTCGCGGCGTGGCGCGACCGATGATCGAAGCGGCATGCGCTCGCGCGGCAAGCAAGGGGGCAATCATGACGATTTCCGGTGAATTGAACGCGGCGGACTGGACCGTGGCGATCGAAACGGTTGGCGTCGCGACCGGCGGCTATAGCTGCCGTGTCCACGTGATGGTCCGCTCGCCCGACTGCAAGTGCGAGCATGTCTTTCCGCATCACCGGGTATTCGCGACCGAGCGCGAGGCTGCGCTGGAGGGGTTGCGCAGCGGAATGACATGGATCGAAATGAAGAAATCGGACACCTTCACGTACTGACGGACGGTGGTGCTCACCGTCATCTGCGCTGTATTCGAACCGGCGAGCACGGCGATACGAACCCTGCGCGCGGCATGACCTGAGACCTGCGAAGGCCGCGTCGCCGGCATTCCGCCGGGCTGCGGGCATGCGTTGATCCCGATCAAAGCCGCGCGGCACGGCCTCAATACGATGGATCGCATCTCCGCGAAGAATGACGACCATGAACAGGCTCAGACGCGCATGCCGCGTGCTCGTGCTGTGCGCGTCGGCGTGCTGCGTTCCGATGCAGCCGGCACATGCCCAGCATGGGCGTCATGTCCCCCGCCAGGAATTTCACCGCAGGGATTTCCACGGGCGGGACTTTCGCCACTTCGCGCCGAGGGAGCGTGCGCGATGGCAAGGCGGTCGATGGGTGCAGGACTGGCACGGCGGGCGTTACGCGTGGTGGTGGATCGTCGACGGCTACTGGTACATCTATCCTGAACCGATGTATCCGTATCCCACCTACATTCCGCCGGCGATCGTCGTTCAGCGGCCGCCACCGACCCCGGCCCGGCTGCCGCCGGCACGCGCGTGGTACTACTGCAACGACCCGCGCGGATACTATCCGTATGTCGCGTCGTGCAATGGCGTGTGGACCGCGGTTCCGTCGACCCCGGGCCCCGCGCCGCAATGACGGAAGCGACGCTTGTCCGCAACGAAGCGGCCGGATACCGGTTGCACGATTGCGCGCGAGCGACGCGGGAGGGCACATGATGAACGGATTCTGGCCGGACGCTGACGTCGACGACGTGCTGCTGGCGGATTGGTATGAACTGACGATGATGCAGGCCGCGTTCGATGCCGGAATGAACGACACGGCCAGCTTCGAGTTCTTCGTGCGGGCGCTGCCCGAGCATCGGGCATTCCTGATGGCGGCGGGACTGGAGCACGTGCTCGACTATCTGGAGGGCCTGTGCTTTACGGCCGCCACCCTCGAGCGACTGGCCGCGACCGGGCGCTTGCGAGCGGATTTCCTCGCTTCGCTCGCCGGCTTCCGCTTTACGGGCACCGTCGACGCGATGCCGGAAGGCACGGTGTTTTTCGCCGACGAACCGATCCTGCGGATCACGGCGCCGCTTCGCGAGGCGCAGTTCGTCGAGAGCCGCGTGATGAACCTGCTCCATTACGCGACGCTGGTTGCCAGCAAGGCCGCACGCGCCACGCTCGTCGCGCATGGCAGGTTGCTGGTCGACTTCGGCCTGCGGCGCGCGCATGGCGCGGAGGCGGCGATGCTGTCCGCGCGCGCCAGTTACCTTGCAGGATTTTCCGGCACGGCGACCCTGCTCGCCGGCTTGCGCTACGACATTCCCGTCTATGGCACGATGGCGCATTCATACGTCCAGGCGCATGACGACGAAGCGCTTGCGTTCGAGCATTTCGCGCGGTCGCAGCCGGATAACGCGTTGCTGCTGATCGATACGTACGATACGGAGCACGCGGCGCACAAGGTAGTCGAACTGGCGCGGCGGCTTGCGCCCGAGAACGTGCGCATCAAGGGCGTCCGGATCGACAGCGGCGATCTGGCGGCGCACGCGCGCAACGTGCGCGCGATTCTCGACGACGGCGGCCTGACGGACGCGACGATCTTCGCGAGCGGCAATCTCGACGAACACCGGCTGCAGGAACTTGTCCACCAGCATGCGCCGATCGACGGTTTCGGAATCGGCACACAGATGAGTACGTCGGCGGACGCACCGTGCCTCGACTGCGCGTACAAGCTCGTCGAGTATGCGGGCCGGGCGCGCTGCAAACGCTCGGAGGGCAAGGCCACGCTGCCCGGCCGCAAGCAGGTGTTTCGGGAATACGGCCCGGACGGGCGAATCACCGCCGACAGCATCGGACTCGACGGCGAACACATCGACGGAACCCCGCTGTTGCGGCCCGTCATGATCGGAGGGTCGCGACTCGCTGCCCCCACGCTCGGCGAGAGCCGCATTCACGCAATGCGCGAACTGTCCACGCTACCCGATCCGATGCATGCGCTGATGCCCGTCATGCCGCTGCAGCCGGCGATTTCTCCGGCGCTGTCGGCACTTGTCGCGCAGGAGAATGCCAGGTTGGACACGCCCGCTGGGCAGCAAGCGGCATGATCGATGCCCATCTCCCGGCCGGCCGCGCGATCACGCTGAGCGACAAGGTGGCCGCGTTGCGCATGCCCGCAGCCTGGCCAGACGGCACGGGATCGGTCGAGGCCGTGGAGACGCACATGTCATGGGTATTCCTGACGGACCGGTACGCGTGGAAGCTCAAGAAGCCCGTGCGCGCGCCGCAACTCGATTTTCGAACGCTGGCCGCGCGGCATCGCTTCTGTTGCGAGGAGGTGCGTTTGAACCGTCGGCTTGCGGCCGACGTCTATCTCGACGTGGTGCCGCTCGTCATCGACGCCCGCGGTTGCTTGCATGCGGACGGACCTGGCGAAATCGTCGACTGGCTGGTCAGGATGCGGCGCCTGCCGGCTGCACGCATGCTCGACCGCGTGTTGTCGCGTGGCATGGCTACGGCAGGTGATGCGTGTCGCATCGCGGCTCGCCTGAGCGCGTTCTACCATACCCTGGCACCCGCGCGAATCGACGGTTCGGCTTATCGCGAAGCGCTGCGTTGCACGATCGACACCAATGAACGCGCGTTGTGCAAGCCACTCGCGGGCCAGTCCGCCGATACCGTGCGGACGCTCTGCGCGCGGCAGCGATCGTTGCTCGTCTGTGAAGCCGCGCGCTTCGACCTGCGTGTGCGACAGGGGCATGTCGTCGAAGGGCACGGCGATCTGCGTCCCGAACACGTCTGCATCGACGATCCGGTCGCGATCATCGATTGCCTCGAATTCTGCAGACGACTGAGAGTCCAGGATGCGGCCGACGAGGTCGGCTTTCTCGCGCTCGAATGCGAGCGTCTCGGCGCACCGGGTTTTGCGGAGGCGCTCGTCAATGCCTATCGCTCCGCGAGCGGCGACGATGTCGATGACGGATGCGTGAATTTCTACCAGAGCTGCCGGGCCATGACGCGCGCGCGGCTCGCCGCGTGGCACCTGCGCGAGCCCGCATTCAGGGCGACGCCGGTCTGGCGCGATCGCGCGAGCACGTACGTCGCGCTCGCCCGGCGGCACATCGACGACTGCGAGCTTGCGTGGGTGGCCAGCCACGTCAGCGCCGCAGCAGGTCGGTGAGCGAGCCGCCGCGATGGATACGCGCAATCGCCTCGGCAAACAGCGGCGCGCTGTCGAGTATCGCGAGCTTGTCCCTGAGCGGCCCGGCCGGCACGCGCCAGGGCGGCACCGTGTCGGTCACGGCGATGCCGGCGAGCGCGTCGCCGCCGAGCAGGTCGGCCGCGTCTTCAAAGAACATCCCATGCGTCGCGACCGCGTAGACGGATTGCGCGCCGAGCGTGCGGCAATCCTCGGCCGTGCGGGCCAATGTCGTCCCGGTGCCGATCAGGTCGTCGACGATGACGGCGCAACGGCCGGCGACCTCGCCGACGATCGGCTTGGGTGTCACGATGCCGCCGCTGCGCAGCTTGCCGGCGAACGCCGCGTCGGCCGGGCGCCCGGTGCGCGCTTCCAGCCGTGCACGGAAATCCTCGGCTCGCCGCACGCCCCCTGCGTCGGGCGATACGACCACGACCGGCCGGTCGCCGGCTTGCCCGGCGAACCATTCGACCAGCATGCCGTTCGCCTCGAGATGCTCCGTCGGGCAGCGAAACGCGTTCTGGAACGCCGCGATGTTGTGGATGTCGATCGTGACGACGCGATCGACGCCCACCGCTTCGAGCAACGTGGCGACATAGCGCGTGGATACCGGGTCGCGCGGCTGGGACCGACGGTCCTTGCGCGAGTAGCACAGGTAGGGCGTCACCGCACAAACGCGTGCGGCCGACGCGTCCTTCAACGCGCCGATGAACAGCAGCAACCGGCACAGCTTGTCGTTGACGGAACTGCCTGGCTCGCCGTGCAGCGACTGCACGACGTAGACGTCGTGTCCGCGCACGCTGACAAGCGCACGCGTCTTGTGTTCGCCGTCCTCGAACGGACGTTCCTCGTGCGCGGCGAGCGTGACGCCGAGACGGGCCGCGATTCGTTCACCGAAGGCGCGACACGAGGCGAAGGCAAACAGGCTGAAAGGGAGTCGTTCCATGGCATGGCTACCTCGATTCATGCAGTTATCGGGCGTTGCGAATCATGACGCGCTTTGACGTGTTCAACGGTGATGCGGACGGCATCTGTTCGCTTCAGCAGCTCCGGCTCGAGATGCCGGCCGAGTCGGTGCTCGTGACGGGGCCCAAGCGCGACATCGCGCTGCTCGCGCGCGTGCCGGCCGCCCGAGGCGACATCGTCACCGTCCTGGACGTTTCGCTCGACGCGAACCGCGCGGCACTCGATGCGCTGCTGGCGCGCGGGGTCGACGTCGACTATTTCGATCACCACATGCCCGGCGCCGTGCCCACTCATCCGCACCTTCGCGCGCATATCGACACGGCGCCGGACACCTGTACGAGCATCATCGTCGACCGGTACCTGGCGGGCCGGCAGCGACTCTGGGCGGTGGTCGGCGCCTATGGCGACAATCTCGTCGGCGCGGCCGGCAAGCTCGCCGCCGCCTGCGGCCTGACGGATGCCGATGCCTACCGTCTGCAGGTGCTTGGCGAATCCGTGAACTACAACGGGTACGGCGATCGCCCGGACGATCTCTTCATGGCACCGCTGGCCGTGTATGCGGCGGTGCGGCAATATGCGAACCCGCTCGAGTTCGCGAGGTCGCCCCTCGCGCGGCGGCTCGACGCCAACCGGCGACGCGATATCGCGCGGGCGGAGCGACAGCGCGCGAACATCGCACTGCCGGGGGCGGACGTCTATATCCTCCCCGCCACGCGCTGGGCGCGTCGCGTGCGCGGCGTTTTCGCCAATCGGCTCGCGCGTGGCGACGCGGCACGCGCTCACGCGGTGCTGACGTTGGCGGTCTCGGGTGGGTACACCGTCAGCGTTCGCGCGCCCGTCGCCGCGCCGTATGGCGCCGATCGTCTTTGTCGCGCATTTCCGGAAGGCGGTGGCCGGGAAGGGGCGGCCGGCATCAACCGGCTCGCGCCGGAGCGCCTCGACGCGTTCGTCGAGGCGCTCGCGAACGCGTACCCCGCCGCGTGAGCCGACGCAGGCGCGCTCGTCGGTGCGGTACGGCGTAGCCGGAACGGATGTCATCGGGACGCTCCTGAACGGTGGCCGTTGCGCGGCAGGACTCGCTGCAATCGTGGCGCCGCGCATTGCCGGGCGGTTGACGCAGGTCAAGCCTGCCGGCCGCCCCGCCCGGGAAGACGAGCCGCCATCATCGGCGGGGAGAGGCGTCGTGGAGCACCATGCGGAGGTAGTGCGCGGCGGGCGCTGCTCGGCACGATTGCATCGGCGCTCGCGCTCCGGACCGACGCGCTGTATTCGACGGCGGCCGCGCTCGATCTGCTCGCGTTTGCCGAATGGCGCGACCGGTCCATCCGGCTAAGTGCCGCGGGCCATGTACTCGCGCAAAGCGACGACGATGCCCGGCGGTGTCTGTTTCGCGAGCATGTCGTCCGGTTCGTGCCGCTCGCCGAGCATATCGACGAAGTGCTGGGCGAACGCGAAGGGCATCGCGCGCCGCGCGAGCGTTTCGAGCTCGAACTCGACGATCATCTCGATCCGCGCAGCGCGGACCAGGCGCTGCGGGGCGTGATCGACTGGGGCCGCTACGCGGGATTGTTCGACTACGACGACCATACCCGCACGTTCGGCCGCTGACCGCTCGGGCTGCATGTCGGTCGCGTGCTTGATCGGCATCAAGCGTCTCACGGCGGGGCGTGCGACGCTGGACGAACCGTCGACGCAACCGCGTCGATCCGGCAGACACGCTCCGCAACTCGACGTCAATGACCGTTCACGGGAGGACTGACCATGAACTGGCTTTCAGAATACTTCGCCCAGCGCACGAGCCCGCTGGCGCTTTCGCTCTGGGTCCATCCGCCGCTCGCGCTCGGGCCCGACGGCCCGATCTGTCGGGAGCCTTACCGCCTGCCGTACCCGGGCGTGGAACTCGTTTTCACACCGGCGGAGGCGGTCGAGCGCGGCGGGAAGATCTATACGCTGCCGGCACGTTATGACTCCAGGGGGCTGCTTGCCGCGCGCAGCACGGCGCATGACGAGGCCACGTCGTTCTTCCGCGAGGTAACGATTTTCGCGCCGTCGCAGTTCAATTGCGACTTCGTCGTGACGGTCAACGGCGAATTTTCCTTCGTGCCGTCGTTCTGGCAGGACGGGTCGCCCGGTTTCTCGGGCGTCTGCGCGCCCGCCGCGAGCGGTTGCGCGACCGGCGAGAAAGCCGGTCCACCGTGGCTGTTCCAGGGATATCTCAGCATCTAGAGTGCGTTCCCGCCATCGGCGGGAACCGGCGTCACGCGCGCTCGTCCGCGCGTGTTCGCCAGAAGGCGAGGCACGCGAGCGCGCCGAGCATTCCGCCGAGATGGGCGAAATGCGCGACACCGCTCGTGTCGCCGCTGAGGCCGGACAGCAGTTCGGTCAACGCATAGCCGGTCGCGAAGAGCCATGCGGGCATCGGTACCGGTGGAAACAGCAGCACGACGCGTCGTTTCGGAAACAGCACGGCATAGGCGATCAGCGCGCCGAAAACGCCGGCCGACGCACCGACGGTCGGTGCGTCGCTGGGCGGCAGGGCCCGGATCACCGCGAGCTGCGTGATCGCGCCGGCCAGCACGCTCGCCAGATAGAGCGCGAGAAAGCGCGCACGCCCGAGCACGCGTTCGACGTCGCGCCCGAACATGTAGAGCCCGAACATGTTGAACGCGATATGGGCGAGGCTGGCATGCAGCACGCTGTAGGTCAGCAACTGCCAGACGTGGAAACCCGGTGTCGCCGGCACGCCCGGTCGTGCCGGCGGCCATAGCGCGAACAGATCGATGAGCACCGGCCAGCCGCTCGCCTCGGCGATGAACACGGCGAAGTTCACCAGAATCAATGCGTAGGTCATGGCGACGGAATCCGCGGGACGGAGGTGGCGTTGCCGGCCAGCGGTGCGGCCGGAATCGAATTTCACGACATACCGCCACGTTATCGGGGGCACGTGCGTGGCCGTTGAGGCAGATCATGGACGGTCGCCGCCTCGCCGCCTCGCCGTCCGCGCCGCCTTGCCGCCTTGCCGCCTCGCCGTCAGCGCCGTCCGCGCCGCGTCAGGCCCCGACGGCGAGCGGCAGGTTGACGTGCGTCAAGCCTGCCCGGGGCGCCGCGCTTACCCTGAACTCGGGAAACATGCGTCGCCGCGGGGCGGTGCGCATGCGTATCGTCCATGCAAAGGGCAATGGGAGCCTCATCATGCACATCGGAAGAATCAGTACCCAACCGGTCGAAACGTGCACGGCCGAATGCAGTGCGTTTGAACTGGCCGATCGCATGCGGCACGCGCATGTCGGCGACATCGTCGTGATCGAGTACCGCAATGGCGAAGCCATTCCGATCGGCCTGATTACCGACCGCGACCTGGTGATCGAGGTGATGGCCCGCGGCGACGATCCGGGCGACGTGACGGCCGGCCAGATCATGTCGCGAGGTCTCGTCGTCGTGTCCGACACGGACGAGATCGGCGTCGCGCTCGAAGAGATGCGTCGGTCGGGCATTCGGAGACTGCCGGTCGTCGACGACGCAGGCCGCCTCGTCGGTATCGTGACGCTCGACGATATCGTCGAGCATCTCGCGGGGTTGCTCAGCGGGGTCGTGGAAGTCGGCAAGTTGCAGCAGATCGAGGAGCAGCGTTTCCGCGCGTGACGTTGCGGGGCCGGCGCCCGGCGCGGCCGGGCGGCTTGCCCGAGGCATGCGCCCCGCGCGCTCATGTGCGCAGCGTGGCGAGCAACGGCGCCCAGAACGCGCGGCTTTCGTACGCCGCGGCATCGCAATCGGTGTCGAAACGAATCGCGATCGCGGCTTCGGCTTCGGTGAGCGGGTCGGCATGCCCGATCTGCCGGGCCAGCACGGCGGTGTCGGCATCGGAGGCATCGTGTCCGCGTGCCGCGCGGGCAGCGACGCGCGCGGTGAGCGTTGCCCGACTCGCGGTGAAATCGAGCATTGCGACGCGCACGCCGAGCCGTGCGGCGAGGGCGACGAACGCGGAACGGTTGTGCTGGCACAGGAACGTCGCGTCGACGATCGCCGTGTAGCCGCTGTCGAGGACCACATGCGCCTCCGAAAGCAGCCTTTCGTAAATCTCGTCGATCGCCGTGTCCGAATAGGCGCCGGGGGACAGGCGGGTGTCGGTCGATGCACCGGCCAGGCGCTTGCGCTCGACGTCGCTGGACAACCTTATGGCGCCGAGTTGCGCGGCCAGCGCCCGGCTGGCCAGCGATTTGCCCGAGCCGGAAACCCCGTGACACAGGAGCAACACCGGTTGCGCTTCGCGTCGCGCATCGGCCATCGCCGACGCAATGCGCAAGTAGCCGGCGCGCGCCGCTTCGTCGCCGCGCAGTCGGGCGGTCAGCGCGCGTACCAGCGCACGGTAGACGAAGTAGCACGGCAGCACGCCCAGTGCCGCATGGTCGCCCGTGCGTGCCAGCCAGCCGGAAAGGAGGCGGTGGGCACAATCCGCACGTCCATGAGCGGAGAAATCCATCAGCGCGAACGCAAGATCGCTCGCCACGTCGATCCAGCGCAGCGTGTCGTCGAATTCGATGCAGTCGAACATCAGGATCCGGTTCCGCCAGCATACGATGTTGTCGAGATGCAGGTCCCCATGGCACGCGCGCACGAAACCGAGCGCATGCCGATCGGCGAGCAGCGGTGCGATGCGGGTCAGTTCGGCTTCGTACCAGGCGCGCAGCGCGGCTTCGTCCGGCACGGTGACGTCGAGCGTGTCGAGCAAGGGCCGGCACTGGGCGGCGACGCTCGCTGCGCTGCCGGCACGGCCGCGTGGCGCACGGCGCGACGCGTGCAGATGATGGCGGGCCAGCGTATCGGCGAGGGCGTCCGCATCCGCCAGACCGTCGTCGTGCGATGCGCTGCGAACCGACAACATCGCCCGCGCGTCGAACCGGCGCATGCGCACCACGTACTCGCCCGGCACCGTCTGCTGCTGGCGGCGGCGCCCGCCGGTCGGCACCGGTGCAGCGAACGCGCATCGCCGGCCGTGCGAGACGAGCGGCCAGACACCGAGGTACAGCGGGCCGGCGAACGGCCGATTGAGCGTGCACTCCGCGAGCGCGCAGCGGCGCCGCAGTGCGGGCCGCATGAGATCGACGAAGGCGAAGTGCACCGGCTTGATGCGCTTGTACGCGTAGCGCCCGGCCAGATAAACGACGGACAGATGGGTTTCGATCCGCTCGATCCGGCCCGCGGGGTGGGGATAGGTGGCGGGTCGGCGCATTGCGCGATCGAATTGCGTCGACTTTCGTCGGGCATCTCCGCGACTCAGCGCGAACGGAACATGCGGCGATCGGGGCATGATGAACGGATCGGTTATACGGGGCGCGCGTTCGGGTTGCCGCACCCGCTGGAGTGGGTTCGAAACGAGCATCGGGCATGGCATGTTCTCGCCAGCTCGATGTCACTGGATCGGGTTGACCGGCCAAGGGTCGCCGATTCGATGCCCCCTATTGCAGCCGACCCACGCATGTTTCGACTTGATGTCCGTCAAGCAGGGCTGACTGGGAGGGCGGGCTGCGTCGGCCGCCCGCCGCCTCCACACCGGCCGCGATGATGCGCTGTCCGTCGCGCGCGAACGCGTCTGATGACACACATCAACCGCGTTCGGCGGAGTGGCAATACAGTTGAATTCAGCGCTTGCGCAATGGTGGCGCGTGACTGCATGCGAAATTCCGCATGCCAGTCGCGATGCGGTCGGCTCGATGCCGAGCGCGATCATGCCGTTCCGTTGCGAGCGGAACTCACAGCCTCGCGAGGCATTGGCGATGAAACGACGGATGTTGATGGTTGGCGTGCTGCTTGCGCTGGGTGCGTGTGCAGGACCGGACCGGCTCGCGACCTTCAGGTCGACGGAGACGCAACTACTTGCGATGCGTCAGGCCGCATCGCTGCAGTGTTCGACCCCGTCCGAATGCGACCGCGCGTGGAGCCGCACGCGGCGCTACGTCCAGGATCATTCGTCAACCCGAATCACGCAATTCAGTGCGAACCGGATCGAAACGGCGCAACCGTATCTGGCTGGAGAAGTCTATCTGTGGGCATCACGCGCGGAATCGGGCGGCGGCTCGGTGATCCGGCTCAAGGCGATGTGCAAGGGCATGTATGACAGCAACGGCGGCCCGGGATGGCAATACGATGTGTGCGCCAGGAAAATCCTTCAAATCGAGCAAGGCTTCCGGTCAGACGAGAAACCGCCGGGCTAGCGACTGATTCCGTCAGACGTCGGCAATGCGGCGTCTCGCCTCTCGGTCGGCCGGATGCCGGCCAACGGCGCCCGTTTCTTCTCGTGCCGGTTTCGCGGCGGCTCCAAACCGTTGACCTCGGTCAACGCCTGCTTGCGGGGAGCACCGATGATGGAAGCGAATCCGGACGCCGCCGGCGCGTCGCTTCATCAGCGAGGTTCGCATGTACACGAATATCATGGTCGCCACGGACGGTAGTCCTTCGGCGAATCAGGCGCTCGACGAAGGCCTCAGGATGGCCAGGTTATGCGGCGCCCGCCTGTTTGCCGTGTTCGTCGTCGACAAATCCACGCTGTTCGCCTACGGCGGCCGCATGGAGCCGGAAGCCTTGCTCGACGAGATCCGGCGCCATGGCGCCGCGATCTTGCGAGACGCCGACCGGACGATCTCGCGCGCCGCAGTCAACGGCGAGACGGAAATCATCGAGACCGATCTGGGTCAGGACGTCGCGGAGCGCCTGCAGCGCTACGTCGTCGATCGTTCGATCGATCTGGCCGTGGTCGGCACGCACGGTCGACGCGGTGTCCGGCGGCTGGTGCTCGGCAGCGTCGCCGAACGCTTCCTTCGCGCATCGAGTTGCGCGGTCATGCTCGTGCGCGGCGAGGACACCTCACACGCCACGGTCGCGGCCTAGGGCCAGTGCGCCACCTGTGCAGGTGATCATCATGCAGATATCGTTTCCTTCCGAACATCCGACGTATTGCGATCTCGATTCCGCGCTGAGCTTTCCGGCGCTCGTCGAAGGTCGCCGCGTGCGCTGCGCGATCACCTCGGCCGCGCTGGAAGACCACTTCCGCGCGGCGTCGCCTCGCGAGCAGGATCTCGTCGAGGCCTTTGCGCGACATCGTCCCGCCATCGAGCGCACTGCCCGCTGGCTGCTCGAGGAAATCGGCGGACGTCCGATCCTGCTCCACAGCGGCCATTTCCGGTTCTGTACGTAATCGACCGCCACCCTTGACGCGCATCAAGCGCGTGCCGGGGCGTGCGGGTACGCTGGATTTCGAAAGATCATTCGTCCCATGCGCGGCATGTGGTGTCGCGCCATCCGATCTTCATTGCGGCCGATGCTGTCGGGACGAAAGCGCCGGTCGCATGTCACCGTATGAGGAGTACGAACCATGAGCAACATGACGCGTTACGATCCGTTTTCGATGGAACCCGTGTCCGATCTGTTCCAGGGGCTGTTCAGGCCGCTACGCGGCATGGCACTGGCAGACGAGCCCGATCTTGCGTCGATGAAGATCGACGTCTCCGAAAACGACAAGGCGTATACGGTCAACGCGGAACTGCCCGGCGTCGCAAAGGACGACATCGACGTCCAGGTGACGGGAAATACCGTATCGATCAACGCGAAGATCGAGCGCAACACCGAACAGAAGAACGGCGAACGCGTGATCCGGCGCGAGCGCTACAGCGGTGCGATCAGCCGCACGTTCTCGCTGCCCGGCGACATCGATGACGCCAGCGCGACGGCGACGTATCAGGACGGCGTGCTGTCGCTGACGCTGCCGAAGAAGGCGCAGGTCGGGCAGAAGAAACTCACGATCAGCTGATCGGACGACGGGCAACGGGCGATGCAGGCACGCATCGCCCATCGGGATAACCCGGCGCGCGGAGCGATCCGCGCGCTGTTTCGTTGGAACGCAAGCATTTGCCCTCACGCATGCGATGGCGTACTGCAGGGCCGATAGCCGACCGTCTGCGCGAGGATCGGCAGCTCGTCCTCGTTCAGCCGCAGCGCGTCGGCGAGCGTGCGGTGATTGATCCAGCCGCGCACGACCGTTCCGAGGCCGGCCGCCGCGCAATACAGCGAGACGTTCTGTGCGATGGCGCCGGCCGCGATCGCCGAGAACACGTCGCGTTGCTGCGGCGGCATGTCGAGTATCGCGCCTGTCCGGACGACGTAGACGAGATCCAGCGGCGCGCGGCCGACGAAGTCCTGATAGCCCGTGAGGTTGCGCGCATCGACCGCGTGTTTCAGCACCAGCCGATGCGCGAGCGCATCGTAGCGATAGACACCGTACGGCAGCGCGACGTAGATGTCGATTTCATTGAATGCGTGCGCGGACGGCGCGGTACGACCGCCGCTCGCCGGGCGGTTGATGCCGTCCGCTGCCCACAGCATCGTGCCGAGCGTCATCGGCGGGAGCGGTGTGGAGGCGAATTCGCGGGTGCTCATTCGAGTCGCGAGCGCCGCCATCAGCGGCACGTCGTTGTCGAGCATCGGGCGCGGCAGATCGACGATCGCCGGCGAGTCGCCCTCGGGCGACGCCGGCTGCATCACGGGCGCCGGCGAATAGGTCAACAGCTGCTGTTCGGTCATTCGAGTCTCCTTGAAGCGTGATTGCGCGTGCCTGGAACGGCGCGCATCGGCGATTTCACGATAAGACGGCCGGGCCGTAGCGGCTTGACTTCCGTCAAGTGGCGCACCGGCCGGCCACGATGTGCGGCGCGCGGCATCCGTTGACCTGTATCAGCGATCGGGCGCCGCACATGTGCAAATCTGGCTAGGTGCGGCGGACAGGCACGCCGCGGCTCACAGGAGAGCAGACGATGAAAACCGACAAGCAGTTGAAGCAGGATGTCGAGGACGAACTGGAGTCCGACCCGTCGATCGATTCGACACGCATTGGCGTCGAGGTGACCGACCGGATCGTGACGCTTTCGGGGCACCCGCCGAGCTACGCGGAGAAACTGGCGATCGAGCGCGCGGCGAACCGCGTGGCCGGTGTCAAGGCGCTCGTCGTCGACATGACCGTGCATCTGCCGGACGACGACGTGCGTACCGACGAGGACATCGCGAAAGCGGTGCGCTCGGTGCTGCACTGGACGGTCGGTCTGCATGACGATGCGGTCAAGGTGCAGGTCGAACGCGGCTGGATCACGTTGTCCGGCAGGGTCGACTGGGCGTACCAGAGCCACCTGGCCGTGCGCACGATCTCGCAGATGCGCAGCGTGACGGGCGTGACCGACCACATCGCGGTACAGGGGACGGTCGGTGCGGACGACATCGGCGGGAACATCAAGCGCGCGATCATGCGTCACGCGGAGCGCGAGGCGAAGCACATCGCCATCGACGTGCACGACGGCACCGTGCGGCTGTCCGGCAAGGTCGGCTCGTTTTCCGAGCGCAAGGCCGTGCGCGGTGCCGCATGGTCGGCGCGCGGCGTGCGTGCCGTCGTCGATGATCTGGTGGTCGAGTAAATCCCGCTGGCGGATGTGCGATTCGCGGCGGGCCAGGAGGGCGGTCGGATGACACTTTCGGGTGAACTTCACGAAGCGGACTGGTCGGTCGCGATCGAGACGGTCGCGGCCGAATCCGGCGGCTTTTGTTGCCGGATCCACGTCACGCTCAAATCGCCGGACGGCGCTTGCGAGCGAACGTTCTCGCACAGCAGGACGCATGCAACCGAGCGCGAAGCCGCGATCGACGCGCTGCGAGCCGGGATGACGTGGATCGAGATGAAGAAGTCGAACACCTTCACGCTCTGAATCGGTGGGCGGGGCAGGTCGACGAAGGCGTCGGTCCCGTCGCGCGATGCGGCGAGCGCCACATCGATTCGCGCCGCAGTCGTCTACCGCGTCTTGTGCGAGACGCGCCGGCGCTGCACGCGCTTTCTCTTGCAGCCACGCGTATGTCGCTCCGGCCGTCGAACATGCCTGGCAACCGCATCGGTCACGGTCGGGAAGAAGCTGGCCTCACCGAACACGTCGAACAGGCCGTAGGCGCGCAGGCGGTCCTTCACCGGCCCCTTCATCTCCGCGAAATTCATCGCAATGCCGCGGTCCCCGAGTTCCTTGTGGAGTGCCACGAGCCGATCCGCGGCGCTGACGTCGATGTCGGTGACGGGCTCGGCGGCGACCACGACTCGCGTGACCGGATCCGCCGCTCGCGCGATCGCCGTGAGCAGATGCTCGCAGAAGATCTCGACGTTCGCATAGAAGAGTGGGGCATCCCAGCGGAACAGCACGAGCCCGGGCGTTTGCACCGCGTCCGGATGCCGCGCGACGTCGTGATAGCCGCGCACGCCCGTCAGCCGGCCCAGCAACGCGTCGTACGGATGCCAGGCCCGCCAGACGAATGACAGCAGCGACAGCGCGCTGGCGAGCAGGATGCCGGGCACGACGCCCATGCCGATCACGCCGGCGAAACACAGCATCGAAATCAGACATTCGCCGCGGCGCATCCGGTATAGCCGCACGACGCTGCGCACGTCGGCGATGCCGAACGCCGCGTAGATCACGACAGCGGCCAGCGCCGTGCGCGGGACGAACGTGAGCAGCATCGGCGCGGCAACGAGCAGAATCGCGATGCACGCGGCCGCGACGACATTCGTGACCTGGCTTTGCGCGCCCGCGGCGATCGCGACCGGTGTGCGGGACGCGCTGCTGCTGACCGCGCAGCCCTGCGTCACGCCGGCGAGCAGATTGGCCGCGCCCAGTGCGATCAGCTCCTGGTTGCGGTCCGGCGCATCGCCTGCCCGTGCGGAAAGCGCGCGCGACAGCATGCTGATGTCGGCGAATGACACCAGTGCGACGGCGATCGCGCCGGACGCAAGTGCGCCCACGTCGGCAAGCGAGACGGCCGGCAGGTGCGGGGTGGGCATGCCGGCCGGCAACGCGCCGACCGTGGCGACGCCGTGCAACGACGGCAGGCGAGCGGCGAGCGTTGCCGCCAGCACGGCGATCAATATGCCGGGCCAGCGCGGCGTCACGCGTTTGATCAGGATGATGGTCGCCAGCACCGCGACGCCGAGCAAACCGGCAGCGGTGGAAAAACGACCGTCGACGAAGGCATGCACGATGTGCGGCACGGTGGAAAACACGTCTCTGCCCGACACCGGCATGCTGAACAGTTCGGGCAGCCGCCCGACCACGAGTGCGATGGCGATGCCGTTGAGGTAACCATACTGGATCGGGCGCGACAGCAGATCGGTGACGAAGCCGAGACCGAGCGCGCCGAGCAGGATGCAGATCGCGCCGGCCGAGAGCGCCAGCGCGCCGGAAAGCGCGATCGCGCGCTGCGGATCATGGGCGGCAAGCGGGGCGATGGCACCCGCGATCAGCGCCGCCAGCGCGGAATCCGGGCCGAGAACGAGAATCCGGCTCGGGCCGAGCAGCGCATAGGCGAGCAATGCAGCAATCGACGCATAGAGGCCCGTGATGGCGGGCAGCCCGGCTGCCTGCGCGTAGCTCATGCCGACCGGCACCAGGACGGCCGAAAGCGCGATCCCCGCGTACAGGTCGCGCGAAAGCCACGCACGACGATAGTGCGCGAGCAGCGCTACACCCGGGAGCATGCGGGTGATCCGTCCGGATAACGCGCGGTTCATCGCGGAAAGGTCGGGACGAAAGGGTTGCCTTGCCCCGACAGCCAGACGTTCATCGGAATGTGGCCACCCCCGAATAGACGCGTGAAACCGCGCAGCAACAGGGGCCGTCGCAGCAGCGATGGAGGCCGAGGCACGACGCCACGACGCCGCGCATCACGCCACCTTGAGCGTGGAAAGCTGCAGCGCCTGGGCGAAGCGGGCCAGTGTGGCGATCGATCCCGTCACGCTTTCGTACCGCTCGCGCCCGATCTGCCCGTCGAGTATCACGAGCATGCCGGCGTCTCGAGCGAGCGCGACGAGTGCCACCGTGTCGAGCGCGGCTGTGTCGGACGTGTCAGATGTGGCGGCCCGCATCTCCGAATCGGAACGATAGTCGGCGTGTGACATGACGTCTCTCCCAGGTTGTTGTGCGATCGGTGTGCCGGTCGGCCGGTATCCGTAGTTTCAGTATCGTTGCCGCGCACCCCCGATTCAATCAGCCGGCCCTGAAGTCGCGGTAGGAAACACGCCCGCGTCGTCGGCGGATTCCTACACTGCGCGGGTCTTCGAAGACGCCTTGCAGCGCGCCGGCGCGCGTTCCCGACGCCGCGCATACCAGCTTCCGATCGCGTGCCAGATCGCCGCGGCGGATTCGCAATACGTGAACAGTTCCAGATCGCGGCGGTCGATCATCCCTTCGTCCGCGAGAAACGCCAGGTCGACCGCGCGGCGCCAGTACGCCTCGCCGACGAGGACGACCGGCAGCGGCGCGATCTTGCGCGTCTGCAGCAGGGTCAGCACCTCGAACAGCTCGTCGAACGTGCCATAGCCGCCAGGGAAGAAGACGGCTGCTTTCGCGCGCTCGAGCAGGTGCAGCTTGCGGATCGCGAAATAGTGAAACCGGAAGCAGAGATCCGGCGTGATGTACGGATTCGGCGCCTGCTCGCGCGGCAGCTCGATATTGAAGCCGATGCTCGGGGCGCCGCGCTCGTAGGCGCCGCGGTTGGCGGCTTCCATGATGCCGGGGCCGCCGCCGGTGACGATGGCCAGCCGCGCGGTGCGCGTGCACCGGTCGGCATGGGCGACGATGCGCCCGAACTCGCGCGCGACGCGGTAATACACGCCGTATTCGACGAGCCGGCTGGCAATCATGACGGCGCGCCGCCGGCTCGGGTCGTGCGGGCGCTCCGCGAGCAGGCGATTCGCTTCGTCCAGCCGCGCGTTGGCGACCGACGGCGCGACGATACGCGTGCTGCCATAAATCACGACCGCATGGCCGATCCGCTCGTTCTGCAGGCGCTCCTCGGCCTTCCAGTAATCGAATTGCAGCCGGATACCGCGCATGCCGGAGCCTTCCAGAACGGTCGCATCGTCGTTGGCCCGGGTGCGGTTCGGGATTTTGGCGGTGCGCCGCGCGCGGCGTGAGATGCGCTGGATGCCATCCATGCGGACGACGGCATCGGGCCTCGTGCGTAGCCGTTTGCCAGGCGCCTTCGCGATGGTCGCGACGGGGGCGGGACGGCGGCGTGCGTTGCCTTTTGCCATGCCGGCCGGAGCGCGTTTGACGGTGGTCGACATCAACGGAAGCGCCGTGCGACGGTCACTGGCTCAGCACCCATTGCACGAGCTGGTGCGCGTCGTCGGCAGACAGCGGCCCGCCGCGATCGATGGCCGACGGCATCGGCGTGTCGCCCCAATGCACACGACCGCCGACGCGCAGCTTACTCTCCAGCTCCGCGGCGGCGTGCGGATCGTCGCGGTACCGCTCGGCGATCTCGTGAAACGACGGCCCGAGGAACGTCATGTCCTGCGTATGACAGAACATGCAGTGCTGCGCGTTGACGAGCTCGGTCGGCTCGGGCACGGTCGTCTGCGCGGCGGCCATGCCGGCCATGCCCGTTGTCACGGCGATCGCGCAGAGGACGGCGCAACGCATGATGCTCATGTTCGTTTCCTCGTCGAGATCAGGAGAAGGAGACCACTTCGTCGAGCGGGCGACGCGGCGAATGCGGCGTATGCGGACCGCGCCCGACGCGTAGCAGCAACTGCGGCTGGCCGCGCAGTCCGAGCATATGGCATAGATGGGCACGCAACCCGGCCGTCTCGATCGGCTGGTTCAGGTACGACGCGGTATAGCCCGCGCGCGTCGCAACGAGCAGGATGCGCTCCAGCGCCTGGCCGGCGGCGAGCCACGCTTCGCGATCGTCGCGCAAGGTCGCGATGCACACGATCAACGGCGATGCGCCGACGAGCTGGTGATGCAGCGCGGCCAGCCCGTTGCCGAGATCGAAGGTCCGTACCGCCATCGTCACGACGGGTGCGGCGAAGTCCAGCAACGTCGGCACGCCTGCCGCGAATGCCGGCATGCCGTCGACGTGCCGGCGCGGATCGATCCAGCTCGCCAGCTCCCGCCTGAAGCGCGGGTCCGCGAACTGCTGACGGTCGGCCTCGGCGACCAGCTCCGCAACGCGTGCGCGATGCGCGATCGAGTCGACGCACGCGACGTCGGCGCCTTCCGCGACACCGGCCGCGATCAACGCTTGCTGGATCTCGTCCGGCACGGCCGTCGATTCGAAAGGGGCGCGCGTCGTGACGCGGTCAGGAATCGCGTCGAACAGCGCGCCGAGGGACGCATCGGAATAGCCGTCGTCGCAGATCCGGACCGTCGCAAGGAGATCGGGGTCGACTTCGGAAGGGAACGTGCTGATCGTGTGGGCGAGCCCGGCGTGATCGAGCGCGACACGCAGGTTGAGCAACGCCGCGCCGCAGCTGATGATCAGTTCGCGATCGAACGGATCGACCACGGGCAACGCGCGAACGCGATCCGCGCACAAGGAAATCGTGGCGCCGTTGACCAGGAAGCGCCACGGCTGGGAATTGTGGCTGGACGGAGCCAGCACCGCATAGCCCAGCAACTCCCTCAACTGATGCTCGGGATGGGCGCTTGCGGCAAGCGGGGGAACGGATATCATCGATCATCTCCAGGTTGCCGCGCGGGCGGCGTCACGCCACTTCATCGTGTCAGCAACCGTCCGGCGGCCGTTGACCCACGTCAAGCGCCCTTCATCGGGGCCAACGCAGGCGGTCCCCGACGACTACGCTTGGGAAGCGAAGCGCGCGAAACCGGTCGCGCAGGGAGGCGAGCATGCTTGCGATGATGTTTGATGGCACGACACCGCATTTGCGCGAAGCGCGCGTGCCGGATCCGTCGCCCGCGGCGGGCCAGCTGCTGATCGACGTACATGCGTGCGGCGTGTGCCGGACCGATCTGCACGTCGTCGACGGCGAGCTCGCGCACCCGAAGCTGCCGCTGATTCCGGGGCACGAGATCGTCGGAACGGTGCGCCGACTGGGCGAAGGCGTGACGGCCTTCGCCGTAGGCGACCGGGTAGGCGTTCCCTGGCTAGGGTCGACGTGCGGGCATTGCGCGTACTGCACGTCCGGCCGCGAGAACCTGTGCGACAGCCCCGGATTCACCGGCTATACGATCGACGGCGGTTATGCCGAGTGCGCGGTCGCCGATCACCGCTATTGCGTGCATCTGCCGCAACGCTATTCCGATCTGGAGGCGGCGCCGCTCCTGTGCGCCGGCCTGATCGGTTATCGAACCTTGCGCATGGCGGGCGGCGCACGCCGCATCGGCATCTACGGTTTCGGGGCGGCGGCCCATCTCGTCGCGCAGGTCGCGCATTTCGAAGGACGCAAGGTGTTCGCGCTGACGAAGCCCGGCGACATGGCGGCGCAGCAGCTCGCGCTGTCGCTGGGTGCCGCGTGGGCCGGCGGCAGCGACGAAGCGCCGCCGGAGCCGCTCGATGCCGCGCTGATTTTCGCGCCGGTGGGCGCACTGGTGCCGGCCGCGCTGCGCGCGGTCGACAAAGGCGGGATCGTCGTGTGCGGCGGCATTCACATGAGCGACATCCCGGGCTTTCCGTACGCGTGGCTGTGGGGCGAGCGCCGCATCGCATCGGTGGCCAATCTGACGCGTGCGGACGCAGTCGAATTCATGCGGATCGCCGCCGCGATGCCGCTGCGGGTCGAGGCGGTGCGCTACGCGCTGACGGATGCGAACCGCGCACTCGACGACCTGCGCGGCGGGCGCGTATCGGGCGCCGCCGTGCTGGGCATACGCGGTTGATCGCCTCGACGGCTTCGCGGCGCGCTCAGATCTGCCGCAGGCCGTCCGAATCGACGATCCGGATCTGCTTGCCTTGCGCTGCGAGGAGCCCCTTGTGCTGGAACTTCGACAGCATGCGGCTGACCGTTTCGAGCTTCATGCCGAGATATTCGCCGATTTCGTCGCGTGTCATCCGCAGCACGAATTCCGCGGCCGAGTAGCCGCGCGCCTTGAAGCGCGCGGAAAGATTCAGCAGGAACGCGGCCACCCGCTGCTCGGCACTCATCGTGCCGAGCAGCAGCATCTGGGAGGATTCGCGCACGATCTCGCCGCTCATCATTTGATACACGTGATGCTGCATGGGACGCACTTCCCGGCACATCTGCTCGAGCTGGCCGAACGGGATGATGCAGACCGTGCTGTCCTCGAGCGCGATCGCGTCGCCGTTGTGGTGCCCGGTGTGCACGCCATCCAGCCCGAGCGATTCGCCGACGATCTGAAAGCCGGTGATCTGCTCGTCGCCGTCGCGATGCATCACGATGGTCTTGAACGATCCGGTTCTCACTGCATAAATGCTGTTGAATGCGTCGCCCGCGCGGAACAGCGTTTCGCCGCGCCTGACGTGGCGCGTCGTGCAGATCATCGCGTCGACGCGCACGAAATCGTCGGGCGAAAGATCGGGCGGCAGGCAGACGGTACGCAATGCACACGTCGAACAACGGGACGCGGCGCGCTTGGGCTGATCCGTCGGTTCGACGGCGTGCAGCGGGATGAACGGGCGTAACGGCATGGTCGTCAAGACTTCTGCACTGCTCTGCATGATCGGCTCCAGTTCGGGGGCAGCGGCGGCTCGCCGTCGGGCGGGGTGCGCTGACCGTTGTACCGGCGGCCTTGGTCTCTGCCGCCTTCCTGTCGGGAAAACCCCACCGGACGCGCCGGGAGACCGATATGCCGGTCTCGTCGATGATGCGGCCTTGGCTCCGGGAGGCACGTGTGTTCGCTTTTCTTGATGTGCAGTATGGATGTTGCGCAACGTCAAGAAAATCAGCCGGAATTGAAGTTGGCGTAGGGGAGATGGAAGTCTTGTAGGGGGGTTCCTACAAAGGCGCGGCAACTTGTCGCGAGCGTCGCCGCGCCCGCATGGCCGTCGTCAGCGAGACTTTCGGGGCATCAAGACCGGGGCGCGGCCATGCCGGATGCCGCCGTCAGAGGTCGTCCGGGTCCTCGAACAGCTTGTGGCGCATCGCGTAGCGCACGAGTGCCGTGTCGTTCGGCATCTGCATCTTCTCGAGGATCCGCGTCTTGTACGTGCTGACGGTCTTGACGCTGACGCAGAGCGCCTGCGCAATTTCGGAAATCGACTCGCCGATGGTGACGCGCCGGAAGACGTCGAACTCGCGGTCGGACAGGCGCTGGTGCGGCAGGAGATCGGTCGGCTCGTTCAGACTTTGCGCGAACTGCTCGGCCATGGTCAGGCTGACGTAGACGCCGCCGGCCGCGATCTTGCTCAATGCAGCGACCAGTTCGGCGCTGGCACTTTCCTTGGTCATGTAGCCCGAGGCGCCCGCCCGGAACGCACGCACCGCATATTGCTGTTCGGCATGCATCGTCAGCACGAGGATATGCAATCCCGGCTTCTCGTCCTTGACCTGCTTGATGAGTTCGACACCGTTGCGGCCGGGCATCGACAGGTCGAGCACCAGCACGTCGGCGTCCGTGTCGCGCATGAGCGCGATCGTCGAGGCACCGTCGTGCGCTTCCCCGACGACCTCGAAACCGTTCGCGCTCTGCAGGATGTGTCGAAGACCCTCCCTGACGAGTGCGTGGTCGTCGGCGATGAGTACCCTGATCATGACAGCACATCTCCTTGCTGGATGGCGTGAAGCGGCAGCGCCACGGTGATCGTGAATCCCGCGCCCGGCCGGTTGTCGATCGTCACCGTCCCGTCGAGCATGTGCGCGCGCTCGCGGATGCCGATCAGGCCGAACGACGGGCGTTCCTGCACATCGCGGGTGTGCTCCGGCGCGCCGTGACCGTTGTCCGCGATGCGCAGCATGCAATACCCGTCTTCCACTTTCAATGCCAGCTTTACGTTCGTGGCGTCCGAGTGCCGCGCGACGTTGGTCAGCGCCTCCTGCACGATGCGGAACAGCGTGGTCGCGCCGGTGCCGGTGAACGCGGTATCAACGGGCGCGATGTCCCGGTCGACCGTGATCCGGTAGCGGCGCGTGAAATCGTTTGCAAGCCATTCGATCGCCGGGACGAGGCCCAGGTCGTCGAGCATCACCGGCCGCAGATCGGCCGCGATGCGCCGGACGGACGCAACGATCGAATCGATCAGGCGATGCATGCCGCCCAACTGCTCGCGCACACCGGTATTGGGGGCGACAACACCACCGAGCCCCAGCTCGACGGCCGAGAGATCCATCTTGAGCGCGGTGAGTTGCTGGCCGAGGTCGTCGTGCAACTCGCGGGCGATGCGCGTCTTCTCTTCCTCGCGCACGTTCTGCAGGTTGGCGGACAGGTCGCGCAGTTCCTCGCGTGACTGCTTGAGGGCATTTTCCGCGCGCATGCGCTCGGTCACGTCGCGCAGCATGACCGTGTACAGCTTGCCGGTGCCGTCGCGAATCTGCGAGATCGACGCCTCGATCGGAAACTCGGTGCCGTCGGCGCGCAAGCCGAACAGCACGCGCTGCCGCCCCATCTGGCGCACCGACACGCCCGTCACGCCGAATTGCTCGACGTGTCGCGCATGCGCGGCGCGGAAGCGCTCGGGGATGAAGCGGGACAGCGGCGCACCGACCGCCTCCATCGCGGAGACGCCGAACACGCGTTCGGCGGCCGGGTTGAAGATCACGATCGTCTGGCTTTCGTCGACGGTGATGATGGCCTCCATCGACGACCGGATGATGCCCATCATCCGCGCCTCGGTGGGTTGGCTGTCGCCGGCGGGTAGAGCGGCGAGCCCTCGCTTCGCGACGACCTGCTGCACGAGCGCGGCCAGCGTCAGCGAGAGCGCGGTGCCGGCCAGCAGGACGGCCATCATGAAGCCGGACGTGTCGGCGCGCGGCGCGCTGTAGCGCAGCGAGAGCGGCGTGCCGCCGAACGTCAGCGTATCGGTTCGCTGGAGCATGTCGCGTGCGGCAGTCGAGTCGCCGACGCCGACGCCTCCGGAGTACACCGGCGCGGCCGGATTGTCGGCCGTGATTTCCAGGTGCAAGCGGTCGAGAACGGACGAATCGACGAGGCGATCCGGATTCAGCGCCGCAAAAACGTACCCGGTGGCCGTCGCGTGCTGCGGCCCGGACGAAGCGATATCTTGAGTGTTCCCATAAATCGGCAGGTACAGCGTCAGGTCCGTCCGGGCAATCATTGAATCCGTGCTGTCCTGGATCGCGTTTGCGGCGAGCGCGACCCTGCCGGTTTCCGCCGTGCGCTGCAGCGCCTGCCGGGTCGCCTGATTGTCCTCCGCCGCGCTCGGCTCGATTCTCCCGAGGCTGCGGACGGGCGACTGCAATCCGTCCAGATTCAGACTGGCGAGATAGCGGCGCCACGCAGCCCCGGATTGCGGCGCGGGCAGGGTTGACGCAAAGCCGCGCGCGCTGCGCAATACGGCAGCCGCGCCGAGGAGGGTGCGCCGAAGGTCGGCCGTCGCGAGTATCGCGGTTTGCTCGAACCTCGCCTGGGCGACGTGCCGTGCCCCGTTCTGCAGTGCCCGGGACGCCGCAAACGTTGCAGTCAGGCCAAGCGCCAGCGTCAGTAGCGCGGCCATGGCTGCATATCGCGCGGGCCGAGTCCGGTGCGACGCCGGCCCGGCCCTGGAGGGGGGCGAATTCGTTGTCATTGCCGTTGATCCTGACGGACTTCGTCGGTGGCTGGCTGGCGGCGGGCCGGACGCGAGGCACGAACAGCGGGGCGGCGGGCCGCAACTGCGATATCGCCCCGGATTGTGCGCGCTTTCCTTACGTTCGCCAATCAGGACCGATGCGTAGGGGCGGCACCGTGCGTGCTTGACCCGTGTCAACGGAAAGGCGCCCGCCGGGATCAGACTGGTTTCACGAACCGGTCGAACCCGGACGACGGCAGGGAGGCACCATGTACCAAAGGATCTTTGTGGCACTCGACGGCAGCCGCAGTGCACGGCTCGCGCTCGACGAGGCGATTTCGCTCGCCCGCGATTCGGGCAGCCTGGTCATCGCCATGTGCGTGGTATCGGATGCGCCGCGGCTGGCCGACGTCGACAGCGGCTATATCGACCAGCGCGACCCGGCCGGACTGGACGCGGACAAGGCCGCTATCGCGGTCTCGGACGCGGAAACCGCGTTCCAGCTGTCCGGCGTGCGTGGCATCGCGCAAACGATCGACGCGTGCGGAGAGGACATCTCGGACGTGCTGGCGCGAGCCGCCGACGAATGCGATGCGGATCTGATCGTGATGGGCACGCATGGCCGGCGCGGCGTGCGCCGCGCGTTGCTCGGCAGCGTCGCCGAATCGCTGGTGCGAATCGCAAATCGGCCGGTGCTGGTCGTACGGGAGGGGCCGGGCGCCTGCGCCAGCATGTTGTGACGGTCGGAGCAGGAAACGGGGCAGCCGCGAGTGGCTGACCCCGTTTTGGTTCGCTCAGTGAGACAGCAGGACCGGCACCGTCATCGTCTCGAGGATCGTGCGCGTCGCGCCGCCCAGCACGCGTTCGTGCATGCGGGCATGGCTGTACAGGCCCATCACCAGCAGATCCGCGTGCAGGTCGGTCGCCCGGTTCAGCAGCGTCGCACCCACGCTCACCGACCGTTCGCGCGGCGTGGTCGAGAACGAGGCGCGAATGCCGTGCCGTTCGAGATACGCGGCGACGTCGACACCCGCCGGCGTCTTGTCCGGATCGGGCTGCCCGCGGGCGACCGTCTCGACGTTGACGAAGCGCGCGCGGGTGAGCAGCGGCAGTGCGTCGGCCATCGCGCGCGCGGCCTCGCGCCCGCCGTCCCAGCCGATCAGCACGTTCTCGCCGAGCGTTCGCACGTCGCCCGCGTAGGGTACGACGAGCGCCGGGCGCCCGCTGCCCATCACGACGTCCTCGACGAAATGCCGTGCGACGTAGGTCATGCGGTCGTCGGGGTTCTCCTGGCCGAGCACCAGCAGATCGGCGTGGCGCGCATGCAGGACCGCGGCCTCGGTGACGTTGCCGGTCGGCGCTTGCCATTCGACGCTGCGCCCGGCGCGTTCGGCGGCGATCAGGAACCTTTCTTCCGCGTCCTTGCGCCGCTGGTCGCACAGGCGTTCGTAGACCGCCAGCTTCAGCGGTTCGTCGGGCCGTCGCAACGGCTCGAAGAGGTCCTGGCAAACCACGTAGAGGCCGATCAGATGGGCGTTCCAGCGTCCCGCGAGTTCGAGGGCGAGGTCGACGCGCGTCGCACAGCGCTCGCTGTCGTCGAGATGAACGAGCAGGGTCTTGTAGCTCATGACGGCTCCTTTTCGGTTGATGCCGCGGTGGTCTCGGCGGACGCCTTCGCCGCGCTGCTCGCCGGAATCATCAGGACCGGGCACCTGGCCTGACGCAGCACGCGCTCGGCCACGCTGCCGAGGAAGAGGCGCTGGAAACCGCGCCGGCCGTGCGTGCCCATCACGATCAGGTCGGCGTTGATCTCGCCGGCGAGACCGACGATGTGTTGCGCGACGTCTTCACCCGCCGGCGCGACATTGGAGATCCGCGGCGTGCCGGCCACGTCGCGCGCTTTCATGCGTTTCGCCGCGTCGTCCGTGACGCGCAGCCCTTCCTCGCGGAATGCATCGATCAGGATCGACGGGTCGTATCCGTACGTGTCGTACGCCGGCACCAGGAAATCGACGACATAGACGGGAGTCAGCCGTGCACCCGTCTCCGACGCGAGGTTCAGCGCGGCGTCGAGTGCGCGGGACGACGTATCACTGCCGTCGAGCGCAACCAGAATGTTCGAGTACATGACGTGTCCCCTGAACGGATGTTGATGCAATCATCATCGGCGCGCGCACGCCGATCGCGCTGATCTGGATCAACCGTCGCGGTTGCCGCGCAGCACGCGCACCGCGGCGCGCGCCGCGACCCAGGCTTCGTTGGTCGGTTCGACGACCACGGTGACCGCGCTCGACGCGGACGACACGACATGCGCGTGGGCGGCATTCGCGCGCGCGTCGAGCGCGATGCCGAGCCACCCGAGCGACGCGCAGATCCGCTCGCGCAGTTCCGCCGAGTGTTCGCCGATGCCGGCGGTGAAGACCAGCATGTCGAGGCCGCCCAGCAGCGCGGTCAGCGCGCCGGTCTCGCGCACGATGCGATGGACGTACAGCGCCAGCGCGTCGCGGGCCTGCTCGTCGCCGGCCGCTTCGCAAGCGAGCAGCACGCGCGGATCGCCGGATGCCCCCGACACGCCCTTGAGCCCCGACTCGTGATACAGCAGGTGTCCCAGTGCGTCGCCGGACAGCTTGCCGACCTCGAGCAGATGGAGGACGACGCCAGGGTCGAGCGTCCCGCAGCGGGTGCTCATCATCAATCCGTCGAGCGCGGAGAAGCCCATGGTCGTCGCGACGCTGCGGCAGTCGCGCAGCGCGCACAGGCTCGCGCCGCTGCCGAGATGGGCGGCGATCACGCGGCCATGCGCACGTGCGCCGAACGATTCGGCGAGCGCGATGGACAGGTATTCGTACGACAGCCCATGGAACCCGTAGCGGCGCACACCCTGGTCGAACCATGCGTGCGGCAACGGCAGCAGCTGCTCGACGCGCGGCAGCGTGCGATGAAACGCCGTGTCGAACACGGCGATCTGCGGGACGTCCGGAAACGCGTCGCGCAGCGCGTCGATCGCATCCAGGCTGTGCGGCTGATGCAAGGGTGCCAGCGGCGTCAGGGTGCGCAGCGCGTCCAGCGCTTCACCGTCGACGATCATCGGCTCCACGTATCGCGCGCCGCCGTGTACGACGCGATGTGCGATCGCACCCAGCGTGATGTGCGGCAACCGTACGCGAATCCACATCGCGATCTGCGCGAGCACGGCGCGGTAGGGATCGCCACCGACAAGCGGCAGCGAACCGTCCGAATCGGCATCGAACCGGATCGACACGCTGTTGCCGGCCGCGACCGCTTCGCCGCCGTGCAACGGCTGCCGCACGGGATCGCCGTGCGGCGGATACGCGAAGATCGAGAACTTGACGCTCGACGAACCGGCATTCACGACGAGCAGTGCGAGCGTACGCATCGGCCGGCTCAGTGCGACATCAGCACTGGCAGCGTCATCGACGCCAGCACAGTGCGCGTGGCGCCGCCCATCACCAGCTCGCGCCAGCGCGGATGGCCGTAGGCGCCCATCACCAGCAGGTCGGAACCCGTTTCATAAGCGCGCGACAGCAACGTGTCGCCGATCGCCGAGCCGGCGCCGGCATCGATATCGAGCACGTTCACGTCGCGTGCATGGCGCGCCAGCATCAGCGCGGCGTCGGCGGCCGGAATACGCGTGGTTGCCGCTTCCGAATTGCCGTCGATCACGGCAGCGACCGTCGTGCGCTTCGCGTGTTCGAGAAAGGGAATCGCGTCCTGCGCGGCGCGGGCCGCTTCCCGGCTGCCGTCCCACGCGACGAACACCCGTTCGCCGATCGACGGGAATTCGCCGGTGTACGGCACGAACAGCACCGGGCGACCGGCGGACAACACGAGGTTTTCAGGAAACTGGTCGTCGATGAAGGTCTCGGGATCGTTCGGGTCGCTCTGGCCCGCGATCACGAGGTCGGCCAGGCGTGCGGCGCGCGGCACGGCCAGGTTCGCGCGATCGTCGGCACGCACCCAGGCGGCCTGCACTTTCGCGCGGGCCGTCTCCGCATGGAACAGGCGTTCCAGCGCGGCGAGCCGTTCATCGCGCTGTTCGCGGTGTTCACGGAAGTAATCGGCGGACCCGGCCATCACGTAGAACGAATGCGGTTCCGGTGTGTAGACCGCGTACAGGCCGGTCAGATGCGCACCGAAGCGCCGGGCGAGACGCAACGCGAGCTCGAGCCGCGAATGCGCGCGGGCGCTCGAATCGAGGTGCACGACTATGCTCTTGTAGCTCATCGGGATCGCTCCATCGACGGGGGAACCGCCAGTGCAATCCAGTCTACGGAGCAGGGTTTCCGCGTACTTGACTCAGATCAACGGCCCCCTTGCGCGATGCCCGCACAGTGAAGCGGTCGCGATGCCGATCCCGGGCAGGCGGCATGTGGCGGAATGCCAACCCATTGACCGGATCGAAAGAGGAAAGCCGATGAGTACGTACGCTTTGACGACACCGAATGACGTTTGCCGCGCGGGCTGCGATCTCGCGTTGCGCATGGTCGCGCAGAACCGCGACTGGCAGCATGAATGGCATGCGCTGGCAGGGCGGCGCATCGAGCGCGACCGCGACGCGGTTCGTCATCTGCAGCAGGCGCTTGCGGACACGAAGGAGTGGACGGCCTTCGGCGAGGCGGCCCGGCAGGTGATGCGCGACTACGCGATCGCGAGCGTCGCGATCTGGCAGGATGCCACCGAGCTGTGCATGCGAGCGCAATACGAGAGCGCCGGCGCATGGCGCACCTGGGCGCGCGAATACGGCGCAGGCGCGCTGTCGCGTTATCAGACCGACTGGTTGCCCGATCTGGAACGACTGGCCGTGGTCAACGAAGCCAGCATGCCGTGGGCAGACTGGATGACGGCACTGGAACACGGGATCGAGGACGAGGCCGGCGCGGCGCCGGGTGCCCCCCGCCGCCTGAACGGCATGGCTGGCGCACGGGAGAACGGCCATGCGCGCTGAACGTGTCGCGTTCATCACGGGAGGCATGGGCGGGCTCGGCGCCGCGATCAGCCGTCGCCTGCACGATGCCGGCATGACGGTGGCGGTGTCGCACACCGAAGGCAACGACCACGTCGCGACGTGGCTCACGCACGAACGCGAGGCGGGCAGGACGTTCCACGCGTTCGAGGTCGACGTCGCCGACTACGATTCGTGCCAGCATTGCGGGGCCCGCGTGCTGGCCGAGTTCGGGCGCGTCGACGTGCTCGTCAACAACGCCGGGATCACGCACGACGCCACCTTCGTGAAGATGACCAAGAGCATGTGGGATGCGGTGCTGCGCACCAATCTCGACGGCATGTTCAACATGACGAAGCCGTTCGTGCCGGGGATGATCGAGGCCGGCTTCGGGCGGATCGTGAACATCGGCTCGGTGAACGGTTCGCGCGGCGCATACGGGCAGGCGAACTACGCGGCCGCGAAGGCTGGCATCCATGGCTTTACGAAGGCGCTGGCGCTCGAGCTAGCGCGCCACGGCGTCACGGTCAACACGGTTGCGCCTGGCTATCTGGCGACCGCAATGCTCGAGACGGTGCCGAAGGAAGTGCTCGACACGAAGATCCTGCCGCAGATTCCGGTCGGCCGCCTTGGCAATCCTGGGGAAATCGCCGAGCTCGTCGCCTTCCTGTGTTCCGACGCGGGGGCTTTCGCGACCGGCGCGGAATTCGACGTCAACGGCGGCATGCACATGCGATGAAAGCATCCGTCATGCACTTGCCGATCGAGCACGAATCGATGCGGCCAACGGGTACGAGCGAACCGGCGTCGCGCGCGGCCGAATGCACGCCGGTCCGCACGTCGCCCGCCGAACAATGGAACCGCGCCGCGCATGCGAACGTGGCCGCGATGACCTTCGGGCTGTCGCCCGTGTCGATGGCGCTGGCCATGCTCGACTGGGGTGCCCATCTGGCCGTGTCGCCGGGAAAATGCTTCGAGCTCGCGACGCAGGCGTGGCTGGCTGCCGCTGCACCGGCCGCAAGCCGGGGCGAGGGCGAGGCCGACGAGGCCGACACGAGCGGCCTGGCCGTGCACGCCGGGCAGGCCGATCCGCGCTTCGCCGCCCCCGCGTGGGCCGGATGGCCGTTTCGCGCGTATCGCGACGGCTTCCTGTCGATCCAGCGCTGGTGGCGCGACGCGACGCGCGGCGTGCCGGGTGTCGAACGGCACCACGAGGAACTGGTCGGGTTCATCGCGCGACAGTGGCTCGACGCGTGCTCGCCGGGCAATTTCCTGGCGACCAACCCGGTCGTGCTCGACGCGACGATGCGCAGCGGCGGCGCGAATCTCGCGGCAGGCTTCCGGAACTGGCTCGACGACGCGAATGCGTTGCTCGATCGCACGAGCGGAACGCGGGCCCGCGACACTCGCAGCTATCTGCCGGGGCGCGACGTGGCGATCACGCCGGGCCGCGTCGTGTGGCGCAACGCGCTGTGCGAGTTGCTGCAATACGACCCGACGACGCCCACCGTGGCACGCGAGCCGATCCTGATCGTGCCGTCGTGGATCATGAAGTACTACATCCTCGACCTGCAGCCGCACGATTCGCTGATCCGCTTCCTGGTCGATGCCGGCCACACGGTGTTTGCCGTGTCGTGGCGCAATCCTGGCGCGGAGGCGCGCGAGCTCGGGCTCGACGATTATCTGCGTGACGGGTGCATGGCGGCGCTCGACGCCGTCCGGTCGACCTGCGGCGAAGCCGTCCACGCGGTCGGCTACTGCCTCGGCGGCACGCTGCTGGCGATCGCTGCGGCGGCGCTCGCGCGCGACGGGCGGCAGCACGACGCATTGCGGTCCGTCACGTTGCTGGCGGCCCAGACCGATTTCAGCGAACCCGGCGAACTCGGCCTCTTCATCGACGCGAGCGAACTGTCCGCGCTCGATGCGCTGATGTGGCGGCAGGGCTACCTGGACGGCGCGCAGATGTCCGCCGCGTTCCAGCTGCTGAACGCGCGCGACCTGATCTGGTCGCGCATGATGAGCGAATACCTGCTCGGCACGCGCACCAAGCCGAATGACCTGATGTCGTGGAACGAGGACACCACGCGCATGCCGTATCGCATGCATACGGAATACCTGACGCGGCTCTTTCTCGACAACGATCTCGCGGCCGGCCGCTACTGCGTCGATGGGCGACCGGTCGCGCTGTCGGATATCGACGTGCCGACTTTCGTGGTCGGGACCGAACGCGATCACGTGTCGCCCTGGCATTCCGTCTACAAGCTGCATCTGCTCACGCACCACGCGCTGACGTTCGTGCTGACCTCCGGCGGCCACAATGCCGGCATCGTGTCCGAGCCCGGGCATCCGGGGCGCCACTATCGCTGCGCGACGCGCGCGCCCGGCGCGCCTTACCGCAGCCGGCACGACTTCGTGAGCGAAACACCCGCGGTCGACGGATCGTGGTGGACATGCTGGCGCGACTGGTTGCGCGCGCATTCGTCGGGCGACGTGCCGGCGCGGGTGCCGGCCGCCGGCTTCGGCGCCGCACCCGGCACCTACGTGCTCGAGACATGAACATGAACCTGCATCCGGATGTATCCGTCGGCGCGTGCCTGCCCGGGCTGTTGCCGCGCGCGGACGGCGAACTTCCCGAACTGATCGAGCGTGCGCGCCACGCGCCGCCGCTGACGGTGGCCGTCGTGCATCCGTGCGACACGGCCAGTCTCGTCGCGCTTGCCGCGATCAATGCGTCGCCGTTGGGCGCGTCGATCGAGCCGCTGATCGTCGCGCCGCGTGCGAAGGTGTTGCGCGTGGCGGACGAGGCGGGCGTCGATCTGTCGAAATGGACGATCGAGGACGTGCCGCACAGCCACGCGGCGGCGGCCCGGGCGGTGGCGCTCGCGAAGTCGGGCCGCGTCGGCGCGCTGATGAAGGGCAGCCTGCATACCGACGAGCTGATGGGCGCGGTCGTCGCCGCGGAATCGGGCCTGCGCACGGACAAGCGCATGTCTCACTGTTTCCTGATCGAGGCGCCCGCCTATCCGCGCCCGTTCCTGCTGACCGACGCGGCCGTCAATATCGCACCGGATCTCGCGCAGAAGGCGGCCATCACGCAGAACGCGATCGACGTCGCGCATGCGCTGGGCGTTGCATGCCCGCGCGTGGCCGTGCTGTGCGCGGTCGAGACCGTCAATCCGGCGATGCGCTCGACGCTCGACGCGGCGGCGCTGGCGAAGATGGCCGAGCGCGGGCAGATCACGGGGGCGATCGTCGACGGCCCGCTCGCGTTCGACAACGCGATATCGCTGCGGGCCGCGCGCGAGAAGGGGATCGACTCGCCGGTTGCCGGCCGTGCCGACATCCTGGTCGTGCCCGATATCGAAGCGGGCAACATGCTCGCGAAACAGCTCGAATACCTGGGCGGTGCCGCGAACGCGGGCGTCGTCGTGGGCGCGCGCGTGCCGATCGTGCTGACGAGCCGCGCCGACGGCGTCGCCGTCCGGGTCGCTTCGTGTGCGCTCGCGGTGTTGCTGGCACAGGTCCGGCCTGACGCCGCCCCCATGCCTGAACAGGCCCCCCTTTCGATGGAGGAATCGCGATGAAAGCACTCGTTTACCACGGCCCAGGGCGCAAGGCGCTCGAACGGCGGCCCAAACCGGAACTGCAGTCGCCCACCGACGCGATCGTCCGCGTGACGCGCACGACGATCTGCGGCACCGATCTGCACATTCTCAAGGGCGACGTGCCGACGTGCGAACCGGGCCGCATTCTCGGTCATGAAGGCGTCGGCATCGTCGAGCAGGTCGGCGCCGCGGTTGATTCGTTGAAGCCCGGCGATCACGTGCTGATTTCGTGCATCTCGTCGTGCGGCCGCTGCGAGTATTGCCGTCGCGGACTGTATTCGCATTGCACGACCGGCGGCTGGATACTCGGCAACCGGATCGACGGCACGCAGGCCGAGTTCGTGCGCATCCCGCATGCGCCGACCAGCCTGTACCGGATTCCGGCCGGTGCGGACGAGGACGCGCTCGTGATGCTGTCCGACATCCTGCCGACCGGATTCGAATGCGGCGTGCTGAACGGCAAGGTGCAGCCGGGCTGCTCGGTCGCGATCGTCGGCGCGGGGCCGATCGGGCTGGCCGCGTTGCTGACCGCGCAGTTCTATTCGCCCGCGCGGGTCATCATGATCGATCCGGACAGCAACCGGCTCGAGGTTGCACGGCGTTTCGGCGCGACCGACTGCTTCGACGGCAGCGGCGGCGACCCGGTGGCGGAAGTCATGAAGCTGACCGACGGCGTGGGCGTGGATTGCGCGATCGAAGCGGTCGGCATTCCGGCGACGTTCGAGATGTGCACGTCGCTCGTGGCGCCCGGCGGGGTCGTCGCGAACGTCGGCGTGCACGGTGTCAAGGCCGACCTGCACCTCGAGAAGCTGTGGGATCGCAACATCTCGATCACGACGCGGCTCGTCGACACGGTCAGCACGCCGATGCTGCTTAAAACCGTGGGCGCCGGACGCCTCGATCCGGCGCGCCTGATCACGCACCGGTTCTCGCTCGACGACGTGGAACGCGCGTACGACACGTTCGGGCGCGCCGCGCAAACCCATGCGTTGAAGGTCATCATCGAAGTCGGCTGATTGCCGGGCCGTGCGCGGCGGGAACCGGCGGCCTCCGCCTCCCGTCACGCGCGGCAGGCATTTCGCCCGCGATTCGTCGGCAATTCGCCGGCAGTCAGGACGACAGCGCGGCGGGCTCCTGCGTGTTGCTGGATTCAGCCTCGTCCAGATCGACGCACTGCCCGTAGGTCGGCACCTCGCACCGCCAGTGCAGGTTCTCCGAGATGCGCCGGCGCATGGCGTCCGCAGCAGCGGGTTCGCCATGCGTGACGAACGTCCGCACGGGCGCGCACTGCATCGTGCCGAGCCACTTCAGAATCTCTTCGTAGTCGCCATGGGCCGACAGCGTCGTGATCGACTCGACCTGAGCGCGCACGCGAACGTACTCGCCATGAATCTTCAGCGTCGGCTCGTGCGCCGCCAGCGCCGCGCCGCGCGTGCCGGCGGCCTGGTAGCCGACCAGCGCGATCGTGTTGCGCGCATCGGGCGCATAGCGGGTCAGGTGATGCAGCACGCGCCCGCCCGTCGCCATCCCGCTGCCGGCGATGATGACCATCGGGCCGTGGTGTTCGGCAATCGCCTTCGACTGGTCGACCGAGCGGATCATCGTCGCCGCGTGGCCGAGCGCATTCGCGTCGGAGACGGTCAGGCGGTGCTCGAGGATATGGTGACGATAGATCTCGGTCACGTCCGTCGCCATCGGGCTGTCGAGGAACACCGGGACGCGCGCCATGCGGCCGGACGCCTTGAGGCGCGCGATGTAGTGCAGGATTTCCTGCGCGCGGCCGACGGTGAAGCAGGGCATCACGACGACCCCGCCGCGCGCGAAGGTCTTGTCGAACATTGCGGCCAGTTCGTTCTCGGGATCCGACGTCGGATGGAGCCGGTCGCCGTATGTCGATTCCACGACCAGATAGTCCGCATGCGCGGGCGGGCGCGGCGGCTGCATGATCGGGTCGTGATACCGGCCGAGGTCGCCCGAGAACGCGAGCACCTTGTGATCCCAGTGCATCACGACGCTCGCCGCGCCGAGGATGTGCCCGGCCGGGAGCAGGCGGAACGACAGGCTGCCGCCCAGCGCCGTGCATTCGTCGAAGGCGACGGGCTTCAGCAGGCGTAGCGCGCGCTGCGCGTCGTCCAGCGTGTAGAGCGGTTGCGCCGGATGATGCTTCGAGTAACCGTGCCGGTTCGCGAAGTCGGCTTCCTCTTCCTGCAGCCGCGCGCTGTCGCGCAGCATGATGTCGCAGAGTTCGGCCGTGGCCGCCGTGCAGTACACCGGCCCGCGATAGCCTTCGCGTACCAGCACCGGAAGATAGCCGCTGTGATCGATGTGCGCGTGCGTGAGCACGACCGCACTCAGCGTGTCGGGCGCGAGCGGCAGCGCTCCCCAGTTGCGCAGCCGCAGGTTCTTCGTCCCCTGGAACAGGCCGCAATCGACCAGGACGCGCCGGCCGCCGTGCTCGACCAGATACTTCGAGCCGGTCACCGTCTCGGTCGCGCCGAGAAATGTCAGTTTCATGGATTGCCTCACCGGAAGTCGACGGAACAGTAAGTCGATTAGATTCCGAACGCGCGGGCAGCGGTTGACCGAAATCAGGAATTGAGGGATCACCATGCCGTCCGGGCGAGATTCCCCGACGGCGCCCGGTTTGACGACGATCAACCGTGAGCCGCGGCGGCGGCAGGATAGTGATTTCGTGCGCGCGTGCGGTGTCGTGTCGTGACCCGTTATCCGCGCATGCCGTGCGCGCGATGCGTATCGGCATCACGAGTCTTTCGGGATGAACCCATCATGACGTTGATCGCCAATCTGGATGGCGCCGGGCCCCTTTACCGGCTGTGCTTCGTCCGCTCGCCGTGGGCGTGGTTCACATGCTTGCCGCTCGACGAGCAATGCGGCGAGCGCTGGGCGGACGTGCCGTACCAGAATGCCGCGAAACCGCCGTACAGCGATTCGCGCGCGCAATTGCTCCGGGTCGCGTTCGACGCGCCGAGTCTTTTGCCGCCCGAGGCGGGGCGGCACGGGCATGCGTGGAGCGTCCAGCAGATTAACCACGGCGCGGCGCCATGGCTGCGCAGCGAGGATTTCGTCGATGCGTTGACGCTGACCGTGCCGGCCGGGGCGACGCTCGCCACGTTCGTCGAAAGGATCGAGGCCGCCGGCGGCACCGTCTACGGGCCGCTCGGCTGGGCGGAATTGCCGCCGTGGCCGCGGCCCGACGTCGCGGCGCAGACGGGCTGAATGGGGCCAGACGGGCTTGAATGGGCCCGAAACGGAGCCGAATGCCCGTGCGGCGCGCGTGTCAGCCCGCGCCACCCCAGCCGCCGCCGAGCGCGACGTAGAACGCGACCGTGTCCTGCAGGCGCTGCGCGACCGTTTGCAGCCACGCAATCCGCGCCTGATGGTATTGCACGTCGGCGACCAGCAACTGGACGTAGCCGGCGATCCCCGCGTCGTAACCGGCCTGCGTGAGTTTCAGCGCGTCACGGGCCGCGGCCATTGCGCGCGCCTGCGCATCGAGCGCCGCCGCGTCGTTCGCAAGCGCGCGCAACGTGTCGGCCACCTGCGAGAACGCCGACAGGACGACCTGCCGATAGGTCGCATCGGCTTCGTCGTACGCATCCTGCGCGGCGCGCCGCTGGTTCAGCAGCGTGCCGCCATGAAAGATCGGCGCGGCGAGCCCGGCGCCGACACTCCATGCGCGGCTGGCCGGCGCGAACAGCGTGCCGGCGACGACGCTTTCGAACCCGCCCGATGCGGACAGCGTGAGGTTCGGGTAGAGCGCGGCCGTCGCGACACCGACCTGCGCGCTGGCCACGTGCAGTTCGGCTTCGGCCCGCAGAATGTCGGGGCGGCGGCGCACCAGCGACGACGGCGCCGTGTCCGGCAGGCTGGCGGGCAATTCGATCCCGTCGAGCGACAGATCCGGCGTCCGCCAGTCGACCGGGTAGCGGCCGGCCAGCAGCGCGAGCAGATCGTCGGCCTGCGCACGCTTCTGGTCGAGCGCGGGCAGCGTCGCCTCGAGCGATGCCCGCTGCGATTCCAGCGTCAGCACCGCGACGTAGGCCGCCGCGCCGGCCGCCACCTGTACGCGCGTCAGACGAATCTGCTCGTCGAGCAGGCCGATCATCTCGCGCGTCGCCGCGGCTTCGTCGTGATAGGCCGCGCGCGCGACCATCGTATTGACGACGTTCGCGGTCAGCATCAGATACGCGCCCGCCAGCGCCTGCCGTTGCGCATCGACGTCGGCCTTGAGCGCTTCGACCTGGCGCCGTTCGCCGCCCCACAGGTCGAGCGTGTAGCTGACCGTCGCCGACAGCGTGAACAGGTTGAAGATCGATGCCGGCAATGCCTGGCCGGTGCGCAGCGGCGTGGCGCGCTGGCGCGACGCGCCGGCCTGTGCATCCACCTGCGGAAAGAAGATCCCCTGGCCGGCCCGCAGCGCGTGCTCGCTGCGCCGCAGCGTCGCTTCGGCGAGATCGAGCGTCGGGCTGCCGGTCAGTGCTTCGTCGACGGTCAAGTCGATCGCGCGGCTGCCGAAGCGCGTCCACCAGTCGCGCGTGAGCGCCGTGTCCGCCGACAATGCCTGCGTCCGTCCATCGCCGGTCCAGGGGCCGGACGCCGCGCCCGGATCGTCGGGCGGCACGAAGTGCGCGACGCGCGGCGCGGGCGGCGGGACGAAATTCGGCCCGACCGTGCATCCGGCGAGCAGCACGGCGACGGCCAGCGCGCCGGCTCCGCGGCGCAGCGCGGGTGCGCGACGCGCTCCGTTATTTGCCTGCGACGTAGACATCGACGATCTGCCCGGGAAACAGCCGCACGTTCCTGTTCGGCACGATACGGAAAATGACCGGCAGCACGCGCACGTCGACGCGCTCGGTGCGCTGGTCGGACAGCTCGATCTTCGGCGTGACGTACGGCTGCACGCGCACGAACTGGAGATCGGCCTCGACCGACGTGCCGCGCACGAACATGTGCGCCTTCAACGCATGCAGATCGGGTAGCTGGTGGATCAGGATTTCGTCGATGTAGCAGCGCACCTGCAGCTGGTCGGCCGGTGTGCCGAGCACCACGACCGGTGTGCTGCCCCGCGTATAGGTGTCGTAGAGCCCCTGCGAGTTCAGGTAGGCCCCGACCGCCGCGTTCATCGCCAGAACGGTCCCGTCGGCCGGCGCGCGCAGCGTGTAGCGGGCGAGCAGGGCGGCCGCCGCATCCGCCGCGCGTCGCAGCGCGATGGCCTGCGCTTCCTGGTTGCGCACGTCGTAGCCCCAGGCACCGGCTTTCGTCAGGCGATACTGCCGTGTCACGACGTCCAGGTTGGCCGCCGCGACGCGCGCCGCGTTCGCGGCCGTGTCGAGCGCGTCGCGGCTCACCGCCTTCGGATCGATGTCGTACGCGTGCCGCTGCTTGTCGTACTGGTCCTGGGCGAGCTTCAGGCTCGCCTGCGCGGCCGCAGTTTGCGCACTGGCCACGTCGAGCACCTCGCGGCGCGGCTGTGCCTTCAGTTCGTCGAGCATGGCGACGGCCGCGTCGGCCTGCGCCGCGAGCTGGGCGGCGGTGGCGCGCTGCACCGCGTCGTCGATCGTCAGCAACGCGTCGCCGGCCTTCACCGGATCGCCGTCGTGCACGAGGATGCGCGTCACTGCGCCCGAGACGTCCGGATAGACGTTCACGTTCGCGCCGGCCGGTTGCTCGCTCTCGACGATGCCGTTCGCATAGACGCCGCGCACGTACGGATTGGCGGCCGGCTTGAATACCGGCGGCTGCGGCGGCTCCTGGCGGCTGTAGAGCCACGCGGCGGCGACGCTTGCCAGGAAGCCGAGCACGGCCAGCACGAACACGAGGCGGTGCTTCATCGCGCACCTCCGCGCTCGATCCCGTTCAGCCTGCCGTCTTCCATCCGCAGGATGCGATCCGCGTATTCGAAGATCCGCGCGTCGTGCGTGACGATCACGATGCAGCGCGTGTCGCTCAGCACCTTGTGCTTGACGAAGTCGATGATCATGCGGCCCGTGTCGCCGTCGAGCGACGCGGTGGGCTCGTCGAGGATCAGCAGGTCGGGCTGGCTGACGATCGCGCGCGCGATCGCGACGCGCTGCTGCTCGCCGCCGGACAGCTTGACGGGCGGGAGTTGCGCGCGGTTCGCGAGCCCGACGACGTCCAGGTACGTGTGCGCTTCCTTGATCGCGTCGTCCCACGGCCGGCGCTTCAGGATCAGCGGGATCGCGACGTTTTCCGCAGTGGTGAGCCGCGGGAACAGGTGGTAGTCCTGGAACACGAAGCCGATCCGGTTCAGCCGGAAATCGGCGATCGAATCGTTCGACTGCGCCCACAGATCGACGCCGTCGATCGACACTGATCCGTCGTCGGGCCGAAGGATGCCCGAGATCACGCTGAGCAGCGTGGTCTTGCCGCTGCCGGACGGCCCGACGATCAGCAGCATCTCGCCGAAGTTCGCCTGGATCGATACGTCGCGCAGCGCCTGCGTGCGTGCATCGCCTTCGCCGAACCATTTGCTGACGCCGCGCGCGTCGATCGCGATGCCGGCCATCGTCAGCCCCGGAAGATGTCGAACGGCTCGATGCGCAGCACGCGCCGCACGCCGAGATAGCTCGAGATCGTTGCGATCACGACCACCATGCCGAACGCGAGCGACAGGTTGCCGTAAGTGATGAGCGCCGCGTAGTCCGGAATCCTCAGTTTGGCGACCGTGATCATCAGCACGCACAGCCCGACGCCGATACCGTAGCCGGTCAGCGCGGTGAAGGTCGCCTGGAACAGGATCATCGCGACCAGCTCGCGGCTCTTCGCGCCGATCGCCTTCAGCGCGCCGAACTTGTCCAGGTTCTCGAGGATGAACGCGTAGAACGTCTGCCCTGAAATCGACAGGCCGATGATGAAGCTGATGATCGTCATCAGCATGATGTTGGTGCCGAGGCCCGTCTCGTACTTGTAGAAGCGCGCGATCTGCGCGATGAATTCGTCGCGCGTGTACGCGCGATAGCCGAGCGACGTCACCACTGCCTTGATGTGTGCAACGTCCGCATCGGACTTCGGCTCGACGAGGATGTACGAGGTCGTGAAGCGCGGCGACGGGATGTAGCGGATCGCGCGCGCGTACGTGGTGTAGAGCGTCGGCGTGCCGAACAGGCCGCTCGCGGCGACCTTCGCGATGCCGACGATCACGCCGCGATGGTCGTTCAACTCGAAATCGGTGCCGACGGACGGATTCTCGAGCTTCCGAAACTCGGGATCCTGAATCGCGATGAAGCCGTTTTCCGCGTAGATGTCCTCGATGCGGCCCTGCAGCATCGTCGGGCGGCCGAACAGGCTGGCGTCGTCGAGGCCGACGACCGTCACGGCCTGATAGGTGCCGGAACGCAGCTTGACGAGCGCGCCGCCGGAATAGAGCGGCACCGCATACTTCACGCCGTCGATGCTGCGTACGGCGTCGAGCACGTAGTCGGGCATGCCGATGCTGTTCGCGATCGTCTTCACGGCAGGGTCCATCACCCAGACCTTCGCGCCAATATTGATGACCGACGCAGACGACTTGTTCAGGATGCCGGCGAATAGCGACGTCATCTCGATCATCAGCAGTACCGAGAAGGTGATGCCGACGGTCAACGCCGTGAATTTCGCACTGTCGTTGACGAGCAGCTTGAACGCGAGACGGAGGATACCGTTCACGATGACGAATCCAGCGCGTCCGGTCCGTGCCGCTGATGTCCGGACGACGCGGGATCGAGCTGCGCGATGAACGCGACGATGCCCGACACCAGCGCAATGATCGCGTACGGAACGACCGTCTCGTCGATCAGCATCGCATGCACGACGCCCAGCAGCGAAGCGAGCGCGATGAACACGCAGAGCGTCGCAAGCGCGCTTCGGTATGGCAGACCCATCATGACGTTCTCCCGGGAAGCGGCCGCCGTGGACGGCGTCGCCGTCAACGTAGCTGCCACTGGTTGCGCAAGACATGGCGTCATGATCGCGTGCCGCGCTCCGGCACGATTGATCTGTATCAACGGACAAATTCCGGCGTCACGGGCGCGACGCGTCGATCAAGTCATCTGACCAATCGTCTTGCGGAATCGCGTGAGCGACAGCAGGAACAGCACGCAGCCGATCGCGAACAGCGCGGCAAACTGGGTCCACACCGCATCGAGCCCGGCGCCGCGATACAGGATGCGCTGCGCGAGCTCGACGAAATGGGTGGTCGGCGCGGCCAGCATGATGTCCTGCACGACGGACGGCATGCTTTCGCGCGGCGTCAGTCCGCCCGACAGCAGTTGCAGCGGCAGCAGCACGAGGACGAGCAGCATGCCGAACTGCGGCATGCTGCGCACGAGCGTCGCGAGAAAGATCCCCATCGACGTGGTCGCGAAGAGATGCAACGCCATGCCGGCCACGAACAGCGGCACGGACCCGGGAATCGGCACGTGCAGCGCGCCGCCCACGACGAGCGTCAGCGACGCGACTGCCGCCGCCGCGACGACGAGCCCCATCGACCAGACCTTCGCGAGCATGATTTCCGCCGCGGTCACCGGCATGACGAGCAGATGCTCGATCGTGCCGTGCTCGCGCTCGCGAATCAGCGCGGCCCCGGTGAGGATCATCGACAGCATCGTCACGTTGTTGATCAGCTCCATCAGCGCGCCGAACCAGACTTCGTCGAGATTCGGGTTGAAGCGCATCCGCATCGCGAGATCGACGGGCGGCAAGGACGTGCCGCGATGGCGCCGCACGAACGCATCGATCTCGCCCGTCACGATCTGCTGGACGTAACCGCCGCCGGTGAACGCCTGCGTCATGCGGGTCGCATCGACGTTGAGCTGGACCGTCGCGTGGCGGCCGGCGAGCACGTCGCGCTGGAAGTCGGGCGGAATGTCGAGCGAGAACGTGTAGTCGCCGTTGTCCAGCCCGCGATCGGCCGCGCCGGCGTCGACGATCGGCGGCGGTGCGAATTGCGGCGGGAAGAACGCCGCCGCGATGCGCGCCGACAGCGGCGACGCATCCTCGTCGACGATCGCGATCGGCACCTTGTGCAGCGTTTCCGGGCGGGCGGTGGCGGCGACGTAGATCGACGCGCTGAACGTATAGATGATGAGCGCGAGCAGGATCGGGTCGCGAGCGAGGCTCCACAGTTCCTTGACTCCGAGCCGGAAAACGACGAGCAGGCGGGACATGGTCAGCGCTCCTGCTTGCGCAACAGCACGCCGGTCATGACCAGGATGACCGGCACGGCCGCGAGCATCGGCCAGAACTGGGACGACAGATCGGCCAGCCCGAGCGCCTTGTTGTAGACGCCGCGGCTGATCGCGAGCATGTAGGTGGCCGGATAGACGGTGCCAATCCACTTGCCGCTGCCCTCGAGCGACGACAGCGGCGTGAGCAGGCCCGAAAACTGCACGACTGGAATCAGCGTGCCGACGATCGTCATGAAGATCGCGGCGATCTGGCTGCGGGTGAACGTCGACGCGAACAGCCCGATGCCGGTGGCCACGACGTTGAATATCAGCACCGCGGCCGCCAGCGTCGCGAAACTGCCCTTGATCCGCACGCCGAACACGACGTCGGCCAGCACGACCATCAGCAGGAAGTTCAACATGGCCAGCATGACGTACGGCGCCTGCTTGCCGAGCAGGAATTCGGCCCGCGTGACGGGTGTCACGTAGAGGTTGACGATCGACCCGAGCTCGCGTTCCCGCACGACGGCGAGCGCGGTCAGCATCGCGGGCAGCATCAGCAGCAGCATCGGCATGATCGCCGGAATCATCGCCGGCAGGCTCTTGACGTCGGGGTTGTAGCGATAGCGGATCGCGATGTCCACGGCCGGGACGAGCGACACGCCGAGCCGGCGCTTCGCCTGGTCGCGCAGCCAGTTTTCGTGCATGCCGGCCACGTAGCCGCGGATCGTCTCCGCGCGCATCGGCATCGCGCCATCGACCCATGCGCCGATCTCCACGCGGCGGCCGCGCGCGACGTCGCGCGCAAAACCGGGCGGGATCTCGAGCGCGAGCGACAGCTGGCCGTTGCGCATGCGGCGCTCGATGTCGCGGTCGTCCGCGAGCGGTGCGCGCGGCACGAAGTAGCGGGAACCGGCGAGATTCTGCGCATAGTCCTGGCTCAGGATCGACTGATCGCGGTCGAGCACCGCGAACGTCAGGTTGTCGACGTCGAGACTGATCCCGATGCTGATCACGCACATCAGCACGAGCGAGCCGAACAGCGCCAGCGTCGCGCGCAACGGGTCGCGTCTCAGTTCCAGCACTTCGCGCCACAGATAGCTGCCGGCGCGCGCCGGGCTGAACCATGCGGCCGCATGGCCGGCGCCGGCCGCAGCGGGCTGCGCGGCGAGCCAGCCGGCGTCGGACGGCGCATCGGCCGTCGTGCCGTCCGAAGCGCCCGCGCCATCCGCTTTCTGCGCGTCGCTCAGGTAGCCGATGAACGCGTCCTCGAGCGTGGCCGCGCCGCGCAGGCGCACCAGTTCCTCGGGCGCGGCGCTCGCGAGCACGCGGCCCGCATGCATCAGCGAGATGCGGTCGCACCGCGCGGCCTCGTTCATGAAGTGCGTCGAAATGAAGATGGTGACGCGATCGTTGCGCGCGAGCTCGATCATCAGCCGCCAGAAGTCGTCTCGCGCGACCGGGTCCACGCCCGACGTCGGCTCGTCCAGGATCAGCAGCTCGGGCTTGTGCACCATCGCCACCGCGAGGGACAGCCGCTGCCGCATCCCGAGCGGCAGGCGCTCGGGCAGCGCGTCGAGTGCGTCCGTGAGCCCGAAGCGCGCGATCATTTCGGTCACGCGTGCGGGCACATCCGGTTCCGGTACGCCGAACAGGCGCGCGTGCAGCACGAGGTTTTGCCGGACGGTCAGTTCGCCATAGAGCGAAAACCCTTGCGACATGTAGCCGACGCGCCTGCGCGTGTCGATGTCGTTCGCGGTGATCGGCCGGCCGAACAGCGTCGCCGTACCTTCAGACGCGGGCAGCAGGCCGGTGAGCATCTTCATGGTCGTCGACTTGCCGCAGCCGTTGGAGCCGAGAAAGCCGAAGATTTCGCCGCGGCGGATCTGCAGGCTCACGTGGTCGACCGCGACGAAATCGCCGAACCGCATCGTCAGCGCATCGGCCTCGATCGCGTAGCCGGCCGCCTGATCGGGCTGGAACGGCTCGATCACGACCGGCTGGTGTCCGCGCCGGCGGGCCTCCGGCAGCAACGCGATGAACGCGGCTTCCAGCGTGTCGCAACCGGTGCGTTCGAGCAGCTCGCCGGGGCTGCCGGTTGCCAGCACGCGGCCCGCGTCCATCGCGATCAGCCGGTCGAAACGTCGAGCCTCGTCCATGTACGCGGTGGCGACCAGCACGCTCATCGCCGGGCGGGCGGCGCGAATGCGTCCGATCAGCTCCCAGAACTGTGCGCGCGACAGCGGATCGACGCCGGTCGTCGGTTCGTCCAGGATCAGCAGGTCGGGATCATGGATCAACGCGCAGCACAGGCCGAGTTTCTGCTTCATGCCGCCGGACAGCTTGCCGGCCGGGCGATCCAGGAACGGCTGCAGGCCGGTGCTGCGCGTCAGCGCGTCGATCCGGCGGCGGCGCTCCGCGGCATCGTGGCCGAACAGTCTCGCGAAGAACTGCAGGTTTTCCTCGACCGACAGCGTCGCGTACAGGTTCCGGCCGAGGCCTTGCGGCATGTAGGCGATGCGCCGGCATACGCGCGCGCGATGACGGCGCGACGACAGGTCGCCGTCGAGCGTCCATACGCGGCCCTGCTGGATCGCGCGCGCGCCGGACACGAGCGCGAGCAGGCTCGACTTGCCGACGCCGTCCGGCCCGATCAGCCCGACCATGCAGCCGGCGGGGATGTCGAGAGTCACGTCGTCGAGCGCGTACTTGTCGCCGTAGCGCAGCGAGACGCCGGACAGCCGGGCGACCATGCGCGGCTCGGCCGACACCGGCGAACGGTCGATCGATCCCGCATCCGTCTCGACGGGCGTCGTCGCATTCATTGCGGCACCCTGATCGCGAGGCGATCCGGCCAGCCCGCGTGCGGATCGGTCTTCAGCCACGCGACGCCCGGCAACCCGGTCTTCACGAGTTTCAGGTGGCGCTGCAACAGATCGCGATCGATGCGCGCCTTGACCCGGAACATCAGCTTCTGCCGCTCGGTGGCCGTCTCGACCGTCTTCGGCGTGAACTGCGCGGTGCTCGACACATAGGACACGCGCGCGGGAATCACGTATTCCGGTGCCGCATCGAGCACGATCCGCACGTCGGCGCCGAGCGGGACCCGGCCGACGACCGCTTCGGGCAGGAAGAACGTCATGTAGACGTCGGACAGGTCGACGACGTTGAGCACCTTGCCGCCTGCCGGCAGGACTTCGCCCGACTCGGCAATCCGGTACTGGACGCGCCCGTCGCGCGGCGACGTCAGTTCGCTGTCGGAGATGTCGGCCTGCACGCGCGCCACGGTCGCCTGCGCGGCCGTCACGGCCGAGCGCGCCGCGACGAGCTGGGCCCGGGTTGCGTCGACGGCGGCCTGGGCCGCTTCCACCTGGGCGCGTGCGGCGTTCACCGTCGCGCGCAGGCTGCCGGCGCGCGCGCGATCGTCGTCCAGTTCCTGCATCGATGACGCCCCGTCGCGCGACAGCGTTTCGGACCGCACGAGCCGCCGCGAGGCCGCGTCCAGTTCGCTTTCCCGTTGCACGACGACGGCCGCGGCCGCGGCCTTGTCGCTGCGGCGCTGCGCGACCTGCGCGTCGATGCTCGCCGCGGTGTTCACCGCCTGTTGCTCACGCGCCCGTGCCTCGTCGAGCTGCGCCTGCAGGACGACGACGTCCATGCGGGCGAGCGGCTGGCCGGCCGTCACGAAGTCGCCTTCGTCGACGAGCATGGCGGTGACGCGCCCCGGCAGCTTGGTCGCGACGTCGATTTCGGTCGCCTCGATGCGGCCGTTGCCGCTGACGAGCCCCGCATCCGTCTGGCCGTCGCGCCAGCGCGTCCACCCGTAGTACGCGAGGCCGATCGCGAGCACGGCCGCACCGACACCGATCAGAAGAGGGCGCGGGATGGTTTTCATGGTGTGTTGTCCGAGTCTGTCGAAAGGGGAGCCGTTGCCGCGGCGGTCTTGCCGGTGTCGATCACGCCGCCGCCGAGCGCGCCGTACAGCGCGACGCGGCTCGAGAGCAGCGCACGACGGGTCATGACCAGTTGCTGCTCGGCGTTCATCAGGTCCCGTTGCGCATCGAGCACTTCGAGGAAGCGGGTCGCTCCGCTGTCGTAGCGCAGCTTCGCGAGGCGTGCCCGCTCGGCCTGCGACGCCAGCGTGGCGCGCTCGATGGCGACCTGATCGGCCAGCCAGTGGCGCGCCGCGAGCGCATCGGACACGTCACGGAACGCGCGCTGCAGCGTCTTCTCGTACTGCGCGAGCGCCTCGTCGCGTTGCGCGTGCGAGAGCGCGAGATTCGACCGGTTGCGGCCGCCGTCGACGAGCGGCAGCGTGACGTTGGGAATCACCGACCACACGCCCGCTCCGGACGACAGCAGGTCATGCAGCGCGCTGCTTCCCGAACCGATCGCGCTCGTCAATGCGATGCGCGGAAAGAATGCCGCGCGCGCCGCGCCGATGTTCGCGCGGGTCGCCTCGAGTTCATGCTCCGCCGCGATCACGTCCGGACGCCGGGTCAGCAGCGACGAAGGCAGGCCGGGGGCGAGCGACGGCAGCACCGCACCGTCGTCGAGCGCGAGCGGCGTGGCGGCCAGCGCGGGCGGCGCACCGACGAGCAACGCCAGCGTATCGGCCGCCGCCGCGCGGGCTTGCTGCAACTGGACGCCGAGCGATTCCGCCTGCTGCAGCAGGATCTCCGATTGCGTCAGGTCGAGGCGCGAGATCGCGCCGGCCGCGTGACGGAGCCGGAAGATCCGCAGCGATTCGCGGCGTGTGTCGATCGTCGCGCGGGTCAGCGCGATGCGTTCGTCGATCTCGCACAGCGTCAGATACGCGTCCGCTACGCCGGTGACGACGCTCAGCGTCACCGCCTGCCGGGCCGCATCACTCGCAAGGTAGCGCTGGAGCGCCGCTGCTTTCAGGTTGCGCACGCGGCCCCAGAAATCGATCTCCCATTGCGTCTCGGCCAGCTGGACTTCATAGACCTGGCCGATGACGGGCGCCGGGGAGAGGAAGCCGCCCGGCGTGCGAAACCGTGCATAGGCCGCGCCCGCACCGATCGTCGGCCATTGATCCGCGCTGCGGATGCCGTAGACCGCGCGAGCCTGCTCGACGCGTGCAACCGCCGCGCGCAGATCCCGGTTGTTGGCGAGCGCCTGCCCGATCAACGCGCGCAGGCGCGCGTCGACGAAGTAAGCCTGCCACTCGGGCACGGGCGCCGCCGCTGTCGCGTCGGCGGAAGGATCCGGAAAGGATGCGGGAATCGGCGCGACCGGACGCTCGTCCGGTGGCGCAAGCGACAGGCAGCCCGACAGCAGCCCCATGCCCGCCGCGAGCGCAATGGCACGCAGGCGCCGCATGGCGGCAGGATGAAAGCGAACGGGAGGCGCGGCAGCGCGCATGGGATGCCTCGTCGAATACGGAAATGCAGGAATACGGGATGGCGCAGCCCTCCAGGCGTCGCCGATTCGGATTCACTTATATCCGACGAATGCCGGGTTTCCCCTTGATCTGTGTCACTTGGGCGGGAATGCGTTTCGAGCGGCCCCTCGCTTGACGCGCGGGTCGCCGCGTGCCTCGGCCGGTTTCGTGATGGCGTGCCGGACGGAACCACGCGGTGCCCGTCACGGGCGGTCGCCCGGCCTGAGATTGAGCAGCACGACGAACGCGAGGATGCTGGAGATCAGCGTGACGATCGAGTACCTGAACACTTCCTCGTCGAACAGCATCCCGTGAACGATGCCGACCAGCGACGCAATCGCGATGAACACGCTGAGCGTCGCGAGCATGATGCGGTACTGCTTGTGGATCATGACGGTCTCCCGGAAAGCGGTGGACGTCGACGGTCGTACGAATGCCGAAACGTCCGTGTTGCTGCGGTTTTCGCGACGTCTGCGGATTCATGATCGCGTCGCGCCTCGTCGCGCGGTTGATCTGCGTCAACGGGCAAACCGGCCATCGCCTGCCCGCCAGACTCTGCCGCCAGCCCGCCTTTGATTGATCCTCGTCAAGCCGCAGGCGCGGCCGTGCGCGATGCTGAACACGGTGTCGCACGCATTCGCTCGCGAGCTTTGCGGCCGGCACGGGCCGACGGGAGACCGACATGAAGTCCGACGCAGTACTCAAGCAGGATGTCGAGCAGGCGTTGTTCTGGAATCCGGCGATCGACGCGCGCCGGATCGACGTCGAGGTCCGCGACCGGATCGTGACGTTGCGCGGCACGGTCGACAGCTGGGCCCAGAAGCTCGAGGCGCAGAAAACGGCACTGCACATCGCCGATGCGCGTGCGCTGGTGCTCGAGCTGAATGTCGCCCCGCCGGAGAACGCCTGCGCGGACCAGGAACTGGCGATCGCGATCACGTTCGCGCTCGGATGGCAGGATGCGTTGCGCGATCACAAGATCGGCGTCGAGGTCGATCACGGCTGCGTGACGCTCGACGGCGAAGTCGATCACGCGTATCAGAGCCGGGCGGCGGAAGCGATGGTGAGCCGGATGATCGGCGTCGTCGGCGTGGCGAACCGCATCCGGGTGCGCGCCGACCATACGGTGCCGGACGTCGGCGTCCGGATCGCCGAGGCGCTTGCGCGTCGTGCGCAGCGCGAAACCGCGGGAATTTCGATCGACGCAACCGACGGCATCGTCACGCTGACGGGCACGGTCGCGTCGCTGGCCGAAAAGCGCGCCGCATGCGGCGCGGCCGGGTCGGTGAAGGGGGTCCGGCAGGTCGTCGACCGGCTGACCGTTTCCTGACCCGCTTGCACGTGCTGTCTACTACCAGGAGAAACAGCGATGAACCGTTCGCATACCGGCCCCGGCCGAAACCATCTGCGCCGCGACAAGCGCATGCAGCCGCATACGAAGGACAGTTACCGTGATCCGAAGCGGCCGACAGGCGACCACATCTGCGAAGGCTGCGGTGCGGTCTGCGACGCGGGCCGCTGGACCTGGTCCGCGACCACGCTCGATCGGCGCCAGCTCGAATGCCCGGCCTGCAAGCGCATGCGGGAAAACGTGCCAGCGGGCGAGCTGGTGTTGAAAGGCGAGTATCTGCGCACGCACCGGTCGACGATTCTCGAGTTGCTGGAGCGTCAGGCCGATCTGGAGACGAGCGAGCACGCGCTCGAACGCATCATGGACATCGAGAAATCCGCCGATTCGCTCATCGTTCGAACGACGGGCGTGCATATGGTCCGGCGCCTCGGCGAAGCGTTGCTGCATGCGCACCACGGCGATCTCAAGATCAACTATCGCGACGGCGAGGACGTGCTGCGAGCGCACTGGAAGCGCGACGACGCGTGAGCGGGTGGTAGTCCACCGGTCAGGTTCGATCCCATGAAAAAAGCATTCGACTACTCCGGGCTGCTGATCCCGATCGCGTTCGCCGTGCTGGTGGCGGTTCAACTGCTGGCGCGCCAGCCGGCGGCGACGTCGATTTCCTACAGCGATTTTCACCACCTGGTGGACGCACGGCTCGTCGACGATCTCGAGATCGGCCAATCGTCGATCTCTGGCACGCTGCGCATGCCGGCGGCCGGCGCCGCGCTGCCCGCGTCCGACGCGGCCGAGGTGAAGGAAGCCGGCCCGCCGTGGCGCTTCACGACGAATCGGGTGAGCGACGAAGGCCTGGTCGCCACGCTGACGACTGCCGGGATTCGCTACCGCGGCGCGACGGATACGGGCTGGATCGGGACGCTCGCGTCATGGATATTCCCGTTGATCGGCTTCGTCCTGATCTGGAATTTCATGATGCGAAGGCCAGGCGGGATGAGGGACCTGAGCGGCATGGGCAAAAGCCGCGCCCGCGTGTACGTGCAGAAGGAAACCGGCATCACGTTCGACGATATCGCGGGCATCGACGAGGCGAAGGCCGAGTTGCAGCAGATCGTCGCGTTCCTGCGCAACCCCGAACGCTACCAGCGGCTCGGCGGCAAGATCCCGAAGGGCGTGCTGATCGTCGGTGCGCCCGGTACCGGCAAGACGCTGCTGGCCCGTGCGGTCGCCGGCGAGGCCGCGGTGCCGTTCTTCACGATCAGCGGCTCGGCGTTCGTCGAGATGTTCGTCGGCGTCGGCGCGGCGCGCGTGCGCGATCTCTTCGAGCAGGCGCAGCAGAGCGCGCCGTGCATCGTGTTCATCGACGAGCTCGATGCGCTCGGCAAGGCGCGCGGTGTCGGCCTGATGTCGGGCAACGACGAGCGCGAGCAGACGCTGAACCAGTTGCTCGTCGAGATGGACGGCTTTCAGGCCAATTCGGGCGTCATCATCATGGCCGCGACCAACCGGCCGGAGATCCTGGATCCCGCGCTGCTGCGCCCCGGGCGTTTCGACCGTCACATCGCGATCGACCGGCCGGACCTGATCGGGCGCAAGCAGATCCTGGCCGTGCATACGAAGCACGTGAAGCTCGCGCCGGAAGTCGACCTGGCCGAGCTGGCGCAGCGCACGCCGGGCTTCGTCGGCGCCGATCTCGCGAATGTCGTCAACGAAGCCGCGTTGCATGCTGCCGAACTGGGCAAGCCCGCGATCGGGATGGCCGATTTCGACGAAGCCATCGATCGCGCGATGAGCGGCATGGAGCGCAAGAGCCGCGTGATGAACGAACAGGAAAAGCGGACCATCGCGTACCACGAGTCGGGGCATGCGCTCGTCGCGCAAAGCCGCGCGCACTGCGATCCCGTGAAGAAGGTGTCGATCATCCCGCGCGGAATCGCGGCGCTAGGTTACACACAGCAGGTACCGACCGAGGATCGCTACGTGCTGCGCAGAAGCGAATTGCTTGACCGGCTCGACGTATTGCTCGGCGGACGCGTGGCCGAGGAAATCGTATTCGGCGACGTGTCGACCGGCGCGCAGAACGATCTCGAACGGGCGACCGCGCTGGCGCGTCACATGGTGATGCAGTACGGAATGAGCGAGAAGGTCGGCCTCGTGACGCTCGACGATGGCGCACGCCAGGGCGCGGCGCCGGGCGTGTGGACGCCGGGCGACGGTCACTGCAGCGAGCACACGGCGCAACTGATCGACGAAGAGGTGCGCGCGCTGCTCGAGGATGCGCATGCGCGGGTCACGGTAACGCTCGGCGAGCAGCGCGATGCGCTCGAACGGATCGCGCGCAGCTTGCTGCAGCACGAATCGATCGATCACGACATGCTGGTGGCGCTCATCGCGCCGGCGGACGATGCCGGCGACACACCCCGGCCGGCGGAAACCGACTCGGAAACGACCACGGGCGTCTCCGCCTGAAGGAACGACCGCCGCGATCGCACCGGACGCCTGCCGTCGGCTATCGTTCAACAACCGATGCAGACAGGGCCGTCGCGCCGCGCGTGCGCCGCGTCATCGGTCACGACCGACGCGAGCCGCGGATCGGGCCGGAAAACCGTGATGCCCTTGAGCCCGTCGCGCCACGCCTGGAAGAACAACGCGTCGACCTCCGCGAGCGAACACTGGCCGGGCATCGTCACGGTCTTCGAGATGCCGGCGTCGACACACGGCTGCAGCGCCGCGAGCATCGCGACATGATCCTCCGGCGCGATGTCCGCGGCCGTGACGAAACAGCCCGGCAGCTTGACGCTCTCGCCATGCAGCTCGCGGAACAGCCGGTAAGCGTGATTCTCCGCACGAAACGACCGGACCTGCCCGTCGGCGGTGCGGACCATGCGACGCTGCGTCCAGCCGACGGCCGGCTCGATCCCGTTCGAACAGTTGTCGCAGAACGCGAGGCTCACGCTGCCGGCCGGCGCGAACGACAGCAGATGGCTGTTGCGCAGCCCGTGCCGCGTGATCGCGTGATGCACCTTCAGCGGCAACAGCGTGCGATATGCGGGGCCGGTCAGATAGGCGGCCGGGTCGTAGGCCGGAAACACGCCGCGCTCGGCTGCAAGCGCGGCCGATGCGGCAAACGCATGCTCGCGCATCGTCAGCACGATCCCGCGTGCGAGCGTGCGTGCCTCCACGCTGTCGTAGCGCAGCCGCAGCATCGTCAGCGCGTCGGCCAGCCCGGTCACGCCGACCCCGATGCGCCGTGTCCGCCGCGCTTCGTGCTCGTGCGCGGCGAGTGGCCACGCGGTCAGGTCGAGCACGTTGTCGAGCATGCGGACCTGGATGCGCACCGCGTCGGCGAGTGTCGCGAAGTCGAAGCGCGGCTTCCTGTCGACACCGAACGGATGTAGAACGAACCGCGACAGGTCGATCGGCCCGAGCACACAGCTGCCGTACGACGGCAGCGGCTGTTCGCCGCACGGGTTCGTCGCGTCGATCCGCTCGTGCTCGCGCAGCGGATTCGCGTCGCGGATCGTGTCGAGGAACAGCAGCCCGGGTTCGGCGCTGTCGCGCGCGGCATTGACGATCTCGTGCCAGAGCGTGCGGGCCTGAACCGTCGCGTAAAGGTAACGTCCGTCCGGCCGCCGGGGCGGTGTGCCGGATACGTAGCCTGGCGGTGCGTGATGGACGAGCGCCCATGGCAGGTCGTGCCGGACCGCCTGCATGAACGCGTCCGTGACGCCGACCGACAGGTTGAACGTCGGCCAGCGCGAGCGCCCGCGCTTGGCCGCGACGAATGCGACGAGGTCCGGATGATCGCAGCGCAGCACACCCATTTGCGCGCCCCGGCGCGGGCCGGAAAACGGCAGCGCGCGGCACATCGTATCGAAGCGGTCAATCGCCGCGCATGCGCCGCGCCCGGATGACAGGCGCCGTTCGTACGCGTCGGCGGGCGGCACCGGCGAGAAGTCGTAGCCAATGCCGCCGCCCATCGCCAGCGTGACCCGTGCGTCGTCGAGCGCATGCGCGAGCGCTGCGTCGAGGTCATGAACGGGCGTGTCGGCCGGAATCGCGAGCGGATGGACGAAGCAATTGATCATCGTGCCGCCGGTATGCGCGCCGGCATTCGCGAGGATGCGGCCCGCGCCGATCGCGCCACGCTGCAGGTTCACGAAAAACGCGCGCTCCACCTGTGCACGGAGCTCGGCCGGCTCGGCGAGCGACAGTGCACGGGCGACGCGATGGAAAACGGCCGCGCGCGACGTCTCGCCGGGCTGCGCGTAGCGTTCGGCGAACACGGTGGTGCAAAGCGGCTGGTCGTCCATGACGGGGCTCGGCGACGATGAATGACTCACTGTAGGAGCCTGCCCGAACGTGTCGTTGATCGAGCGCAACCGTGTCCCTTCGCGACATCGCTTGACGGCGGTCAACGCCTTAACCGGCGTCGAACGTAAGGTGGAGCCACGGCCGGCACGCGGCGGTTGCCGCGAATCGCCGCGCCGTCGCGCCAGCCATCGACTGCGAACCACGCACATGACCGATATCGTTACCGTTACCTTGAACCCGGCCGTCGATGTCGCGACGTCCGTCGAGCACATCGTCGATACGCACAAGCTGCGCTGCGCACGCCCGCGGCGTGACCCCGGCGGCGGCGGGATCAACGTCGCCCGAACCATTCACCGCCTCGGGGGCGACTGCGTCGCGCTGTACCTGGCAGGCGGGCCGACCGGCGACGTATTGACGCTGCTGCTGGAAGCCGAGCGCCTGCCGGCCGTGCGCATCAGGATCGCCGGCGAGACGCGAGAGAACGTCTGCGTGACCGAGACCGCGACCGGGCGCGAATACCGGTTCCTGATGCCGGGGCCGTTGGTCACAGAGGCCGAGTGGCGCGACTGCGCAGCGCGCATCGACGCCATGCAACCTACGCCGCGCTATCTCGTGCTGAGCGGCAGCCTGCCGCCCGGCGCGCCCGACGATCTCTATGCGACGCTCGCGCGGACGGCCCGGGCAAGGGGCAGTCGGGTCGTGGTCGATGCGGCGGGCCGGGCGCTGCAAGCGGCCCTCGAGGCCGGTGTTCATCTCGTGAAGCCCAGTCTCGGCGAACTGAGTGCGCTGGCGGGCGAACCGCTCGACGACACGTCGGCATGCCGGAAGGCGAGCGAACTCGTGGCGCGCGGGCAAGCCGACATCGTCGCGTTGACGCTCGGTGCGCGCGGCGCATGGGTCGTCACGCGCGACGGCGCGCTGCGCCTGCCCGGCAGGCCGGCAGCGGTGTGCAGCACGGTCGGCGCCGGCGACAGTTTCGTCGGCGGCATGGTCTGGGCGCTGGCGCGCGGCGTGCCGTTCGACGAAGCGTGCCGCTATGCGCTGGCGGCATCGGCTGCGTCGGTCGAGCACCCGGGCACGGCGCTGTGCACGCGCGACGATGTCGAACGGATTCATGCCGAACTGGTTGCGCAGGCAAGCTGACGATCAGGCGGCCTGACGCGCGCACGATCGCGTCCCCGTACGATCAATCGTTGATCTGGCTCAGCGGTTTTCGCGCCGCGATCGCGAAAAATGGGGCAGCCATTCCACGAGATCTTCCATGGCCTTTCGCCTGCTCGCCTGCCTGCTCCTGTTGTCGTGCGTGCCGCCGGTTTCGTCCGCCGACGTCGCGACCGTCGATTCGCCATCTCAGCGTGTGCTGATCCTGGTCTACCACCGGTTCGCCACCGCGCGACTGGATTCGATGACGGTCCGTACCGAAACGTTCCGCCACCAGCTGCAGGCGATCGAGGCGAACGGCTACCGCATCGTGCCGCTCGCCGACGTCGTGCGCTGGCATGGCGGCCAGGCCGATGCCGTGCCGGCGCGAGCGGTCGCGATCACCGTCGACGACGGCCATCGCTCCGTCTACGACGTGCTGCGCCCATTGCTGGCTGCACATCCCGTGCCGGTCACGCTGTTCATCTATCCCTCGGCCATTTCCAACGCCAGCTATGCGATGACATGGGACCAGTTGCGCATGCTCGGGCAGTCCGGCGGGTTCGACATCGAGTCCCACACGTACTGGCATCCGAATTTCCGCACCGAACGCGCCCGACTCACGCCGGACGACTACCTGCGCTTCGTGTCGTTCCAGTTGAGCCGGTCGCGCGAACGGCTCGAGTCCGAAACCGGCCAGCCGATCCGGATGCTGGCCTGGCCGTTCGGCGTCCATGATGCGCAGACCGACCAGTTGGCCGCTCGCCAGGGCTACATCGCGGCATTCACGCTCGATGCGCGCCCCGTGCGCGTCACCGACTCGGCAATGGCGCTGCCACGCTATCTGATGACGGACGCCTGCGACACACGATGCATGAACGGATTGCTGAGAACCGCCGGGGGAAGTCATGATTGAACGCCTGATCGCCTGTCTGCTCGTGTCGCTCGCCGGATTCGCCGCCCACGCGGCGCCCGTCACGATCACCGTCGTCGATGCGACGAACGGGCACCCGCTGGCCGGCGCGATCGGCCATGCGTCGGGCGCGAACCGTACCGCGGATCGAGATGGCGCGTTTTCACTGGAGATCGACGCGGCGGTTACACGCCTGAGCGTGCGTGCGCCGGGCTACGCGCGAACCGAAGTCACACTGGCACCCGCCGTGGGCGCACAAACGATCCGCTTGACCCCGATGCGTCCGAAAGCCGTCTATCTGTCCGCTTACGGCGTCGCGGACCGCACGCTGCGCGAGGCGGCGCTGTCCCTTCAGGACAAGACGGCGATCAACGCGCTCGTCATCGACGTGAAGGGCGACAGCGGCGTGACGCCATATCGCAGCCTGGCGCGTGAGATCTCCGGTGCCGCGAGCAATGTCGCCGGTGCCATCGTTCGTCCGCCCGATCTGCCGGATCTGCTGCGGACGTTCCACGCGCGCGGTCTCTACCTGATTGCCCGCATCGTCGTGTTCAAGGACGACCCGCTGGCTCGCGCTCACCCCGAGTGGGCCGTGCGCGATGCAGCCGGCGAGATCTGGCAGGACCGCGAGCATCAGCGCTGGATCGACCCGACGTCGCGCGCGGCCTGGCAACACAACTACGACGTCGCGGAAGAGGCCGCCCGCATGGGTTTCGACGAAATCCAGTTCGACTACCTGCGTTTTCCCGACGCCAACGGCCTTCGGTTCGGCGAGCCCAATACCGAGGCCAACCGGGTCGCGGCGATCACCGGATTCCTGATCGGTGCGCGTGAACGGCTGCGTCCGTACAACCTCTACGTGTCGGCGGACATTTTCGGGTACGTCTGCTGGAACAGCGACGACACCTCGATCGGGCAGCGGCTCGATGCGCTCGGACCGGTCGTTGACTATGTGTCGCCGATGCTCTATCCATCGGGCTTTACGTGGGGCTTGCCCGGCTGCCGGAAGCCCACCGAACATTCCGGCGAGATCGTCGCACGGTCGCTGGCCGAGGCGAAGCGCCGGACCGGACTGGACGGTGTCCGGTTTCGGCCGTGGCTCCAGGCGTTTCGCGACTATGCGTTCGATCGCCGGCCGTACGATGCCGACGAGATCCGCGCACAGGTCGATGCGGCCGATGCGGCGGGCACGGACGGCTGGATGCTGTGGAATCCTCGCAATCGCTACGATCCTGCCGCGTTGCCGCGCTGAGCGGCAGGTGCGGACGGGCGCGAACGTGCAGGAGTCGAATCGATCATGCCGTGGAATGACGAGCGTTATCCGCCCTCGATGCGGAATCTGCCGCCGCAGGTTCGCGGCAAGGCGATCGAGATTGCCAACGCGCTGCTGCGGCAGGGGCGCACCGAGGGCAGCGCGATCCGCATTGCGATCGCGCAGGCGAAACGGTGGGGGCGTGCGCGTGCCGTCTTGCGGGGCCGCGGGTGATGGTCAAGTCGACGAATGACTGAGCGACGGCCCTGCCGTCGATACTAGGCCGAATACCGTGCCGGGCATTCGCGCCCGGCCATCGCTGGATGCAGTCGCGCGGCCAGAACGCACGCCATCAGCATGACGGCGACCGCGATGCCGTGCGCCGGGTTGCGCAGACACGACGCGACCTGCTCGCTTCTCCCAACACCGAACAGGCACCACAGGCAGAAATGCTCGCAGTTGTTCGTGAGCAGCCGGTATTGGCATTCGCCAAGGCGCGAGGCCGCGCGGCGCGCGGCTTCCGTTCCGTCGTACAGCGTGCGCGCGTGGCGAATGACCGCGAACCCGAAGCCGGCACGGAAACCGTCCAGGGTGACGACCTCGACGGGTCCGACGCTCGCATGGCGTGACCATCCCGCGTAGTGAATCACATTGCCGTCGCCGATGTAGATCCCGTGATGGAGATAGCCGGGGCGGCGGGTCACGAGGTGGGCACCGACCGGCGGTTCGCCATCCAGCGTGGCGTCGTCGGCGTGCGCTGCGGTCGAATTGATCATCGCGAGCTCCTCGGTCCTGCGGCGGCGGGGCGGAAGCGTCACGCGCCGGCCGCGAAACACGTTGCGTCCTGTCACGTCTCCAGTATTGACAGTGAAGCCGCACGGGACAATCAGCGTGGCCTGAACTTGCTGTCCGACATCGGGCCGCCGTGTCGGAAATTTCCGACGGGGCATGCAATATCGGCTGACAGCCGTCACGGACGATTGCGCCGTCGGTATCCCGCTCCCCCTGTTTTCAGCCGTGCCGCACGGGCAGATGAGGCGCGATGACTGTTTCGCCGGAACCCATCCGACCTCGTTCGGCTTCGACAGGCGCGCACTTGACCTGAGTCAACGGGAAATCGACGTTCCGCGCGACGCTGACATCGTCGTCGACACCAATGCGCGACGTCACCGCACGCAGCCCGTTCCGCGACCGGACGGGCGGTATCGCAGCCATGCGTGCTCAATCAGGAGAGTGAAGATGTGGACCGGAACCGTGAAGATGCTGCTGGCAGCCTGTCTGCTGAACATCGGTGCGAACGTGCTGGCTCAAACGTCGACCGAGCCGATCGTGCGCAACGGTGTCGCTTATATCACCGGCGGAATCGGCCAGGACGAGGTCACTGCATTTCGCGATGTCGCGCCTCGCTACAACCTGAGGATCACGTTCGCATCGAAGAGGGGCCATTATCTTTCCGATGTCGATGTCACGCTGTCGTCCGGCAAGTCGACGATTCTCGACGCACGCACGATGGGCCCGTTCCTGTTCGCGCGCGTGCCGCCGGGGCGATATACCCTGTCCGCGCACGACAGGGCCGTTCAGGAAGTCCGGCACGTCGTCGTACCGGCGCGCGGCGCGGTCGATGTGCGCTTTTACTGGCACGACCCCGAACGACAGGGCGCGATACGTCTGTGTGCCGAATGTTCCGGATCGCAGGAGCAGCCGGCCCGCTAGCCGCGCGTTCGCTCAGAAGCCGCGCGACGGCCATGCGCGGCGCTCGCGTCATCGACGTGGCGGGCCTCCGCTCGCAGCTCGACTCCGCCGATGCGCTCGGCACGAAGGAATGGATGCAGTGGAACAGGCTCGATCGCTACGATCCCGCTGTGCTGCCGCGCTGACCGGCGCGCTGCTGTTCATGCTTGCATCAGCCGGTGCGCACGCGGAATCCGACACGGTCGTGGCGCAGCAGCAGACCGCCGCGATCGACGAGGCGATCGCCGCCGAAATCGCCGATGGCCATCTTGCCGGCGCGGTAGTCGTGACGGGCGACGCGGACGGCGTGCGGGTGCGCGTCGCGCGCGGCCTGCGCATGACGGGCGAGCACGTCGAGGCAATGACGGCCGATACCGTCTTCGATCTTGCGTCGCTGACCAAGCCGGTGGCGACGGCGGTCGCGATCATGCAGCTCGCGGAGCGGGGCATGCTGAGCCTCGACGCGCCGGCCGCGCGCTACTGGCCCGCGTTCGGAGCGCACGACAAGGCCGGCATCACGATCCGCCAGTTGCTCGCGCATGTGTCGGGGCTACCGGCCGGCGTGTCGTCGTCCCGGGCGCTGCGCAGCCGCGCCGCCGTGCTGGCCGACATCGTCGCGATGACACCCGGCGCGCCGGCCGGCACACAGGTGCGCTACAGCGACGTCAACTACGTGGTGCTTGGCGAGATCGTCGAGCGTGTGTCGCATCGGCCGCTCGACGCGTGGTGCACCGCGCATGTGTTCGCGCCGCTCGGGATGGCGAGCACCGCATTCCGGCCACCGGCGCCGCTGTTCGCGCGCGTGGCGCCCACCACCGTTCGCGATGGCCGTCTGCTCCGGGGAAGTGTCCACGATCCCGTCGCGGCCGCGATGGGCAGCGTTGCCGGTAATGCGGGCCTGTTCGCGAGTGCGGACGATCTGGCGCGCTTCGCGCGCATGTTGCTGAACGGCGGTTCGCTCGGCCCGGTGCGCGTGCTGACGCGACGCAGCGTGGCCGCGCTCGAGACGCCGACCACGCTCGACGCGGAAGGCGACCTGCACACGCCCGGCTGGGCGGTCGGGCCGCCGCTCGTCGCGAACCGCTACCGGCTACCGCCGGTCGGCGCGCTGCAACACCTCGGCTACACGGGCACGGCGCTGTGGATCGATCCCGTGACGCGCCGCTTCGCGATCGTGCTCACGAGCCGGCTGTACCCCGACGAAACCGGCACGGCCATGCCATTGCGCGCGCTCGTGCTCGGCATCGTCTCGAGCGAGGCCGCGCCCGTGACGTCGTCGTGGATCGCGACGCGCGTGCCCGCGATGGCGGCGGCGCTCGCGCAGGTCGCCCGGTTGCCGGCATCGCGCGGGCCGGTTCTGGCCGGCATCGACGTGCTCGCGGCGAGCGGCTTCGCGGCCGTCGCAGGCAAGCGCATTGCGCTCGTCACGAACCACAGCGGCTTCGACCGGTTCGGCCGGCGCACGGTCGACCTGCTCGCGCAGGCACCGGGCGCGCGGCTCGTCGCCCTGTTCGCGCCCGAGCACGGGCTCGGCACCGACGTCGACGAGACCTACGGCGACACGGTCGACGCCGCGACCGGTGTGGTCGTTCACAGTCTCTACGGCGATCGCCGCAGGATCGCACCCGCACTGCTCGCCGATGTCGACGTGCTGGTGCTCGACCTGCAGGACGCAGGCGTACGCTTCTTCACGTACCTGGCCACCCTCGGTTACGCGCTCGAGGCCGCCGCCGCCGCGCATCGCCCGGTGCTCGTGCTCGACCGCCCGGACCCGCTGGGCGGCGATGTGATCGGCGGCCCCGTCGCCGATGCCGGGCCGGCCACGTTCACCGGCTATTACCCGTTGCCGCTCCAGCCCGGCATGACGCTCGGCGAACTGGCGCGACTGTTCAATGACCGCCTGCATATCGGTGCGGCGCTGACCGTGGTGCCGATGGCGAATTACGTGCGCGCGATGCGCTTCGGCGATACCGGGCTCGGCTGGGTGCCTCCATCGCCGAACCTGCGCGATGGCGCCGCGATGTCGCTGTACCCGGAGACGGGGCTCATCGAGGGAGCGGCGGTCAGTGTCGGGCGCGGCACCGAGACGCCGTTCGGCGTGGTCGGCGCGCCGTGGATCGACGGGCGCGTCCTCGCGGGCGATCTTCGCGCGATGAGGCTGGACGCGACGTTCTCGGCGGTCCGCTTCGTGCCTGCGGAAGGGCCGTATCGCGGCAAGGTATGCGAAGGGGTGCGGATCGAACGGCCGCCGGGCGCGGCGCGGCCGGGCGAGATCGGCCTGGCGCTCGCGCTGGCGCTGCACCGGCGTTATCCGGCGCGGTTCCGGATCGATGCGATCCGTGCTTCGGTCGGTTCGCGCGAGGTGGCGGACATGCTGGAGGCGGGGCGGTCGCTCGACGAGATCGAGCGCGTGGTTGTCGCGCAGGATGCGGCGTTCGGGCCTGAGAGAGCCGCATTTCTGCTGTACTGAACGGATGGCAAACAGGCGGCGGACGTGCATGGCATGCGCGACGCATGCCATGGCGCGACGTGCGGAGAATGGGCGGCAGAATGCCGGAACGGGCGCTCGTTTCGGTCGGACTCGCGGTGGAGCGTCTGCGCACCATCGTGGCAGGCACCGATCGGCGCGCGCGTCGCGCGGCTGTCCACGGGCGCTCGCTCGCGCAACTGCACGCTATTCGTGCGCCTCGGATTGCGTGGCAGGACCGGCCGGATGTTCATCGTGCCGTTTGCCGCGGCCTCGCTGCTTGCGTCCCGTGTCTTCGAGCATTCTCGTGACGTTGCTGAAGGCATTGCGCAGCGCGACGTAGACGTCCTCGTCGTGTTCTTTGCTGGATACCAGTTGATGTCCGGGAATCGTGATTTCGATCCGGATATTGAACGGTTTCCCCTGATGATCGCGCTTCTCGTCCAGCACGACATTGACCCTGCAATGCGAGATGTCCTGCCGGAATCGATCGAGTTTGGATACATGGCGGGCGGCTTCCGCCTCGAGCGCGTCCGAGCGCGGCATGCCTTGAAATACCAGTTCGTAAGGTGGCTTCATTGCTTGATCCGTTGATGGTTGATGAATGCCGGTCGTGCCTCGTCGTGCCGGCGGTCCAGAGATTCCGATTCAGAACGTGGCGATCTGAAGAGCGACATCGAACGCGATGACCACTGCCGAGCACAGAACACCGAGCGTCATGTTCGCGAGCCGATGCCCGACGTCCGGATGCTTGCCAGACCATGCCGTAATGAAGAACAACCCGTCGAGAATCACCTGCAATGCAAATACGAACAGCATCAGCGTGAACTCGTAGCCGGCCTGCGGCAGTTGCGCAAAATTCCAGCCATGCCGACTCACCCAATAGCTGATCCGATACACCTCATATCCGGCCAGCAGCAGGGGAAACACGTAGGAAACGAAATAGGTCGGCAAGGTCGCATGCCGAAACTCGGGTAGGAAATGATGTCCGGTCTGCATGGTTGCCTCCCAACCTGAGCGCGTACGTCGGGACGATGTCGTCCACGTTTTCAGCCTAGGCTTCCGGGGCGACCGCCGCTTGACACGCATCAACGGCGACTTTCATAGACCGCGTCGGCCCGCGGAAACGCGACGATTTCATCGAGAGAGTGTCCAGGCCAGGGCGTAACGCGGACGACAAGGTTTGACCAACATCAACGGCGTGCGTACGGCACCCTTCATTGTGAATGGGAGCCTGACGCGGTTACGACCGGCATCGGTCGACCGATCGGCGACATGAGCGCCCCGCGATCGGCTGGAAGAGCGCAATTCCGATCGTGCCATCGACGCGAAACCAATCCGCTGAACCTGCAATCCCATAGGAAACCGACATGAAGTCCGATGCGAAACTCAAACACGATGTCGAACAGGAACTGTCCCGGGATCCGGCTGTCGACGCGCGCCAGATCGAGGTCACGGTGCGCGACGGCGCCGTGACGCTGCTGGGCATGGTTTCGAGCTGGGCGCAGAAGTTCGCGGCGCAGAAGGCGGTCCAGCGCGTCGGCGGCGTGCGTGTGCTGCTGCTGGAACTCGAAATCGCCGCGCCGGCAGCCAGTCGCTCGGACGCGGAACTGGAAGCCAGGATCATGTCCGCGCTCGACTGGCAGGAAGCGTTGCAGGACCAGTCGATCCGTGTCGAGGTCGACCATGGCCGCGTGACGCTCGACGGCGAGGTGGAGTGGGGTTTTCAGCGTCAAGCGGCAGAGGCGCTGGTGAGCCGGATGGCCGGCGTTGTCGACGTCGCGAACCGCATTCAAGTGCGCGCCGCCCATACCGCGCAGGACATCTGCGCCGAGATTGCCGATGCGTTGGCTCGCCGTGCACAGCGAAAAGGTGCGGCGATCTCCATCGAGGTGGCGAACGGTGTCGTCACGCTGACCGGCACGGTCGATTCGATGGCGGAGAAGCGCGCCGCGTGCGGTGCGGCATGGTCAGTCAAGGGCGTGCGCGAAGTTGTCGATCATCTGACGATTGGATGACCTGACGGATACGTGAATCATTATTCAGTATCACTGACGCAATACGTGGCTTGAATCAACACCCGGCTCGATGTTTCCTGTCACCGGCATCCAGGGTGGGATCGACATCCCTGCGGCAGCGGTGGCGCCTGCGGCTCCGCTGCCGACATGAATTCCGCGTATCACGCTGGCGAGTCGTACGAGATCCGCCGGTGGCACGCGAATGACTCAGCCGAGTTCGGCGCCCCAGTTTCCCGATTGCGCGGCGCCCGGTGACGGGGCCATGCGTGGGCGATGCGCGATCATGCAATCGGTCGTGAGCAGCAGCGACGCGACCGAGATCGCGTTCTGTAGCGCCGAACGCGCGACCTTGACGGGGTCGACGATTCCGGCAGCAATCATGTCCCCATATGTCGCCGTCGCCGCGTCATAGCCGAACGCTCCGGTTGCGATATCGACCGCGTGTACGACGGCCTGTGCGTCCGCTCCGGCATTTTCGGCGATCTGACGCAGCGGGGACGCCAGTGCGTCGTGCACGATCCGCGCACCGGTGCGCTGCACATCCGTCAGGTATGTGCCATTGCCTACGAGCGCGCGCCGTGCACGCAGCAGTGCGACGCCACCGCCCGGCACAATGCCTTCCTCCATCGCGGCGCGCGTCGCATGCAACGCATCCTCGAAGCGATTCTTGCGCTCGCGCAGCGCGGTTTCAGTCGCAGCGCCGACGCGAATCACCGCGACGCCGCCCGCGAGTTTCGTCAGCCGGCGCGTCAGCGCGTCGCGCTCGTATCCGGCCGGTGTCGCCGCGATGCGTGTACGCAGCGCCTGGACGCGGTCGTCGATGTGCTGGCGTTCGCCTCGCCCGGCGATGACGGTCGTCGTCTCGCGCGTGATCTCGACGCGCCGCGCGGCACCGAGATCGTCCAGCGTCGTGCGCTCGAGTGTCCGGCCAGCCTGAGCGGAAATGACCGTCGCACCAGTCAGCGCGGCGAGGTCGGCAAGCTGCTCGGTACGTGCCTCGCCGAATCCGGGCGAGCGGATCGCGCACGATTTCAGCGTGCCGCGCAGGTGGTTGACGACAAGGGTCGCCAGCGCTTCGCCTTCCACTTCGTTCGCGACGACGAGAAGCGGCTTGCCGGTACTGCTGAGCGCCTCGAGTACCGGCAGCAGTTGTGCGATCGCGCTGATGTTCATGTCGCAGAGCAGGATGCGCGGCTCGTCAAGGACGACGCGATGATTGTCCGAATCGACGAACAGCGGCGACAGATAACCGCGATCGATCAGCGAGCCGTCCACCGTCTCGAGCTCGTCGTCGAGCTTCGTGCCGTCCTCGATGCTGATCGCGCCGTCCCTGCCCACACGCTCGACGGCCTGTGCGACAAGCGCGCCGATCGTGCTGTCGCCGCTGGCGGAAATCGTCGCGATCTGGCGCATCTCGTCCGCGCTCGCGCACGGTTTCGACAAGCGGTGCAGTTCGGCGACCACGTCGCGGCCGGCCGCTTCGATCGCGCGCTTGAGCGCCATCGGATCGTGCCCGGCAGTGACGCACTTGATGCCTTCGGCAACGATTGCCTGTGCCAGGGTGGTGGCAGTGGTCGTGCCGTCGCCGGCGACTTCGCTCGTGCGGGTCGCCACTTCGCGCAACAACTGGGCGCCCATTTCCTCGAACGGGTCGGGCAGGTCGACAGCGCCGGCGACGACGACGCCCGAGTTCGCAACCAGCGGCGCGGCGCCGGTCCGCTCGACGATCACGTTGCGGCCGCCCGGGCCGAGCGTGATCTTGACTGCCTCGGCAATCGCGTTGACGCCTTTGAGCAGCCGTTGGCGAGCATCCTGGTGAAAGACAAGCGATTTTGCGGGCACGATACACCTCCTCTGCGACGAAGCCGGGCACGACGCGTCTCGGGACCGGCGCCGATACGGATATTCCACCTGCCGGCGCGTCGTGCCGATTGACCTGGGTCAACGAGCGCAATGCGTTTCGCACCGCGTGTGCTCGCCCAAGCGCCTTCGGTCTCTCGATCCTGAGCGTTGATCTCCGTCAATTGCCGCGGTCATCACCGATCGAGAATGACAGAAACAAGATCGAGGCATCGTTCCAGAAAGGCATTCTGACGGTCACGCTGCCGAAGACGCCGGAAACGCACAAGGCCGAGAAGAAGATCGAGGTCAAGGCAGGCTGAAACAGGTTGCAGGCATCCGCCGACGCATGCCGGGGATGCCGGTGCACATGCTTTCCGTATTCTTCTCGATCGCTCGATCATGGCGTGAAACACCGACATTCGGACGGTCGATGAAAGGCGATCCTGCATTCGCCATGCATGCAGAGCCGATAACCGGGATATCGGCCACGGCGCCATTGCGCCAGTGGTTGCACCGTCGCGTGCAATCCGCCCCACGGGATCGATTTTCTGCAGATCGCCCGCGCGTCATGGCGAATGGATTCAACGGACGCACGCGCCACCCGACAAGCGTGCATGAGGGAGGTCGTCATGTATGCCGGCAAGGTTCTCGTCGTGTTCTATTCGCGCACCGGCACGACCCGCCGGGCCGCGTCCGCGTTGGCCGAGATGCTCGACGCCGACGTCGAGGAAATCCTCGTGACGCGCGATCGCGCGGGCCCGTTCGGCTATCTGCGTTCGCTCGTCGAGGCAATCAACCAGAAGCCGGCGGAGATCGTCGCGGCGAAGCGCGACCCGTCCGCGTACGATCTCGTGGTGATCGGTTCCCCGGTCTGGGCAGGCTGCGTATCGTCGCCGGTGCGGGCGTATCTCGTCGCGAATCAGCGGCGCCTGCCGCGTGTCGCATTCTTTTGCAGCTTCGCGCAACGCGGTGCGGACTCCGCACTAACGCAAATGCGGACACTGGCACGCAAGTCGCCGCTCGCCGAATGTCGCGTGACGCCGCGCGAAACGTTGCATGGCGATGCCAGCCCGATTCTGGCGGCATTCGCCGAACAGGCAGCGCGCAGGCTGGCGGAAGCGGTCGCGACGCCTGCGGCGCGCTGAAGCATGCGCGGGCGCACGGGACCGTGCGCCCTCGTGTAACGGTGTGGCGGACGCTCCGACGTCGGCGCAAACGCCAGCTTGCGCGATGGACCGGCCTCAAGACACCGGTCGGTGTGCGTCTGCGGCCGCGAGATAGCCGACGATATCGTCGAGCATAACCAGGCGACCATAGTCGCGCTCCGGGATCTCCACCTTCAGCCGCGCGTGAAGGCCCGTCAGAAAATTGAGCCAGTCCATCGAATCGAGATCGACCTGACTGCGCAGCGGACGATCCGCACGCAGCGTCGACGGGTCGAGTTCGGGCGCAACGGATGCAAGCGTTTCCAGTACGACCGAAAGGATGTCTGCATTGTTCATCGGTTCAACTCCTCGGGGTGCTGCAGCAATTCACCCAGTTCAACCAGGAACAGCGCACCGCGATGGCCGTCGGATACGCAGCCGCGATAACCCGTCTCGTTGCCGGAGAGCGCTCGCCGGGGCGTGCCGGCCGCAGGCGAACCCGCCGCCGCGATCGCCCGTTCGACGTCCGCAAGCGTCACCGAGCCTGTCGGGCCAGTGCCCGTCACACTGTCGGGATCGACCTGGTGCTGCTGCGCAAGCTTGCGCGCGGCTGGCACATCCGGGATCGGGGGCGCCATGTGTTGCCCGTCCGACTCCCGATTCGACCGTGGCAGACGCTTGCGTCGCAAGTGCAAAGAACCGTTGATCGCGGATCACGACGCCGCTTGAACGCCTGGATCGCCGCATCTGCGGTGCAATCGGCTGTCGGTTGACATCGCTCAAGCTTGCCTCGGGTTTCCGAGTAAAGCATTCATCTTGCAGGCCAGCCGGTCTCAGTGAGTGCGCGCAGCGTTTCGCCGCAGACGAGCCGGCGAGGGGCCAACGCATTGAAGGAGCACCTTATGCGAGCGCGTGACGTGATGACGACCGCGGTCATTTCCGCCAGTCCGGAGATGAGCGTTCAGGACACCGCAAAGCTGCTCGCGGAGCACTCGATCAGCGCGGTTCCGGTAATCGATGCGGACGGAAAGCTGATCGGGATCGTCAGCGAAGGCGACCTCGTGCACCGCGTCGAAATTGGCACGCATGCCAGGCGCCGCTCCTGGTGGCTGGAGCTTCTTGCGTCCAGCCGTGAATTGGCCAGCGAGTATGTAAAGGAACACGCGCAGACCGTGAAGGACCTGATGACTGTCGACGTCGTCACGGTCGCCGAAGACACGCCGCTGTCCGAAGTTGCCGAATTGCTGGAACGGCACCGCATCAAGCGCGTGCCAGTCGTCGACAACGGCAAGGTGGCAGGCCTGGTGAGTCGAGCCGATCTCGTGCGCGCGCTTGCCAGCGAGACGAACGACAAACGGAAGTCGGTCGCGCATGCGGACGTCGAGATACGCGAGGCGATACTGAATGCGATGTCTGGCCAACGCTGGGCGCTAACGCGAGGCCAGATCATCGTCAGGAACGGCAAGGTACATCTATGGGGCGTGATCTTCAGCGAAGAGGAGCGCAAAGCGGTGTGCGTGGCAGCCCAGACTGTACCGGGCGTCAAACAGGTGATCAGCCATCTCGTCTATCCTCTTACGCTTCCCTCGATGTAAACGTAAGCGGGCGACACACATCATCGGAAAAAAGGCCGGTGCTCACGCCGCTGCCGAGTGGCGCACGAGTGTGCGTTCGTGCTACGCGAAGCAGCACGAACGCGAACACGAGAGACTACCTCGACCGGTCAGAACTGCTGATCGTAGTTGAGGCGGACATGCTCCGGATGTGCGAGGCCGTCACTCGTGATCGTGAGATCGATGTGATAGACACCTTTCCAACGTGCGTCGAACACGTTCCCGTACGTGACCGCATTGCCGTCCTGCGTCGGGTCGAGTGCTATCCGCGTCGATTTTGAATGGAAGGCACTGGCTTCGCTTCGCGGTCCCTGCACGACAGCAACGACGTGAGCATTGTCAATGCGCTTTCCGTTCGACCTGTCGAACAGGGCGACCGTGAGCAGGAACAGGTTCACGTTGTTCGATGCCACGCCGGAACCGCCGCCCGGCGTAGCGGCGCGACTCGCCGGAACCACACCGTAGTGGACGACGAGCTTGCCCGTCGTCACGCTGCGCGTCAGGTCGTTCGCACCGGCGGTCGATACCGCGCCGACAAGCAATGCCAGCCAGGCAAGCAGCACAAGAAAAATTCGCGATCGCATCGGGGCCTCCTCGGCGGTGGATTTACCGCATCGGCAATGCGCACGCAAAGCGACCGGAATCTTGCTTCCATGCTGACATCTCGCGAAAACGCAGGCTTGACGCACGTCATGCCGCCGCATCATTCGGCGGATGCGTCCGTTCCACCCCAGTGCACCGGCAAGCGGACGACATCCACATGCCCCGGGAGATCGCCCGCCACGTCGCTTTCCATGTACGAGAAGTAGACGACGACGAGACGCCGGAGATCGACAATCCGGACCACGTGTATCGATCCAAACACCGGATCGACGGATTCGTCGAACACCTGAGCCAGCCGCGGCAAGCGGGCGGTCGTGGCGAGCGTTCCGGTCTGGTGGCAGGACACCGATGCTCCGGCGCCATGTCTGTCGCGCAAGGACGGTCGTTCGTCGCGCGCGTGCGGCTCCGAGACGAAGCACGTTACTCCGTGGAGCTTCGGGTCGTCGTACGCGGATATGCCGATATGCGCGCCGTAGCGCTGAGAGTGTGGCGGAATGCGCGCCAGTTCCTCCGCATCGACGACGGATGCGCAGGAGATCGCCAGCGCGACGGACGCAATCCATGTACGTGTTCGCAGCGTGATCATCGCCAGCATCCTCGACTGATCGGCAAAACTGTCTCGGCAGGACTCCCGTGCAACGAGACGGATTGAACTTCAGACTAGGTGCCTGCCGGTATCGAACGCTTGACTTGCGTCAAGGCGGGATGAACGGGTGGCCGGATGCTTGCTGCAAGAGCGGCCGATCGGGCGCGACGCAACGGCCATGTGGCGGGCGGCATCGCACTCGCGACACGGCGCGCGCATCCGTGCGTTAAGAATCCGGTAAGGAATTCCCCCGAAGATGAACGCATCGCTCAGGAGAACCACGATGCGCATATCCGACTCGGTTCGCATGCTATGCCGGGCAGGCCTGGGGGCTGCCATATGCGTGGCCGCCATCGCCGACGCAGGTGCCGAAACGCCGGCCCAGTTGCTGGCCGGCTACACGGCACAGTCAGGCGTCGGCGCCATGCCGTCGCGCGGTCAGCAGTTCTTCACGTCCCGACATGGGCGCGACTGGAGCTGCGCGACCTGCCATGGCGGCACGCCGACCGGTGCAGGCACGCACATCGTTACCGGTAAGACCATCGAGCCGCTTGCGCCCGCTTTCAACCCGGCCCGATTCACGGACGGCGCCAGGACCGAAAAGTGGTTCCGCAGAAACTGCAAGGACGTCGTCGGGCGCGAATGCTCGTCGGCCGAGAAGGCCGACGTCCTGAGCTGGCTCATGAGTCTGAAACCCTGACGGCGAACGATCATGAACAACATCGACTCGACGAAGTCGCCGCGCAGGATCGCCGCGCGGCGCCATGCACGCGCAAGCGTGCTCGCGATGCTGCTGATGTCGCTGCTGCCGTGCGCGGCACGGGCGGAAGACGAAATGCGCAGCGTCGCGATTCCGTTACTGCCGAAGTACCGGCAGGAGTGCGCGACCTGCCATGTCGCCTATCCGCCCGGGGCGCTGCCCGCCGAATCGTGGCGACGCATCCTGAACGGTCTCGACCATCACTTCGGCACCGATGCGACGCTGGACCCGACAACGATCGGGCAACTGGAAACATGGCTGACGGCACATGCGGCGACGGGCAGCGCGGCGCGCCGTCCCCCGGAAGACAGGATTACCCGGTCGGCGTGGTTCGCCGCCACGCACGACGAGGTTCCTGCGTCCGTGTGGCGCAGCGCTGCAGTGAAGCGGCCGTCGAATTGCGCCGCATGTCATACGCAAGCAGACAAAGGAAATTTCGATGAACGATTCGTCCGCATCCCGAGTACACGGTGAACCGGCACCCTCGCGTCCCGCACGGATACTGGTCTGGGACGCTCCGCTGCGCGTATTCCACTGGCTGAGCGTCATTGCCTTCGCCGGCGCGTGGCTGACCGCCGAGAGCGAGCGATGGCGGCTGATGCACGTCGCGTTCGGCTACACGATGCTGGCGCTCGTCGCGTTTCGCGTCGTTTGGGGCGTGGCCGGCACGCGTCATGCGCGGTTCTCGTCGTTCGTGCGTTCGCCGGCGGCCGCTTTCCGCTACGTCCTGAGCCTCGCGAAAGGCCGGCCCGAACATCACGTCGGCCACAACCCCGCCGGCGCGGTGGCGATCGTCGCCATGCTGGCGATGATGGTCGTCACGGGGGTGACCGGCTGGGGGGCCTACACCGGAAACGGCGAGTCGTTCGGTGATCTGCATGAGGGTGCGGCGAACGCCATGCTCGCGCTCGTCGTGTTCCATGTCGCCGCCGTTCTCGTCAGCAGCGTCGTGCATCGTGAGAATCTGGCCGGCGCGATGGTGACCGGCTACAAGCGCGGTGCGCCGATCGACGGCATCCGGCGTGCGTGGTGGGGGATCGCTGTCGTGATGACGGCCGCGGTGATCGGCTGGTGGTGGACGCAATGGCAGGCGGCACCGCAGCCCGCTCGAGCGGACCGGCCCGTCGCGACGGACACCGGCCGCCCCGCGCACGGCGCGGGCGGGGACGACGACTGACGGCCACCGGCGGAGTGCTCGATCGTGCGCATCCTGCTCGTGGAAGACGACGTCCTGCTCGGCGACGGGATCCGCGCCGGATTACGCCAGCAAGGGTTCCAGGTCGACTGGGTGCGTGACGGCGACGCGGCCCAGCGCGAGCTGCGCGCGCATGTTCATGCTGCGACGGTCCTCGATCTCGGCTTGCCGCTCGTGGACGGCATGGAAGTCCTGCAGCGCATTCGCCGCGACGGCATGGCGTCGCCGATCCTGGTCCTGACCGCACGCGATGCCGTGCCCGACCGCATCAAGGCGCTCGACGCGGGCGCCGACGACTACGTGATCAAGCCCGTGGACCTGTACGAGCTCGGTGCGCGCCTGCGAGCGCTGGTCCGGCGGTCCCACGGTCGGCCGACCGAGCGGCTCCACGCGCAGGACGTCGAGCTGGAACCCGCGTCGCGAACCGCGCGCCGCGCCGGCGTGGCCGTCGCGCTGTCCACGCGAGAGTTCGACCTGCTGCACATCCTGATGCTGAATGCCGGCCGGGTTCTGTCGCGCGAGCAGATCGAGCAGTATCTGTACAGCTGGGGGCAGGAGGTGGAGAGCAATGCCGTCGAGGTCCACATACATCGCCTGCGCGCCAAGCTCGGCAGCGAGCTGATCCGAACGGTGCGCGGCGTGGGTTACGTGCTCATGCGGGGCGATGCATGAAAGCCCTGCTGCCCGCGCGTTCGTTGCACGGCCGGCTGCTGACGCTCGTGCCGGCCGTGGTTCTCGGTGTCTGGCTATCGACGCTGATGCTGACCTGGCTGGATGCGCAGCGCGAGATCGACCGGTTGCTCGATGGCCACCTCGCGCAGGCGGCGGCACTGCTCGTCGCGCAGCAGGCGCGCGGGCCGGATGACGACGACAATGCGATCGACGCACCGATCCTTCATCCGTACGGCCCGCGTGTGGCCTTTCAGGTGTTTCATGACGGGCGGCTCGGCCTGCATTCCGAAAACGCACCGGCGAAGCCGATGGTGGCGCCCGAGCTGACCGGACGCGATCGGGCCTCTGGATTCTGGACCGTCGTGATCGACGGGAATGCGTGGCGGGTATTCGTCGTGCACGGCGTGCGCAGCGACGTTCAGGTGTTCGTGGGCGAGCGAATCGATTCACGCGAATCGATCCTGCGCGCCGTCATGCGCAGTGCATTCTGGCCGATGGCGGCCGCGTTGCCGTTGCTGGTGCTCGCCATCGGCTGGGCGGTTCGCCGTGGCACGGCGCCGCTGCGCGATTTCGGCCGAGTGCTGGCGCGGCGCAATCCGCAGGCGCTCGATCCGATTCGGCCGGATCGGACACCGCTCGAGATGCGGTCGATGCTGGATGCGCTGAACCGGCTGTTCGAACGGATTCGCACCGTCATGGACGCGGAGCGCCGATTCACTGCCGATGCGGCTCACGAGTTGCGCACGCCGATCGCGGCCGTCAAGGCACAGGCGCAGGTCGCCATGGCGGAGCCCGATGACGAGCGACGCCGGCATGCGCTGCGCGGCGTGCTCGAAGGGTGCGATCGGGCCGCGCGCCTGGTGGATCAGCTTCTGTTGCTTTCGCGTCTCGATGCGGGCGCACTGACGGACCGCGCACCGGTCGACGTATCGGCCCTGGCGAAACGGGTGGTCGCGGAGGCTGCGCCTCGGTCGATCGGAAAACGGCAGCGGCTGGAACTCGATGCGCCATCGCCATGCGTCGTCGGCGGCAACGAACCATTGCTCGAGTCGATGGTGCGCAACCTGGTCGACAATGCGATTGGCTACAGCCCGCCACAGGCGCACATATCCGTTTCGGTTTGCCGACGGGAAGGGCACACCGTGCTACGGGTCGAAGACGGCGGCCCGGGTATCGGCGACGACGACCTGCACAGGCTCGGCGAACGGTTCTTTCGGCCGCAGGGAGCCCGGCCGGGCGGGAGTGGCCTCGGCTGGTCGATCGTACGGCGAATCGCAGCCGCGCATGACGCGGACATCGAGGTAGGTCGATCGCCAGCGCTCGGCGGCCTGCGCGTGGTCGTCTCGTGGCCGGTTGCCGATGCAACGGACGCGGCCACGCACTAGTCAACCATGTACATCTACGATCAGACCGCACGCGTTCGACAGGTCACGGCAGGCTACGCGAGCAGCCGATCGCGACCGGCACGGCGTGCCCGTCGCCGCGCACGCCGTGCCACGCGATCACTGGCCGGCGGCGCCGCTTGCAGGGCCGCCAGGCTGGCCGTGCATGTAGCCCGGCCCCATGCCCGTACCCATGCCCATGCCTTGCCCCCGATGCATGCCCCACGTGGGCGGAGCATCGGGCAGCTTGATGCCGCGCGCCTTTGCGCGCTTCTGCATCTCGGCGTGATGCTCCGCGCGGATTTTCTCGCGCTCGGCGTCCGATGTCGCGGCGAGCATCCGGGTACGGTATGCGTTGCGTTCGGCGGGCGTCATCAGCCGACTGCCGTACATCATGCCGCCCGGCTCGACGGTGGAATCGCTGGCGGGCTGGCGCGGCTGGGCATTGGCCAGACCGGCCGTCATCGCGACCGCGACGCCGATCAGGCACGAAACGGTGAACCTGTTCACTGCGGACATGACGCTCTCCAAATCGTTTGCATGGTTTCAACCGTACGCAAAGATGACGATCGAACCTTTGCCGCAGGTCAAGCCCCCCGGAATGCCGGCGATCATGCTGTTGTCAAACGTGCGGCGCATCATTCGGCGTCACGGCGACGAAGCGTGGTGCGCGCACTCGATTCCTGTCATGTCGGAGCTGCCAGCCATGTCGAATTCATTGCACTATCGTGAAAGAACCGCGGAAGTCGCCGAGCAGATGCGCAAGCTTCGGCAGTCGCAGCCGGACCTCATGTCCGCCTTCGGCGCACTGGGCGCGGCCGGTACCAAAGAGGGCGCGCTGACGAAGAAGACCCGCGAGCTGATCGCGTTAGGCATCGCGATCTCGTGCCGCTGCGACGACTGCATCGGTTTCCACATGCAATCGCTGATCAAGCTGAAGGCGACGCGCGAGGAGATCGAGGCGGTCGCCGGTGTCGCCGTCTACATGGGCGGCGGCCCGTCGATGATGTACGCGGCACATGCGTTGATCGCGTTCGACGAGCTTTCGACGTGACGTGCGGCCTTGCTCAACCCTGGAAAGTGACCTGAATCGTGATGTCAAGAAATCCCGACGTTGTTTCGGAAACCGTCGCTGAAGCGACGCCCGCGATGGCCGCCGCGGCCACGCGAAGCACCTGGGTGAGCGTGGCGGTCAACCTCGCGCTGAGCATCGCGCAAGTGGTAATCGGCATCCTGTCCCGATCGCAAGGTCTCGTGGCGGACGGGATTCATTCATTGTCCGACCTGATCGCGGATTTCGTCGTGCTGCTGGCCAGCCACCATAGCCGCAAGCCCGTCGACGAAAAGCATCCTTACGGCCATCAGCGCTTCGAAACCGGCGCGTCGCTGGCACTTGCCGCAATTCTGCTGCTGGTGGGTGGCGGGATGCTCTGGTCCGCCATCCAGAAGCTCGAGCATCCGGAAGCGATCGCGCGCGTCCATGTCGCGGCGCTCTGGGTCGCGCTCATCGCGCTCGCCGCGAAGGAAAGCCTGTTCCGTTACATGTTCGCGGTCGCCACGCGAGTGAAGTCGAGCATGCTCGTCGCCAACGCATGGCACGCGCGTTCGGATGCCGCATCGTCGCTGGTCGTCGCTTGCGGCATCGTCGGCAACCTGCTCGGTTATCCGCTGCTCGATCCCGTCGCCGCGCTGATCGTCGGCGGGATGATCGTGAAAATGGGCGCCACGTTCGGCTGGGACGCCTTGCACGACCTGATGGATCGGGCGGCCGACGCCGAAGACGTGCAGGCGATCCGCGCGACGCTGCGCGCGACGCCGGGCGTGCTCGACGTGCACGACCTGCGCACGCGAAAGACCGGCGACCTGATCCTCGTCGACGTGCATCTCGACATCGACGCCGATCTCACGGTTGCGCAAGGGCACGACATCGCGGTGGACGCGCGTGCTCGCGTGATGAAGCATCACCGCGTCCTGAACGTGATGACCCACGTCGATCCGCGCAAGCGGGAACGCATCGCTGAAACCGCGTCCGGGATGCGCGGCCGGTAAGCGGCACCGGTCGGCCGGTCAGCCGGTGCGGCCGATCGGCACGGCGTGCATGCCGGGTGTCATCCCGCGCCGCGCGGAGGATGGCCGCGCCGGAACGTCAACCGGCGTTCCTTGAGAAGCGCGCGCCAATTGAGCTTCATCAACGCGAAGACGACGCCGAGCAACGCCAGTTGCGTGACGATGAAGTATCCGCCGAGATAAGTGCCTTCGAGCCCGGACTCCACGTCCAGCCGGGTCGACGCAAGGCGGCCGAGGTGCGCCCAGATCGCATAGGTCGCGGCGCGGCCGACGAAGAACGCCGCGGCGATGATCCTGAGCGGCAACCCGGAAAGGCCGTATGCGATGAACAGATAGTTCGACGGAAGCGGGCTCAGGGCATAGAAGAAGAACGCACCGGCGGTGAGCGTGCTGTGCTTGCGCAGCCAGTGCGTGGCGACGTCGATGTTCTCGCGATCCGATTGCCGCATCCAGCGGGCGCGCACGAGCGATCTTGCGAAGGTCGCCAGGATGACGCGGCCAGTCGTCGCCGCGCCGGCCGCCACGATGGCAAAGATCAGTGGATTGCCTTCGGGCAGGTTGAACCCGACCCACGACATCGCCATCCACGTGGGCGGGGCGAACGCCGGCATGAGATTCAGCAGAAGAATCAGCAGAAACAGTACCGCCAGCGTCAGCACGATATCGCCTCCAGGCGCTTCGGTGTCACGCTTCGATTGTGCTGACGAAAGGCGCCGCCCGCTTGACTCACGTCAAGCAACGCGCCGTGCCGGTCGTTCGCGTGACGCGCTTCGCCGTGACTCAGGTCAACGGTCGAACCGCGGCATTTCCTAGACTGATGCCACGCCGTGAGCAACCGGAACCGGATGCGGCGAACCCCGCCCTGCACGGCAATCGGAAGAATGGTCATGTCCCGAATCCGCTGGTCGATCGATCTCGCGTTGCTGGTCCTTGCAGCGTCTACGCTCGCCGCGGGGGGCATGTGCGTGGCGTTCGGTCTGCTTTCACTCGCGCGGGGCGTCTGGCTGGTGGGTACGGTGCCGGTCTTGCTCGCGTTGACCGTGTCGCTTGCAAAGGCCGTGGCGAAGCGGCAGGCCGGCATCGACGTGCTCGCATGGCTGGCGATCGGCCTGGCAATCGCGCTGGACGAGACGCTGACCGCCGCGGTCATCGCACTGATGCTGGCCAGCGGCCGGACGCTGGAGCGGTATGCGCAAGACCGCGCGCAACGCGAGATGACGGCGCTGCTCGGCCGTGCCCCCCGGCAGGCGACCCGGTTCGAGAACGGTGAATGGCGTTCCGTTGCGCCGGAAACCATCGTTCCGGGTGACAGGCTGCTCGTGCGTAGCGGCGAATGCGCGCCGGTCGACGGCACGTTGACCGACGACGCGGAACTGGACGAGTCCATGCTGACGGGCGAGTCGTCCACCCAGCGGCGACGTTCCGGCGAAGCCGCATGCAGCGGCGTGGTCAACGCAGGCGCGCCATTTGAAATGGTCGCCCGCACCACGGCAGGCGACAGCACGTTTGCGGGCATCGTCCGCATGGTCGAGCGCGCACAACACGAGCGCGGTCCGGCCGTGCGTCTCGCGGATCGCTACGCGGCATTCTTCGTGCTGGCCTCGCTGCTCGTCGCCGGCATCGCGTGGCTGCTGACCGGCGACCTCACACGCGCGCTCGCCGTGCTCGTCGTCGCCACGCCGTGTCCGTTGATCCTCGCCGTGCCGGTCGCCATCGTGTCCGGCATGTCGCGTTGTTCGAAACGCGGCATCCTGGTCAAGGGCGGGGGCGCGCTCGAACGTCTCGCGCAAGCGACGATTCTGTTCTTCGACAAGACCGGGACGCTGACGGGCGGGCGGGCACGCATCGTTGCGATCGAATGCGGCACGAACGTCGGCGCGGGCGATGTGCTGCGTTTCGCGGCGTCATTGGCACAGGCTTCGGGGCACGTCATTTCGGATGCGCTGACGGTCGCCGCGCGGGAACGCCGGATCAATCTGTCGCCGCCATCGGTCGTCATGGAAACGGCGGGCGAGGGCGTCACAGGCCGGGTCGACAACCGGACCGTCGCGATCGGCAAGTTCGGATACGTCGCCGCCTCTTCAACGGTCGCCCCCTGGAGCGACGCGTTCCTCAAGCGGGTCGGCAACGAGGGCGGGGCTGCCGTGTTCGTCGGCGTCGATGGTGTCATGATCGGTGCGATTCAGATGGCCGACCAGGTGCGGCTGGAAACGCCGCGGGCATTGCGTCTGTTGAAACGGGAAGGCGTCGAGCGCCTCGTCATGCTGACCGGCGACCGGCGAGACATTGCCCAGGCCGTCGGCGAGTTGCTGGGTGTTACCGACGTGCGTGCCGAGCAGACGCCGACGGACAAGCTTGCCGCTATTCAGGCCGCGCGCAAGGAAGGCGTGACGATCATGGTCGGCGACGGTGTGAACGACGCGCCGGCGCTCGCGGCCGCCGACGTCGGTATCGCGATGGGTGCGCGGGGGGCGGCCGCGTCATCCGAAGCTGCCGACGTGGTACTGCTGGTGGATCGGCTGGATCGACTCGTGGATGCGATACGTATCGCACGACGGTCGCGCCGAATCGCACTCGAGAGCGTGGTGGCCGGCATGTCGCTGTCGGTCGTCGCAATGACGATTGCGGCGGCCGGATTCCTGCAGCCGATTGCCGGTGCGGTCATTCAGGAAGTCATCGACGTCGTCGTCATCATCAATGCGTTACGCGTGTTGCTGGTTCGCCCGAGGCCAGCGGACGCCCGACTCGCCGATGTCGACGTCGAGCAACTCAAGCGCGAGCACACGGCATTGTCACCGTTGCTGGACCAGATCAGGGATCTCGCGGATCGTATGCCGCAACTATCCGGGGCAGCCATCGCCAGTGAGCTTGTCCACGTGATCGACTCGCTGGACGAACGGCTGCTGCCGCACGAACGCGCCGAGGATCGGGACGTCTACGCGCGACTCGCCCCGCTTCTCGGTGGCGAGGACCCGCTAGCGGCGATGAGCGGTGCTCACCGGGAGATCTTCAAGATGGTCCGATCGCTCAGGCAGATGGTCGCGGACCTGCCGCGCGACGGAACGAACGCCCTGCAGGTGCAGGCGATACAGCGCTTGTTGTACGGGCTGGAAGCGATCGTACGCCTGCATTGCGCTCAGGAGGAGGAACTGTTCCACGCCGTCGGAGCGGATGCGTGACCCTGAAACGCGTCACGCATGCGGCGCACTCACCAGAAGAACCGGCGTTTTCGTGATGCGCGCAACGCGTCCGGCCACGCTGCCGACGAGCCAGCCCGTGACGCCGCGCCGCCCATGGGTGCCCATGACGATCATGTCCGCGCTCCATTCGATGGCGTCGTTCACGATCAGGTGAGGCACGTCCGCGCCGGTGCGATCCGTTTGAATCAGTTGAGACTGCGCGTGCGCGGGTGTGCCATCGAGCAGGGCCATGGCTTTTTGCAGTGCACGATTGCCTTCGCTGACCAACGCGGCTTCCAGCGTCTCGACGGGGACGAAATCACCCAGCGAGGTGGGGCGATCGAGCACGTGTATCGCCCGGAATTCGGTCTCGGGACGCGAGAATTTCAACCCCGTTTGCAATGCGTGGAGCGCAATCGGGCTTCCGTCGACAGCGAACAGCATCCGCCGCGGCAGGTGCTCGGCGACCGACGCAAAACCTTCCGGAACGATGAGCAGCGGGCAACCAACGAGCTTGCCGAGCGGGCCGGAAACCGTTCCCTCGATCCATCCGAGCAGCCCATGATGCTGACGTGTGCCGACGATCATGAGTTCGGCCTGCCAGGCTTGTGCACTTTCGGCCAGCGCATGCACGACATCCCCGCCGTGCGTGGACAAGTCGATGACTTCCGTGTCGATCGAGATGTCGTCGCGCGAAATGGCGCTTTGGGCGCGCGATAGCGCGTCGGATGCGTCTCGCAACAATTCGTCGCGGGCCGATTCGAGAAATGCCGTGGCTTTCGACCCGAGCGGGACGAGCGTTCGCGGATTTTCCGCAACGCTGACGATATGCACCGCGGCATTCGACGGGAGGAACGCTTTGGCATACGCGAGGGCATGTGTGGATGCGGCGGAACCGTCGACGGCGATCAGTACCCGCTGGGAGGCGGGGACTGCCTGGACGGGTGAAGTGCTGGTGTTCATGAACGTCTCCCGGTGACAACCGACGGTCTTGTACACGGCAATTTTTCGCACGAGGGCCGTCTACCGGCTTGACCTTCGTCAAGCACGTTCGTCTTCGCAGTGCCGGACGAGATGGCGGCTCGATCGCGTCGAGTGCATGGCCGCTGCCACGTTAAATGCCATGATCCTTGCCAGGACGACCTCACCGGCATCCAGGGCCCGACCGAAGGTTCAAATCAGGCGTTTGCCGGCATTCACGGTCAACGGCATGGTGACGCGCTCGACGCTCAATTCCGGTCACCGGACGGGACCTGCTGCCGGGCGACGCGCGCGCGCAAAGGCAGAATGCGCGGAAACACGTTCTCCGACCTGAACAGCTTGTGTGCCACCGCGCCCAGCACGTGTAGGCCGACCAGCGCGGCGAGCCCGTAAGCCGTCAGCGCGTGCAGTTCCCCCAGCCAATGCGACAGCTCGCGACTCCTGGGCACCAGGGTCGGTAGCGAGAAGAGCCCGAAGCAGCTGGCGGTGTGCCCGGCCGCGTTCGTCTTCATCCACCCGAGCACGGGAATGGCGAACATCAGCACATAAAGCAGCCCGTGGACGCTGCGTTCCGCGAAATGGTTCAGCGTGCCGGCCGGATTGACCGATGGCGGGAGGCTGCGGCGCATACGCAGCCGATTCACGATACGAAGCGCCACGAGCCCAAGAATGGCGATGCCGATCGACTTGTGCAGGCTGACGAGGTCCTCGTTGTCGTCGAGCAGCAAGCCGACGATCAGGTTGCCGATCAGCGCGGCGGCCAGCAGCCAGTGCAGCAGGCTGATCGACAGTGGATAGCGGGTATTGGTTTTCATGACGGGAATGCCTGTTCAGTGGCGAAAGCGTGCCCTGCTCGGATTATCCGAGCAGGTCGTGGTAGTGCTTCTTCGTACCGTCTATCCGGCGCAACGCCTGCTTTGCGGCGGGCAGATCATTGGCCTGGATGGCCCGGTCGACCGCGGTGAATTCATCCCGCAATGTGCGCATGCCTTCGTCGTAAGTCGGTTGGTCATTGCGATACCGCTGGCGGCTCGCCTGCTGCGCATCGCTTTCGAGCCGGGCCACGTAGCCGTTCATTTCCGGAATTGTCCGGCTGTTCATGGCACCCTGCATCGCGTGCTTCATGTCTCGCATCAGCGTCTTGATCTCGCCTGCGGACGCCGGCGCGGCAGCCACGAAAAGCAACGCGCCCAGCGTTGCGCAAAAACGGAGTCGGAACGGTAGCCTGTTCATGGTCGTCGATTCGATTGCGAGTGTCGGTGACGGCGACCATAGAATGCCGACGTTAACGGATTCTTAAGGACCGGATTTTTCCCCGCCGTGCTTGATGCCGGTCGGTTTCTACGGTTATCGTGCGCCAATGGACGCCATGTCCCGACCAAAAGGAACGCGACACCATGCGGGTGTTACTCGTGGAAGACGACAAGCTGATCGGCAGCGGGGTAGAGGATGGCCTGATCGAGGCCGGCATGACGGTCGACTGGGCGCACGATGGCAGGCATGCGCAGCTCGCGCTCGAAACCACGCCGTATGACCTCGTCGTGCTCGATCTCGGCCTGCCCCGCATGTCGGGAGTCGAATTGCTCGACTGGCTTCGCAAGCGCCGCGACCATACGCCGGTGCTGGTCATGACTGCGCGCGACACGGTGGCCGATCGCGTGAGCGGCCTGAGCGCGGGCGCCGACGACTACATCGGCAAGCCGTTCGACCTGACCGAACTGATCGCCCGATGCCGTGCGCTCGTGCGACGCTCGCAGGGCCGCAGCACCGACACGATCGAATACGGCGACCTGTCGGTCGATCCTTCGTTGATGACGGTGACGCGCGGCACCGAGCGGATCGCGCTGACGTCGCGCGAATGCGCATTGCTGGTCGAACTGCTGGCGAATCAGGGCCGCCCGCTCTCGCGTACCCAGCTCCAGGACAGCCTCTATGGCTGGAACGAAGAAATCGAAAGCAATGCGATCGAAGTGCATGTGTCGAATCTGCGCAAGAAACTGGGGGCCGAATTGATCCGCACGATTCGAGGTGTCGGCTACGTGGTGGAGAAAGCGTCGTGATGCGCTCGATCCGGCAACGGCTGACCTTACTGGTGCTGTCGGGTGTCGTGGTGGTCTGGGCGTATTCGCTGGTGTCGAGCTATCGCCAGGCGATTCACGAAGCGGAGGAATGGGACGAAACCCGCCTCGAGCAGATCGCAAGAGCGTTCGTCGCGCTCGATGCCTCCGATCTGCCTGTCTTCGCGGACATCGTCCTCGGCTCGGGGGAAGACAACGATGGCGACAACGATGCATCACCGCGCATGCTGTATCAGATCAGTGACGCGGGCGGACGAATCCTGGCCGCCAGTCCGGGGCTCGACTCGCTCGATCTGCCGGTGTCTCCCGCTGCCGCATCGAGCCCGATCCGGTTCGGCAATTCGAAGTGGCACGCGTACGTGGTGACCGATGCCGCGCGCGGCCGCACCGTGCGCATCTTCGAACAACGCACGCACCGTTCGGACTTGTCCGCGGAGGTGGCGCGCCGTGTCGCGCGGCCGCTCGCATTCGCGTTGCCCGTGCTGGCCGTGTTGATCTGGCTGGCGATCGGACGCAGCCTGACGCCGCTACGGACGCTGTCGGAGGCGATCGCCGCACGTTCCCCCGACAGCCTCGATGCAATCGGCACGAAGGGCATTCCCGACGAAGTGCGGCCGCTGGTTGCCGCACTGAACACGTTGCTGCAACGTCTGCGCGGCTCGCTCGATCGCGAGCGCGCATTCACCAGCGACGCCGCGCACGAGCTCAAGACCCCGCTCGCCGCGCTCAAGGTTCAGGCACAGGTCGCGCTTACCGCACGCGATCCGGACCGTCAGCGGCGCGCGATGCAACGGGTGGTCGAGGGCGTAGACCGAAGCACGCATCTGGCGGACCAGTTGCTTGCACTGGCGCGACTTGACGAAACCGTCCCGATGCCCGGCGAGGACGTCGATCTCGCACGCGTGGTGCAGACCTGCATCGACGACCACCAGGCGCGCGCGGATCGCAAGCAGATGTCGCTGATTTCATGCGTCGGCGGTCCGGTTATCGCACATGCATCGTCGACGCTTCTGCGCGTCCTGCTCGACAATCTCGTCGATAACGCGATCAAGTACGGTCGCGAACAAGGGCGCGTCGAAATCACGTCGTGGCAGGATGCCGGCGCGATCCGCCTGCAGGTACGGGACGACGGCCCCGGCGTCTCGGAAGAAGATCTGTCCCGACTGCAGGATCGCTTCTTTCGCGGCGCGGATCACGACGAAAGCGGCAGCGGCCTGGGGCTGTCCATCGTCGCGCGCATCGTGGCAAAACTCGGCGGGAGTCTGACGTACATCGACGGGTTGAACGGCAACGGGTTCGGCGTGCGCGTGACGTTGCCGTCATCGGCGTGACCGACGCGGCGATTCCGGGTCCGCCCCTGTCTTTCACATCCGATGCGTTCGACGACGTGAAGTTAACGTTGCCTTCAGTTTGGCGGAGCATGCTGTCTCTACGGCAGAAGAGGTGTCCTCGGATGCCGGCCCTGTTCACTGGAGGTCGAGATCATGAAATTCGCAATCCGTACCATCGTGCTGGCGGCGGCCATCATCCCCGCATTCGCATTGGCAGCTCAATCAGGCAGCGGCCTGACCCGAGCGGAAGTCCGCGCCCAGATCACGCAGGTCGAGCAGGCCGGTTACAACCCGGCCCGCAAGGACATTCACTATCCGCAATCGATCCAGCAGGCCGAGGCACGCATCCGGTCTTCCGAATCGACGCCGCAGGCCGATGTGTCGGGCTATGGGCCTGCATACGGGGCGGGGGCCGACTCGGGAGCCGCGATCCCGAATCATGCCGCGGCGCCTCGGTTGTACACGCATCATTGACGGCACACCCGCGAGCGTCGGGGCACCCACGTTCAATACGACTTGCCGGGAACGGTCGCCGACTCGAGCTCACGCGTGATGATCCGGGTGCCGGCGGTATCCGCGACCGACTTGACCAGACCGACGCCCGGCGCGAGTCAGTCGTCGGCGTCCGATGTGCTGGTCAGCGCCGGATTGTGGAACGACTCGGTGGTGTGATGGTGACACGCGTTTTCGAACACCTTGCCGTGCTTCAGGCTGACCGTTTCTCGCGCGACGTACGCGCCGCCGTCTGGACACCGCCTGACGGAAAGACGGGCTATCCACGTTCGATGAACAGAAGCCGGCGTGCGTCCAATACGCCGGCGTCCGAATCCCCAGGGTGAACCGGTTAGGTAATTTGGTGCGCCGGCGCGCACTGCGAGGGCAACCGCCGCCGCCGGCGCTGGCTCATGCACTGAAATGGGGAATGCAGTTCGCCGGAATTCCTGTCTGGTGCCGGCGCGGCAAGCGTTACACGGCGATGGCCCGGTTTTTGCTGGAGTTGTTTTGGCCGCGCAACGGTTGCGCGCTGCCCGACGACATACCAGACAAGGAAGATTCACCGTGAGCCCGACGACTCGACCGTTTCCCCGACGCACCTGGCTGGCTGCGCTGATCGCAGCCCCCGTGATGGCGCTGTTCGCTGCTGCGCCGGCCCATGCCGACGCGCTCGACACCATCGCGAAAAGCGGCGCGCTGCGCGTCGCGGTGCCTGAAGACTATCCGCCGTTCGGCTCGGTCGGCACGGACATGCAGCCGCAGGGCTACGACATCGACATGGCCGAGCTGCTCGCCAAATCGCTCGGGGTGAAGCTGAAGCTGGTGCCCGTCAACAGCGCGAACCGGATTCCGTATCTGACGACCAACAAGGTCGACATGGTGATCTCGTCGCTCGGCAAGACGCCGGAGCGCGAGAAGGTCATCGACTTCTCGACGGCGTATGCGCCGTATTTCCAGGGCGTGTTCGGGCCGTCGGACGTGAAGGTGAGCGCGCCCGCCGACCTGACCGGGAAGACGGTCGGCGCCACGCGCGGCGCGCTCGAGGAGATCGCGCTGTCGCAACTCGCACCGAATGCGACGATCAAGCGCTTCGAGGACAACAACGCGACGATCCAGGCATTCCTGTCGGGGCAAGTGCAACTGATCGCCGCCGGCAACATCGTCGCGGCGGCGATTCTCGCGAAGAATCCGCCGCGCCGGCCCGAGGTCAAGTTCGTGATCAAGAACTCGCCGTGCTTCGTCGGCGTCAACAAAAACGAACCCCGCCTGCTCGCGAAGATCGACGATGCGATCGCGCATGCGAAGCAGGACGGCACACTGGGTGCGATGTCGAAGAAGTGGCTCGGCCAGCCTTTGCCGGCCGGCCTGTGACGAATCGCCGTGCCGCCTGATACCTCGCCGCGGCCGTCACCGCCGGCGCGGTGGGCGTCATTGTCAGAACCCGAATTTACTCAATCGTCATGAGCTATCAGCTTCAATTCGGCGAGCTCGCCGAATACGCCGGCGTGTTCGCGAGCGGCGCGGCGATCACGCTTGCGCTGACTGCGGTCGCAACCGTGCTCGGCGTGACGATCGGCGTGCTCGGCGCGGCCGCGTACAGCGCCGACGCGCCCGCGGCCGTGCGGCTGCGCCCGCTGATCGGCGCGTACGTCGAGGCGATCCGCAATACGCCGTTCGTCGTCCAGCTGTTCTTCATCTTCTTCGGATTGCCTGCGCTCGGCGTGCACATCGACGAATACACGGCCGCGATTCTCGCGATGACGCTCAATCTCGGCGCGTACTCGGTCGAGATCGTGCGCGCGGGCGTCGCCGCCGTCCCGAACGGGCATCTGGAGGCGGCATCCGCGCTTGCGATGTCGCGCGCGCAGATGCTGCGCCACGTCGTGCTGCCTCAGGCGCTCGCCAAGGTGTTTCCCGCGCTCTCGAGCCAGATCGTGATCACGATGCTCGGCTCGGCGGTCGTGTCGCAGATCTCGGTGGCCGATCTGACCTATGCGGCGGGCTACATTCAGTCGCGCAACTTCCGCGCATTCGAGACGTATTTCGTCATCACGCTCGCGTATCTGGCGATGGCGCTGCTGCTGCGTGGCGCGCTCGGCACGATGGGGCGCCGCCTGTTCTCCCGCCGCGTACGAGGTGCGCGATGACCGATTTCACGTTCGGGCAGATTCTCGCGAACCTGCTGCTGGCCGCGCGCTGGACGATCGTGCTGTCGATCGTGTCGTTCGTGTCCGGCGGCCTCGTCGGCCTCGGGCTGCTCGTGATGCGTGTGTCGAGTTCGACCGTGCTGCGCGGCTGCGCGAAGCTGTATATCGAGATATTCCAGGGCACCCCGTTGCTGATGCAACTGTTCATCGTGTTCTTCGGCCTGCCGCTCGTCGGGCTCGACGTTCCGCCGTGGGTCGCGGCCACGGCGGGGCTGACGTTCTTCACCAGCGCGTATCTCGCGGAAATCTGGCGCGGCTGCGTCGAGGCGGTGCCGAAGGGGCAGTGGGAGGCGTCGGCGAGCCTGGCCATGAGCTACGTCGAGCAGTTGCGTCACGTGATCCTCCCGCAGGCCGCCCGCATCGCGATCGCACCGACGGTCGGCTTCGGCGTGCAGGCCGTGAAGGATACGGCACTGGTATCGATCATCGGCTTCACCGAGCTGACGAAGGTCGGCATCGCGATCTCGAACGCGACGTTCCGGCCGTTCGTCGTGTATGGCCTCGTCGCGCTGATCTATTTCGCGCTCTGTTATCCGCTTACCCGCTATGCGCGCACGTTGCAAAGGAGATGGCATGCCGCTCGTTGAAACCCGTGGTCTCGAAAAGAACTTCGGCACCCATCATGTGCTCAAGGGCATCGATTTCTCCGTCGAGCGCGGGCAGGTCGTATCGATCATCGGCCGCAGCGGTTCGGGCAAGAGCACGCTGCTGCGCACGCTCAACGGGCTCGAGAGCATCGACGCGGGCACGATCTCGATCGACGGCGAACGCGTCGACGCGAGGCACGCGGACCTGCGTGCGCTGCGGCTCAAGGTCGGGATGGTGTTCCAGCAATACAACCTGTTTCCGCATCTGAGCGCCGGGCAAAACGTGATGCTGGCGCAGTCCGTCGTGAAGAACACGCATCGCCAGCAGGCGCGCGCGATCGCGGAGCTGATGCTCGAACGCGTCGGCCTCGGCGACAAGTTCGACGCGTTCCCGGAGCAGCTGTCGGGCGGCCAGCAGCAGCGCGTCGCGATCGCGCGTGCGCTGGCGATGAAGCCGAGCGTGCTGCTGTGCGACGAGATCACATCCGCGCTCGATCCCGAACTCGTCGGCGAGGTACTGGGCGTCGTCGAGCAACTCGCGCGCGAGGACATGACGCTGATCATGGTTACGCACGAGATGAACTTCGCGCGTGCGGTGAGCGACCGGATCGTCTTCATGCACCAGGGCAGGGTGTGGGAGAGCGGGACGGCCGAAGAGATCTTCGAGCGGCCGCAGACGGTGGAATTGGCGCGCTTTCTGGGCAGCGTCCGGAACACGGAAGCCGTTGCGCGCTGAGCGGCCACGCCTGCGCGGTGCTGACATCGTCGCCCGGATCGCCGACAATCCGGCGTGTGCGCCGCGCCCGCGCGCACCGAGCCGCCCGAGAGAGTCCTCCATGTCCGGAATATCCATCAGGTCCGCCAGCCTCGACGATGCGCAGGCGATCGCCGATTTCCACGTCAAGGTCTGGCGGCATACCTATCGCGATCTCGCGCCGGCGCAAGCACATGCCGCCCTCGACGAGCAGTATCGCGGCAGGAAATGGCGGGAGAAGCTGGCGTCGAACGAGCGCGACCAGCTGGTGCTCGTGGCGCAGTCCGGTGGCCGGATCGTCGGCATCGGAGCAGCCGGCGCGCCGTCGGAGCCGATTTTCGGCGGCCGTGGCGAAATCAAGTTTCTTTACGTCGATCCCCTCTTCAAGCGCCGCGGCATCGGCCGCATGCTGCTTGCGCAACTCGCAACGCATCTGCAAGCGTTACGGTATCCGGGCGCCGCGTTGAGTGTCGTCAAGGGAAACGCGGCCGCGATCGCGTTTTACGAGGCGTTGAACGGCCGGTTCGCGGGCGAGTACGTCGATGCGGGGCCGATCTGGCGATCGCAGAACATCGTCTTGGTGTGGGACGACTTCGCGAGCCTCGTTTCCTGACGTCCAGCCCGACCGCAAGCGAGCGCGCGCATTACGCGAGCCGCGCGCGCAGCCACGTGGTGAACGCGGTCACGAGCGGCGTCTCGGTCAGCTCGTGACGCGTGACGAGATAGTACGCATGACGTGACGGCACCGTTTCGCTGAACGGCCGCACAAGCGTGCCGTCGATCAGGTCGTCGCGTACCGACAGGCTGTCGCCGAGTGCGACGCCCTGGCCGTGCACCGCGGCTTCGACGCCGATGTGCGCGTTGCCGATCTCGAGGATGCGGATGCCCGGCAGCCGGTCGGCCTTCGCTTCGGCCAGCCAGCGCATCCACGAGCCCGCGTGCTCGCAGAACAGCGTGCGCCCCGCGAGATCCTGCACCTTGCGGATCGCATCGCGCCCGTTCATCAGCGCGGGGCTCACGACCGGGAACAGCGCCGGATGCTCGAGCAGCTCGACGTGCCGGTTGCGCCAGTTGCCTTCCCCGTAGCGGATGCAGACGTCGACATCCGGCGAATAGATCTCGCGCTCGTCGTTCGACGGAATCACCTTCAAATGGATGCCCGGATAGCGCTCGAGAAAATCGCCGATGTGCCGGGCGAGCCAGCGCGACGTCAGCGACAGCGGCGTCGACACGACGAGATCGCCGACGGCGGCCGGCGAATCGAGCCTGACGGTGGCGTTCGCGATGATGTCGAACGCCGTGCCGACCGGCTCGAGCAGCGCTTCGCCTTCGGGCGTAAGCTTCACGCGCGCCTTTGATCTGATGAATAGGGCGACGCCGAGCGTGCTCTCGAGAATCCGGATCTGGTGGCTCACCGCGCTCGCGGTCACGTGCAGTTCGTCGGCGGCGGCCGACACGCTGCCGCGCCGGGCGGCGGCCTCGAACGCGCGAAGCGGGTTCAACGGGGGGAGGCGGTTGCGCATCGGCGGGCGTGTCGGCGAGGACGGTGCTGAGAAAAATTTCATTTAAGCGGATTCAATTTCTCGCTACAACAAAAAAAATTGAATGCCTACAGTGAGGGCACTCCAACCGAGACGAGGTCGTCCGCAATGAGCCTTACCGAACCGATCGAGCGCCTGTGGGGCGGTCGCTTCCAGTCGAAACCGTCCGAGGCGCTGCAGAACCTGTCGCGCTCCGATCCGAGTTTCTACCGACTTGTCCCGTACGATCTGGCAGGCTCCCGCGCGCATGCACGCGAGTTGAACCGCGCCGGCATCGTGAATGACGACGAGCTCGCGCAGTTGCTGGCCGCGATGGACGGCATCGCGCGCGACTATGCGGCCGGTGCGATCGCGCCGTCGCTCGCCGACGAGGACGTGCACACGTTCCTCGAACGCGTGCTCACGCAGCGGCTGCCGGCGCTCGGCGGCAAGCTGCGCGCCGGGCGCTCGCGCAACGACCAGGCGGCGAACGACCTGCGTCTGTACCTGCGCGACAAGGCGCGCCAGCTCGTACGCGGCGTGCTCGACCTGCAGGATGCGCTGGTCGGCCAGGCAAGCCGGCACATTGACACGGTCACCGCCGGCTTCACCCACCTGCAGCCCGCGCAGCCGATCGTGTTCGGTCATCAGCTGCTCGCGCATGCGCAGTCGCTGTATCGCGATGCCGACCGCCTGGTCGACTGGGACCGCCGCACCGCACGCTCGCCGCTCGGCGCGGCCGCGCTGGCCGGCTCGGCGATCTGCGTGCACCCCGATCTTTCAGCGCAGGAGCTCGGTTACGACGCGCCGTGCGAGAACTCGATCGACGCGGTGGCCGCGCGCGATCACGTCGCCGAATTCGCGTTCGTCACCAGCATGCTGGCGGTTGATCTGTCTCGCCTGTCGGAAGAAGTGATCCTGTGGACGTCCCGGCAATTCCGCTGGGTGGAACTCGACGACGGCTACGCGACGGGCAGTTCGATCATGCCGCAGAAGAAGAACCCGGACATCGCGGAACTCACGCGCGGCAAGGCGGGGCGCCTGATCGGCAACCTGACCGGCCTGCTCGCCACGCTCAAGTCGCTGCCGCTCGCATACAACCGCGATCTCGCGGAAGACAAGATCGCCGCGTTCGATTCGATCGACACGCTCGAACTCGTGCTGCCCGCCATGGCGGGGATGATCCGCACGATGCGCGTCAACGTCGACGAGATGCGCCGCCAGGCGCCGCTCGGCTTCACGCTCGCGACCGAGGTCGCCGACTGGCTGGCGCTGTCGGGCGTGCCGTTCAGCGAGGCGCACGAGATCACCGGCGCGCTCGTGCGCGCGTGCGAACGCGACGGCATCGAGCTCGCGGATGCCAGCACGGAGCAGCTGCAGGCCGTCGACCCGCGCCTCGCACCGGCGGTGCGCGCGCATCTGACGCTCGACGCGGCCGTCGCCGCTCGCGGCGGCGCCGGCGGCACGTCGCCCGCGCGCGTGCGCGAGCAGATCGGCCGCCTGAGGAACGCGATCGAACGCCAGGCCGCATGGGCGGCCGACTACCGGGGGCCGTCATGCTGAGCGCATCCGATTCGCACCGTCTCCACGGCGCACCGGCCGCGGCCGTCGCCGCGGCGGACGACACCGCCGCACTCGTGCGCGTGCGCCGGCGCTACTGGGGCCGCTATGTCGCGTCGATCGCGATCATCGCTGCGCTCGCCTACGTGGCGCTCGCGTTCGCGCGCGGGCAGATCGAATGGCGCGTCGTCGGCCAGTTCCTGACCGCGCACTCGATCCTGACCGGCCTCGGCAACACGATCGTGATGACCGTCCTCGCGATGACGCTCGGCATCGTGCTCGGGGTCGTCACCGCGGTGATGCGGCTGTCGTCGAACCCGGTGCTCGGTGCGATCGCGCAGGGCTACATCTGGCTGTTCCGCGGTACGCCGGTGATCCTCCAGCTACTGCTGTGGTTCAACCTCGCGCTGGTGTTTCCGACGCTCGGCATCCCGGGGATCGCCGAGTTCCGGACCGTCGACGTGATGACGCCGTTCCTCGCGGCGGTGCTCGGGCTCGGCATCAACCAGGGCGCGTATACGTCGGAAGTCGTGCGCGCGGGGCTGCTGTCGGTCGACACCGGCCAGTACGAGGCTGCGAAATCGATCGGCATGGCGCGCCTGCAGGCACTGCGCCGGATCATCCTGCCGCAGGCGATGCGCGTGATCGTGCCGCCGATCGGCAACGAGCTGATCGGCATGGTCAAGCTGACGTCGCTCGCGAGCGTCGTGCAGTACGCCGAGATGCTGCACAACGCGCAGAACATCTACTACGCGAATGCGCGCGTGATCGAGCTGCTGATCGTCGCGGGCATCTGGTATCTCGCAGTCGTCACCGTGCTGTCGTTCGCGCAGGCTCGTGTCGAACGGCGCTTCGCACGCGGCGCCGGCCGCGCGGTGGGCCGAAAATGAGCGGCACAACCCAGAACCGTAAGGAGAACGTCATGACGAACGCGGTCGTTCGCGCGGTCGACGTGCGCAAGTCGTACGGCGATTTCCAGGCGCTGCACGGTATCACGCTCGACGTCGCGCAGGGCGAAGTGCTGTGCATCATCGGGCCGTCCGGCTCCGGCAAGAGCACGTTCCTGCGCTGCATCAACCAGCTCGAGACGATCAGCGCGGGCGCGCTGTGGGTCAACGGCGAGCTGGCCGGTTACCGGCGCACGGGCAACCGGCTCCACGAGCTGTCGGAGCGTCAGGTTGCGCGCCAGCGGCTCGCGACGAGCATGGTGTTCCAGCGCTTCAACCTGTTCCCGCACAAGACCGCGCTCGAAAACGTGATCGAAGGCCCCGTGCAGGTGCTCAAGCGCCGCCGCGCGCAAGCAGAAGAAGAGGCCCGCGCGCTGCTCGCGCGCGTCGGCCTTGCGCACAAGTGCGACGCGTTTCCGGTCGAGCTGTCGGGCGGCCAGCAACAGCGCGTCGCGATCGCGCGGGCGCTCGCGATGCATCCGCAACTGATCCTGTTCGACGAACCGACGTCGGCGCTTGACCCCGAACTCGTCGGCGAAGTGCTGGCCGTGATGCGCGATCTCGCGAAGAGCGGGATGACGATGATCGTCGTCACGCACGAGCTCGGCTTCGCGCGCGAGGTCGCCGATCGCGTCGTGTTCATGGACGCCGGACGGATCGTCGAGAGCGGGCCGCCCGATCAGGTGCTGTCCGCACCGACGCATGCGCGCACCCGCGACTTCATCTCGGCCGTGATTGCCTGAGCGGATCGCGCCGCCGACGAGACGTGCAACGCAGCACTCCCTTACACCACCACGACAAGGCGACACCCCATGAAAGCATCCGTCCTGACCCGCACGCTGGCCGCTGTCGCATTCGGCGCCCTCGCGCTTCATGCGTCCTTCGCGGTCGCCCAGGCCGCGAACGTCAAGCGCACGCTGAACGTCGCGATCGTGCCGAACTACCCGCCGTTCGAATACAAGGACCCGGCGACCGACAAGCTCGCGGGCTTCGACGTCGATCTCGGCGAGGCGCTCGCCGCGAAGATGGGCGCGAAGCTGAACTGGGTCGAGACGAGCTTCGACCAGATGATGAGCGCGGTCGCGACGCAGCGCGTCGACATGATCCTGTCCGGTATGACCGACCTGCCGACGCGTCGCGATGCGGTGACGTTCGTCGACTACATCGAGACGGGGCCGCAGTTCTACGTGCTGAAGACGCGCGCGGGCGAGTTCGCGCAGATGGGCGCGCTGTGCGGCAAGCGCGTCGGGTCGAGCCGGCGCACGTCGTTCCCGGACAATACGACGGCGTGGAGCGCGGAGAACTGCGTGAAGGCCGGCAAGCCGGCAATCGTGGTGGTCGGCACCGACGGCTCGTCGGATGCGCGCATGCAGCTGCGCCAGAACCGCATCGACGCGGCCGTGCAGGGCGGCGAGACGCTGCCTTACCAGAACAGCCTCGAGCAGAACGCCTACGCACCGGTCGGCAAGCCGTTCCTGTCGCAATACACGGGCATCGGCGTCGCGAAGAGCAACACCGCGCTGAGCGGCGCGCTGACGACGGCGCTCAACCAGCTGATCGCGGACGGTTCCTACCAGAAGATCCTGGCGAAGTGGGGACTGCAGGAGCACGCGGTGACGAAGGCGATGATCAACGGCACGCACTGAGCGCGCGATGACGGACCTGGCTCCACGGTGGCCGGACGCGAAGCGCGCGTGCGTCGCGCTCGCGTTCGATCTCGACGGCCCGACCGGCGACGCGATGCTGAACGGGTCGATCTGGCGCAACCCCGCGTATTTCACGCTCGGCAGCTACGGGCCGTGGCGCGCGCTCGGCCGGCTGCTCGACGTGCTAGCGTCGTTCGACCTGCCGGCGACGTTCTTCGTGCCTGCGTGGGTCGCGCGGACCTGGCCCGCGCAATGCGCGGCGATCGTCGAGCGCGGGCACGAGATCGGCTATCACGGCTACCGCCACGAAGCGTTCTGGACGCTCGAACCCGAACGGCAGCGCGAGATCATGGCGCAGTCGGCCGAGATTCTCTACCGTACGCTCGGCGTGCGGCCGGTCGGGTTCCGCACGCCGTCCGGCGACTGGAGCGCGGCGACAGTGAGCGTGCTGCGCGAAGCCGGCGTGCGCTATTCGAGTTCGATGCGTGGCGACGACCGTCCATACCTGCTGCCCGGCGCTGACGGCGAGCCGCCGCTCGTCGAGATTCCCGGCCGCTGGGAAACCGACGACTACGCGTCGCTCGCATATCACCGCAACCCCGACTACCCGGCCGGGCTCGACCGGATCGCCGGCTACGATGCGACGCTCGACAACTGGACGCGCGAATTCGACGGTATATACCGCGAAGGGCTGTGCCTGACGACGCTGCTGCATCCGAAAGTCTGCGGCAAGCCCGGCCGCCTCGCGCTGCTCGAAGCGTGGTTCGAACACATGCGCGCGCGGGACGGCGTCTGGTTCGCGCGCTGTCGCGAAGTGGCCGACTGGTGGCTCGCGCAGCACTCGCCCGACACGCAATCGACACAACGGAGCGGTCTGTGACGACACTTCCTGCCTGGCCGGACGGCGCGCGTTGCGCGATCGCGATCACGGTCGATTTCAACGACATACACGGTATCCAGACACGCGAGCCGCGCATCGTCGGCCGCGAGAAATCGCTGTCGGTATGGCGCTACGGCGCGACGCGCGGCGTCGATCGCTTGCTCGATGCGTTCGATGCATTCGGTGTGCCGGCGAGCTGGTTCGTCCCGGGCATCGTCGCCAAGACGCATGCGGATGCGGTGCGCGAGATCGACGCTGCCGGCCATGAACTCGGCGTGAGCGGCTATCGCTGCGAAGACTTCGACGCGCTGTCGCTCGCCGCACAGATCGACGCATGCCGCACCGGGCGCGCGGCGCTCGCGGACACGATCGGCCGCGACGTCGAAGGGTTTCGCTCGTTCACCGGCAACTGGGCCGACGGCTTCGCGGACTGGCTCGTCGCGGAAGGCTTCACGTGGTCGTCGTCGTGGCGCGGCGACGATCTGCCGTACATGCATCCGCGCGGCGAGGGCCGCGCGGACGGTGCGCGGCTCATCGAGCTGCCGCTGCACTACGAGCTCGAGGACGAGCCGTACTTCGAGTTCAACCTGTCGCCGCCCGTGCCGAGCGGCCAGCCGCGCATCGCGGCGTACCGTGACGTGCTCGACAACTGGCGGCGAGACGTCGACGGGTTTCGCCGCTTCGGGCTGTGCTGCGTGCTGCGCCTGCATCCCGAGATCATCGGCACCGCGGGGCGCATCGACTTGCTGCGCGCGTTGCTCGCGCATCTGCGCGACGCGGGCGACGTCTGGTTCGCGACCGGGCGCGACATCGCGCGCTGGTGGCGCGCGCAGGTGCCCGTCAATCCGCCGGGCCATCCGGTCGACGTGTTCGCGCATTGCGTGGCGGACGAGTGGGCGCGATGAAGACGGTGACGGAAACGCGTGCCACGCAGCTCGCGGCGTTCGTCGCGCGGACAGATGCCAGTGCATTGCCAGACGATGTCGTCGCGAAGGCGAAGCGTCATATCCTCGACACGCTCGGCGCGGCGCTGGCCGGTACCTCCGCGGTCGAGACACGCAGTGCGCGCGCGCTGACCGGTACGGTCGCGCATGACGGCGCGACGCTGTGGGGCACACGACGGGCCGCGGGCGCGCGCGATGCGGCGTTCGTGAACGGGATCGCCGCGCACGCGCTCGAGCTCGACGATTCCGGCGGCTGCGATCATTCGGGCGCGGTCGTGGTGCCGGCGGTGCTCGCCGCGCTATCGTGCGCGAACCGCCCCGTCACCGGCCGGGAATGCGTGGCGGCGATCGTGCTCGGCTACGACGTCGGCCGGCGCGTGCTCGAGGCGGCTGGCGGCTATTCTGCGCACAACGGTGCCGGCTGGCACTCGACGCTCAGCTGCGGCGTGTTCGGCGCGGCGGCAGCAAGCGCACGCGTGCTCGGGCTCGACGCCGCGCGCACGCGCGACGCGCTCGGCCATGCGGCGAGTTTCTCCGGTGGCTTGTGGGGTTTCATCCACGACGGATCGCAGACGAAGCGGCTGCACGCCGGGCGGGCGGCGGAGGGCGGCGTGCTCGCGGCGCTGCTGGCACGCGAAGGCGTGAGCGGCCCGGCCAGTGTGTTCGACGACGTCTGGGGCGGCTTCTTCACCACGTTCGCCGCGCAATCGCATGCGCCCGACGCATTGACCGACGGCCTCGGCGTGCACTGGAAACTGATGCGCTGCTCGATCAAGCCGCACGCGTCGTGCCGCAGTGCGCATGCGGCGGTCGACGCGGCGCTGAAACTGGCCGAAGGGCGCACGTTCGAGGCCGGCGAGATCGAGCGGGTGGTCGTGCGGGCGAGTGCATTCGTGGCCCGGATGTGCGGCGGCCGCGACCTGTCGACACTGTCGTCGTCGCAGATGAGCCTGCCGTACGCGGTTGCGGCAACGCTTGCGTTCGGCGACACCGGAATCGGCGCTTATCGCGACGACAGGCGCACGGATTCGCGCGTCACCGCGCTGCTCGCGCGCATCGCGATCGAGGTCGATCCGGCACTCGGCGATCTCGACGAGCCGACCGTCATCCTGCATCGCGCGGACGGGCGGCGGCAATCGCATCACGTGCCAATCGCACTCGGCGATCCACGCAATCCGCTGTCCGATGCGGCACTGCTGGCGAAGTTTCGTGCACTGGCGGGCATCGCGCTCGTCCCCGCGCAGGTCGATGCGCTGAGCGACACGTGCCTGTCGCTGGAGCGGTTGCCGGACGCGCGGGTGTTGAACGCGTTGCTCGCGGCCGATGAAGGCGATTCACCTACCACGCCGAAATTCCGCCCATAACGCCCCGTTTCCGGAAACGTTCCTTGTCGGTTCCGCACTAATTCACGCGCCGCTCCGGTCGTTATCGTGGCATCGGTCTCGCACGTGCCGCCTTCGATCGGCTGGACACGCATGCGTCGCATGCAACGGTTTCGTGCTCAACGCTTCCCTCATCATGATCAGGAATTTCAGCATTCGCGTCCGGCTGGCGCTGGCGATGGGCTTTCTCGGCGTACTGCTCGTCATCGGCGGCATCATCGGTGTCATTGGCGTAGCGATAAGCAACGACGATGTGAAGACGCTTTATTCCGACCGGCTCGCATCGTCGGAGGCGCTCGGGCAGGCGAATGTCGCGCTGTCGAGAACCCGCCTGTGGCTGTATCGCATCGCGCTCGATCCGAGCAGTCCCGACGTGCCGCAGGAAACCGCGACATCCCGGGAACTGCTGGCCGCGTCGAAAAAGGCGTGGGACACGTATCGCGCGCTGCGGCTCTCCGGCCCCGAAGAAGCGCGCCGCGCGGCCGACGCGAACACGAAGTTCAACGCGCTCGTCGAGAACGGCCTCGAACCGATGTTCAGCGCCATCGACGCGCGCGATCCCGTGAAAATCCCCGACGTCTGGCGGCACATACCGCCGTCGCTGTTCATCGACGTCTCCGACGCGATGGACGCGCTCGGCCGAATCCAGATCACGGCCTCCCGGGTCACGTTCGATGCCGCGCAGGCGCGTTTCCACTGGTTCGTCGGGATCGCGATCGCCGGGATCCTGGTCGCGCTCGGTGCAGCCGTACTCACGTGGTGGTCGCTTCAGCGCGCGATCGGTGCGCCGCTTGCGCACGCACTCGACCATTTCAGCGCGATTGCCGGCGGCGACCTGACGACGCGGATCGATGTCGATTCGACCGACGAGATGGGGCAACTGATGACCGGCCTGCGGACGATGCAAGGCAAGCTGCTGCAGACGATTCGCGTGGTGCGGGAAGGCTCGCACTCCATTGAGACGGCCGCGCACGAGATCACGGCCGGCAACATGGACCTGTCGCAACGGACCGAAGAGCAGGCCGCGTCGCTGGAGGAAACGGCCGCCTCGATGGAGCAACTGACTTCGACGGTTCGCCAGAATGCCGAGAATGCGAAACAGGCGAATCAGGTGGTGCAAGACGCGGCGTTGCTGACCGAAGAGGGCAATCAGGCGACGCAGGAAGTCGTCAACACGATGCGTGGTCTGTCGGAAGCGTCGGGCAAGATCGCCGAAATCATCTCCGTCATCGAAGGCATCGCATTCCAGACCAACATCCTGTCGCTGAATGCGGCGGTCGAAGCGGCGCGGGCAGGCGAGCAGGGCCGCGGATTCGCGGTCGTCGCAGGCGAAGTGCGATCGCTCGCCCAACGCAGCGCCACGGCGTCCCGGGAGATCAAGGAACTGATCACGGATTCGCTGAGACGCGTCGAGACCGGTGCGCGACAGGTCGATCGCGCGACCGGGACGATGGCGGATATCCTGACGTCCGTGCAACGCGTGCACGTGCTGATGGGCGAGATTGCGGCCGCGTCCGACGAGCAGTCCAGAGGCATCGAACAGGTCAATCAGGCCGTGACGCAAATGGATCAGGTGACCCAGCAAAACGCGGCGCTGGTTCAGCAGGCGTCGGCGGCCGCGCTGTCGCTGAAGGAGCAGGCGGGGCAGCTGGAGGCGACTGTCTCGGTCTTTCGGATCGGTTCCGCGCAGGCTGATTCGTGATCCCGGGCGGCCGTCTCGATCCACATGGCCGGTAACATGGCGAGCAGCCTTGCCCGAGCGGCGCTTTCACGTTACAAGGTTCAGCGACCTGCGGATAGGGTGTCGCCATGAATGACACGGCCGCGTTCAGCGAAATGTAAGTTAAAGGAACTGCCACCCATGCCGGCATCAACCGATCGCGAGAACCGCTCGTAAACGCTACATCCGGCGTAGTGACTGGCCTGGCCCCTGTTACCCGACGCAGCCTATAATCGCTGTCAGCTTGTCCAGGAAATCGCTGTGACCAGAGTGAGGGGGTGTCCAAATGGGACAGTGCCGTCGCATCTATTCGCGCTTCGTGCTCACAAGCTCGATCGCCGGTCTGGCAATTCTGGCCGCCCCAGGCCACGTTCACGCCGAGGACAGTCCGTCGAGCTTGCCGACCGGGGTCAAGCCAACTGAAAGAAAAATCAACGTCTATGCCGTGTATGGCGACGGACGCGCGACCGAGGGCGGCGACATGCATTGGCGCGCCTACGAAGTCGGCTTCGGCGACGTATTGAATGACTACCTCTCGGTCTACCTCGCGTATGTGAACGAGGGGCATCCGCTGGATCACCACCGTGACGGCTTCGCCGCCCTGGGTTCGTTTCGCTGGCCGGTCGGCAACCGCGTGGCGCTCGAATTCTCGGCGGGACCGTATTTCAGCATGGACACGACGCATGTCGACAACGCGGTGCGCAACGACAAGCGCTGGGGTGTGCGTGCGTCGGCAGGGGTGCGGTATTACGTCGTTCCCAACCGCTTCTTCCTCAAGGTCCAGTACAACCACGTCCAGATGATCGGCGGATTCAATTCCGACGCAGTGCTCTTCGGCATCGGCTCGGATTTCGGCGGCGATCCCGGCCCCGCGCTTTCGGACGGCAAGACGCAGGTTGGCGTTTGGGCCGGGACGTCGCAGACGAACCGTCCTCAAGTGCCGATCGAAAAAGGGTATATGGTCGAAGTCAAGCGGCCGCTCGGCAATGCGTGGGCCTATTCGGCGAGCTTCGTCTACGAAGGCAATAATGGCGTCGCCGGTCGAAGAGGCGTGGCAGCGCAACTCTGGTACGTCGCGCCGATCAAGAGCAAATGGACGCTTTCCGCAGGCGTAGGTCCGTATCTCTCGCGCGATCGGGACGAAGTCTCGAGCAAGACGAGACTCAATGCCTTGCTCAGCGCGCAGGTGAGCTATCAGTTCACGAACGATTGGGCTGCCAGCTTGCGCTTCAATCGTGTCGCAACGGGCAACGACAAGGATCAGGACATGTTCATGGTCGGCCTGGCACGCAATTTCTAATGGCTCGTTCTTGCGTGCAGGCTCATGCTTTTTGGGCGAGGTCACGGCCGACGTGTTCGCGGTGCTCGACGTGAACAGGCGCGGCGAGGCGATCATGCGGGCGCACGAGCGCGGGCTAGTCGGTGGAACAAGCCGTCGCAGTATGTGAGTCGCTTTGTCGTCGGGGCGATTTTTATACAGGCTACATTATTAAGAGTTCTAACAAACGGATGCTGAATTGGAACGTCGTCGTTGCTGAAATGCAGACTGGTTCGCTTACTGACTCCCGGCGACCTTCACCAGCGGTGAGGTTCGCGAGATGCCGGACCTTGGTCGGGCATCTCGTCCGAGTCTTCAGCCTTCTTGCTTGACCGCGGTCGACATATACTGCTCGCGAACTGCCAGTCCCCCATATGGCAAGTGGGATGCGGTAACTGTCGCAACGTAATCCGAATAGGCGTAGCTCACCCGTGCAACCGCCACGGGTTTGCCTATAAGCGATTCCAGCGTTGTATCTCCAGACACGGATGTTGGCGCACCGAGCAATTTGCGCAGATTCTGGACGGCGATCTGCCAGCTCTGCCGTGTTTCAGCTACCGACATGTCGCGACGGTACACATTGATGGCCATCAGCGTGCGATCCGGCGCGAAGCTGAACCATATTTCGCTCACTGGTGGGCCATGCGAGCCGAGCGTTTCTGCAGGCACTCCCCGACAGCGCAGGTAGCGCAAGCCTCGGGACAATTCGAGGCACTGCGCTTTGTCCCGCGACATTCTTTCCAACACTTCTCGTTCGGTACTGCGATCAAGCTGCAGGCCGAACGCAGGACGGTTAGGGGCCGCTGATACGCCCTTCTCCAGCAAAATGGCTTTGTTGCGAATCGACAGCACCGTTCGGGTATCGACGGAATCGACTGGACACTGCACGCCAAGCTCGGTGAGGAGCCGTCGCCCCTGTGACGTGTGCAACCAGCCGATCGCGGCAACACTCACGAGGATTGCCGCAGTGAGCCAGGCAATCACGTGAGTTCTGCGCACCGCAGTCAGCCCGTGCATGATGTTGCAACCGTCGGGGGAAGATACACCGGGCCGCCGGGCGTGGCGTTGATTACGGTACTACGCAGGTTGAACAGGGTTGGTACCGCACTGAACTGGAACTTCGTGCCAACCGGGATGCCGGCTGAATTTTTCTCGGTGAGCGCGTACGTTCCGTTTGTCGTCGACGTCAGTGCTGCAAAGTTTGCGGCCGAGAGTTTGCTTTGCAGCGTCGCGACGAGATCCACCATGAACTGGTCGAACACGCAGCCGGGAACGCCGACGTCGTTATGGGCAGCCGTCATGTCTTGGCACATCTCCGGCTGGGAGTCGATGTCTCCAGCGACCTTGACCGGGCCAGGGTAGGTGTACGGACCGCCGAGGAGCGATTCAAACTGCAGCGTGAGACATGCTTCAAGCCGTGCGGGGGTGTCATGGGCTGCACTGCTGTGGCTGGCATTACCTGTTACAGCCGCAAAATAGGGCGCTTCGACCGGGTCCGCCAAGAGGCCTGCGACAGCTGCATTGACCACGCCGGCCACCACGCCGGGGGCAGCCGAATCTCCACCGAGCGCAGCCCAGATGGCCTGATTCTCCGGGTGTTGCGCGACCGCTGGAGCAATGTCATCTCCGCCTCCGCAAGCGCTGAGCGCGAACAGCGCCGCTGCGGCAACCGCGATACCAATGGAACGCTTCATGAGTTGTCTCCTCTGGATGCCATCGCGACGCCATTTCCCGAGGCGGGACGCCAAGCACCTTAGCTGGATGGCACACCCATATACGGCGGCAAAGCAAGAACGGATGCAGTGACGTCAGCAGATGGACATGGTTTCGACACCGTTGCTAGTCCCCCGGCCGCAGATCTGGTCACGATGAATTGGTCAACCGCGCATCCGCTGCGCGGTTCGACTCGTATATCCGAATGCTTCCAGCCAACAGCGGCAAATTTCCCGGAGAACCCAAATGAAATCTGGCAGCAAAGCAAAACTGGGGGGCGTGGCGCTCGCCCTTGCATTCGCAACGTGCATTTACGCGCAGGCCGCCGAGACAGGATCCATGTCGATGGAGCAGACGGTCGAGGTGGGCGGCGCTGCGATGTACCCGTCCAGGAACATCGTCGAAAACGCGGTGAATTCTCATGATCACACGACGTTGGTCGAAGCGGTCAAGGCCGGGGGGCTGGTCGACACATTGTCGAGCAAAGGGCCGTTTACGGTATTTGCACCGACCAACGAGGCATTCGCTGCGTTGCCGGCTGGCACGGTGCAGACGTTATTGAAGCCGGAGAACAAGGGTGTGCTCGTCAAGGTGCTCACGTATCACGTCGTACCCGGACGACTCACGGCACTCGACCTTGCCAAGGCGGTCGACCAAGGTGGCGGCAAGGCGACGCTGAAGACAGTCGAAGGTGATGCCCTGACCGTCAGCCGTGACACGAAGGGGCTGGCCATCACCGACGACAAGGGTAACGTCGCGCACGTAACGATCGGCGATGTCATGCAGTCCAATGGCGTGATTCACGTGGTCGACTCCGTGCTGATGCCCTGATACTTCAGCCTGTATCTGACAGAGAACGTGATGTGCGGAAGCGGGCCGGCACGCTCCTGCACATCACATTGACCCCGGTGTGTCGTCGGGGCGCTTCTTTCGCACGGTCGAGCCCGAACGTTGCAACCGACGATTCGTGCTCGATCGCAGCGATCGATCTTGCAGCGCAGTGCGCGTCACCGTGGTGGGATCGACGATATCGGCTTCGACGAGATCGACGAACTTGCCGGTGGCCGGGTTGTAGCTGAAGTTGCCCGTGCCGTCCCGTACCTTCTCGATAACGACCGGGGATCACTTCCTTTGGCTTTGGGTATCCAGGAGGTCTAACGAGCTGAGGGCTCGCGCGCGTGCAAGCTGGTGATCCACGATCGGAAATGGATAACTTGCGCCGAGACTGATGGATGCTTCTTGCAGCGCTTCAGTAGAAGCGGTCCATGGGCTGTGGACGGATTCGGCGGGAAGTGCGGAGAGTTCGGGCACCCACCGCCGCGTGTATTCGCCTTTCGGATCGAATTTTTTCCCCTGCAAAACAGGATTGAAGATTCGAAAATACGGGGCTGCATCGGCGCCGCTTCCTGAAACCCATTGCCACCCGGCGGGATTGCTTGCCTCATCCGCGTCAACCAGCGTATCCCAGAACCATGCTTCGCCCTCACGCCAATCGATGAGCAAGTGCTTTGTGAGAAATGACGCTGTCACCATGCGCACGCGGTTGTGCATCCAGCCAGTATGCCAAAGCTCGCGCATACCGGCGTCTACCAGCGGGTATCCTGTCTCTCCCGTTTGCCACATGCGAAGCGCCGTTGCGTCGGTGCGCCACGGCATAGAGTCGAACTGCGGCCGAAAATTAAACTGATGAAGGGGTTTGCAGTGATAGAGAAGATAATACGAGAATTCTCTCCATCCGAGTTCACTAAAGAACTTGTTCAACGACTCATTTTTGGAATCGTCAATGCGAACGACTCGCCTGCTTCGCATGGCGTCTACCGCTGATAACGTCGCATACCACACTTGCCGAACTGAGATGTTGCCAAAGCGAAGATAGGGAGAAAGCCGGCTCGTCCCTTGAGTGGCTGGAAAATCGCGTGCACCGGCATAATCGGAAAACGAGTGTTCAATGAAGGCCTCAAGTTGATGTCCAGCCGCTTCCTCGCCGCATCGCCAGGTCGCACGCAGTCCCTCGGCCCAGTCAGGCGTTGAGGGCTGCAGTGCAAGCTCGGCAAGCGTACAGAGGTGTGCGCCAACGTTTTTGGAGACGGCAAAGAACGTGATTCGAGAGGGTGCCGACAGTGGACATGGCGGGGAAAAATTATCGCGCTGAGCGGCTCTCCAGTACGCGCTGAACACCTGAAACGGCAAGCCTTCACGTGTGGTGACTGTCCAAGGTTCCCGCAAAAGATGGCCATTGAATGTTGACACTTCGATTCCGCGGCCGATCAAGTCTTTCTTGATCGATGCATCTATTTCCGTTTGCGCTTTCGAGTAACGGCGATTCCACAAAACCATTGCCGCCTGGGTCTCGAGGGCGAGACTCCTGATGGCTTCATGTTCGTTGCCGCGAAGCACGATCAGCGAGCCACCGAGCGCGGAAAGCGCGTCATCGAGTTTTCTCAAGGACTCGTGCAGCCACCACCGTTGCGCGCCACCCATGGGACGCCCGAGCTTCGGGGCAGGGTCGTATACGTATGCGCAAACAACAGGATGGCCGGTACTGACCGCATGAGAAAGTGCGGGATTGTCGCTGAGCCGTTGGTCATCACGAAACCATACGATAACGGGGCGGGATTGATACGGCAATTCGGAGCTGGTCATGTGCGTTGCCTGAGAAGGTGCGTTGGCAATGTGAACGGGATCGGAGAATCGGAGATGAAGCGAGCTTGTGAATTTCCGGCTCTATCGAGCCAATGTCTCTATTCGGCCCGGGCGTCATTCATGACGTCTGCGCCGATTGTTGGCGGGGAAAGGGGCGTTACCCCATCCCAATGGCGTGCAATCGCGAGCGCGGCCGGCAAGATGAACGCCCAGCCGGTTGCGATAACGACGAGCGCTGCAGTCGGATCGTTGAAATGAACGGCCCCCAGCGCCGCACCTGCGCGAAAGGACGCCGGGCCTGCGAATGCGCCGACGAGCACCGAGATGAGCGGTCGCTCCCGGAGCCAGTGCAGCAAAGTATTGAGTTGAATCGCGAACAGCGCCCATAGCCCCGCAAGCCAGTACGGCGCCGTTCCTTCGAGCAAAACGCCGTTCGGGTACACAAGCAGGCCGGAATGCGCAACGGCACTGTCCCATAACCATCCGGACACCGTGACCGTGAGGACGAGCCGCGCCTCGGAGGACGGTCGGCGCGCGAAGAGAAGATGGCCGACCGTCGCGATCAGCGCGTACGCGACTCCCCACGCGGCGCGTTGCGATGCGGCAGTCATCACGCATGACAGCCATCCTATCTGGGTCGTCGCGAGATAGACGTACACGCGAGCGGCGCCCAGCGCTGGCGTGCTCGACGTTCCTTGATTCGTAGCACTTGTCATGATCGTTCGCGCGGGATCAGTAACGACATGGTCGCCATGCCGCGTGCATCAGTGATGCACATATGTGCGCGCCGAGCAAAGCGTTACGTCGCCCTCGACAACAAGCGAAATCGATCCAGCCGCCACGGCGACGTTGCATCTCGGGGAAAGTGGCAGGTAGAACGTTCATGGCAGACGGCTCTCAATATCGTCGACGAGCGGAACCATTGCCAGACGATAGCTTTGCAGGGAGCGATTGTCGGCATTCGGCGTCGATTCTCATCTCCAATACGACGCTGCATTGCGGACGGATGCACTTGCGAAGGGAATATCTGGATGCCGTTGAGGGGGCACCCGGTAGCCGGTAGCGCTGTGGACTGCACGGCCGCTTACGAGGTTGCCGCTCCGACGCATTGGGATAGCGCACCTCATGTCGCGCAGCGTCGGGGATTGAACCGGGCCGACGGGCCAACGGGGCGGCATCCGGGCAGGGCGTTCGAACGAAACGCTAGATAGGCTGAGCGTGCCGGCGCCCGAACGATGAACATCCGCTCGTAGCTCCTGGACGGCGGGTGTCGGCTGTCGTGCGATGCATGCATCCGCGTCCGCGCAAGTTCCGTAAACCCCCATACACGGCGGCGGATGCGACCGGAATCGTCAGGTAAGGAGATTTGCATGAACATGAAAGCCGGACTGGCCGTCCTGTCGGTGCTGCTCGCGGTCGGTTTCCTCTGCGCGTGTAGTCCGGTGCGGCTCCTGAACGCGCTAACGCCGAGGTACACGTTCAGTCTTTTCGCAGATATCCCGTACGGACCCGGCGAGCGTCAAGTGCTCGACGTCTACTTGCCCGCGCGCGTCTTGCATCACTGGCCGGCCGATGCGAATGCGGGCGCGCCTGTGGTCGTGTTCTTTTACGGCGGAAGCTGGCAGTCCGGCGAGCGCAAGGACTATCTGTTCGTGGGAGAGGCACTGGCGTCGAGGGGTTTTGTTGCCGTGTTGCCCGACTACAGGACGTATCCGGCGACCACCTTTCCCGGTTTCGTCGACGATGCGGCGCAGGCGGTGGCGTGGGCACGCGAGCACGCAGTTGCGTTCGGCGGCGATCCGCGTCGCCTGTTTCTGATGGGGCACTCCGCGGGCGCACAGATTGCCGCATTGCTTGCGACCGACGGCCGCTATCTGGCGGCGCAGGAGATGCAGAAGAGCGATATCGCCGGCGTCATTGGTCTGGCCGGCGCTTATGACTTCCTGCCGCTGCGTGATGCAACGCTTGAAAAGATATTCCCGCAGGAAGCGCGTGCGGCGAGCCAGCCGATTCGATTCGTTCAGGGTAGAGAGCCGCCGATGTGGCTGGCAGTCGCGGAGAACGACACGGTGGTCGAGCCCGGCAACACGTACCGCTTCGCGCACGCATTGCAAGACATGGGCGACACCGTCGCGGTCATGCGTTACAGGAACGTGAGCCATGCGTCGATCGTCGGTGTTCTGGGCGCGCCGTTGAGAGGGGTGGCGTCAGTGCTCGACGATCTCTCCGCGTTCACGGATCGCGTCGCGAAGGCGTCGAATGCTGGAACCGCGAGCGGGCAGCCGACAACCCCTGCCGCGGTGGCTCGCTCTTCGGTTCCGGCTCGATGATCGAGGAAAGCCCTGCGTTGCACCCGCAGGTGTGCCGGTCCTGGATCGACGGCTTGTCGTGCGGTCGGACAAACCCGCGGCGTCTCCGCTCAACGACGAGCGCGTCGCAAAAGGGTGGCACTCGTTGCCAGCACATTGCGCGCGACGACGCTTGACACGCGTGCTGCGCAGTATCGCCACCTATCATCGTGGCCAGGTCTGAACAATCGGCGGCGCTTGCCGCGCTACAGCGCCTTCAGCTCCGGCGTCGTTCCACCCAATCCCTCTTCGCGAAGAATGATGGCAAGCGCCGTCTCGAGCAATTCGGCCGCGCGGTTTGCTGCGTCTCCGAGGTGGCGGTGCAGCAGCGCATCGGCCGGCGATCGCGACACGCATTCGTCACTGTATCGCTCGAACGCACCGAGCTGCATGATCAATTCGGACAGATGACGCGGACACTCGCATTTGACGGTGGTGGACAGGCCGCTGAGCGACGCGAGCGTCGCTTCGTCGAAGCGTCGCCGCGTGCGCAGCCAAAGCCCGCGATCCGCCTCATTCGACTGGCGCGCCTTGACGACGGCTTGCGCCAGTCTCGAAATGATGGATGCGGGGTTGGTCTGGCCTTCCGTCGACCGGAAAAGCTCGAACCCCGACAGACGCGCCAGCTCGACCGCCTCTGCGGTGCCGAACGCGTACACGACGGCCACGGCGTGCGCGTTGAGCTTTTGGGCCAACGCAGCGAGCTGCGAAACGACATCCTCATGGAGCGACGTGGTCGTCGCGATGAGGGCGTCTACTGGCGTACTCGCATGCTCGCTCGCGTCGTCAAGCGAGTCGATTCGTGCGGCGATCCGGATTCCCATTCGCTCTACCGCGGCTTCCGAAATCGAAAGCGCACCGATGACCGCGAGGCTCACACCCGCCTCGGGAAGCGCCGGGCCATGCGTACTCGTCAGCGACAACGCCTCGAGTTCCTCGCGGCTCAGGCTGGCGATCGAGCCGATCGCGTGGCCCTGATTGACGAGCGCTTTCAGCAAACGAATTCGCTGTACGTCGTCGTCCGAGTACATCCTTTGTCCGGACGGCGTTTTGGGCGGAGCAATCACGTCATAGCGCCTTTCCCAGATCCTCAGCGTTGCTGCCGGCATGCGCGCCAGACGCGCGGCCTCACCGCTGCGATAGCGGTGAGGAGTATCGCGATCCTTGCGAGGGGGCATCGTTGCTCTCCTAAAGTCGACGTACAGTTGTCTCAGGATTGTACGCAGTTTGCCTGAAATTTGAAGCAGGAAAGTGATTCAATATGCGGATTTTTGCCCGGAAAGCTGGTTCGCGAAGTGCGAGCCGACTAGAATGCTTCGGAGCGGCACCGCTCGGTGTCGCGAGGTCAGTCAGGTCGCGCGGTGCGGGGCGCTAGCTAGGAGGGGCAAGGTGTTTCGTTCGATGCGCAATGACGCGGGCGATTCCAGACAGCGCCGCCGACGGACGGGCGAGCGTGGTCGTGACGCGGCGACAGATTCTGGCGTGGGGCGTGCCGCGAGGTGGCGATGCAGGTGTCTCGACAACCCAGGCGGCGATCATCAATGGCGAAGCGTTCCATGAAGACTTTAAGGCTTGTTCTCGGCGACCAGCTGGACCCGAATCATCATTGGTTTTCCGATGTCCGGGCCGACACGATCTACTTGCTGATGGAAGTTCGGCAGGAGACCGACTACACGCTCCATCACGCTCAGAAGCTGATTGCCATTTTTGCGGCGATGCGTCGCTTCGCGAAGCTGTTGCGCGATGCGGGCCATCGCGTGCACTACATCGAGATCGACGACCCGCTCAATCGCCAGGCCATTCCCGCCAACCTGGACAGTGTCGCCGAGCTTCACGGCGCAGCGTGCATCGAGTATCTGCTGCCCGACGAATGGCGTGTCGACCAGCAACTGAGCGCCTATGCGGCAGCTGCGCGCGTGCCGGTTCGAGCGGTCGATACCGGTCATTTCTACACGACGCGCGACGAGGTCGGGCGGGTGCTCGGAACGGGCCGATCATGGATCATGGATCGCTTCTACCGGAACATGCGCGTGCGCCATCGCGTATTGCTCGACGGGGAAGGGCAGCCGGCAGGCGGGCAATGGAACTACGATGCCGAAAACCGCCAGGCTTGGTCCGGCTCGCCCGCGGAACCGGCCGACTGGCGTCCGCATCACGATCATCGCGCGCTGTGGCGGCAGATCGTGGCGGCTGGGGTGCGCAGTTTCGGCGAACCGTCGGCCGATGACTTCCGCTGGCCCGTCGATCGAGCCGAAGCGCTCGCCTGCCTCGACTCCTTCATCCGGCACGCACTGCCGTTTTTCGGGCAGTTCCAGGACGCGATGCATGGGAGTGCTCGGCGACTGTTCCACTCGATGCTGTCGTTCGCGCTCAATGTGAAAATGTTGAATCCGCGCGAAGTCGTCGCGCGGGCCGAGCACGCGTATCGCAGTGGCGCGGCACCGCTTGCCGCGGTCGAAGGGTTCATCCGGCAGATACTGGGCTGGCGCGAGTTCGTGCGAGGTGTGTACTGGGCACGCATGCCGGGCTATGAAAAAAGCAATGCGTTCGGTCATCGCGGCCCGTTGCCGCATTGGTTCTGGAATGGCCGCACGCGAATGGCCTGCATGTCGCATGCGTTGCGGCAGTCGCTCGAAGACGCGCATGCGCACCATATCCAGCGGCTGATGGTGATCGGCAACTTTGCGCTGCTGGCCGGGCTGGATCCGCACGCGGTGCATGAGTGGTATCTCGGTGTCTATATCGATGCGTTCGAATGGGTCGAGATGCCGAACACGCTCGGCATGAGTCAATTCGCCGACGGCGGCGCAATGGCAACCAAGCCCTACGTTTCCAGCGCCGCGTACATCCATCGGATGAGCAATTACTGCAAGGGCTGCGCGTACGACCGCAACGCCCGAACCGGTGCGCGCGCATGCCCGTTCAACGCGTTGTACTGGGACTTTTTCGATCGGCACAGGGACGCGCTGCAACACAACCATCGGCTTGCGATGGTCTATCGGCAGCTCGCGCGTTTCGATAACGAGGCGCTCGAAGCGATTCGCATGCAGGCGGACAGCGTCGTACGGAATATCGAATCGCTGTAGGCCGTTCCGTCATCGGCCGCCTTCGTCGAAAACGGCGTGTGGGAAGCGTGCGCGTACGGCGTGAGTGCGTCATTCGCTTCGGATCGCCAATGATCTCCATTGCCTCGCGCCGGCGCAATCCTGCCGACCGCCGAGCGGCGCGTTCGCGAAGCGAAGCGGGTTCGACTGTTCGACGTGGTTTGAACAGCGAGGCATCACGCGAGCGCAGCAACCCGCGCCGGCAAGCGAAGGCGCACTCGGGTCGCCGCCGTGATGCGGCGGCGCGCCGATCGGTGCCGCTCAGCGCGTGATCAGGGTGTCGGCCACCGCGCTGCCGAGGCCGGTGCCGCTGAGCCATGCGCCTTCGATCTTGCCGCCGCCCAGCCAGTCGCCGCACAGTCCGATGCGCGGCCCCGCCCGCCACGCAAAGCGGCCGGGAGCGGCGACAGACGACGGCGCCAGCTCGGCATAGCGCCAGCGATGGGCAGTTGCCGTATCGGCGGTGGCGCCCACGATGTCTCGAAAGGCGTCCAGCAGCGTGCGCGTTATCTGCTCGGGCGGTGCCTCCAGATGAGCCTGGCTCCACTCGGGCGTCGCGTGCAGCACCCAGGTGCTCGCGCCGGTGCGCCCGGGCTTGGATGTGTCATGGGCGATCCAGCCAAGCGGACCGAAATTGACGAATGCGGCGTCGAAGCCCGGATCGGGCAAATGGCCGCACTGCGCCATCACTGCCCAGGCCGGGCGCATCTCGGTACGCTGGGCGATCACCGCGAGACCCGGTTCGGCGCGCCGCAGGAGCGGTACGGCCTGCGGCGCCGGGACTGCAACGATGACGACATCGTGATGCACGGCCAGCGCACCCCGCTCGGCCGAGATCAGTCGCCAGCCCTGTTCGTCGTGCATCAACTCGGTGATGGTGGTCTCGAGCACCGTCTCGATTCCCGCCGACAGATGCCGCGCCGGTGCAGTCATGCCCGGCACGCCCACATATCGCTGAGCTGGCGCGAGCAATTCCCGCGGCCCGAGCGAGCCAATCGATGCGACGCGCGCGGCCCACGGGGCGGCTGCGCCGCTGGCGACCCATCGCGCGACCTCGGCGGCGAATGCCGGATGTTGCGCAGTGAAATACTGCGCGCCGTGATCGGCCTGCCAGCCGTCCGCGCGACGCGTACTCGTTCGCCCGCCCACTCCACGGCTTTTCTCGAACACCGTCACTCGATGACCCGCTTCGGCGAGGACGCGCGCGCAGGCCAAGCCGGCAATTCCCGCGCCGACGATCGCGATGGTGGCGGGTGAGTCGGAAAATGCAGTCATCTGATTCATCTTAAAAAATGCGGAATAGTGCGCACATTTTGCGCACTCACACCGGGATTCTACGTCATGCGAGCGCCCACGGCTGGATTCCGTGACTGTTGACCCGAATATACTGCGTCATATTCATATAGTGAGTCGCAATGTCGCTTCACACGACACAAAAATGGCATAGAATGAAGTCCGTAATCAATGGCATGACGCGACCCGGTCGCGCATCGCGCCGCGGTCGTCGAGCGCCGCGCATGCAGGCGCCGGGGTCGCCGTACGGGACGGATGCTCGCAACAGGAGTCACCATGGCTTTTGTCTGGATCTGCGGTGCAACGGGGGCCGTTGGCAGCGCACTCGCGCGTCGTTTGAACGCCAAGGGCGTTTCAATGGTGCTCACCGCACGAAACGCGGATCGTCTCGGCGCCCTTGCCGAGACGATGTCGCGCGAGCGTGTGGTCGTTGCGCCTGCCGACGCGACTGACGCGGCGGCGCTCGATCGCGCGCTCGAGACGGGCATCGAGCGCTTCGGCGTGCCCGGCGGGCTCGCGCATTGCGTCGGCTCGATCGTCGTCAAGCCGATGCATTCGACTTCGGATGCGGAACTGCACGACGCGTTCGCGGCGAATTACTTCTCGGCATGGAACGCATTGCGCGCGTTCGTCCGCGTGTTGCTCGCCGCTCGGGCCGGGGGCAGTGCGGTGCTGTTCGGCAGCGTCGCTTCGAGAGCCGGCTTCCCGAACCATGAAGCCATCGCCAGCGCGAAAGCCGCGGTGGCCGCGCTCGCGCAGTCGGCGGCCGCCACCTACGCGGCGCGCGGGATTCGCGTCAACTGCATTCATCCCGGCCTGATCTCCTCGGCAATGTCCGCGCGTCTGACCAGTGCGCCGCAGGTCGCGAAGCGCCTCGCGGACGCCAATCCGCTCGGACGGCTCGGCGCCGGCGACGATCCTGCCGCGCTTGCGGCGTTCCTGTTGAGCGACGATGCATCATGGGTGACCGGCCAGCAATTCGGCGTCGATGGCGGCCAGGGCGCGCTGATCGTTCCGCCGAGGCCATGACCATGCGTGCGGTCCTGCGTCGTTACCGCTTGCCCGCAGCGTTGGCGCTGGCCGGCCTCGTGCCATTCATCGCGCTGTCGTGGCTGAGTGTCCATGCATCGACTGCCAACGACGATTACGTGCACGCGCTGCTGAACTACGCCGCGTGTATCGCGTCGTTCGTCGGCGCCGTGCATTGGGGTGTCGCGCTGCGTGCAGCCGAATCGCCGCCCCGCCAGCGTGTTCTCTACGGGTGGAGCGTGATTCCCGCCTTGATGGCGTGGGCCGTGCTCATGATGCCTGGCATCGGCGCGCGGCTCACGGGAATGGCGATCGTGCTCGTCGCCTGCGCGGCCGTCGACGGCATCCTGTGGAGAAAGGATTTCATTCCGGCCTGGTATTTCGCGTTGCGGTGCCTGTTGACGAGTGTGGCAGGCCTGTCGCTACTGGCCGCCACACCTTCGATGAACGGTTGATCCGGATCCTTCCATGACTACGTCCCGAACGCGACGCCAACCCGAATACCGGAACATCGGATTCGGCGATATCACGATGAAATATCGCATGCCTTTGGCAGCGATATTGTCGATTCTCCATCGAGTCAGCGGCGCGCTGCTGTTCCTGTTCCTGCTGTTCCTGCCGTTCCTGCTGTTCCTCTTCGACCAGAGTCTCACCTCCGAGCTCAGCTTCGAAGTCTTCAAGGCTTTCCTCTCCAACATCGTCGTCAAGCTGATCGTCCTCGCGCTGTCCTCGGCGTTCCTCCACCATTTCTGCGCCGGCATTCGCCACCTGCTGATGGACGTCAACCACGACGCCGTCTCGAAGGAAGGCGGCAAGCGGACGGCCGTCGTCGTCTTTGTCGTCTCGATCGCCCTGACG